>Ga0265342_10001200_pt1 | contig 24613 bp, 23 predicted proteins | sample 4CB327metaG_FD_203125 | JGI IMG/M metagenome (GOLD analysis project Ga0265342, IMG submission 203125) | Rhizosphere microbial communities from Carex aquatilis grown in University of Washington, Seatle, WA, United States - 4-CB3-27 metaG | ecosystem: Host-associated > Plants > Roots >... | reverse complement strand
ACGGCGGATCGAGCTCGTCGTGGGTGTGACTCATGGCAGATGGCAGCCCTTGAGGCGGTCGGCTAGTCTGGGATTTCGGCCAGGCGGACAAGCCCGTGTCCGGCATTGTCCATTGGCGCGGAGACAATTCCAAGCAAAGCTTTCGGTTCACTCGATGTTTACCGGGCACAAGTCTTATAGGACGTTCTGAGCCGGTTTGGGGCCGGCGGGGGTTGGGGTGCGCGGGGATGATGTCCAAGATCCTGCTGGCTGAAGACGATACGGACATGCGGCGCTTCCTGGTGAAGGCGCTGCAGAATGCCGGTTTCGACGTCACCTCCTACGACAACGGATTATCCGCCTACCAGAGGCTGCGCGAGGAACCGTTCGAACTGCTCCTGACCGATATTGTCATGCCGGAAATGGACGGCATCGAGCTCGCCCGGCGGGCGGCGGAACTCGACCCCGACATCAAGATCATGTTCATCACCGGCTTCGCCGCCGTGGCGCTGAACCCGGATTCGACCGCGCCGAAGCACGCAAAGGTGCTGTCGAAGCCGATCCACCTGCGCGAACTGGTGACGGAAGTGCAGAAGATGCTTGCGGCGGCCTGACCGCAGTCCGGGCCTTGCCTCGCCGGGGCCCAATCGATAAGACCAGCCCCTGGACGGGCGCGTAGCTCAGCGGAAGAGCACCTCCTTGACATGGAGGGGGTCACAGGTTCGATCCCTGTCGCGCCCACCATCCAGTCTCGAATTTCCTTCACTCACGAGATATTCGACGTGTGCCCGCCAATGGCGGGCTTTTTTATTCACGCGCTGGGTCGCTGGTGTTCCAGGTTGAGAAACCGGCCGGTTTCGGCGGCCTGTCTCCGAGAGCAGAAATTCCCGTTCCTGGTGCCGGAATGATGTGCTGCGACGATTTTCACCTTTGCGGTGCACATCGGCAGCGGTCTTGTGGGCAGAGATGCGCTCGTACCTATACCGCACGGGGCGCAGCACGAAGCGCTGGTTGGGGCGCGGATGGCTGGCGAGGACTTTAGAGCTGCTGATCGCGAAGAACGATGCCCTGATAGCATCAGTCTGCGGGTGTAAGTCCAAGCCGCTGATACTGCAGCGACCACTCGGCAGGAGGCTCTCGCAGCTCAGCGACTCCTATACCGCGCGGCAGCGGTCCCTCGATCGCAGCCTTAACCAGCGATGAATGCCATCGACACCGTCATATTGACGTGGCGAACGCTGCACTTCTGTCGAGCCGCGATCTCTTCGACGGTGGCGCGACCGTTAGACAATCTCATCAAGCCAGGCACGACCGCGGGAGATTGACTTGATCAGCGCCGCACGACGCTTGAACTTGATCGGGCGAATGTGATGCCGCTCCGCAGCGTCGGGAACTAAGGTTTCCTTGAACCGTCTGATGGGCGGTTTGGTCCACGGGATCAGCATTGGCGATGTTTGATCGGTGTGCGATTGATGGCTTGCGTCATCTTCAGCCGGGTCTGATCCCCCTGGCTTTAGCCAAACCGCAAGTGTACGCACCTCGACGCGAGCGACCTAGCTCGAGACGCTGGTTGCTTCGGGCTGGCAGCTCTCGACCGCTTTCAAGACAACCGCTTCGATCTCGGCTGCCGGCACACGGATCGTCAGTCCGACCGGTGTTTTGGAGTGTCCCCGCAGGTTCGGCTCCGAAACATAGCATCGATAGCGAACCCCTCGCTTTGTGGAGTGAGTGGGGACCACCGGATGACCAGCTTCATCAAAGATGAATACCGCGAGCGGCGCCGCACTCTTGTTCCTCACGGTCACGTTATGCGCTCGCTGCTCGGTCAGGCGCTGCTGCACAGCCTCGAACAGTTCGCGCTCCATCAGCGCCGGTTGCGGTCCGGGATGGATGTCACCCTTATAGGCAACCTCTCCAAGATAGAAGCGGTTGCGGGCAAGTGGCAATGTTCCGTGGGTGCCATCGCAAGTCAGGGGTCGTCCAGAGCGGGAGCGCCGGCCGAATTGGGTTGACGGGTTTTCGAGATAGGGCGTAAGGGCGGACGTCTTTGGGATGCTTTAGTCGCGAAATGTCTTGTCCGCTCGACTGGCTTCGCTCACAAAAGCGCAAGGGCTGTTCCGCCTAGGATCATCACACCAAGTACGAACCATAAATTACGAATGGCCAGCTTGAATCGTTCGAGAACTCGCATTAGGCCCAAATCGCAAAGAACGCCGAGATCGAGGCAACTACGAGACCGACAGCCAGCAGCGCCCAGCCGTGTATGCTGAGATGGATCTTGTGGAGCTCATAGAGTTCCTTCGTCTTTGCAGCTTGACCGAGAATCGTACACACATCCTGATCGCCGTTTCGCACGACCTGCGGACGCCGCTCACGGCTCCGCCTGCGCGCCGAGTACGTCGAAGATTCGGATGAGCGCGAGCAAATGCTTGCAACCATCGCTGAGCTGGAAGCGATGATTGCTATGGAGGCGACGGCCGAACCGCGTCGTCCGACGGATCTTACGGCCCTTCTTGCAAGCTTAGTCGACGATTCTGCCGACGGCGGGCTCCCCATCTATGGTGCCGGCTCTCCGACCGGCTACGCTGTCGCAATCACAAGCTCCGAACTAACAGCCGACCTAGACTGCTCGATGTGCGCTTATCGTTCGGCTGCATCGAGCGGCGCTGTCCGCGTGCCGCGCAGGCGCGGCATTCAGGCACGTGCATAGTTCACGAATATGCCTATGCAGGTCTGGCGACGCGCGGGGCTCGCCAGTTTGGCCCTATGACGCGGCTCTGCTCTCCCGATTTCCTGAACACATAGGTGGCCAGTACCTGCCTTATCGGCCAGAGGAGTGCATTCTGTTCCGGTGGACGGAAATGATGCATCGTACATTATCTATACATCTTGATATCGCATTTTGCGGGTGTTATGCATCGGCCAAGCGTGCATATTTTTCGGCTCAGATCCTCACGATGATTACCTCCGGCCAAATGCGCGCCGCGCGCGCTCTTCTTGGCATCGACCAGCGTGAGTTGGCGAAGCGTTCAGGCCTGTCGCTGCCGACCGTTCAGCGCATGGAGGCCAGCGGCGGCGTCGTCCGCGGCAACGTCGACTCGCTGATGAAGCTGATCGACGCCCTGTTGGTGGACGGCATCGAATTGATCGGCGAGGGGGCCAGCTCAACCAGCGGCGGACGCGGAGTCCGGCTCAAATGACACCCGCGCGCCGACACGCTGGCGCGGCGGCGCGGAAGCGCCGATGGTGATCGACGCGCTCATTGCGGTGGCCGCCCTGCTGGCGTTGGCCCCGGCGGGAATTATATTGGCATCGTCGCCAGTAGGTCGGCCAACAGTCTACGGCGCGAGCCTCGCGCTCTCGCTGGCACTGATCGTCGCTGGCGCGGTGAGTCTGTTCGGCCATCATGATTCAACGACGACGCTGCCCTTGGGCCTGCCGTGGCTCGGCGCGCATTTCCGCATCGACGCGCTGTCGGCCTTCTTCCTGATCGTCGTCAATGTCGGCGCCGCGGCGGCAAGCCTGTTCGCCTTCGGCTACGGTAAGCATGAGGAATTCCCCGGCCGCGTCCTGCCCTTTTATCCGGCCTATCTCGCCGGCATGAATTTGGTGCTGCTTTCCGCGGACGCGTTCTCATTCCTTGTGTCTTGGGAGTTCATGTCGCTGTCGTCCTGGGCCTTGGTGATCGCGCATCATCACCTGCGCGAGAACATGCGCGCCGGCTACGTCTATCTCTTGATGGCGAGCTTTGGCACGCTGTCGCTGCTCTTCGCGTTCGGCCTGCTCGCGGGCGCAAGCGGCGATTACGCCTTCGACACCATGCGCGCGACACCGCCGTCGGCGGAGCTCGCCGCGCTCGTCTTGATCCTCGCGCTCGTAGGCGCCGGATCGAAGGCCGGCCTTGTGCCGCTGCACGCCTGGTTGCCGCTCGCCCACCCGGCGGCGCCGAGTCAGGTCTCGGCGCTGATGAGCGGCGTCATGACCAAGGTCGCTGTCTACGGATTCATCCGCATCGTCTTCGATCTCGCTGGGCCGCCCGCCTGGTGGTGGAGCATGCCGGTGCTCTTCGTTGGCGCGGTCACCGCGGTGATGGGCGTCCTTTATGCGCTGATGCAGCGCGACCTGAAACGCGTGCTGGCATATTCGACCATCGAGAACATTGGCATCGTCTTCGTCGCGCTCGGCCTCGCACTAGCGTTCAAGGCCAACGCCATGAACTTCGCCGCCGCGCTAGCGATGACCGCGGCTCTGCTGCACGTCTTAAACCACTCGCTGTTCAAGAACCTGCTGTTCTGTGGCGCCGGCGCCGTGCTCGCCGCGACAGGCGAGCGCGACATGGAAAAGCTCGGCGGCCTCATCCACCGGATGCCGCGGACGGCATTTGTGTTCCTCGTCGGTTGTGCCGCGGTTTCGGCTCTGCCGCCGCTCAACGGCTTCGTCTCGGAATGGCTCGTCTTTCAGGCGATCCTGCTCAGCCCGCAGCTTGCCTCCTGGGGCCTGAAGCTGATGATCCCGGCCGCCGGCGCGCTACTGGCGCTGTCGGCGGCGCTCGCGGGCGCCTGCTTCGTGCGCGTCTACGGCATCGCCTTTCTCGGCCGGCCGCGCAGTAACGCCGCCCGCGATGCCCACGAGTCCGAGCGCGTCTCGGTGGTTGCGATGGGACTCCTTGCCGCCGCCTGTCTTGTGCTCGGCATCCTGCCCGGCTTCGCCATTGATGCACTGGCTCCGGTGACGTACCTCGTTGCCGGCGGCCGCATGCCGGTGCAGACAGCCGTCGAATGGCTCTCGACCGTGCCGATCGCGGAGAGCCGAAGCTCTTACAACGGCATGCTGGTCTTCGTGTTCATCGCCGCGTCCGGCATGATTGCTGCCTTTGTCATCCACCGCCTAGCTTCGGACAAGATCCGACGCGGCGCCATCTGGGACTGTGGCTTTCCCGACGCCAGCACTGTCACGCAGTATTCGGACGACAGCTTCGCGCAGCCGATCCGCCGCATCTTTGGCACGGTCGTGTTCCGCGCCCGTGAGATCGGCGAGATGCCGACCCCAAGTTCAACCGCACCGGCGCGCTTCACTGCCATCGTGCGCGATCCGATCTGGGACACGCTCTATGCGCCGCTCACCGAATTCGTCGCTTTCACCGCCGAGAAGCTGAACGTCCTGCAATTCCTCACTATCCGCCGCTATCTGTCGTTGGTGTTTGCGGCTTTGGTGCTGCTATTGTTGGTGCTCGCATCATGGCCCTGATCCACGACTTGCTCTTCCAGGGCGGGCAAATGCTGCTAGTGCTCTTGCTGGCGCCGCTGCTGACCGGTTTCGTGCGCAAGGTGAAAGCGCGGCTCCTGCGCCGGCGCGGCCCACCGCTCCTGCAGCCTTTTCGCGATCTTGCGCGGCTGCTGCGCAAGGACGCCGTGCTCGCGGAAAACGCCTCGTGGCTGTTCCGCGTCGTCCCTTATCTCATGTTCGCCGCTACGTGGGTCGCGGCTTCCCTGGTGCCCACCTTTCGCAGCGGTCTGTTGTTCTCCTGGACCGCCGATCTGATCGCACTCATCGCCCTTTTGGGCAGCGCGCGGTTCTTCCTCGCACTCGCCGGCATGGACGTTGGTACCGGCTTCGGCGGCATCGGCGCCAGTCGCGAGATGATGATTGCCTCGCTCGCCGAGCCGGCGATGATGATGATCGTCTTTGCCATTGCGCTGATCGCCGGGTCCACCCAGCTCTCGACCATGGCCGCCTTCATGAACTCGCCGGAGGTTGGCTTGCGTGTCTCGCTTGGCCTCGCGCTTCTGGCGTTGATCATCGTTGCCGTCGCCGAGAATGCGCGCATTCCGGTCGACAATCCGGCGACGCATCTCGAATTGACCATGGTGCACGAGGCGATGGTGCTTGAATATTCAGGCCGTCACCTGGCGCTGATCGAGCTTGCCACCTTCCTCAAGCTCCTCCTGTACATGTCGCTGATCGCTTGTTTGTTTGCGCCTTGGGGTATCGGCGCCGCTACCGCCGATCCGGCCGAGATCGCCATCGGCGTTGCCAGCTATGTCGCCAAACTCGTGGCCGGCAGCTTCCTGCTGGCAGTGTTCGAGACGGCGATCGCCAAGATGCGCGTCTTCCGCGTGCCGCAGTTCCTCGGTGCCGCGCTGATGCTGGCATTGCTCGCGACCTTGTTACGCTTCGTGTCGAGGAGCTTCTGATGCACGGGCTGACCTTCGACATCGCGCATATGCTGGCCGGGTCGCTGGTGCTGGTGAGCTTCCTCGAGCTCTACCAGGACCGGCTGATGGCGCTGATCAACATCTATGCCGTGCACGCGGTGGTGCTGACTCTGTCGGTCGCCTGGCAGGCGCTGATCCAGGACGCGCCGCATCTCTATATCACTGCGCTGATCGCGCTCAGCTTCAAGGCCATCGTCATCCCGGTGGCGCTGCGGCGCATCATCGTCAAGCTCGGCATCCACCGCGAGATCGACAACGTCGTCGGCGTCGGGCTCGCTATGCTCGCCGGCATCGGGCTGGTCGCGCTGTCGATGGTGGTGATGCTGCGCGTCACCGCCGAGGCCGACCCCTTAGCGCGCGAGGATCTCGCCTTCGCGCTATCGGTGGTGCTCCTCGGCCTTTTGATGATGGTCACGCGGCGCAACGCGGTCAGCCAGGTGATCGGCTTCATGTCGCTGGAGAACGGGCTGGTGCTGGCGGCGACCGGCGCCAAGGGCATGCCGCTGGTGGTGGAGATTTCCGTCGCCTTCTCGGTGCTGATCGCCTTCATCGTCATCGGCATCTTCCTGTTCCGCATCCGCGAGCGTTTCGACACGGTCGACATCCAGGCCCTCGACCGCTTCCGAGGAGAGCGCCGATGAATGTCGACGCGCTCGAAGCCATCCTCATCGTGCCGCTGATCGCGGCCGCCGTCCTCGCCGTGCTGCCGGGCTACCGGCTCACCGCCAGCCTCAATGTCGTCGCGGCGCTGGCGACGTTCCTGTTGTCGGTGTCGCTGTTCTGGACGGAGCCGCATTCCGGCGACTACCTGTTGGTCGACGACCTCAACCGCGTCTTCATCGTGCTGACGACCTTCGTCGCGCTGACCACCAGCGTCTTCAGCGCCAGCTATATCGGCCACGAGATCGCGATCGGCCGGCTGTCGCCGCGCTCGGTGCGCTTCTACCACGCGATGTACCAGATGCTGATGTTCGCCATGAACCTCGCGCTCACCGCCAACAATATTGGGCTGATGTGGGTGGCGATCGAAGTGGCTACGCTGACGACCGTGCTGATGGTCGGTATCTACCGCACGCACGAGGCGCTCGAGGCGGCGTGGAAATACTTCATCCTCGGCAGCGTTGGCATCGCGCTGGCGCTGTTCGGCACCATCCTGGTCTACATGGCGGCGCGGCCGGTGATCGGCGAGGGGCTCAACGCCATGGTGTGGACGGTGCTGGTCCGCCACGCAGCGCAGTTCGACGCGCCGCTCCTGAACGTCGCCTTCGTGTTCCTGCTGCTCGGCTACGGCACCAAGGTCGGCCTCGCGCCGCTGCACGCCTGGCTGCCCGACGCCCATGCCGAGGGCCCGACGCCGATCTCGGCGGTGCTGTCGGGGCTGCTGCTGAACGTGGCGCTCTACGCGCTGCTGCGCTTCAAGATGCTGCTGGCGCTCAATCCGGCCTCGATCGCGCCCGGCCCGCTGATGGTGACGATGGGGCTGATCTCCTGCGTGTTCGCCGCCTTCATGCTGTACAGGCGCCGCGACATCAAGCGCATGTTCGCCTACTCGTCGATCGAGCACATGGGGATCATCGTCTTTGCCTTCGGCATGGGCGGCCCGATCGCCAATTTCGCCGCGCTCCTGCACATGACCATGCACTCGTTGACCAAGTCGGCGATCTTCTTCACGGTCGGTCATATCGCCCAGGTCAAGGGCACGCAGAAGATCGCCGACATGGGCGGCCTGACGGTGACCAATCCGCTGCTCGGCTGGGCGCTGGTCGTCGGCGTCGTCGCCATCGCCGGCCTGCCGCCGATGGGCATCTTCATGAGCGAGTTTCTGGTGGTGTCCTCGACCTTCGCGCGGCAGCCGCTGCTGGCGATCCTGCTGGCGTTCGGCATTCTGGTCGCGCTCGGCGGCCTGTTCCTGCGGCTCAACACCATTGCCTTTGGCGAGCCGCGCGGGCCGTCCGAGCCGGCGCACGCGTCCTACGTGCCGATGTTCGCGCATTTCGCCATCGTCTTCGCCGCCGGCATCTACATGCCGCCGGGGCTGGTGGCCGGCTTCGAGAACGTGGCGAGGCTGCTCGGATGACGATGCTCGACACCATCGCCGGTGCTCAGGCGGTCGACGCGCATCGGCCGTGGCCGCGCGCGATCGTTACCGATGCCGGCTGGCGGCAGGCGATCGATGCGCTCGCCACCGGCCGTTGGACTTTGTCCGGTCTGTGGGGCGATGCCGGCGCGGTGCACATGGCGGTGATCGACGAAGGCGGCGACATCGCCGTGCTGACATACGCGTGCCGCGCCGGCACATTCCCGAGCGTCGGCGCGAAACACCCGCCGGCGGTGCGGCTCGAGCGGGCGATCGCCTCGCTGTTCGGCCACACGCCCGAGGGCGCGCCCGATCCGCGGCCGTGGCTCGATCACGGTGTCTGGGGTGTCGCGCAACCGCTCGGCGCGCGCGGCCCGGCGCGAGCAGCGGAACGGTACACGTTTCTTCCGGTCGAAGGCGAGGCGCTGCATCAGGTGCCGGTCGGCCCGGTGCACGCGGGCATCATCGAGCCGGGTCATTTCCGCTTCACCGCCAACGGCGAATTCGTCGTGCGCGTCGAGGAGCGGCTGGGCTACGTGCACAAGGGCATCGAGAGCCTGATGGCCGGCGCGCCGCCGGAGCGCGCGGCGCAGCTTGCCGCCCGCACCTCGGGCGACAGCACGGTCGCCTATTCCTGGGCCTTTGCCGGCGCGGTCGAGGCGGCGCTGCAAGTGCAGGTGCCGCAGCGCGCGGTTTATCTCCGCGCGCTGATGGCGGAGATCGAGCGCCTCGCCAATCACCTCGGCGACATCGGCGCCGTCTGCAACGATGCATCGTTCGCGCTGATGCACGCGCAAACCTCCATTCTTCGCGAGCGCGTGCTGCGCGCCACGGACGCCTGCTTCGGTCACCGGCTGATGATGGACGCGGTCGTGCCCGGCGGCGTCGCGCGGGATCTGCCGGCCGAGGGAGCGGGCACGATCCGCGCCCTCATTGCCGAGGTGCGCAGGGTGTTCCCGCGCCTGGTCGAGCTTTACGACAAGACCGCCTCGTTGCAGGACCGCACGGTCACCACCGGCATCGTCAAGCCGGACTATGCGCGGCAGTTCGGCGCCGGCGGTTTTGTCGGCCGCGCCGCAGGCCGGGCATTCGATGCGCGGCGCACGATTGGTTACGCGCCTTACGATGCGCTATCGTTCGAGGTGCCGGTGCTCGAAGCGGGCGACGTCAATGCCCGCGTCTGGATCCGCATCCGCGAGGTCGAGCAGAGCCTGTCGCTCATCGAGCAGATCATCGACCGGCTGCCGCAAGGCGAATTGCGCGCCGACGTTTCGGTGCGCGCCGCCTGCGAGGGCATGGCCTACCGGGAGGCCTTCCGCGGCGACGTGCTGGTCTGGCTGCGCCTCGATTCGGGTGGCCGCGTCGCGCGCTGCCATCTGCGCGACGCCTCGTGGTTCCAGTGGCCGCTGGTCGAAGCCGCGATCGAGAACAACATCATCGCCGACTTCCCGCTCTGCAATAAATCCTTCAACTGCTCCTATTCGGGGCACGACCTGTGACCTATGCGTAGAACCCTGCTCGAAAGCCTCACCACCGGCGCGCTGACCGAGCCGGCGCCCGCGCCCGATGAGGCCGCGCTCGCCGAGCTGGCGCGGAGCCTGGAGCGGGCCGCGCGGGCGCGGCTCGGCCGCTCACTGTCGATCCGACATGTCGACGCGGGGTCGTGCAACGGCTGCGAGCTCGAGCTACACGCGCTGTCGAACGCATTCTATGACCTCGAACGGCTCGGCCTGCGCTTCGTCGCCTCGCCGCGTCATGCCGACGTTCTGACGGTTACCGGGCCGGTGACGAAAAACATGCGTGAGGCGCTTTTGCGCACCTACGACGCCATGCCGGATCCGAAATGGGTGGTGGCGATCGGCGGCTGTGCCGGCGACGGTGGCGTTTTCGCTGGCAGTTACGCCATTGTGGGAGGCGTTGGCGACGTGCTTCCCGTTGATTTGCATATCAATGGATGCCCGCCATCTCCGGCTTCGCTGTTGAGAGGCCTGCTTGCGCTACTCCATCATCAGGGCGGGGGCGCCGTTTGAGAACGCTGCTATGGCTTTGTCACGCTGGCCTCGTTGGAATGGCGCGTCAGGTCATCGCGGTGGTCACAATCGTAGCAGTCTTTTCTATCTTTAATTCATTCTCTTTCGTGCCGGAGTTTGAATATACCCGGAAGGCAGGTGCCGCGACATTATGGCGCGCCGCCTCCCCGTACTTGGCGGCATCCTTTGTTATTGTGGCCTTCGGAATGGCGCTCACGATCGGTGCAGCCATCAATATAGCTGCAGATTGCATCGCACGAGTCGTTAGTAGGACCGTACGAAGCGGCCGAAGCAAGTGCTCGTCGGTCTGACTGCGCAGTTCGGACTTGGCTCTATTTTGATGGCGGTCGTCGCGTACACATGCCTTGTGCCGAATAACAAAGTAGCTCGCAAGTCCGCATTTAGACGCAGGTGTACTGTCCCATCATGCCTGCGTCTTCGTGTTCGAGGATGTGGCAATGAAACATGAAGGCTGCTTCCGCCGACGCCGGTTGCGAGAAGGGCACCAGAATTTCGGCCTCACGGGCGATGATCACGGTGTCTTTCCAACCTTGCATGTGGGGCGGAGGTCTTTGCCCATTCATCGATAGAACCTGGAACTGCGTGCCGTGCACGTGAAATGGATGGCCCATCATCTGATATCCGATTTGCCATAGCTCGACCGAGTCCTTCTTCACGGCCGCATCAACCCGGCGCATATCGAACGGCCTACCGTTGATTGCCTCTGCTCGCAGTTTCGTAATAGACTGCCCGGGCCTCATCTTCGTGTCCTGAAAACATACAGACTCCCTGCTTCCAGCCGGACGTTCCCTGCTAATTTTTGGACTAACACGTCGTAAGAAGCTGAAAATCATACGTTATCGCCGGTCGAGTACCCACTCAGGGCCCTCTTTTCGAGAAATTGCCCTGTATTTTCGCGGTTATCAGGGAGTCTGAGGGCGCAGACCGGTTCGACCTAGACTGCGTCCGCCACCATCCAAACCACCGACTAAAGCGGATGCGAATGTGTGCGGACGCCTTGCGCCCGACGCACGGTCCGGCGTGCTATCCTCGACGCCCTGACGGGCGAAAAGGAGAGCGCGCGCAATGCAGCTTCAATCGCTGGGTTACGTCGGCATCGCGGCGGACAAGCTCGAGGATTGGTCGGCCTTCGCCACCGGGCTGCTCGGCATGCAGGTGATCGAGCGCGGCAATAGCGGGCTCGCGCTGCGCATGGACGACCGCAAGCAGCGCCTCCTCGTCGACCGCGACAGCCGCAACGGCTGCAACTTCTACGGCTGGGAGGTCGCGGATGCCGCGGCGCTCGACGCCTTCGCCGCGCATCTCGAGGAGAAGGGGGTCGCCGTCACGCGCGAGCCGCGCGCGGTCGCGGATCGGCGCTGCGTGACGGATCTCATCTCGTTCAACGACCCGATGGGCAATCGCTTCGAAGTATTCCAGGGCGCCGCGCTCGCCGATGCGCCCTTTGTGCCCTCGCGCTGCATTTCCGGCTTCCGCACCGGGCCGCTCGGCCTCGGCCATGTCGTGCTGACCACCGACAGCATCGCGCGCGCCATGCCGTTCTATCAGGACGTGCTCGGCTTTCGCCTGAGCGACTACACGCTCGCGCCGTTCAAGGCCTATTTCTTCCACATCAACCCGCGCCACCACAGTCTGGCGATGATCGAGACCGGCAAGAACGGCATCCATCATCTGATGGTCGAATTGTTCTCGCTCGACGACGTCGGCCAGGGCTACGACCTCTTGCAGGCCGATCCGGAGCGCATTGCGGTGACGCTCGGGCGTCACACCAACGACCTGATGACGTCGTTCTACGCGCATTCGCCGTCGAACTTCATGATGGAATATGGCTGGGGCGGCCGCGAGATCGACCCACAGACCTGGGCTCCCTTCGAATGCGACTACGGGCCGAGCCTGTGGGGCCACGATCGCTCGTGGCTTTCGCCGGACAAGCGGCAGCAGGCGCGCGAGATCCGCTTGCAGGCCGCGGCCACCGGTCATCGCGCGCCGGTGCAGGTGATGGAGGGCAACTACCAGCCGATGCGCGGCGTCTGCCCGTGGTGGGACGCGAGCAAAGGCTGAGAATTCGTCTCTAAATGCCGGCGAGCTCGCGCATGATGCGAAAGAGCGCGCTCTGGCCTTCGAAGCCGATGCCGGGGCGGTCGGAGAGCGTGAGCGCGCCGTTCTCGATGCGCGCGTCGTCGGCGAAGCCGCCGAAGTCGCCGAACACGCCGGGGTACGACTCCGAGCCTCCGAGGCCGAAACCTGCGGCGATGGCGAGCGACATCTGGTTGCCGCCGTGCGGAAAGAGGGCGGCGCGCGGCCAGTCGTTTGCTTCGAGCATCGCCACCATGCGCGCATATTCGCCGATGCCGTAAGCCTGCGGCGGATCGACCTGGATGATGTCGGTGCCAGAACGCCAGCCGCCAAAGCGGATCAGGTTCTGCACGTCCTGCGTCGAATAGAGGTTCTCGCCGGTGGCGAGCGGCGGCGCGTAGAGGGACGCGAGCTCGGCGAACAGCGCGTAGTCGAGCGGATCGCATGGCTCTTCGAACCAGCGCAATTTGAACGGCGCCAGCGCCTTGGCGTAGCGCAGCGCCCCGCCGCGATCGAATTTGGCGTTGGCATCGACCGCGAGACGCTCGCCCGAGCCGACGACTTCAAGCACCGCCTCGAGGCGGCGCAGATCGTCGTCGAGCTGCAGGCCGCCGACCTTCATCTTCACCATCGTGTATCCGGCGTCGAGATGACGACGCATCTCGTCCTGCAAATCCCGGATGGTCTGGCCCGGCCAGTACCAACCTCCGCCGACGTAGCAAAACACACGAGATGCGATGTTGCCGCCGTTGAAACGCTCGGCGAGCAGTGCGTGCAATGGCTTGCCGGCGACCTTGGCGACCGCGTCCCAGAGCGCGACCTCGATCGTTCCGATGGCGATCGAGCGTTCCGAATGCGCACCGGCCTTCTCGCGCTTCATCATCGTCGCGAGGCATTTCGCCGGGTCGAGATTGTCGCCGATGTCGTCGAGCAGGGTCTCCGGCGACGCCGCGAGGATGCGCGGGATGAAGCGCGCGCGCATCTGCGCGCCGCAGGCATAGCGTCCGGTCGAATTGAAGGCGAAGCCACAGACCGGCTTGCCGTCTCGAATCACGTCCGTGATGACGGCGACTACGGAGGTGGTCATTTCGCTGAAGTCGAAGCTCGAATTGGCCAGCTTCGATTTCAGCGGGATCGGGGTTTCGCGGATATCGACGATGCGCATGGTACGTGCCCCGGACGCGGCGCAGCACGGAGCGAAGCCGAGCGGTGCGACGCTGATCCGGGGCCCCGGTTAGATGGGAGCAAGCGGGGTCCCGGGTCTGCCGCGCATCACTGACGTGCTGCGTTGCGCCCGGAACACGGTGGCTGCTACTTGATCTGCGGAATATTCGCGTCCTTGATCACCTTGGCCCACTTGTCGACTTCTTTCTTGATGTAGACATTGAACTCGTCGGGCGTGTTGGCGACTGGATCGAAGCCGAGCTGCGCGCATTTTTCCTTCACGTCCGGCATCGCCATGACCTTGACGATCTCCTTGTGCAGGAGGTCGACGACGTCCTTCGGCGTTTTGGCCGGCGCGAAAATGCCCTGCATGGTCTCGGATTCCTGAGCCTGAACGCCAGCTTCGGCGAGCGTCGGCACGTCGGGCAGCGCCGCGGAGCGCTTGGCCGAGGTGACGGCGAGCCCGCGCAGCGTGCCGGCCTTCACCTGCGGCGAGGTCGGCGGCAAAGCCGAGAAGGCGATCGGGGTGTGACCGGCGATCGCCGACTGGATAGCGGGCGCGGCGCCGCCGAAAGGCACGCTGGTCGCCTCGAGTTTCAGAGAAAGCTTGAACAGCTCGGCTGCGAGTTGCGGCGTGGTGCCGATGCCTGGATTGGCGATCGAGTACTTGTTCGGCTCTTTCTTGATGATCTCGATCAGCTCCTTCACCGTCTTTGCCGGGAAGCTGGCGTTCACCACCAGGATGTTGGGCGAGGCGGCAGCGAGCGTGATCGGCGCGAAGTCCTTGTAGGGGTCGTACGGCGCCTTGGCGTAGAGGCTCGGATTGACGACGAAGCTCGAGCTCGCGACCAGCAGCGTGTATCCGTCGGGATTGGCGCGCGCGGCTTCCGCCATGCCTATATTGCCGCCGGCGCCGGGGCGGTTCTCGACATAGAACTGCTGCTTGAGATCTTCAGACATCTTCTGCGCGATCAGCCGCGCCATGACGTCGGTCGGGCCGCCGGCCGCGAACGGCACGATCACCTTCACCGGGTGGTCGGGGTAGCCGGCGGCCGAGGCCGGCGTCAGGCCGAGCGCCATACCGGCCGCCGCAACGGCGGCGATCAGACGAAGTTTCCTCATTGTGTTTTCCCTCCACATGCGCCGGGCCGTCACGTGCGGTCCGGTCTTGCGTCGATTTGAGATCAGCTCCGGAGACCGAGAATCTGCCGCGCCTCCTTGGCGGTGGCGAGCTCGGCGCCGATGTCGTCGAGAATGCGCACCGCCTTCTCGCACAGAGCGGCGTTGCTCGGCGTCAACTTGCCCTTGCTCAGATAGACGTTGTCCTCCATGCCGACGCGCACGTGGCCGCCCAGGAGCCAGGCGGTGGCGAGCATCGGGAATTCCCACCGGCCGATGGCGAAGGCCGCCCAGGCGGCATCCTGCGGCAACAGCGACTTCGCGTAAACCAGCGTCTCGACCGTCGAGACGAAGCCGTAACGGACACCCATGACGATCTGGAACAGCGGCGGCCGCTTGATGACGCCCTGTTCGATCAGCACATGCGCAAGCTGGATGTCGCCTGAATCGAACACCTCCAGCTCGGGCTTGGACCCGGCCTTCTGGATCTCGTTCGCCATCAGGGTGACGTTCTCGGGCGGATTGATCACCGCCGCGGCGCCCGACCACATCGTGTTCAGATCGAGCGTTGCGATGTCGGGCTTGAGCGTGACGATGTGCTCGACGCGCTTCAGGGGGTGCATCGCCGACGTGCCGGGGCCGGCGATCTTCGGATCGTCCTTGCTCGGCACAAAGCGGCCGCCGGGGCCGGTCGTCAGGTTGATGATCAGCTCGGAATTCTTGTCGCGGATGCGCTCGACCACTTCGCGGTAATGGGAGAGTTCTGTGCTCGGCCGTCCGTCGGGATGGCGCACGTGAATATGCGCGATGGCAGCGCCGACCTTGGCGGATTCGAGCGCGGCGTTGGCGATCTGCTCGGGCGTGCAGGGCAGCGCTGGGTTTTGCTGGACGGTGGTGAGATTGCCGGTGACGGCGACGGTGAGGATGGTCTTTTTCGTGGGAGCCATGACCGCTCAGAGATGTGATTGACTTGCTAAACAAACGACTGTTTACATCTGCGCCGAACGACGGAGACGAGTCAAGCGTGCGGGTGTTCTCGACATGGTGAAAGCGCGGAAGAGTGCTGCGACCGCCGCGCAATCAAGCGGTGCGACGTCCGCTCAGCCGGTCCGCGAGCGCATCCTCGAGGTCGCCGAGCGCCTCTTCGCCGAGCACGGCATGTCCGGCGTCGGCCTGCGCGCCATCTCCGCGGACGCGAAAGTCAATCTCGCATCGATCGCCTATCATTTCGGCTCGAAGGACGGGTTGCTTGAAGCGCTGTTCGCGCAGCGCGCGGCGCCGATCGCGGAGGAGCGGCTGCGGCTGCTCGCGGCATGTTACGAGAAGACGAAGCGTCCGAGGCTCGAGGACATTCTCGACGCGTTCCTGCGCCCGGCGCTGGTGCTTGGCGTCGAGCCGCGCTTCGGCGGCCCGGCCTTCGTCAAGCTGCGCGCGCGTCTTGCGACCGAGCCCGAAACGCTGTCGCGCAAGATCCTGGCAAAGGCTTTCGATCTGTCGAGCCGCAAGTTCATCGAAGCGATTGCCATGGCATTGCCCGACCTGCCCCGCGCCGAGGTCGAATGGCGATTCCACTTCATGCTGGGCGCGATGTTCTACACCATGGCCGATTCCGGCCGCATCCAGGCGCTGACGAAGGGACGCATCGATCCCGGCGACGTCAAGCGCGCGCTGCGCCACATGATCCCCTACCTCGCCGCGGGGTTCCGCTCCGCGCCGGTCTCCTGAAAACCAACGACAGACGAGAGGAAACGCACATGGCCCGCAAACTCACGCGCCAGGATATGAAATCCGCCGCCGAGAAATACAAGAACTGGGGCAAGTGGGGCCCGAACGACGAGATCGGCACGCTCAACTACACGAGCGCCGAAGACATCGTCGCGGCGACGCGCCTCGTCAAGAAGGGCAAGGTGATCTCGCTCGCGCTCAACTTCGACCATCTCGGACCGCAGGGCGCCAAGAGCAAGTATCCGTCGATGGGGCGCACCAATCCAATCCATACGATGCTGCGAACCGGCACCGACGCCTATTCCGGCGTGCTCGACAAGCGCGGCATCCGCGCCGCCGACGACATGGTGGTGATGCCGCTCCAGTGCGGCACGCAGTGGGACGGGCTCGGCCACATCTTCTATGAGAACTCCATGTGGAACGGCTATGACTGCCGCGAGGTGACCTCGGCGGGCGCGCAGAAATGCGGCATCGAGAAGACCAAGAGCAAGATGGTCGGCCGCGGCGTGTTCCTCGACGTTGCGCGCTACAAGGGCGTCGAGTCGCTCGACGACGGCTACGGCATCACCAACGACGACCTCTACGGCACGGCGAAGAAGCAGAAGGTCGAGCTTAAGCGCGGCGACTACGTCATCGTCCGCACCGGCCATATGGAGCGCTGCCAGAAGCTTGGCTCGTGGGACGGTTATCCGGGGGGCGATGCGCCGGGCTTCGCCTTCGAGACGCTGGACTTTGTGAAGAATACCGAACTTGCCGCGCTCGCCTCCGACACCTGGGGCTGCGAGGTGCGCCCGAACGAAGTCGCCGAGGGCGAGAACATCAACCAGCCGTGGCACTGGATCACTATCCCGATCATGGGCATGACCATGGGCGAGATCTTCCAGTTGAAGGAGCTCGCCGACGATTGCGCGGCCGACGGCGTCTACGAATTCCTGTTCGTCGCGCCGGCGATCCCGATCACCGGCGCGGTCGGCTCGCCAGTCAATCCCCTATGCATCAAGTGAGCGGGAAGGGGACAAACACGTGAGCAACGTAGGTCACAACACGAAGCGTCTCGGCGCGGAGGTCATCGCCGACATGCTCGCCGGTTACGGCGTCTCGCATGTGTTCATGGTGCCGGCGGTGCTGCGCCGGACCTTTGCCGAGATGGAGCGCCGCACCAAGATCGCGCGCATCCACTGCCACGGCGAGAAGTCGGCCGCCTACATGGCCGACGGCTATGCGCGGGCGTCGGGCAAGCCCGGCGTCTGCATGGCGCAGGTAATCGGCGCGCTCAACCTCGCCGCGGGCCTGCGCGACGCGTATCTCGCGCATTCACCGGTCATCGCCATCACCGGCGGCCGCGATCCGAAGACCAAGTTCCGGAAAGTCTATCAGGAGATCGACGACGTCCCGGCATTCGAGCCGGTGACCAAGTTCAACGCCACGATCGACGACGTCACGCGCGCACCGGACATGCTGCGCCAGGCGTTTCGCGTCGCAACGACAGGCGCTCCCGGTCCGGTGCATCTGCAATTCCGCGGTAATGAAGGCCAGGTCGACGCCGAGGAAGGCGAGATGGAGGCGCTGGTCGAGACGCAGTTCTCGCACGTGCCGCCGTTCCGGCCACAGCCGGAAGCCGAGCATGTGAAGGCGGCGCTGGCGATCCTGCAAAAAGCGGAGCGGCCGATCTTCATCGCCGGCGGCGGCGTGCGCGCGTCCGGCGCCGGGCGCGAGCTCGTCGCGCTCGCCGAGGCCTTGCAGATCCCGGTCGCGACCTCGCTCAACGGCAAGGACTCGATCCCCGGCGCGCACCCGCTCTCGATCGGCGTTGTCGGCTCCTATTCGCGCGAGAGCGCCAATCGCGCCGTCAATCGCGCCGATCTCGTCTGCTTCATCGGCAGCGAGACCGGCGGCATGACCACGCACTTCTGGGCGGTGCCGAAGATCGGCACGCCGGCGATCCAGATCGACATCGAGGCGGAGTCGCTCGGCCGCAATTACCCGTTGCAGGCAAGCGTGCTCGGAGACGCCAAAGCGGTGCTGGCGGCGATGCTGGCGATTGCGGACAAGGGCAGCGCGGCAAAACGCTCCACCTGGGTCAAGGAGATCGGCGCGCTCAAGAGCGAGTGGTACGCCAAGTACAAGGGCGATCTCGAGTCCGACGCCGTGCCGATCCATCCGGCGCGCATCTGCAACGAATTGTCGAAGCACTTGCCGGACGACGCCATCGTCATCGTTGACACCGGCCACGCCGGCATGTGGATGGGCGGCATGTACGACCTGCGCAAGGATACGCAGAGCTACATCCGCAGCGCCGGCCATCTCGGCTGGGCGTTCTGCGCCGGTATCGGCGCCAAGGCGGCGTGCCCGGAGCGACCGGTCGTCGTGTTCACCGGCGATGCCGGCTTCTGGTATCACATCGGCGAGCTCGAGACGCAGGTGCGCTGGAACATCCCGTCGGTAACCTTGGTCAACAACAATGGCGGCGGCAACCAGTCGAAGCGCGGCTTCGACCGCGTCTACGGCGGCGAGGGCAACAACCGTTCGCGCGAATTGTGGACCTACAAGCCGATGAACTTCGCCAAGATCGCCGAGGACATCGGCGCGCTCGGCATCCGCGTCGAGAAGCCGTCGGAGATCGCGCCGGCGCTCGCGAGGGCTATCGCCTCGAAGCGGCCGGCGGTGATCGACGTCGCCACCGACATCGAGGCGCTGGCGCCGACCGCGGTGGCGTGACAGCGCCGACGACATGACCACCGCACGGTGCAGCAAGATCGTCAGGCGCGCTTGCCGCGCCGGTTGAAACGCCGCGTCTCGAGCGCGTGCCACGCGACGAGGCCGGGCACGCCGACCATGATGTCGGCCGCGCGCTTGATCAAGGACAGCGCCAGCGCCGAATGTGCCGGGATGCCAAACAGCGCGCACAGCACGACGAGGCCGCCTTCCTGGACGCCGACTGCGCCGGGTACGACGAATGCCGCGCCGCGCGCTGCCTGCGCAAGGCTCTCGATTGCGACCGCTTCGGCGTAGGTCGGATGGTAGCCCATCGCAGTTAGGCCAACCCAGACTTCGAGCGCACCGATGAACCACACGCCGAGATGGCAGATAACGGTGAGGGCAAGCGCCCGTCGCCGGCCATAGACCTCGTGCAGGCGGTGGAATACCGCTTCGAACGTGCCGTTGATTTGCCATTCGCGGCCGCGCGCCAGACGCTTGAGCAACGCATTCACGAGCTTCTCGCCGCCGTGACGCTGCGCCACATAGAAGCCGGTAAGCGCGAGCGCGGCCGCGCCCAGCGCCCAGGCGATGTCATAGACGAAGTTGCCGCCGACGCCGTGGGCGATGAGCAGGGCAAGGCCGACCAGCGCGAACAGGAATTGCGTGCCGGCCTGCGCCAGCACGTCGACGATCACGGTCGCGGCGGCGAGCGGTCCGGGGATATGCCAGAAGGTGAGAAGCCGCGCGGCGATGACGTCGCCGCCGATCTGAGCCAGCGGCAGCAGCGTATTGGCGCCTTCTCGCACGATGCGCAGGAGCGCGCAGACCGAAGGCTGCGGCCGCGGATGCTTCGGAAACAACAGCCACCAGGTCAGGCCCGCGAGCGTCACGGCGACGAGCCGCAGCGCGATAACGATTGCCGCAGCCCAACCCGCCTGCGCCATTGCCGCTGCGACTGTCGCCGGATCGGCCGCGTACACCGCGGCAGCAATGATCGCGATCCCGATCGCCGCGGTGAGGATCGACAGCCGCTTCATCTTCTTGTCCCGCCGATCAGTCCTTGCGATCGTCGCTCTGCTCCGGACGCATCCGGGGCAGCGTGACCTCGTCCCATAGCACGACCGCGAGCCATCCGGTCGAGGCGCCGAGGAAGCCTCCGGCGACGATGTCGCTGACGAAGTGGTAGTCGGCCCCGATGAGTCCGACCCCGACCGCAATCACCATCAGCACCCACAGTGGCCGAAGCTTCGGATAGGCAAACCACAGCACGGCCGCCACGGCGCAGACCGCCGTGGTGTGTCCCGACGGAAATGAATTGTACCCCGAGCCGCCGTGGAACGGGTTGAAGCCGTAGGTGCCGTTGCCGATCAGCGAGGGGTTGTTGTTGATCCAGGTCTCCGGCCAGGTGCGGCCGATGGCGAACTTCAACTCATCCTTGATGGTCTCGGCGACCGCGAGCGTGATGCCGCAGAGCAGGATCACGGCCTGCCATTTGTGCCAGCGCGCCGTCACCAACGTGCGCAGGCCGAACGCGACGAAGGCGATGGCCGCGGCGACGAACAGATATTCCGAGATGCGGGTGGGCATGTCGAAATAGCGGCGGTTCGGCACAAGGTGCGCGTGCGCGAAGAACGCAACAGGACGGTCGACGTAGAGATAGCAGAGCGTGACGACGGCCCCCGTTGTGACGAAGGCCGTCAGCCAGTTTTTGAGCCGATCGGACACGTGCGCGTCACCAGAACTTCGTGCTCGCGATCGCCGCGCCCTCGGCCATCGCCTTGAGCTTGGCGAAGACGACGTCCGGATCGACCGCGGCCTGTCCGACCCAGGTGCCGTAGCCGCAGTCGGAGCCGGCGATGACGTTCTCCCGGCCGACGAGCTCGGCGTAGCGGCCGATGCGCTGCGCGACGACTTCCGGGTGCTCGATGAAGTTCGACTTAGACTCGATCACGCCGGGGATGAGGACCTTGCCGTCCGGTAGCTTGACCTTCTCGAACACGGTGAACTCGTGCGCGTGCCGCGGATTGGCCGCTTCGAGCGAGATCGCCACGGGCTTGGCCATGAACACGATGTCGATGACTTCGGCGAGCGGAACGTCGTAATGGTGCGGGCCCTCGTAGTTACCCCAGCACAGGTGCATCCGCAGTTGCTCGGCCGGGATATTCTTGACGGCGTGGTTGAGCGCCTCGACGTGCAGTTGCGCGCGCTTGCGGAAACCGGCGAGATCGAGATTCGCATATTGGATGTGCCGGCCCATGCCCAGATCCGGGCAATCGATCTGCAAGACAAAGCCGGCTTTGGCGACGGTCTCGTACTCGTCGCGCATCGCGTCGGCGATGGCGTAGATGTAGCTCTCGAAGTCCTTGTAATAGTCATTGCGGAAGAACAGCGAGACGACGCCGGGGGAGGCCGCGCTCATGAACCCGCCGACGGCCTTCACGCCGGCCATGGCGGCTTTGAGGTTATCGACGTCAGCCTGGGCCGAGGCGCGGTCGCGCACCGAGATCGGCCCATTGCACGCCGGCGTCTTGCGCCGCGAGCGGCCGGGATCGCCGAACACCTTCTGCTCGAGCCGCGGGAACTCATGGACGTCTTGATAGACGAAGGTGTTGCCGGTGCCGCCGAAGCCGTCGAGCCGGTCCTTGACGTAAGTGGCGTAGGATGGCTTCGACATCTCGCCGTCATTGACCAGGTCCACGCCGGCGGCGGCCTGCTTGCGGACGATCTCGGCGACGGCGTCCTTGATCCGGGAGGCGAGGGCGGCCGGCTCGACCGGAACGCCTTCTTCCTTGGCGTACATGACCCGGATCAGGTCGTCCGGGCGCGGCAGGCTGCCGGTATGAGTGGTCAAAAAGCGGTCGGTGCTGCGTTGCATTGCCTGGATTCTCCCCGGGCGGACCATAGATCACTCCGGCGGCGGTCACTACCGCCGGCGGCCTCGTTGACAGGCGGGGGTGGGGCCTCTAGAACCCACGCAAACACGCATCCAGAGCGCATCATGAAAGTCCGTAACTCGTTGAAATCCTTGCGCGGTCGCCACCGCAACAACCGCCTGGTGCGCCGCAAGGGCCGGGTCTACATCATCAACAAGACCAACCGTCGCTTCAAAGCGCGGCAGGGCTGACCGGCGGTCAGGTTCCGCACCCCGCCGGCTGCGGGGTTCCACGCCATAGATTGGCCTTCAAGGGCGAAGAGCTTACTCTTCGTCCCATGCGCGCACGATTCCAACCCGTCATGATCGCCGCCGCCCTCGTGGCGGTCATGGCCTTGCCCGCTGCCGCGCAGAACGGGACGCCCGAAGAGCTGCCGCCGAAATCGGGTCCGATGACGCCCGCGCCGGACAAGCCGGAGTGGGTGAAGCCGCCGGCCAAGCTGCCGCACGTCGCCGGCGAGCCGACCAAGAACCTGGATTTCCTGTTCGGCGCGCTCAAGGCCGCGCCCGACACCAGCATTGCGAAAGCGGTGGAAGAGCGCATCTGGGCGGTGTGGGCGGTCTCGCGCAGCGACACCACCAACCTGCTCATGGTGCGCGCACGCACGGCGATCGAGCAGAAGGACTCAGATCTCGCCATCAAGCTCCTGACCTCGATCGTCAAGATCAAGCCGGACTATGTGAACGCCTGGAACCAGCGCGCCACGCTTTATTATGCGAAGAAGGATTACGGCCGCGCGCTCGCCGACATCCGCGAAGTCCTCAAGCGCGAGCCCCGCCATTTCGGCGCGTTGTCTGGCCTCGGTCTCATCCTGCAGGACATTGGCGAGGACAAGCAGGCGCTCAAGGTTTATCGCCGCGCGCTCGACGTCTATCCGAAAATGGAGCACATCCCCGACGTGGTGAAGAAGCTCCAGGAGAAGGTTGAGGGCCGCGACATCTGACGCAGCCGTGTCCGGCAGCGCCGCCCTACTGCATCGGGCCTCGCCAAGCCGCAGGCTTATCCTCGCTCCGGAAATTGAAAGCCCGCCAGTCGGCGGGCTTTCGTCTCGTTGGAGGAGATTATTTGCTGCCGATCTTGCAAGCCGGGTCGAGCGGGCCAAAGGCCTCATCTCCTTTGATCGTCGTCAGGATCTTGTAATAATCCCACGGCGCCTTGGATTCCTCGGGCTTCTTGACCTCGACCAGCAGTAGGTCGTGGACCATTAACCCGTCCTCGCGAAGCTTGCCGTTGCGCGAGAAGAAGTCCTCGATCGGATGTTTGCGCATCTCCGCCGCTACCTTGAGCGGCTCGTCGGTCCCGGAGTTCTTGACGCCGTTGAGATAGGTGATCACCGACGAGTACACGCCGGCCTGCCACATGGTCGGCATGCGATTCATCTTCTCGTAGAAGCGCTTCGACCAGGCGCGCGTCTTGTCGTCCATGTCCCAGTAGAACGATGTCGTCAGCACGAGTCCCTGTGCCGCTTTCAGGCCGAGGGCGTGGACGTCGGTGATGAGGAACAGAAGGCCGGCCATTTTCTGGCCGCCCTGAGCAACATTGAACTCGCCGGCGAGCTTGATCTCGTTCGTGTTGTTCGGCGGTCCAGCGGCGATGCCGATGACCTGCGCTTTCGACGACTGCGCCTGCAAGATGAAGGATGACAGATCGGAAGAAGCGAAAGGCGGTCGCACTGAGCCGACGACTTTCCCGCCGTTCTTTGTGATCACCTCACTGGCGACTGCCTCGAGCGAGTGGCCGAAAGCATAGTCGTCGGTGATGAAGAACCAGCTCTTGCCGCCGTTCTTCGTAATTTCCCGTGCGGTGCCGACGGCCAGCGCGCGCGTGTCGAACACCCACTGCATGGTGTAGGGTGAGCAGGACTTGCCGTGGAAGTCCGTCGACCCCGTGGAGTGAGTGATCATCATCTTGTGTTTTTCGTTGGCGACCGACTGCACCGCCAGCCCGACCGACGACACCGGCACGTCAAGGATGAGATCGACCTTGTCGACGTCGTACCACTGCCGGGCGATGCTCGCCCCGATGTCGGGCTTGAGCTGGTGATTGCCGACCACGAGTTGGATCGGTTTGCCAAGCACCTTGCCGCCGAAATCGTCGATCGCCATTTGCGCCGCTGTTACCGATCCCTGGCCGGTCGGCGTCGAGGCAGGCCCTGTCATGTCCGTCAGCACGCCGATCTTGACGACATCGTCGGAAACCTGGGCGCTGGCCATGCCCAGGCTTGAAGTTAGCAGCAAGGCAGAAAGACCAATCGTTCTTCCTCTGAATTTCATTATTGCCTCCCTGATCGTTGGCCGCATTGTAGATGCTCTTTTTGTTCCGCGCGACTCCGCGGTTTTGCTGCGGCGCGAAGGCTTATCCTAAGCGGTGTCGTGGTCGTGCTTCGTCAGGCCCTTTCGCCTTGGTGGCACCGCGCTTCGCGAAAAGAGGCCGTCGCCTCGCCTTCAGCGCAGCGCTGCGCGCACGACGTCGACCAGCGACTGCGTTCTTTCGTCGAACCGCACACCCTTGATGCCAAAGCCCGCGGCCGCTTCGCTGTCGCCGTCCCTGTCGCCGATGAGGAAGCTCTTGCCG
>Ga0265342_10001187_pt1 | contig 24743 bp, 16 predicted proteins | sample 4CB327metaG_FD_203125 | JGI IMG/M metagenome (GOLD analysis project Ga0265342, IMG submission 203125) | Rhizosphere microbial communities from Carex aquatilis grown in University of Washington, Seatle, WA, United States - 4-CB3-27 metaG | ecosystem: Host-associated > Plants > Roots >... | reverse complement strand
CTCGGGCGTGCCGCCCGGCCCGACGGCGTCGGTGAGCGTTGCTTGCGGCAGCAACTGCTCTTCGGACATCACGATGGGCCGGCCGTCGAGCGTCAGGCCCGGCGCGCCCGCGAGGATGTGCATCAGGCCGTCGAGCTTGCCGGGCGACAGCGACGCGCGCGGGGCGCCGGTTCCGAGCAGGCGATCGGCGGTCAGATCGCGGTCCTCGATCTGCACGCGCGCCGCGCGCGACGGATCGGCGACCAGCGTGCCGAGCGAGCCTTCGAGCGGCGCTTCGCCCCCGTCGGGGCCGACGAGGACGCGCGCGAGCTTCAACCCGTCGGGCGCGCGCGTGAACCGGTAGCCGACACGCGCGTAAGTGTTTGCCGACGCCAGCGCCGGTGTCGGAGGCGCCACGGACGGCGCTTCGGATTCCCCGGCCGCCCTCCCATCGGGGCTCGCCGCTTCCGGGGCCTCCCCCGCCTCGTCCGGTGCCGTCAGGGCGATCGTGGCCGCCGCGACGTGCTCACAGGGGCTCACGCGCGACGGGCAGTCGCACTCCCACTCGATCTCCGTCGGATAGAGCACGACCGTCGGCGCGACGACGCGCCCGGGCGAGCGCACGCGCAGCACCACCTCTTCGTCGCTGCGCGACTCGACCGTGATACCGCCCGCCCGCGCCAGCGCCACGCCCTGCGACCAGAGGCCGGAGCGGCAGTTGCGGCGGATCGACGCGACGAGCGCGGTGAGGCTGGGACCGGCGGGGGACATGCGATGCGCTTTGTTACCACGCCGTACGACGATCAGCGTCGGACCGCGACCGCAGGGGCAGCGCCGGACGCGATCTTCCCGTATATTTCGCCCCCTCGATGATGTTGTCTCCCAGTCTCCCCACGGCTCCGGCGGCTCCGCCGGTTCCGACCGCACCGTCGGCGCCGCGGCGCGCCCGATGAGCGCGTTCTGGAGGATCCGCGAGAACCGGCTCGCCGCCGAGATCGGCACGCTGCGCAAGCAGGCCGACCTGACCTTCGCGCTCTGCTATCCGAGCCCTTACTTCGTCGGCATGTCCTCGCTGGGCTTCCAGACGATCTACCGCGGGCTGCACGCGCTCGACGGCGTGAGCGCCGAGCGCGCCTTCCTTCCCGACGACGCGCGCGCGGCGCGCCAGAACGGCGAAGGGCTCGCGACCTACGAGTCGGGGCGTCCCATCGGCGACTTCCCGGTGGTGGCGTTCTCGCTCGCCTACGAGCTCGAGCTCGCGGGCCTGGTCGATTGCCTCGACCTGGCCGGCATTCCGGCGCTGGCCAGCGACCGCGCCGCACGAGGCGGCCGCCTGCCCCTGATCGTGATCGGCGGCCCGCTCACCTTCTCGAACCCGCTGCCGGCGGGGCCGTTCGCCGACGTGATCGTCATGGGCGAGGCCGAAGAGCTGATCGCCACGCTCGCCGATGTCATCCGCGACCAGCCGGACCACGCGTCGCGGCTGGCGCACCTGGCCAAGCTGCCGGGTTTCTACGTTCCGTCGCTGCACGGCGAGCGGCTGCCGGCCATCGCCGCCGCGGGCAACGACAAGCTGCCGGCCTATTCGCAGATTCTCACCGCCGAGACCGAGCTCTCGGCGATGTTCCTGATCGAGCCCGAGCGCGGCTGCCACCGCGGCTGCACCTACTGTGTGATGCGCCGGTCGACCAACGGCGGAATGCGCACCGTCGCGCCGGCGCGCGTGCTCGGCCTCGTGCCCGCCGACGCCCGCCGCGTCGGGCTAGTCGGCGCCGCGGTCACCGATCACCCGGGGCTACCGGAGATCTTGCGCGCGCTGGTCGACTCGGGCCGCGAGGTCGGCATCTCCAGCCTGCGCGCAGACCGCCTGAACGACGAGATCGTCGGCCTGCTCAAGCGCGGCGGCTACCGCACGCTCACGACCGCCGCCGACGGGGCGTCGGAGCGCATGCGCACCGCGATCGATCGCAAGACCAAGGAACGCCACCTCCTGCGCGCCGCCGAGCTCTGCCGCACGCACGCGCTCAAGCAGCTCAAGCTCTACGTGATGCTGGGCTTGCCGGGCGAGACCATGGACGACGTCGACGAGCTCGGGCGCTTCAGCCTGGAGCTGGCGGCCATCGCGCCGCGGGTGGCGTTCGGCATCGCGCCGTTCGTCGCCAAGAAGAACACGCCGCTCGACGGCTCGCCGTTCGAGCCGATCGACGTGGTCGAGGCCAAGCTCTCCCGCTTGCGCGCGCATGTGCGCGGTCGCGTGACCCTGCGGCCCACGTCGCCGAAATGGGCCTTCATCGAGTACCGGCTGGCACAAGGCGGCTTCGCCGCGGGCCTGGCCGCCGCGGCGGCGACGCGCGCCGGCGGCCGCTACTCTGACTGGCGATCGGCCTTGGCGGAGGTGCCCGAACCGCCGGTCGTCGTGCCGTCGCCGCCGCCGCGCTCGTTGATGGCGCCCCTCGCGGGCTGATTGTCGTCGGCGGGCTGGTCGACCCGCTCGCGCTCGCCGACCGGCGACACGTCGACGGAGACCCGCAGGTCGTGGCGGCTGCCGCCGACGATCACGCCGCGCATCGGCGTCACGTCACCGAAGTCGCGCCCCCACGCGACCGTGATGTGCCTCTGGTCAGGCACGACGTCATTGGTCGGATCCGTCGGCACCCAGCCGATGCCGGGACAGTAGACGGCCAGCCAGGCGTGCGAGGCGTCGGCGCCGACGAGCCTCGGTTTTCCCGGGACCGGCAGCGTGACCAGGTAGCCGCTCACGTAGCGCGCGGGCAGGCCCATCGCGCGCAGGCACGCGATCTCGAGATGCGTGAAGTCCTGGCACACGCCGCGGCGCAGGCGCAGCACCTCGTCGACCGGCGTCGACACGCTGGTCGCGGCCTGGTCGTACGTCAGATCTTCGTAGATGCGGTGGGTGAGGTCGGCCACCACGTCGAGCAACGGCCGTCTCGGCGCAAACGACGGCCGCGCATAGGCGACCACGTCGTCGGAGATCCGGATGAACGGCGACGCATAGGTCATCTCGCACGCCTCGAGCAGCGCCGTGTCCGTCGGCTGGCGCACGCGATCGCGCACGGTTTCCCACGCCGGGCCGCCGCTCGACGGAGGCGCCGGAAGCGGCAGCAGCTCGACGTCGCGCCGCGACTCGACGGTCAGGTGCCGGTGCGGCTCCTGCATTTCGAAGTATGTCGTCCGGTTGCCGAAGTGATCCAGCCGTTCCGCGTGCGAGGCCGGCGTTGGCGCGACCGTCAGCTCATCGCACCGGCAGACCTGGCGTTCGGTGTCGCGCGGCGCCAAGTGCAACAGGTGATGCGACGTCGCCACCGGGTCGGTGTAGCCGTATTCGGTGACGTGAACCACGCGGTAGATCACGAGCGCGCCGCCTCGGCGAGCTGGCGCGACACCAGCGCGTGGCTCAGGTACTGGCCGCTGAGCGCGTCGGACAGCGCCGGCAGATCGCGCACGATCGAATCGAGCAGCGCCGTCAGCGCCGGCCGCCGCCCCTGCGCATCGGCCGCGCACACCGCGACCAGATCGATCTCGCGCAGCCGCGCGATCGCGGCTGCGATGATTCCGTCGGGCGTGCCGGCCGCCATGCGCGGCTCGACGCCCGTGCCCAAGGTCGGCGTCGGGAGCCTCGGCAGCTGCGGCAGGTGATCCGCCAGCGCCTGCAGCTGAAAGATCACCGAGCGCGGGTTCGATTCGTCGGTGACCAGCAGGTCGACCACCGGGACCACGTGCAGGCTCGCCAGGTAGCGGCGTCGATACGTCATCCCGCTGTCGGCCACGTCGAGCACCGACTCCAGCAGCTGCGCCTCCCGCTCCGACGTGCGCGTCACGGCCACGCGCAACGTCAGCACCAGATTCAGTGCGCGCTCGAGGCGGCGTCCCATGTCGAGAAATCGCCAGGCCTGGCCGCGCGTCATGCTCTCCATGACCACGCCGCCCACGGCCGCCAGGCGCATGATCACGCGATCGAGCCCGGTGGTCAGCGTGCCCAGCGTGCTGCCGCCGCTCGATCGCTCCGCGTCCATCTCGGCCAGCTCTTGCTGCAGCGACGTCAGGATGCGCCAGGTGTCGGTCGAGATGCGATCGCGTACGACGCGGCCGACCCGGTGGGTGGCGTCGATCGCCGAGCGCAGCGTGCCCGGATGGTCGGTCGCGAAGACCGCGTCCAGCAGCTCGCGCTCGATCGAGCGAAGAAACTGCGGATCGGTCGGTGCCACCGCGCCCGCCGCCGCGGCGTGCGTCTGCTGGCGCAGCGCCGCCAGCAACGGGCCGAGCTCGCCCTCACGCGCGCGATCGACGTCGGGCTGCTCGGCCAGCCGCGCGCTCACCGTGCGCGCGAGCCGCGCGATCGCATCGGCGCGCTCGGAGTACCGGCCGAGCCAGAACAGGTTGTCGGCCACTCGGCTCGGCAGATCGCCGCCGCCACGCGACAATACCGTCGGATGGCTGGTGCGCGGCAGCAGGCTGAACGTGCTGACCGGCCCGCCGCTCACCACCCAGGTGTCGTTGCTACCGGCGCCCCGCTGCATCGAGATCTCGCGCTCGGTCGGGCTGCCGCCGACCAGGCTGAGCGCGCCCGGCATGACGTCGTAGTCGGCGACAGCGTTCGTGCCCGCCCCGCCGCCGCCCTGACGGGCCACGAGGAAGCTGCGCAGCACGAGCTGTCGCGACCGCAGCTCGCCCCCGTCGATCACCGGCGTCGTCGACAGCGGCACGCGCGCCTGCGCGACCCACAGCCCCGGCGCCGCGCGCACGCGCGCCTTGACCTCGTCGCACGCCGCCGGCCCCAGCGCCTCGCCGAAGATCGGGTGCGACGCGCCGGTCGGATAGGCCGGCTTCAACACCATCTCGCTCAGGTTCGCGAGAACGTGCTCGCGCGCAACGGGATCGCCGCACCACCAGGTCTCGACCGACGGCAGCTTCAGCTCCTCGTCGAGCAAGCCGCGACAGATGCGCGGCAGAAACGGCACGATAGCCGCCGTCTGCAGCACGCCGCTGCCCAGCGTGTTGGCGACCGCGACCTGCCCGGCGCGCACCGCCTGCAGCAGGCCGGGGATGCCCAGCGTCGAGTCGTCGCGCAGCTCCAGCGGATCGCAGAAGTCGCCGTTGAGCCGGCGCAAGATCACGTCGACCGGATGGAGCCCGCCCAGCGTCTTCAAGTACACGCGGCTGTCGCGCACGGTCAGGTCGGCGCCGTCGACCAGCATGTAGCCGAGGTACTGCGCCAGGAACGCTTGCTCGAAGTAGGTGGCGTTGTACGGCCCCGGGCTGAGCAGCACGATGCGCGGGTTGTCGTGGCCGGCGGGTCCCAGCGACGCCAGCGTCTCGCGCATCGTCCGAAAGAATGTCGCCAGGCGCGCCACGTTGCAGTCGCGAAAGACATCCGGCAGGACGCGCGACATCACGATGCGGTTCTCGAGCGCGTAGCCGGCACCCGCGGGCGCCTGGGTGCGATCGGTGAGCACATGGAACATGCCCGTCGGCCGGCGAACCAGATCGGCGGCGTAAAAGTGCAGGAATCGCCCCTGCGGCGGCGTCAGACCGTCACAGGCGCGCAGAAATCCCGGGTGCGCCAGCACCAGCTCGGGCGGCAGCCAGCCCTCGGTCAGCGCGCGCCGCGGGCCGTAAAGATCCGCAAGCAGGCGATCGAAGAGGCGCGCGCGCTGGGTCAGGCCCGCCGCGATGCCCGCGAACTCGTCGGGCGCGATCAACACCGGGATGGGTGACAGCTGCCACGGCCGCTCCATGCCGCGCGGGTCGCCGTACACATTGAAGCTGATGCCGTTGTCGTGAATGAGCTGGCGCGCCTGCTCCCAGCGCTCGGCGAGCTCGCCCGGCCCCAGGTTCTCGAGACAGGAGACGAAGGTGCGCCAGTGCGGTCGAATCGATCCACTCTGATCGAGCAGCTCGTCGTACGCGCCGCCCGAAGCTGGATAGCGAAGCAGCAGCTGTTGATCGGCCAGCGAGGCGCGCGAGGGAAAAGATGACATCGAGCTCGGATCGCCACGATAGTCCAAACCGACGACGAATGGCGAGCGAAGCGCGGATCGGCGTGCGCAATGAGACGCGGCCCGGCCGCGAGGTAAACGCCGGGTTTCCTGGTGGTTTAATTTTTGTAACCGATGAATTCGGCGATGGATCTCCTCGGATCGCTGGCCGTAGAGTAACTTCGTGTTACTCGACGAGAAGCGTCCGTTGCTGCTGGACGGTTATCACGCCCCCGAAGGAACCTACGATGAGCTGATCGACAGCGACGGGCAACCGCGACCCCATGCGCGGACCGCGACCCGGTTGCTCGACGGGCTTTCAGCCGACGAGTTCTCGCGCTGCCAATCGCTCGCCGACCTGGCGCTGATCGAGCAGGGCGTGACGTTCTCGGTCTATTCCGACCAGCGCGGCTCGGAAAAGGTCATGCCGATGTGCCTGGTGCCGCGCGTGATCGCCGCGCAAGAATGGAGCCGCATCGAGCGCGGGCTCGTGCAGCGCCTGCAAGCGCTGGAGATGTTCCTGGCCGACGTCTACGGCGAGCAGCGCATCATCTCCGAGCGTGTGATCCCGCCGGAGCTGGTGCAGCAGTCGAAGCACTTCATCCCCAAGCTCCGCGGCCTGCGACCGCCGGGCGGCGTGCGCATTCACATCGCGGGGATCGATCTGATTCGCGACCCCGCCGGGGAGATGCGCGTGCTCGAGGACAACCTGCGCACACCGTCGGGCGTGTCGTACGTGCTCGAGAACCGCGTGGTGACCAAGCGCGTCTTCCAGCACGCGATGGAGCGCGCCGGCGTCCGCCGCGTCGACGAGTACCCGACGCAGCTCGCGGCGGCGTTGCGCTCGGTGGCGCCGGGCGATCCCGAGGAGGCGACGATCGTCGTGCTCACGCCCGGGCCGTTCAACTCCGCCTACTTCGAGCACAGCTTCCTCGCGCGCTCGATGGGCCTCGAGCTGGTGGAGGCGACCGATCTCTTCGTTCAGGGCGACCGGGTGTTCGTCAAGACCACGCGCGGGCCGCGGGCCGTCGACGTGATCTACCGCCGCACCGACGACGCCTACCTCGATCCCGAGTTCTTCCGGCCCGACAGCGTGCTCGGCGTGCCCGGCCTGATGCGCGCCTACGCCGCCGGCAAGGTCGCGCTCGCCAACGCACCCGGCAACGGCGTCGCCGACGACAAGGCGACCTACGCGTTCGTGCCTGATTTGATCCGCTTCTTCCTCGACGAGGAGCCGCTGCTGCAGCAGATCCCGACGTATGTCTGCGCCAAGCGCGCCGACCGGCAGTACGTGCTCGAGCACCTCGGCGAGCTGGTCGTGAAAGCGGTCGACGAGGCCGGAGGCTACGGCATGCTCATGGGTCCGCAGTCGACCGCCGCCGAGCGCGAGCAGTTCCGGCAGCAGATCCTCGCCGACCCGCGTCGCTACGTCGCCCAGCCGCGCATCGAGCTGTCGACCTGCCCGACCTGGATCGCCGACCGGCGCGGTGTGGAGCCCCGCCGGGTCGACCTGCGGCCGTTCGTGCTCAGTCACGGGAGCAACGATCCCGCGCGGGGCGCGGCGGCTGCCAAGGCGACACGCAGCCCGGCGTCGCGCAACTGGGTGCTGCCGGGTGGGCTCACGCGCGTCGCGCTGCGCGCCGGCTCGTACGTGGTCAACTCCAGCCAGGGCGGCGGCTCCAAGGACACTTGGGTTCAGGTGGAGGGTCTATGATCTCTCGCGTCGCCGATCATTGCTTCTGGGTGGGGCGCTACCTCGACCGCGCCGAGAGCACGTCGCGCTTGCTGCAAGTGACGCGCGAGCTGGCGTTCGACGCCGAGCTGCCGTCGCTGGAGTGCTGGCGCCCGGTCATGATCGTCTCGGGGCAGTACCCCGACTTCGTGACGCGCTTCGACAGTGAGGCGGCGGGCAACGGCGAGGTCGTGCAGCGCTACATGACCTGGGCGCTCGAGAACCCGGTGTCGATCCGCAACGCGATCCGCGCCGCGCGTGAGGGCGCGCGCTCGATCCGCGAGGTGCTGAGCCTGGACATCTGGCAGACCACCAACGAGCTCTACCTGTGGTTCGCCAGCGAAGAGGCGTCGCAGCAATACCTGCAAGACCGCGACGAGGTCTACAAGCACGTGCGGCGCTCGACGCAGCTGAACCTGGGCCTGGTGCGCAGCACCATGCTGCACGACACGCCCATGGACTTCCTGTGGCTGGGCGTGCTACTCGAGCGCGTCGGGCAGACCGCGCGCATCCTCGACATGCACCACCACATGCTCGAGGGCGCCGGCGCGCAGCACCAGATCGTGCACACGGCGCTCTGGCTCTCGCTGCTGCGCAGCTGCTCCGGCTTCGACGCCTTCATGCGCATGCACCGCGGGCGCGTGTCGCGCAGCGAGGTCGTCTCATTCCTGTTCTTCGAGACCCGCTTCCCGCGCTCGCTGCGCTACTGCGTGCAGTCGGCGCTCAAGATCATGCGCCACATCTGGGCCGACGAGGAGAGCACCGACGCCGCCAACGCGATCGAGGTGCTCGCCGAGCTCGACGCCTGGCTCGGCGAGCACGCGCGCGCGCCGCTGCCGACGTCGATCCACGAGCTGCTGACCCACGTCGTCGACGAGACCTCGCGCGCCTGCGGCGCCGTCCAGCAGAACATCTTCGGAGAGAGAACCGCCCCGCAGAAGCTGCAAGCGCAGCAGCAGTAGCCAGGCTATCTCGAGGGCGTTTCGCTCAACGAGAGCCCGGGAGCACCGCCCGGTATGGTTGATTTAGCCATATGTGTACGGTAAAAAATAGTACGTGAAGAAGACCCTCCATATCGATGACCGTCTCCTCCAGGAGGCGCGATTGGCCTGTCGGGCGGAGACCGATACGGAGACGGTTCGGCTCGGGCTCGAGGCACTCGTGCGGCACGCGGCCTATGAGCGGCTTCGGGCGCTGCGCGGCACTGAACCTTCGGCGAAAGACGTGCCCCGGCGACGGGAGGGCCGTCCCAAACACAAGGCAGCCTGATGGTGCTGGTCGATACGTCCGTCTGGATCCGCTTCCTTGCAGGCAAGGAACCCTACTCTACGTCTCTTGCAGGCTTGCTCGGTCGCGACGAGGTCGCGGGACACGAGATGGTGTACGGGGAGCTGCTCATCGGCGATCGGGGGGGCCGCGCGAAGCTCCTAGAGTCGTACGCGAGGATGCACCAAGCCCCGAGCATTCCTCACACGGAAGTCGTGGATTTCGTCCGAGCGCGGGGACTCTTCGGGAGGGGGGTCGGTTGGGTCGATGTCCACCTCCTGGCGTCGGCCGTCGTGGGCCGAATGGAGGTCTGGGCCGCCGACCCGCGATTCGCCAGCGCGGCGGACGGTCTTCAGGTCGCCTTCAAAGGCATCTGAGCCGCCGCTCGGCGGAGCTCACAGCCCGATGTCCTTGCAGAACTCCGGAGTCACGTTGGCGGCGGTGCCCCAGCGGCCCTTGTTCCACTTCTGTTCGTAGCCGTAGAGGAGCGAGAAGACGTTGCGCATCTGGCGCAGCGCGATCGGGTGATCACCGGCCAGGTTCTTCTGCTCGCGGCGGTCGTCGAGCTCGTCATAGAGCTCGGGCTTTTGCGAGGCGTTCTGCACCAGGCGGTAGCGCACCTCTTTGAGGCCGCGCGCAATCTGGCCATCGATCGTGAACGCGGCGCGCGGGCTGCGGCCGACCTCATCGCTCGCGAGCGGAAGCAACGACGTTCCCTGCATCGCGGGATCGGGCTTGATGCCGGCCAGGTCCAGCAGCGTCGCATAGAGGTCCATGACCTCGACGTCGGCCTTCACGACCTTGCCCTTGGGGAAGACCCCGGGGGCGCGGATGATGAGCGGGATGTGCACCAGCTCCTGATAGACCGAATGACCGTGGCCGAGACCGCCGTGCTCCCAGAACTCGTCGCCGTGATCGGAGACGACGACCACCGCTGAACGATCGTAGAGGCCGGCCTTTTTCAGATCGTTGATGAACGTCGCGAAGAACGCGTCGCTCTCGGTGATTTCGCCGTCGTGCAACGCCTCGAGATAGGCCCGGTCGTTGTCGTTGATCTTGAGCTTGCCCGCCTTGATCAAGCCGAGCTGCACCCCGCTTTGCGTGGGTTTGATGGGGCCCTTGTACGGTTTGTTCCAGTACTTGATCAAGAACCGCTTGGGCGGGTTGTAGATCACGTGCGGCTCGACGGTGGCGAGGTAGGCAAACTCCGGCTTGCGGATGTTGCCCAGCACCCACGGTTTGGCGATCTTCCACAGGTAGTCGGCGCTGTTGGGTAAATTCTCGCGGATGAAGTTGCGATAGGCGTCCCAACCGCGGTCGAAACCCCATTTGGCCGACACATAACCGTTCGACGAGAACATCGCGGTCTGGAAGCCGGCCTTTTTCATCTGCTCGGCAATGAAGGAGACGTCCTTTGACAGGCGCGCCTCGTGCGCCACGGCCTTGTGCACGCTCGGGTAGACGCCGGTCAGCAGCGACGCATGCGACGGCAGCGACCAGGTTCCCGGCACCTGCGCCCACTCGAAGCGCGTGGCGTCGGCCGCAAACGCGTCGTAGTTCGGCGTCTGCACGCGCGTCTTCGAGTTGTAGGCGTGCATCTTGTCGGCGCGGAAGGTGTCGACCATCCAGACGAAGATGTGATCGATCTTCCGGTTCGCGACCGCCGCCGCCCGAGGGGGCGCCTTGACCACGATGCGCGGATCGCCCCACGCGACGTCGCCGCCGCGCGCGATCAGATCGATTCGCGCGGCGCGGCCCACCGCGGCGCCGAGCTCGACCGCCGTGTCGACCCAGCTCTGACCGGCGCGCGCCTGGTAGATCGTGCGTGTCGGCTGTCCGTCGACGGCGACGCGGACGGCGACGTCGGCGGTGCCGGCGGGCGCGGCGAACGACATCGCCAGGCGGCCGGTCTCGGGCACCTGTAGGTAGAACGACAGCCGCGACCCTTTCGAACCGCCGATCACCAGAGCGCGTTTGCGCTGGCCGCCGGCCTCCACGTCGCGCGCGGCGACCGGCGCGGGGTCGAACGCGGGCGGCCCCAGCGCCGCCGGCCCGAGCGCGATCTTGGTGAACGCCGCGGCGCTGCGATGACCGTCGCCGGTCACACCGGCGCTGCGGAAGGTGAACCGTACGCGGTTGTCACCCACGTGCAGAGCAGACGCCGGCAGCTTGACGTCGTAGCGCCTGGGCGCGCCGCCGACGTCGATGGTCCCGGCCGGCTTCTCGTTGATGAAGACCGACACCTTTTGCCCCGGCGCGAGCGCCCGGCAGCTGAACGACAGCATCTCGTCGGAGAGAGATGTGCCGCCCGCGCCGTCACCGTCGGTGTCGAGCGGAAAGAAGATCAGCGACGAGATGTTATTGACCAGCGCTGCCGGCTTGCCCGCGTCCTTGGCGCCGAGGATCCAGGACGTCTTCCAGTCGCCGTCGATGTACTTCAGGAAATCGGGGGTGCTCGCGTCGGTGACCAGCCGACCGTCGCGGTGCGAGACGGCCTGCAACCGGTTGGGGACGAGATCGATGTCGGTGCGGTAGCCCTCGAGGTCGGCGGGAGGAGGTGCCGCCGGTGGCGGCGGTGGGGCCGCGGTCACCACGGCCGAATCGACCGCCGCGGGCGGGCGCCGCCCTCCGCAGGAGGCGGCGATCACCAGCAGCAAGAGCGCGACAGAGCGACCGGGCCGACGGAACGTCAAAGACATACGCACTTAGCCTGGCTGGCTGCACGCCGTCAAGCTGAAGAATCGGGTGAGGTCTGGGTTCTTACATCGTTGTTGGGCGGCTTTCTGATCGCGTCGAGCGTAGGCGGGTCCCCCGCCGGAGCTCATCGCGGGAGGTTCGGAACCCTTTGAGGGTTCCGAGGTCTACGCGTCGAGCGTAGGCGGGTCCCCCGCCGGAGCTCATCGCGGGAGGTTCGGAACCCTTTGAGGGTTCCGAGGTCTACGCGTCGAGCGTAGGCGGGTCCCCCGCCGGAGCTCATCGCGGGAGGGTTCCGAGGTAGGCGTTGTCTTGCCGGTGCGACCGTGGTAGCTGCTTCGGTTCACGTGCGGATACGCGACCTCCACGGCCCCGTCGCCGCCTCGGTGTTCGCCGGGCTGCTGGGCGCTGGTCTGACCGATGTCCTGGTCACGGTGGCGCGCGCGGACGGCCCCGCCCCGCTCGGCCCGCTCCTCTTGCTGGCGGTCGGGCTCTACGGCCTCGCGGGTCTCGTCGCGGGGGTGACAATCAGCGCGCTCGCCAACGCGGCGATCGGCGCCATCCCCGGCGGCTGGCCCGTGATTCGTTACGACGAAGAGCGCGACCGCGAGATCGCGAGCCGGCTCATCGCGGCGCTGGCCGCCGTCGTCATCGTGGCGATCGTCGCCGCGCTCGGGCAGCGGCTTTTCGTCGGCAAGATGGCGAGCCAGAAGCTGGCCGCGATCGCCTCCGCCGGCATGGTTCTGCTGGCGTCCCCGGTCGCGGGCGCGATCGCGCTCGGCCTCTATCCGAACGTAGCGCGCGCGATCGCCGCGCGCCTGCCGCGCCCGGACCGTCTGGGCGCGACCGGCTTCGTGCTGCTGGTGCTGCTCGGCAGCGGCGTCCTCGCCGGGATCGGCGCGCTGTCACGTGCGGACTGGCGCGTGCTCGACCTCGGACCGCTGGTGGCGCTGGCCATCGCCGCCGCCTTCGGCCTCGGGCACGGCTTGTTCTGGTATCGCACCAAGCGCGGCGCCGCGCTGTCACGGCGGTTCTTTCGCCGTCCGGTCGCGCTCGAGCTGGCTGCGGTCGCGGCGGTGATCCTGGCGCTGGCGCTGGGTGCGCGCGTCCCGGAGTCGTCGGCGCTCTGGAAGGCCGTCGGCGACGGATCGCTCGGCCTGCGGTTCGGTACGACGATCGCACGCGCGCTGACCGACCACGACGGCGACGGTTTCTCGGCGCGCTTCGGAGGCGGTGACTGCGACGACACGCGCGCCGACGTTTACCCAGGCGCCGAGGACATCCCCGGCGACGGTATCGATCAGAACTGCGAGGGCGGTGACGCCGTCGCGGTCGCGGAGCCGGCCGAACCGGAGCCGCCACCACCGCCGCCCCCACCCGCGCGCGCCGGCGGGGGGCCGAAGGCGAAGTCGCCGGAAACCACCGGCCCACGCTCCGGCTCCTTCCGGGGCAACATCCTCATCGTCACCATCGACGCGTTCCGCGGCGACCGGCTGGGTGTCGCCGGTTACGCCCGCCCGCCCGGCCGCTCGCTGACGCCGACGCTCGACGCGCTCGCGAAGCGCGGCGCCTACTTCCGCCGCGCCTGGTCCGAGGCGCCGAACACGCCGCGTTCGTTCCCCTCGATCCTCACCAGCCGTTACCCGTCGGAGATCGCCTGGGACAAGCCGACCGTGAACTACCCAAACCTGCTACCGTCGAACGTCACCTTCTTCGAGGGGCTGGCGGCGGCCGGCTGGAAGAACATCGGGATCTTTTCGCACTTCTATTTCACCGCCGAGCGCGGCATCAACAAGTCGTTCGCGGAGTGGTCCGACGACGGCGCCGGCACCATCGCCGAATCGAACAAGGACATCGCCTCGCCGCGCATCGTGCCACGCGTGATCGATCGGCTGCGCAAGGCGGCGGCGCACAAGGAGCGCTTCGCGCTGTGGACGCACCTGTTCGAGCCGCACTCGAGCTACATGGTGCACAAGGAGTTCCCGCCGACGCTGTCGGGCGTGCCCGGTCTGGTCGAGAAGTATGACTACGAGATCGCCTACGTCGATCTCTGGCTGAAGAAGCTGTTCGCGGCGCTGAACCAGCTGGGCCTGGCCGACGACACCGCCGTGGTCGTCATGGCCGATCACGGCGAGGCGTTCGGCGAGCACAAGATCTTCTTTCACGGCCAGGACCTGTTCGACGAGCAGCTGCGCGTGCCGCTGATCATCGCGATCCCGGGCTTGCCACCCCACGTGTTCGAGGACCAGGTGTCACTCGTCGACGTGGGCCCGACGCTGCTGGACCTGGTCGGCGCGCCGATCCCGCCCAGCTTCCGCGGCAAGAGCCTGCTGCCGCGCATCCGCGGGGACGAGCGTGCACAGCGGCCGGTCTTCTCCGAGCTCATGCCCGCCACCGCCTGGCCGCACCACGCGGCGATGATGGTCGACGGCAAGTACAAGGTCATCCACCGTATCAGCGACCGGCGCTGGGAGATGTACGATCTCGCGGCCGACCCCGGTGAGCACCGCAACCTCGCGGAGGCATCCGCGGCGCGCGCGACGTTCGAGGCGCTGCGTGGCAAGCTGTTGCGTTTCGAGGAGCGCAGACGATGAGCCACGGCCCACCTGAAACCCCGCGCTTGACCGTCGACGCGATCATCGAGATGTTGCCCAACTCGCCGGCCGGCGGACCGGCCGGTCTGCATGGCGGCGCGAGCGGCATCGTGCTGGTGCGCCGGCGCTTCACGCCGCTCGGCTGGGCGCTGCCCGGCGGCTTCGTCGACATCGGCGAGACCGTCGCGACCGCCGCGCGCCGCGAGGCGCTCGAGGAGACCGGCCTCGACGTGGAGCTCACCGAGATGCTGGGCGTCTACTCCGACCCCAGGCGCGACCCGCGCGGCTTTCACACCGTGGGCGTGGTCTTCATCGCGCGCGCCAGCGGCGAGCCGGTGGGCGGCGACGACGCCGCCGAGGCGCGCATCTTCCCGATCGACGCGCTGCCGGCCGACATCCCGTTCGATCACCCGCTCATCATCGAGGACTACCGGCGTTATCGCAGGGGATTGGGGCGCCCGCCGGTCGGTCGCTGAGCGACGGCGCCGCGGGCGCGCCCAGCGCACGTACCGACGGCGCAAGCGCCGAAGGCGCAAGACCTGACGATTCGCTCGGATCGAGCGCGGCCGCAGCGCCGGCGCGGCCCTCGGGCGGCGTTCGATCCAGCACGTAGGCCAGCACCGAGCGCCAGTCGCCCGCGCCGGGATCGCGCCGCATGCAGGCGATGGCTCGGCCCCAGGCGGGGTCGTCGGGCTCGTCGCGCCAGCGCGCGGCGCGCAGCCAGGCCGCGCAACCGAGGCGCACCTGCCCCACCCGCTCCCAGACGCTGGCGGCGCGCAGCAGACCCTCATAGCGATCGGCCGTGAAGTAGACCAGGTCGACCAGCTTGCGCTCCGCGCCGCCGGTGCGGCCGGCGAAGCCGTCGATGAGCGCGGCCAGCTCCAGCACGTCGGGCGAGGTCGGGTCTTCCTCGAGCAGCAGCTCGGACCAGCGACGCGACCGCTCGCCCGGCGCGAACCATCCGGCAGCGGTGACTCCGGCGCCGGGCGTGAGCTCGTGAGCCGCCCTGATGAGCAGCGGCACCAGACGCGCGGACACCGACGCCGCGCCGACGGCCCAGTCGTCGAGCGCCGCCGCCTCGGCGGGCGGTGGCAGCGCCGCGGGCGCGGACGGCGCGTCCAGAAGCGCATCGGCGAGCCGCTGCGAATCGACGACACCGTCGGCCGGCGGTGCCGCCGGCGGCTCGACGCTCGCCACCAGCGGTTGTAGCCGCGCCGCCAGCGCGTGCATCTTCTGCTGCCGTGCGGCGCGCAGGGCGCGTTCCAGCGCCAGACGGCGCACGGCCGGATCGGTCTCGCTCACGCCCGCGGCCGCGCCGCCGTCGAGGTAAATGTCCGCGAACGGCGGCACCGCGCGCAGCGGCAGCTCCAGCACCGCGCGCTCGGCGACGCCGGGCTCGACGGGCGCCGGCGGCTCGGTGGCCGCCGCCAGCCGAAAGTCGGTCTCGGCCGCCCCCAGCGTCGCCGCGATCTCATACGCCTCGCGCGCCCGATGCGCATCGCCGATCCCCAGCCAGACGTCGCCGGCGTCGCGCTCGGCGGCCGCGTGCAGCGACGCCAGCGCCCGCGCGCGCGCCTGCGCCAGCTCTTCCAGCTGGCGCAGGTCTTCGCACGCCGGAACCGCGCGCCCCAACGCCAGCAACTCACGAGCGCGCTGTTCGAGGAGAGGAATCAGGCGCGCCCGCTCGTCGGCCTTGAGACGGTCGGCGTGGGCGATCCCCTGCAGCGCCTTCAGCTCCAGCGCGGGGTGGCCGGCGGCGCGCTGCGCGCTCGCGAGCGCGCGCAGCGACGGAAGCGACGGGGCCTCGCTGGTCGCCGGGATCGACGGCCGGCCGTCGAGCGGCGCGCCCATGCTCCACGGTGGCAGCGCGCAGCCCGCGACACCGAGCAGCGACAACGCCCCGGCCGTGCAGCCCGACATTCGACGGGTCCGCCCCTTCACAGCGGCCTCCGCGCCGCCTCCGCGAGCGCCGCGGTGACGCCGGCGGCGGTCGTACCCACCAGCAGCGACACGTACTGCAAACCGACGGGCTCGCCCCACAGCGCGGGCACGATCACCGCCAGCGCAGCCGGCGCCAGCCCCACCGGCCACCAGAGCAGCCCGCGACCGCGCCCGGCCCAGACCAGCAGGACCGCCAGCACCGCCGCCATCGCGATCGCGCCCCAGCGCAGCGCCGGGCGCAAGAACTCGGACAGCGCGCGATCGTTCGCCGCGCCGCCGATCGCAACCGCGTCGAGGCGCAACGCGCCCGGCATCTCCGGCGCGACGGGGATCCCCACGACCGAACCCATGGCCTCGCGCGTGGCGCTGCGCACCTCGTCCGAGAGCATGCCGTCGGTCGGCAGATCGGCGCCGTAGAGCATGGCCCGAAAGTTAATCCGGGCGGCGGCGCGTTGGCGAACAAACGCCAGGCGCGGCTGCAGCGCCGCCGCCAGCGCCGTGACGCGGTCCTCGCCGAGCTGCGCGCCCAGGTGCGCCGCCAGCGTGCGGTGGAGGTCGTCGAGGCTCGCGTCGACGCTGGCGGTGCCGATCTCGTCGGCGAGGCGCGTGCGGTCCGCCGCAGTGAGCGCGATCGCGCCGGGCGCGCGTCCGCCCGGCACGAAATCGCGCAACACATTGCTGACCTCCAGCTTGAGCTTGCCGAGATCCGCGGCCGGCAACATCGCCGCCTGGCGCGTGAACCGTTCGACCGACGCGATCTCGCCGTCGTTGAGCGGCCGCCCCGAGCGCGCGCAGATCCGGACGATCCGCTCGCGCGCGTCGCCGGCGAGCACGCCCTTGCCCAGCAATCGCGTCGCCAGCGGCAGGTGCGGATCGCTGAGGTCCACTTGAATGAGCGCGCTGCGCAGCTCGGTGCGCAGGTAGCGCTCGAGCCGATCGTAGATCTGCAGTCGATCCGAGGGCGGATCGTCGTCGAAGCGCGCGATGACCAGCCCCTCGCGATGGTCGGGCGCCAGCTCCAGCGCCACCGCCGGATCGCCACGCGCCTGGTCGAGCAACACACCAATGGCGCCAGCCGACTCGGGCACTCGGCTCACGTCGCCGCCCCCGAGCGCGATCCCGAAGAACAGATCTGCGACCGACCAGGCGCCGTCGACGCCGGGCTGAGCGCGCAGGAAATCGGCCAGCCGGCGCACCTCGCGCAGCACGGCCGGTTGCTCGAAGTCTCCACGCACGGTCACGAACAGAAACGGTGTGCGACGCCACTGCTGCGTCCCGATCCGCGCGCGCGGCGCCAGCAGCGACGCAGCGGCCACCAGCGCCGCGGCGAACGCGATCACCGCGGCGTGCGGCCGCGGAGCCAACCGCCGCGCGAGACCGTCGACCGCGGGTGGCCGATCGCCGGCCAAGCCGACAGCCGCCGCGGCCGCCGCGACGGCCGCGGCTCGCCAGGCGACGCCGCGCACCGGCGCGACCGCGCACAGGATCAGCAACGCGCCGGCGCCGACGGTGGCACCCGCGATCACCAGCGCGCGCCGACCGCGCGGGAAGCTGCGCCGCCCGGCCGGCGCGCGCGACCGGGCAAACCAACGCCCGGTCCAGACCGAGAGCAGCACGGCAGCGCCGGCGAAGGCCGCCGCACCCCAGCGCGAGACCGCGTCGCTCGGGTCAGGCCAGAGCGCGTCGCCGTCGGTGTGCACGCCGGAGGCGTAGAGCAGCTGCAAGCCCGATGAAGCGATCGCGCGCTCGAGCGGCACGCGGACGGCGCCGCGCGCGACCAGGTTGGGGTCGGCGTCGATGAAGAACCGCACGCGGCTGCCGTCGGGCGCCAGGAACCAGCCGAGCGCGTCGGCACGCCGCACGACCCGCTGGCGGACGGCCTCGTCGTCAGATTCGCTGCCGCCGCGCTCCAGCACGCGGCGCACACCGACGCGCCCGCTGCCGTCGACCGCCAGGTCGGCGAGCTGCGCCGGACCGAAGACGCGCCGCACGCCTGGCACGCGCCGCAGCTCCTCCTCGGCGACGGCGATCGCGCGCCGGTTTTCGAGGGCGAATGCGTTGTTGACCTCGACGGAGATCTCGAAGAGCGACTCCTGGTCGAAGCGCGCAGCGACCTGCCGGCCGCGCGCGACGGCGGGACTGTCGGCCGGCGCCCAGCTGAACGTGCCAGCCGCGCGCGCCGCGCCCGGCGCCAGCAGCAGCAGGCCGACGCCGGCGCACGCCAGAGCCGTGCAGGCCCGGGCCATCCATCTCACGGCCTCGACAGTATCACGCCGCGCGGCGGCCAACGTCGAGACACCTTCAGCGGACGAACGTCGCGGCACGCGCGACCGCGATCGTGCGTTCGATCTGCGCGTCGTCGAGGATGCCGGCGCGCGAGAGCAGGTCGTACTCGTAGCGAAGATGAGTGTTGAGCAGGTACGGACCGTCGGTGTTGATCGTGAAGCGCACGCCGGCGCGTTCGAACGTGCGAAGGGCGTCGCCGAGCTCGACCAGATCGGCGACGGCGCGCGTGCGCAGATTCGAGGTGGGGCAGATCTCCAGGATCGTGCCGGCCTCGACCAGCTTGCGCACCGCCTCTTCGCTGCGCGCGGCGGCGATGCCGTGGCCAATGCGCGACGGCGACAGCTTCTCCAGCACCGCGAGCACGCCGGGCACCGCCGTGTAGGCGGTCTCGCCGGTGTGCACGGTGGTGCCGAGCCCGGCCGAGCGCGCACGCTGGAAGAGATCGCGGTAGCCCTCGACGTATTCGCCGAGCTCGAGGGTGTGCACCTCCGGCCCGGCCAGGTCGATCCCGACCACGCCCCGCGATCGGTATTTCACGGCCTTCTTCACCAGGATCTCGTTCAGCTCCAGCGAGAACTCGCGGGCCAGACAGAAGATCAGCCCCGCGCGCACGCCGTACTCCAGGCAGGCGCGATCCATGCCGCGCAACGCCGCGTGGATGATGTGGTCGAGATCGCGCTCGCCGCCGAGATTGCGCTTCATCGGATTGAAGCGCAGCTCGATCAACGAGACGTTGCTCGAGCGGAACTCCTTACCGATGATCTCGTAGATCGAACGTTCTATCGCCGCCGGCGACGACTGAATCTTCTCGGTCCACTGGTGCAGGATCGCCAGGTAGTCGCCGAGCGAGCTCACCTTTTCGGGGCCCGCGGTGACCAGGTCGCGAAACTCCCAGTAGGTCTGCACGGGCAGCTTGAAACCCTGGTCGTGCGCGATCGACCAGAGGATGTGCGGCGCGACGGCGCCCCCCACGTGAATGTGTAGGTCGGCGAGCTCGACGCGCGGATCCAGCATCCCTCTTCATTGTAGCGGAGCCGAGGCGTCCTCGCCTGCCCGCAATGTGACAACCGCGATCCGCCGCCGTCGGACATCCGCCGTCGGATATCCGCCGTCGGATATCCGCCGTCGGATATCCGCCGTCGGACATCCGCCGTCGGACATCCGCCGTCGGACGTCCGTCAACCTTCCGGGCCCGAGGTCGCCCGCTTGATGCCGTTCTTGACGTGCCCGTTACGATTGAGGAGGCCGCGCAGCTCTTGGCCCGGCGAGAACGTGATGGTCGACTGCGCCGGAATCACGATGGGATCGCCGGTCTGTGGGTTGCGCACCGTGCGCTCGCCCCGGCGCCGCTTGGAGAAGGTGCCGAATCCCGGGTAGGTCAGCTTGGCGGCGGCATTGCGCGTGATCTTGGTACGGATGAAGTAGTCGCCCATCTCGACGAAGACGGCGTCGACGATCTGAGCGACGGCTTTCTTGGTGAGGCCGCGTGCGAGATGCTTCTTCCCGTGGACGCGCTCGATGAGCTCTGCCTTGGTCATTTACGGCCCCCTCCGGTTTCCAGCCAAACCGGGCGCCGTACACTACGGATTCGGGTCTAGGGTGTCAACGATGCGGCGCCGAAAGATTCACGAAGATTCGGCCTGAAAATAGCCCGAATCGCGCGCGATCTAACCCCGGCTACCGACAGCGAAATGACGTGCGCGGTGATTCCGTCTCCGCTCCTGTCTTTGTTCCCTTGGAGAACGGAGGTATTCTAAGGCGGAGGGAACCATGACCGCGCCCGCCAAGGTGACCTACGTCAGTCTCAGCGCCGACAACCCCGAAGTCCGCGCCGGGTTCGACGCGGCGATCGCGCAGATCTCCGGCCAGGGCCAGCTCGGCGCGATGCACCCGATGCGCATCGCCGGCGCTCCGCGCCAGGGCACGGCGACCACGGACAGCGTCAGCCCCGCCGACACGCGCGTCGTCGTCGCGCGCGTGCCCGCCGGCGCCGCCGCCGACGTCAACGACGCCGTCGCCGCAGCGCGCGCCGCTTACCCGCGCTGGAGCCGGATAGCCTGGGAGGAACGCGCCCGGCTCGTCGAGCGCGCCGCCGAGATCATCCACCAGCGGCGCTACGAGCTGTCGGTCTGGCTGATCTGGGAGATGGGCAAGAACCGCGTCGAGGCGCTGGGTGAGATCGAGGAGACCGCGGATCTGCTGACGTACTACGCGGCGCAGATGCGCGAGAACCGAGGCTTCGTGCGCGAGATGGACAAGCTGGCGCCGACCGATCGCAACGTCAGCGTGCTGCGTCCCTACGGTGTCTGGGCGGTCATCGCGCCCTGGAACTTCCCCTACGCGCTCATGGGCGCGCCGGCGGCGGCGGCGCTGGTCGCCGGCAACACCGTGGTCATGAAGCCGTCGTCGGAGACGCCGCTCTCGGCGCTGAAGCTGTGCGCGATCTTCGAGGAGGCGGGTCTTCCACCCGGAACCATCAACTGCGTCACCGGCGGCGGGCGCACCGTGGGCGACACGCTGGTCACGCACCCGCACGTCGACGGCGTGACGTTCACCGGATCGTTCGACGTGGGGTTCAAGCAGCTCTACCAGCGCTTCTCGACTCAGTATCCAAAGCCGTGCATCGTCGAGATGGGCGGCAAGAACCCGGCGATCGTCATGGACAGCGCCGATCTCGACCGCGCCGTGCAGGGCGTGCACCGGTCGGCGTTCGGCATGAACGGCCACAAATGCTCGGCCTGCTCTCGCGTCTATGTGCACCGCGCGATCGCCGACGAGTTCCTGCGCCGGCTCGAGCGCGCCGCGAACGAGACGCGCATCGGCGATCCGCTGGCGCCCGACACCTTCGACGGGCCGCTCGCGACGCGCGCCAGCTACGAGGACTACCAGCGCTACGTCGGGATGGCCGGCAAGGCGGTGCGCGCGGGCGGCGAGGTGCTGCGCGAGGGCGCGTTCGCGCATGGCTACTTCGTGCGGCCCACGATCCTGACCGGTCTGCCAGCCGACCACGCCCTCTGGCGCGAGGAGCTGTTCGTGCCGATCGTGAACGTGCAGACCATCGGCAGCCTCGACGAGGCGCTGGAGCTGGCCAACGCGACCACGTTCGGCCTGACCGCCGGCCTCTTCAGCCGCAAGCAGGACGAGATCGAGGCGTTCCAGGATCGCATCGAGGCCGGGGTGATCTACGTGAATCGCGGCGCGGGCGCGACCACGGGCGCCTGGCCGGGCGTGCAGCCGTTCGGTGGCTGGAAAGGCAGCGGCTCGACCGGCAAGAACATCGGCGGCCACTACACGGTTCAGTGCTATCTGCGCGAGCAGAGCCGCACGGTGGTCGAGTGACGCTGGCCGAGGCGTCGGTGACCGTCGCGGCCGCCGAGGCGGACGCGAACCAGCTGGCGCGTCAGGCGCTGGCCGAGCAGCCGATCACCATCGTCACCGAACCGCCGGGCCCCCTGGCGCGCGCGCTCATCGCCCGCGAGCGTCCGTACGTGTCGCCGTCGCTGGTCGACTGCTATCCGCTGGCCGTGCGGCGTGCGAGCGGCTGCATGGTCGAGGACCTCGACGGCAATATCTATCTCGACTGCGAGGCCGGCGTGGCGACCGCGTCGACGGGGCATTGCCATCCGGCGGTCGCGCGAGCGATCGCCGAGCAGGCGCAGGTCCTGATCCACATCTGCGGCACCGACTTTCACTACCCCGGCTACGGCGCGCTCTGCGAGCGTCTGGCGGCGCTGGCGCAGCGCGCCTTTGCGGCGCTCGGCGGCGGCGGCACCCAGGGCTGGCAGAGCTTCCTCACCAACTCGGGCACCGAGGGGGTCGAAGCGGCGATCAAGCTCAGTCGTTACGCGACCAAGCGATCGCAGCTCATCGCGTTTCGCGGCGGCTTCCACGGCCGCACGCTGGGCGCGCTGTCGCTGACCGCGAGCAAGGCGAAGTACCGCAAACACTTCGGGCCGCTGCTGCCCGGCGTGCACCACGCGACCTACGGCGTCCCGGACAGCGTCGAGCGTGAGCTCTTCGCGCACCTGGTCGCGCCCGAGGACGTCGCTGCGATCATCGTCGAGCCGGTGCAGGGCGAAGGCGGCTACGTCGTGCCGGCCGCCGAGTTCTTGCAGCGCCTGCGCGCGATCTGCGACGCGCACGGCATCTTGCTGGTCTTCGACGAGGTGCAGACCGGCATGGGCCGCACGGGCCGCATGTTCGCCGCGGAGCACTTCGGCGTCGTTCCCGACGTGATGGTGCTGGCGAAGGGGATCGCGTCGGGGATGCCGCTCGGCGCGATGATGGCGAAGAAGGAGCTGATGACGTGGCCGGCCGGCAGTCACGGCTCGACCATCGCGGGCAACCCGGTGTGCATCGCGGCAGCGATGGCGACGATCGATCTGCTCGAAGGCGGTCTCGTCGAGAACTCCGCGCGCGTCGGCGCCGTGCTCAAGAACGAGCTCGCTCGGGCCCTCGAGGGCCACGCGGTGTTTGAAGAGGTGCGCGGGCTCGGCTTGATGATCGGCGTGGAGCTGCGGACGCCGGAGCTCGCTGACGCCGTGGCGCAGCTCTGCTTCCGCCGCGGCCTGCTGGTGCTCGAGTGCGGGCGCAAGACCATCCGCTTCGCCCCCCCCCTGCTGCTCTCCGAGGCGCAGGCGAAGGTGGCTGCGCGGGTCTTCGCGCAAGCCTGCACGGACGCCGCGCGAGACGCGCGGCCGTGAACCACGGCGACGACGCAGGCGCAGCCGCAGCTCCGCTGGCAGCGCAGCAAGCCGAGCGCGTCTTCTACACCTGGTCGGCGCAGAAGGCGGCCGTACCGCTCGAGATCGTGTCAGGCGCGGGCGCGCGCTTCCAGACCGCCGACGGCGCGCGCTGGTTCGACCTCGGAAGCATGACCTGGAACGCCAACCTCGGTCACGGCCACCCCCGCATGCGGCGCGCCCTCGCGGCGGCGGCCGAGCGCGGCCTGCTCGCCTACCCGACGTCGGTCTTTCCCGACAAGGCGCGCGCCGGCCAGCTGCTGGTCGAGGTCGCGCCGGGCGGGATGGCCAAGAGCTTCATCTGCCTCTCGGGCGCCGAGGCCAACGAGAACGCGGTGAAGATGGCGCGCCTCTTCACGGGCCGGAAGAAGGTCATCGCGCGAACGCGCAGCTACCACGGCGCGACGCTGGCGATGCTGTCGCTGTCCGGCGATCCACGCCGCGAACAGTTTGAGCCCGGCTTGCCCGGCGTGGTCCGCATGGCCGACCCCTACTGTTTTCGCTGTCCCTTCGGCAAGCAGCCGTCGAGCTGCCGCCACGAGTGCGCCGCGGATCTCGAGACCGTGCTCGAGCGCGAGGGCGAGGGCACCGTCGCGGCGGTGATCCTCGAGGGCGTGGTCGGCGCCAATGGCGTCTTCGTGCCGCCCGCGGGCTACTGGAAGAAGATCCGCGCGATCTGCGATCGCCACGGGGTGATGCTGATCGCCGACGAGGTGCTATCGGGGTTCGGACGCACCGGGCGCTGGTTCGCCGTCGACCACGAAGACGTCACGCCCGATCTGCTGACCGTCGCCAAGGGCGTGACCGGCGGCTATGCGCCCGGCGGCGCGGTGATCGTCACCGAGCGCATCGCGCGCCACTTCGACGACGAGGTGCTCTCGTGCGGCCTGACCAGCTACGCTCACCCGCTGGTCTGCGCGGCGATCGTCGCGACCATCGAGACCCTGCGCGACGAGCGGCTCATCGAGCACGCCGCCGCGCTGGGTGATTGGCTTCGGCCGCGGCTGGCGGCGTTCGCGGCCGGTCGTCCCTACATCGGCGACGTGCGCGGCGTCGGGTTGCTCTGGGCGTTCGAGCTTTGCCATCCTGGCGCTCGCCAGGAGCCCGCCCCCGCGGCTAACATGGCCCGCGTGGCGGCGCGGCTGCGCGCGCACCACCTGCACATGCACAAGCGCGACAACATCGTCTACTTCGCCCCGCCGCTGGTCATCGCACGCGAGGAGATCGAAGAGGCGCTGGCGCTGCTCGGCGCCGCGCTCGACGAGGCGCACGCGTGAAGTCCAAGGTCTATCCCAGCATCGACGGGGCGCTCGACGGGCTCCACGATGGGATGTCGATCATGTCGGGCGGCTTCGGCCTGTCGGGCAACGCCGAGGCGTGCATCGAAGCGATCGCCCGCCGCGGCGTGAAGGGGCTGACCATCATCAGCAACAACTGCGGCAACCAGGGCCAGGGGTTGGCGGTGTTGCTCAAGAACCGCCAGGTGCGCAAGGTGGTCTGCAGCTTCATCGGC
>Ga0265342_10001183_pt1 | contig 24775 bp, 22 predicted proteins | sample 4CB327metaG_FD_203125 | JGI IMG/M metagenome (GOLD analysis project Ga0265342, IMG submission 203125) | Rhizosphere microbial communities from Carex aquatilis grown in University of Washington, Seatle, WA, United States - 4-CB3-27 metaG | ecosystem: Host-associated > Plants > Roots >... | reverse complement strand
GAACCCGCCCTGATCGCATTCTCAACAACTGTGCATTCCGGGAACGCCGCATCGAGCATCTCCCGTGACCCGTCAGTACAGCCGTCGAGGAAGATGAGGATTTCGTCCGGTCGTGGGTCCAAGCTTCTCAGTTGCTCGAGTGTGTGCCGCAGATCCTCGCAACGATTGTGGGTCGCTACGACGACGGTAGCAGTTCGTCTCCTCATCTGCCGCCTACCAGCTCGCTCCTCGAAGGGCTTTCATGAGACGCTCGCCATATCGATCCCAAGTATAGGCCCGCGACCTTTCGCGGGCTGCATGGGCCATCCTGTCCCGCGATGGCCGATCCTCGACAATCTCCTCGATGGCGTCCGCAAGCAGATCTGGGGCGCGCTCGAGAACAAGGCGGCCCTCGATGCCGTCGCGGACTACGGAACCGGCGGCCCCAGTCGTGATAACCGGCAGTCCGGCAGCTAGTGCTTCGTATGTCGCTCCAGCGGAGCCCTCCGCCAGAGTTGGGAGCACGAGCAAATCGGCCTCTAGGAATTCCAATTTGACGCGATCGCGCGGAACGCGTCCAAGAAACGTCAAGTTACGACAGGCAGACTGAGTTCTCACCGAATCGGCAACATCGCCGGCAATGCGAAATTCGTAGCGTCTACCGCGACCACTTAACTTCTCCGCTGCCATGGCGAGGTAGTGGATTCCTTTGCGCAACGAGGCGCTACCCACGAACAAAATTCTGCCGCGGACGGGCTTCGGGTCTGCGTCAATCCACCCGGAATGAATTCCATAGGGAACGACTGTGGCGCGTTCGCCGGGAACGCCCCAATTGGCGATGAGATCGTCCCGAACGAAGTCGGACGGACAGATGAAATGATCGGTGCACTCTAGGAGCACCCTTCGCGGCAATACCCCCTCGCGCATTGCTTCATAGTCCGGCACGTCAGGTTCCCATGTCGGGAACGTCCGGCGTTCCGCCGCGAGGATGCGATCGGCGCTCAGGGCAATATAAACTTCGCAAACGATACCCAGGCCGCGCCTCCGCCCCTCCCTCAGATAGTCACCACCCTCTCCGAGCATGGAATATATGTGCGTGGCGGCGCCGTAGCCTTCGGCGGTCATCGCGCGACCGATGTCGCGACCGAAGCGCAGATGCTCGCGAAATTGGGCGGCCAGATCATTACTGCCTAAGCTGCGGCGAAACCCGTGGCGTATGACCGTCAAATCGAACGTGTAGGTGCGGGCCCGGACCGACGGCGGAACGCGTCGATTAGCGAGACGCTTTAAGCGGGTCCCCACGACCGGCACAGTGCTGAGCGGCGCGGCAAGTCGGCCGATCCCAACATCGCCGCAGGCGTCGGTATAGAAACGCTCCAGCTTGCCCGCGCTTTCAAGAATCGCCGGTACCGCATAACTCCGCCTTGCGCCCATCTGCACGCAGATAAATTTTACTTCTCCCGGATCCGGAATGTCAGGCACCGGCGGATCGCATCTTGCCACCGAGAGTGGGCCAGCGCGTAGCCGCAAGATCAAGGAGGGTAGAGACAAACTCATCAGGCCGATGCCCGTTAAGATACTGGTGTATAGCCGCCTTCACATCGGAAGAGCGCGGTTGCCCCGCGTCGGCGAGAGCGCGGCTCAAAGCCGCTGCGATATCTCCGATAGTCGGGTCCACGACGATCCCATACGGACCGACCGCCTCGGGCAGTCCGCCTCGGTTCGAAACCACGAGTCGACAACCCGACGCGAGGCCCTCCAGCACCACGAGGCCGAAAGCCTCGGGTCCAGTAGAAGGAACTGCGACCACCGAATGCCTACGATATAGCGCCTGCAGATCGGCGCCATGAATCAAATTAAGAAATGATACCCGATCGGAGAGGCCGAGCTCACGCGCGCGGCTCTTGAGCACGTCACGCTCTGGACCTTCGCCAACGAAAGTAAGCGTAGGAGTGGACGACTCTTTCGCGACTACTGCAAAGGCTTCCAGCAGCAGGGATCCCCCCTTTTCCGGAATGAACCGACCGGCAAACAGAATGCTAGGCGGCCGAGGCGCATCATCGAGCCCAATCTCAAAATCCTCGCGGAGCGGATTGGGAACCACCGAAGCCGGACGGCCCAAAGCGTTGGCTAAGCTCCTACTGCAGGCGACATCAACGGTCCGGCGCGTCAACCCGGCGATCAGTCTCAGCCTCAGCCCTCTGCCGTTACCACCCACGGGAGCCATATGGTTGGAGACCACCACCGGACGCCCAGCAAGCCGCGCGTAGAACAACGGCTCGATGATCGGCCCAAGCAGGATGACGACATCGGCCGCGAGAATGGCCGGGATTGCCCGGCACCAAGAACCGATGCGAAGCACTTCGTAGCCACGCGCGACATCGCCCTCCCCGCGCGATTCTCGCGTTACTACCGAGACCGGAATACGCCGCCGCGTCAGTTCCTCCGCAATCGAATTTGCGACGATTTGGACGCCGCCAATTTGCGGAAGGAACACGTTGGAAATGATCGCTACACGCAAATGTCGTTCAGCCTAGCTGGCCTTTCGGAGGGCGTGATCAAGCATCGTTTCAAGATCTCTTTCGAATCGCTCACGACTGAACTCGGAAGCGATCCGGCGCGCTGCCGCGGACCTCTTCTTCCAGTCCAATGGGTCCCGTGTAGCCGCGAGAACCGCCTCCGAAAGAGCCCCCACGTCACCGACGCGCACCAGTATTCCTGCCGGTTGCCTGCACCACTCGGGTATTCCACCCACCTCGTAAGCCACCGCCGGCGTTCCCTGCGCAAACGCCTCTATGCCGATCATCCCAAATGCCTCGTCCCAGATACTCGGCACCACAATGGCTCCCACAGAAGCAAAAACCTCGTCCCGCTCCCGCATCCCCACCCATCCCCGAAATTCCACTCTGTCGCGGATACCCCAAGTTTCTGCGGACCGCTCAAGCGAACGCCTTTCCGGCCCGTCGCCCAACACAATCAACGAATAGTAGTCGGGCAGCATGCGGAGTGCGGCGACCACATCGATCCCACCTTTGACGCCGTCCAGTCGACCGCAAAAGACGAGCCGGTGCAGGTCGCGTCCGATCGGGCGGGGCGCTTCCTTCGCCAGCAGCGGGGGATAGATCACCCTTCCGCTGCGATCGTGACTTCGGAGAGACTGTTCACTGAGGCATAGAAAATTCTTTATCAACCGCAGCAAATATCTATCTCTCATCCTGAATACAATTCTCCCGATGCTCTGAATCAATCCGATTCCAGTGAGACATCCTTCGATACGATTGACCGCCAAGCAGGAAAATCCGACTGGCTTCACGCATATAGTGCGCCCCCTACTCAGGACGCGATTATTCGCCGGACAAGTCAGAATATTATCTTGCCTTGAAAATATAACTACAAAGAATAATTGAAGTAGGATATAAGTTAATCTTGGGAGATCGCCATTGACCAAGATAACCGTTTCTCTATTCACAACCCTAATCACCGCGGCGATATCGAATATCTTCCAAAAGAATTTTCCCACGTTCTTACTGTAGAAATTGTTTATTACTATCAAATCGACTTCTTCATTATCGTATGTGTTAGACTCTGTGGCGATTTTTACTTCCCATCCATCCGCTACGAGAGATTGGACAGTCGCATCCAAGATCAATGATCCGCCATGTTTCGTCCCGACGGATTTTGAAAAGATCAGGATGTTTTTGTCCATACTTCTTTATCGACTGCGAAGAGATCGCATTTACGCCTTCGCCATGCGGCTTGTTGCCGTCTTTTCTCGACTATCTGTCGAGCCAGGTCTCTTCCGTTCTTCGATCGCTGCCACATGTCCGTCCTCCAATCGGACGATCACGTCGCAGCCGCCGACAGTCGAAAGCCGATGGGCGATGATAACAATTGTCAATTCGTCGCTGAGCATCTCGACGGCCGCCATTACCGCCTTCTCGGTCTCGGTGTCGAGGGCGCTCGTCGCCTCGTCCAGCACCAATACACGCGCCCCCCGGTATAGAGCTCGGGCTATCCCCAAGCGCTGACGCTGCCCGCCGGAAAACTGAACGCCCCTTTCGCCGACCGTCGTCTCGTATTGCCACGGCAGCGCAGCGATCACGTCCGCCAGTTCCGCCTGCTCGGCCGCGCGGCGCACGCGCGTCATGTCGATCTCGCTCCGCCGCACACCGAAAGCTATGTTCTGGGCGACGCTGGCGTCGGCAAGGTAGATGAACTGGGGGACATGCGCGATCTGTCGTTGCCAGCGCGAACGGTTCTCGCGCGTCAGCGCCTTTCCGTCGATTCGGATAGTCCCGCTCGAGGGCTCGAGGAGGCCGATGAACAGATCCATCAGCGTGCTCTTTCCGCTCCCGGTCTTGCCGACCAGTCCCACCCGCGCCCCTTTCCTGATCGTCAGGGTCAGCCGATTCACCGCGGGCTTCCGGTCGGCCGCATAGGCAAAGCTAACGTCGTCGAAGGAGATGGCGGTGGCAAGCGTCCACGGCTCACCCGTAGCGGCCGCGTCTTGCCCCTCGATCGCAGGAAGCGCGAGCAGTTCGGCCAGGTCGACGATGCTCTGGCGATTGCCCATTGCCTGCGCCCAGCCGGTATAGATCTGCTGGATCAGAGGGAGGAGCCGTTGCGCTCCGAGCGCCAGAGCGCCCAGCACCGGCAGAGACCCGATGAAGCCCCCCGGTCGCGCCGCGAGCGTGACCGCAATGTTGGCGATCAGCACGATCCCGAGCGCCTCCACCAGGAAGCGGGGGGCGGTCGAGTAGAAGGTGATGGTGGTGCGCGCGGCACGGTAGCCGGATTCGACCCTTTCGAACGCTTCGATGAACACCGCCTGCGAATGGTCGAGGAGCACGTCGCGAATGCCGCCCAGCCCCTCGCGCATGATCTTGATGCGCTGATACTCTGCCTTCGCCACCGCGCCGCTGTCGCGCCTCAATCGCGCTCGCGTCATCGCTGTGACGATGAGATAGGCGAGCGAGAAGCCGCCTCCCGACACTAGCGCTACCGCCGGATCGATGGCGATGAGCCCGGCGATGATGAATAGCGCGATGAGCGCGGCGAGGCAGGCCTGCACAAGCGGCATCAGGACTCCGCCCGTCACGAGCTGGACCTTGTTGATCCCTGCTATGACCTCGCTCGAATTGCGTGCGAGGTGAAATGCGTAGGGCTGACTGAGCATATTCGCATAAAGTGCAACGGCGAGGTCGTTGGAGGCCCCGTATACGAACTTTTGACTCATCCACAACAGCAACAGTCTGACACACGCCGCGAAGATAGCAGCGAGGGAGAAGATCGCGGTGAGCATGTAAATCGTTTGCGCCGGCCCGACCACCCCCATCGGTTGAAGCATCGAACGCACAAAATCTAGCGGCGCCGAGTGGGCGGGATTGGCTATCGCCGCGAGGAAAGGGAGGAGCGCGCCGATCGTTATCAGCTCTGCAAAGGCCCCCACGAGCATCATGACCAACAAAGGCGCAAAGCTGCGGCGTCGCGACGGCGAAAGACACCGCATCAAAATCCTCAGCGATGTTACGAACGAACGGTCTCGACCATCTGTCACCCGAACACCAAGGCTAAGATTGCTTCCTGTAAGCTCGCCGGCAGAGCTGGCTCCACTCAGCAAGGCTTTCTGTCGGGTCCTAAAAATAGCCGCGTGGCAGCTACGGCCCCTTGGACAGCTGCCAATAGGCGCGATAACAAGCCCTTACCGAACCCGATCATCAAGCGCCCGCCGCGGCGAGTTGGTTCCGCGGGACGTCGCGACGAACTTGCCCCGACAAAAATGCTTGGTAGTAAAGCCGCAGTCCGCGGTTGGGGCTGGTTCTGGCGGTCCAGCCCATCGTGGTCAGGCCCGAGACATCCAGCAACTTGCGGGGGGTCCCGTCCGGCTTGGTCGTGTCGAAGACCAGATCGCCGGTGAACCCCACCGTCTCGGCCACCAGTCGCGCAAAGTCCGCGATCGATAGGTCGACGCCAGTTCCAATATTGAGGGCGGCCGCCCCCGCGTACCGTTCCGCGATAAAAACACAGGCGTCGGCCAAATCGTCGACCCACAGAAAGTCCCGCCGTGGCTTGCCAGTGCCCCAGACCGTGACCGACTTCAAATCGCGAATTTTGGCTTCATGAAATCGAGCCATCAAGGCTGCGGGAACATGACCCTCGATCGGATCGAAATTATCGTCGGGTCCGTAGAGATTGGTCGGCTGCACCGAAACGAAGTCCGCTCCAAATTGCCGGCGGCAGGCTTCGACCAGCTTGATGCCAGCAATTTTGGCGATGGCGTAAGGCTCGTTGGTCGGCTCGAGCGGCCCTGACAGCAGCGCGTCCTCCCGGATCGGCTGGGGCGCAAACTTCGGATAGATGCAACTTGATCCGAGAAAGACGAGTTTCTCGACGCCGAAACGACGGGCGGCCTCGATAACATTCAGTTCGATTGCGAGGTTGTCGTAAATGAAATCGGCGGGCCGATCGCGATTGGCGAGGATCCCACCGACCGTTGCCGCGGCCAGGAACACGACCTGGGGCCGCTCCCCTTCGAAAAATCGCTCGGTGTCGGTTTGGCGACGCAGGTCGAGTTGATCACGCCCCGCCGTGACAATCTCGCAATTCTCGCGGGCCAACCGGCGCAGCAACGCGCTCCCGACCATCCCGCGGTGGCCAGCGACGTAGACCCGCTTGCCGGCGAGACTGTAGATCTGTGGGGAGGCTACGGGCTGATCCATCGCGGAATGAGCTGGCCGACCTTCCGAAGCGGCTTCGAAATCAACGCTGGGTCCACGATCCCCGTATCGAGCCAGGTCCGCCGGGACTGATAGGATTCGTAGTTGCTGATCAGGTAGGACTTGAGTCCTTTGGTGCTCTCGCCGCCGTGGGTCATCTCGACCAGGACGCGATCGATCAGGACCGATTGAAAATCGTGGATCTCAAGCGCCCTCAACATGAAGTCGTAGTCCGCGGCAATCCGGTAACGAACATCGAACCCACCAACGGCGTCGACGACTTTCCGTCGCACGTAAAAGGTCGGATGGGGGGGCATCCAACCCGCCGCAAAGGCGCGCCTACGAAAGGTGGACCCGCGCCACCGACGAACGATCGTGGAGCGGTCCGCCCTCGCCACGAAATCGACGCTGCCGTGGACGATGTCGGCCTCGGCGAGGCTGGTCGCGATCTCCGACAGGACGAACTCATCCTTGAAGCGGTCGTCCGAGTTGAGGAACCCGACGGCATCGCCGCCGTAAGACTTGAGACCCTTATTCATCGCGTCGTAGATGCCGTCGTCCGGCTCTGAAACCAGGCTGACCCGCTCCGAGCCGAATGACTCGACAATCGCTTGGGTCCCGTCGGTCGAAGCCCCGTCGATGACGATGAGTTCGCGATCGGGATGGCGCTGGGCGGCAAACGACTCCAAGGTCCGGCCAATCGTGGCGGCGGAGTTGCGGCTGGCTGTGACGACTGAAATTTTCATGATCGGTCAGGCGTAAAGGAGTTCCTTGCGCCGCCACTCGTCGGCTGTCTCGCAGCCCCGCGCTTCGGCAGCGACGATTTTGCAATCCTCGGCGACCATCTCGCGAACCAAGTCGGGAAAGTCGACCGTCGGCCGCCAGCCCAACCGGACCCGGGCCTTCGAAGAGTCGCCAACCAAGCGATCGACCTCGGTCGGACGGAAATACCGCGGGTCGATCTCGACCAAGACCCGGTCGGTCCGGCGATCGACCCCCCGCTCCGCGGCGCCCTCTCCTTTCCAGCCAATTCTGACCCCGACCTCGCCGAACGCCGCCTCGACAAACTCGCGGACCGAATGATCCTCGCCGGTGGCGAGGACATAATCGTCGGGGGCCTCCTGCTGCAGCATTCGCCACATCCCCTCGACATAGTCGCGGGCATGCCCCCAATCTCGGCGGGCATCGAGGTTGCCAAGGTAGACCTTGTCCTGAAGACCGAGCTGGATGGCGGCAACCGCCCGCGTGATCTTGCGGCTCACGAACGTTTCGCCGCGGACCGGACTTTCGTGATTGAAGAGGATGCCGTTCGAAGCGTGAATCCCGTAGGCCTCGCGGTAGTTCACGACCAGCCAATAGGCATAGAGCTTGGCTGCGGCGTAGGGACTGCGTGGATAGAAGGGCGTGGTTTCGGATTGAGGCCAGTGAGGAGTGTTGCCAAACAGCTCAGAGGTCGAGGCCTGGTAGAAGCGAGTGGTTTTTTCGCGACCGAGGATTCGGATGGCCTCGAGAATTCGCAACGTTCCGAGCCCGTCGGCGTTGGCCGTATATTCGGCTGTTTCGAAACTCACTTGGACGTGGCTTTGGGCCGCTAGGTTGTAGATCTCGTCGGGCTGGGTCTCCTGGACGATCCGGATGAGATTCGAGCCGTCAGTTAGATCGCCATAGTGCAGGAACAGCCGGGCGCCGGGATCATGCGGGTCCTGATAGAGGTGCTCGATCCGGCCAGTATTGAACGATGACGACCGGCGCTTGATCCCGTGGACCACGTATCCTTTCTGGAGAAGAAGCTCCGCCAGATAGGACCCGTCCTGGCCGGTAATTCCCGTCACAAGAGCTGTCTTCGTCATTGGTCCATGAGTCCGCTTGCCTGATCGCGTTGCTTTCTCATTGGTACGGGCCGGCCCGAGCCGAGCCGACGATTGGCGGTCTTCGTCAGGCCATGACCCGCGGTCGAGCGGCCATCGCTGACCGTTGGCTCGGCTGGCGAGCCAGGTCGCGAAAATAGGCGACGGTCCTGACGAGGCCGTCGTCGAGACTGACGGTCGGTTGCCAGCCGAGGATGGTCTTCGCCAGGGTGATGTCGGGCCGACGCTGTCGGGGATCGTCCTGGGGCAGCGGAGCAAACTCGATTCGAGCCTCGCTCCCGGTCAGGGCCACGACCTTGTCGGCAAGGTCGCGGATCGTAAACTCGACGGGATTGCCGAGATTGACCGGGCCGGTGAAGTCGTTATCGGTCGCCATCAGCCGGATCAGGCCGTCGACCAAATCATCGACGTAGCAGAATGACCGGGTCTGGCTGCCGTCTCCATAAACCGTGATTGGCCGATCCTCGAGAGCCTGGACGATGAAGTTTGAGACCACCCGCCCGTCGGCCGGGTGCATCCGCGGACCGTAGGTATTAAAAATCCTCGCCACCTTGATCGGAAGGCCGTGCTGCCGGTGGTAATCGAAGAACAAGGTCTCGGCGCAGCGCTTGCCTTCATCGTAGCAAGACCGGGGTCCGATCGGATTGACCCTGCCCCAGTAGTCCTCGGTCTGAGGATGAACCTCCGGATCGCCATAGACCTCGCTCGTCGAGGCTTGGAGAATTTTGCAGCGGAGTCGTTTGGCGAGCCCGAGGAGGTTGATCGCTCCATGGACCGAGGTCTTGGTGGTCTGGACGGGATCGTGCTGATAGTGAACGGGCGAAGCCGGGCAAGCCAGATTGTAGATCTCGTCCACCTCGATGTAGAGCGGAAAGCAAACGTCGTGGCGCAGGAACTCGAGCCGCGGATTGCCTTGCAGATGTTCGATGTTTCGCTTCGTTCCGGTGAACAGGTTGTCGGCACAGACGATCTCGTGACCCTCGGCCAGCAGCCGATCGATCAGATGGGATCCGAGAAACCCCGCTCCCCCTGTGACGAGGATCCGCTTCCGGTTGTCGTAGACCCTAGTCATCAGCCTCGGTCGTCGGCCACGGCTAGCGGGACCCAAAACCGGTCAGAACCGTCCGGACCGTTCTCGCCGCAACGATTGCATCGAGCCACGGCGAAAAATATTTGATGTAATAAAAGTCGTAGCGAAGCTTGTCGTGGGCGGCTCGAACCTCGGCAACGTTGCCCTGGTGAACTTGGGCCCACCCGGTGATCCCCGGCCGGACGATGTGCCGGTAGCTGTAAAACGGAACCTCGTCTTCGTACCACTTGGCGAGCTGGACCGATTCCGGTCTTGGTCCGATCCAGCTCATCTCGCCCCTCAGAATATTAAAGATCTGCGGAAGTTCGTCGAGCCGATAGCGGCGGAGAAATCGACCGACTTTGATGATCCGCGGATCATTGTCGACTGTGTAGGCCCCGCCCGTCGTTTCCGCGTCGGACCGCATCGTCCTCAGTTTCCACATCACAAAGGTCCGCCCGCCAAAGCCCATCCGGACCTGAGGGAATAGGACCGGCCCGCCGTCGGTGATGAGAATGGCGGCGGCGGCGGCGGCCAGAATTATCAGGACCGCCGGCAGGGCCAGGAGGGCGGCAACGATGTCAAGGGTTGCCTTGAATTTGAAATAGATCGACGACGGGAGGAGCGAGCCGAGGTTGTTCTCGGAGAGCCTTTCGATGTCGACCATTCCACTCAGCGATTCGGCTACCTGTTTCCAGTGATAGACCGGTAAGCCTTCGAGAGAGGCTTGGGCCAGGAGACGGTCCCAACCCAAAGGAAGATCCGCTGCCAAGTCGGCGACGACTCCGTTGACGTCAGCAGGAATGTCTTTGGAAGTCTCTCCGATGACCCAATCGGCCTCGGTTCTGGACAGCAGGTTATTGGCGTGTCCAAACGGAACCAGCAGCAGCCTCGCGCGCCGCAATCGGGGCTGGAGAGCTCCAACCATGCCGAACCAGCCGATCGCCGCGAGATAGCTGATCAGAAACTGGGCTCGCGAATAATCCAGACGGCCGAAAAAGAAGACCGCAACGACCGCCACATAGGATGCGGTGAAGGCGGGCAAAACCAGCGTGAGCGGGCTGGCGCCGGGAAAAGCTGCTATCCGCCAGAACAGGAACGCTCCGACCGTGACCGCCATGAAGATTCCGGCGGCCGTCAGCTCGACCCCACCAATCTGGGGGGTCAATGGATTGAAGGCCGGGTTGAGGATGGTTGGCACGACCACCGCGGCCAGCCAGCCCCCGATCAACTGGTATCGCCGTCGGGCGAGAAAATGAGGGCGCTTTCGGGGGCGGGAGGCCTGACCGATCGACAGGGCGTTGAGCGGGAATATCTGACTCAAATAACGAAATGATGAGCTGGTTTTTCCAAGCTACCGCAGTTCGGGTGAAAATCACCCGAGCTACTTGATCGGCATTTTGGCGCGGTCGGTCGACCCGCGCTTAGGCTGCAGGCACCAACCCGACCCGGGTCGACGTGACCGAAACCTGGGTCCCAAGGACGTCAAGCAGGACCCGGACCCGACCGTTCGAATCCATGGACGCGAGCTGACCGACCAGCCCTGCGAACGGTCCGTTGACGATCCGGACCTTTTCCCCAGGCTGGAGGGTGTCATCGAGACAGACAAATCCTTCTCGATCGACCGAATTCAGGAATGCCTCGACGACCCCCTCCGGGACGGCCCGAGGCAATTCGCCGTCCATCATGAGATGGGCAACCCCCATCGTCCCACGAATGCTCGTCCAACGGTCTCGGCCGATGACCAGTTCGACGAACAAATAGCGAGGGAACAGGGGAGCAGCTCGGGTATAAAAGGTCCGGGCATGTCGAATTGTCTTCCGGACCAGCGGAAGGAAGGACTTAAACCCTTGGTAGCGCAGATGAGAACAGGCGCGAATTTCGCGATGGGGCTGGCTGTAAACCACGCCCCAAAACGCACAACCCGACTCACGGCGCGTCGAGGAAAGCCCCCCCGGCATACGCAACTACACCCACAATGCGGCGCCGCATCATTCGCCAAACCCAAGGTAGACTGATCGCCCATGAGTTGTAAACGGCCTAGTTGCCGCGAGGCAGACCGGGTCCTTCGACGTTGCAGAAATGTCCGCTGGCGGTTGAAGTTGGAGCCTCTCCAGCGAGCAAACGCCCAGCCTTTGTCTGGCCTTGGCCAAGGATCGTGCGGCTATCTCCGCCGACGGTTTCGCAGGGTTTAACCATTAGGTCAGGCGGGCGCTCTGAAAACGGCAGGTCTTCAGAACATTCTGTTAGTTGGTTGCGTGGAAATTGGGGACGACCTCCCCCCCGGTGTCGACGACCCAACCATGATTGACTACCGATCCGAAGACCAACGAGGCGGATCAATGCGGCAGGCCACCATCGAACCCTCCGTTCATCCCGATCAGATTCCCGCTAGTCCTTCGCGGGCGTATCGCAACGAAGTTTCTAAGCTGCCGAGAGCCTGGTGGCTGTTCCCGTCGATCGTGGCTGGAGCTTTAATCTGGGGGCTTCTCGGTCGGACGATCGAGGCAGTCTGGCGGCTTCTGTTCTGACGAGTTCGCTATTTTGCCCCCGCGGCTGCCTTGCCGGCTCGTCGCTTAAACCCATCCCCTCAACCAATAAACCAACATCCCGATCCGCTCCCTGATAGCCGCGGTCGACTCAGCGAGAGCGGCCGGGTCTGGAACGAAATCGAGGGGGCCAATCGAGGTCCGATCGACGACCCGAACGTCGGTCGTCGCCGGAACGACTTCCAATCCCACCCGTCGGAAAGCGGCCAGCGCCCTCGGCATATGGGCGGCCGATGTCACCAGCAAACCCGTCCGCCACCCTTTGGTCCTCATGATCGCGGCGCTGTTGACGGCATTCTGGCGGGTCGTCTCGCTGCTCGGATCCTGGATGATCGCGTCCGGTCGAACGCCAAACTCGATCAGGAGGTCCGTCACCAGTTGAGACTCGGGTTTCGCCGCCGGCTCCCAGGGCAGATTGCCACCGCTGACAAGGATGGCATCGACCTTACCCGCCCGAAACAGTCGGGCTGCATAGAGGACCCGATCGGCTGCGTCGGAAAGATCCGGGTCAAAGCGGGGCGGCAACGGCTGGCCCAGCGAGCCGCCAAGGACGATGGCGGCGTCGACGTGAGGGAGGGCCGCAATCGGCCGGGCCGGGTATTCGGCTTCGAGCCGACCGAGCATCCAGTCGCCAGACAGCGGCATGGACGCTCCCCAGAGAACAACCACGGCCAGTCCCACCACCCACCATCCGAACCGGCGCCGATAAGCCAACCCGATCAGCGACAACGCGATGACGACCCCGAGCGGCGAGGCGAGCCCACCCACGACCTTGGACACGAGCAAGACCATTCAGCGATGTCTCCCCAGACGAGCCGGGTTCCGTTGCGCAACTTCCTATTGTAACAGGAGATTTAGCTGCTTATCGTTGGGTCTTGGAAGATGCGGCGCGTAGGCGTTGGGAATTCCCGCTGAATTTTCGGCAGCGGGATTTTTTTGAAGATGCCGCAGACCTTATTACCGTTGCCGCCCCGGCGGATCCGCCCACTCCCAGAGCTCAAGCTCGCGCTCGGTCCCGAAGCGAACGGGTCGGACCTGCACGGCGGCGATCCCCCTCCTCCCCGCCTGTCCGCTGTTCGCCACCGGCCCCCAGACAGCAACCGCAGAGCCAACACCCCGAGTGGACCCTCTGCGTTAGCTGTTGCCCTGACTCTCGCCCGCATGCCCAGCTTGCGTCAGCAATTGCGCCGAAAGCCGCTTCCACGGGGAACCCGACTGCTCTTCGAAATCGCCGCCGACAAGTCCGAAGTTGTGAGGCAAGCAGTCAGCGTTACTGGGAAGGACCCTCATTTCCTGAAGGCTGCCGCCATCTTCTACATCGAGGAGGTTCTTTGGTGCAGGGATGCCGACGCCTATCGCGTGCTCGGGCTTAATCCAGGCGTCTCGCTCGAGGTCGTCAGAAAGAACTTTGACGTGCTGCTCGACTGGCTGGCAAATCCCGCCGATCAACAAAATCGCGGGCAAGATCTCGGCCGGATATCGTTCGCGTGGCAGGCTATATCGGGCAAACCGGGGCTGCCATCGCCATAACCTCGGTGGAGAGGGCGACCACAGTGAATCAACGGGGCGCCCCCGCAAAACCCGATCTTCATTTCCGTTGGGATCTCGAAGACCATCGCCGCAAGTCTATCCGTCTTACCAAAGCGGGTTAGATCAACTCGCCCTCCAACGTTTGTGAATCGGCATGGAATAAGGACCCTGTTTTCGGGGTGATCGGCGTCCAAACGGGACCCCCGTGACGATGGGGTCCACAAGTGCTCCCGAGTTCATCGGGGGCCTAGTTTCAGGATGCTGGTTGTGGAGACGATCGCGAAGGTCCGTCGCGCCTATTTTGTTCAGGGCAAATCGATCAAGGCAATCTGCCGCGAACTGAGGGTGTCGCGGAAGGTGGTTCGGAAGGTGCTGCGCTCGGGAGCGACGGAGTTCAGCTACGAGCGCGCGGTCCAGCCTTTGCCAAAGATCGGCCCGTGGAAGGCTGACCTCGATCGGATCCTGTCGGGGAATGAAGCGAAGCCGGCGCGCGAACGCGCGGCAAGCTGGAACGCCGCTTCCATATCGTCAATGTCGGGGTGGTGGAACGCGTAGTTCGAGCGCACTTTAGCGAGGAGGCCTGACGTGCCAAATCGTTTCTTCAAGCGGCCCAGCGCATCTTGCGCCGACTTGTCGAGTTTCGGACCGAATTCCTGACCAAGTTTGCTGCTGACGAAGCGCTGCTCGACCAGCAGCAGCGCCTCCCGCAAGATTCCCACCAGCAAGCGGACGAATATCTGCGTCTGCGCGCCCGTGACGCGCTGTGCGACGGGGTCGGCCGGAGTGACATTGGTCGCGATGGTGATCAGCTTGAGTAGCGCGGTGAGCTGGTTGGTCGCGTAGCCCAATAGCAGGAACAACCCTCTCTCCTCGGGCGTCATCTTCAACAAGTCGGCCGGGGTCACGGCAAATCGCATGACGTCAATCATGGGCAACTCCAGTCAACGAAGGATAGGCATCGAGCGTCGCTGAGCCCGCATTGCGTCTGCCCTCGATCGCCACTGGGGCACGCTTTCCGACGGCCCCGCCCTCCTGATCCGTCTCTCACGCGACGTCCTCGGTTTTAATCAGGATAGTGCTGTCCGGCTCCTGGTCGCCGACGAGGTATTTGCGGCGCGCCAGCCGCTCGATTTCCGACCGATGTTTCTTGAAGGCGGTTTCGGGCCGGAGCTTGTCTGCTTCGGAGAAGTGATCCTCGAGCGCTTCGCGGGAGATACGGCAGCGGACCCGGGTGGGTCCGTCCTGGCCCCAAAAGGTGATGCCCTCCCAACTGTCGTAGTGCGCCTCTAAATCGAGAAAGGTCAACGTGCGCTTGTCGGTCATGCCGAGCGTGTCGAGGATGGCGAGCGCGGAGGAAAGCTGAATGTCCTTCTCCGCCTGTTCGAAACGCGAGATGGTTGGCGCGCTGACCTTGGCCAGCGCCGCCAGTTGACGTTGCGTCAGTTTCATTCGCCCACGCCGCCGGACCGCTTCGTCGACAAGTATTGGCCAATTGAGGAGAAGGTCCCGTTCCATCGGTGCTCCATCAGTTCAAGAAGGTCATCCGCCAGTGGCATTACATCGACAGCTTTCGCGGCGCTGCGCACCGCTTTATCCGCGGCTTGGCGTCGGCGGCCGAGGTCGTCGATCGCGTCGCGGATGACCGTTTCTGAAAGGCCGCACGCCTCGCCCAGGGCCACCAGATGTTTGGGCCGCACCTTGTCGAGGGCCAGATTCTCGGCACCGGCCAGGCGCAGCGCGAGCGTGCGGTAGTCGGGATAGAGGACCGCCGCCACGAGGTCGTAGGCGGGGGTGAGCCGCATGCCGTCTGGGGTGTGCAGCATCGCAAAGTTCTTGAGGTGCGCATCGGTGTTGCCGGTGAGAATGCACACCAGGACGCGGCGGTAGAGGCGCCACGCATCGACGAGCGAGCAGCCGGGTGTGTTGCGGATGAAGAGGCCCATATCCTCGTAGGCGGCGTCGTATTTTTCGTCGCCGGAACGTCGGCCGAGAAGCTGGTTGAACTCCTCGAAATGGATCTTCGCGCCGCTCGGCCGCCGGTCGAAGCGCGGCACCAGCAGCGCGCGTTCCTGAACCCCTTTGACGGGCGCGATCGCCACGGCCACGACGTCGTCGTCAGGCAGTAGCGTCCGCACGGCCTGCGTCGTCAGAAACTCGTTCTCGACGAGATCGCGCAAGGCCCCCGACGGTAGCTTGGCGATGTGCGTCGAGATTTCATCGCGGGTCGCTGGCCGATAGCCGCGCCCTTCCCGGACCGCAAGGAGTTTTGGTTGCACGCCGGAGAGCGAACCCCGACTGGTGAGGGCTGCCGCGGTAACGGGATCGTCGAAATCGACGCTTGGTTCGCGCACCGGCGCCGGGTCGATAATCGATACCGCGCCGGCGCAGTCGTGCCCGAAGGCGAGCAGCAGCGCGAAGCGGTTGTCGGCCTCGATCTTCAGCGCGCGCGCCTGGGCGTTGCGCAGCCACCCCTCGGCGACCAGATTGTCGAAAAAGGGATGGAGGCCGGATTCCGAGAGGTATGGCTCGGCTCGTTTGGGCAACGTGAAGGCGATCGCCGGGGAGCGCGCGTCGAGATAGCTGCGGTCGTAGGTAAAGACGCAGCGGCCGCCAGGCTCCTGACGAAGTTCTCCGGCGAACGTCTTGTCGAAATAGACCTTGCCCCACAGCGTCGCTGCCATACAAACAACCTTGTTCCAAAAGCAACAAAATCGCATCTGGATAAAACAAATATTATCAAAGACAGATCTATAGATCAATCGATAAAATATAGTGTATCCGATTGCCCGTCTGCTCCCTGAAATCGCGCTCGAAAGTGAACGGCTGCGCCATTTCAATGGGGAATCACGCGGGCGTTGCGGAGATTAGGCTCCCCATTCTCCGTGCTCGACGAAGTCCTCGATCTGGCGTTCGAGGTCGCCGGGCAGGAAGTAGTTTTCGAGCAGGATGCGGTTCTTGAGGGTCTGGTGCCAGCGTTCGATCTTGCCCTGGGTCTGGGGATGGAGCGGGGCGCCGCGGACATGGCTCATGCCCTGCGCCTCGATCCATCCGGACAGTTCGCTGGCGATGTAGCTGGGGCCATTGCCGCTGAGCAGCTTCGGCTTGTGCAGCACATGGGCCTGATCGCAGCCTGAGGCTGTGAGGGCCAGCTCCAGCGTGTCGGTGACATCCTCGGCCCGCATCGTGCTGCAGAGCTTCCAGGCGATGATGGAGCGCGAGTAATCGTCGAGCACGGTCGACAGGTACATCCAGCCCCAGCCGATGATCTTGAAGTAGGTGAAGTCGGTCTGCCACATCTGGTTGGGACGCGTGGTCCTGGTGTGGAACGCATCAGCCGCCTTGGCCACCACGAAGGCCGGACTGGTGATCAGGTCATGGGCCTTGAGCAGCCGATAAACCGTGGCTTCCGACACGAAGTAAAGCGTCTCGTCGGTGAAGCGCACCGCCAGCTCCGGGGGCTCAGCTCGGACTGCTCCAGCGCCATCTCGATGATCTGCTCATGGATGGTGTCAGGGATGCGGTTCCACACCCTGCTCGGTGCCGACGGTCGATCCGCCAGCGCCTCCGGTCCGCCCTCGCGGTAGCGGTCGTACCAGCGGTAGAAGGTTCGGCGCGCGATGCCCAACTGGTCGAGGGTGCGCTTTGCCGGCAAGTGCGACTGCTCGACGATCCTGATGATCTCGAGCTTTTCGGCTGCGGGATACCTCATTCGTCCTCGCCCCCATCCGCGATCATGCTTTTTTTGAGCAGACGGTTCTCCAGGGTGAGTTCGGCAACGACCTCCTTGAGCGCGGCGGTCTCCTGGCGCAGACCCTTGACGTCGTCGGTGCTGGCGGCGCGAGCGGTGTCGCCTGCAAGCCGGCGCTTGCCAGCCTCCATGAACTCCTTGGACCAGGTGTAGTACAGGCTCTGGGCGATGCCTTCCTTGCGGCACAGCTCGGCGATGCTGTCCTCGCCGCGAAGCCCGTCCAGAACGATCCGGATCTTGTCCTCGGCCGAAAAGTGCCGCCTGGTCGCACGGCGGATATCCTTGATCACCTGCTCCGCAGGCCCTTTGGCAGTTGTCGATCTAAGGCTCATCTTCGTTCCTTCGTCACTGCGACGAGGCCAGAACCCTCCTTAAATCAAAACCTCAAATCTGGGCCACAGGCGCTGACGGGGACAGAGCACAGTATCAAGATCAATTCAGCCTGCCCAGGATACTGCGCGACAGACCTCAACGGCCGACGCGGCTCGCGGCGCCGCTTGTTGTCTTCTTGGAACCAGAGAACCGCCAAGATTGGAGTGAGTTGCCCTAATGAGGACCGCCGGTCATTACGGCCTTCCACTGCTTGCGGACATGGCTGGCAATCGAAAGGACCACCAAGCCGCCAACGACGGTCAGGTGCTCTTCGGATTCAAGCTTGGCGGACATGGCAGCGATGCCCTCCATCGTCCAGAAATGATGCACCAAAGGGATCGTGAGCAGCGTAAAGACAGCCAACGCACCGGCGCCGAACCAAACCCAGCGATCAAGTACGATCAGCAGTGACGCACCGATCTCAACGAGAATGGTCAACGCCGCGACAAGCCACAAGGGTTGGATCCCGGCCAGCGCCATCGTTGTTTGGGCCCCGGAAAAGTCGAATAAGAAGCCAAAGCCAGCATACCAAAACATGAAAGTGACGAAGAGCCGCGACAAGTGCCACAGCCAGTCCGACTCCAGAGCGTCCGCAACGAATTTGGTCATTGTCGTTCCTCTGTGAGATAGCGACCTTGTCGGGCGCGGCCATCCACTATTTTTCGGCATCGGCGAGCTGTTTCGAGTGTTATCAACCGCTCAAGCTGGACCCGTTGTTCGGCAGACGTCTCGCTACCGAGCAATTTTTTGAAGCGTCCGATGTTCAGCCTTGCGACGAACCGGTCGCGCGTCCCGCATAATCTGGACGGACCGCCATGCGTGCGACTGACCACAGGACGGACAACCGCGGGTCGTCGAATAGGGCGGGATCGAAATGTGGCCGCGGGCCAATTCGACGGCGATGATGCCGTCCTCGCCGGTGACCGGACATTGGATCCTAACTCGAAACATATTTGCCTTTCGCTGCCTGCCATATAGCCGCCCGCGAGAAAGCGATGGTGTTCACTGTTGCACAGTAGCGCTGGTTGCGAGCGGGATAGGATAGACCATTGCTGGCGTGCGCAGACAGGAGCCGGTGCCTGGGAGAGTCCAGCGGATCCTCCCACACACATGGAAGGGAGGGCTTGGTTGATCTGCGGCCGATCTTTGACGCTGCAAATTGCCTGGTCGAACGCCCGATCATGCGGTGCCCGGAATGAAACAAGTACCGCGCTTTAGAGGCCGGTCGGCATCTTTTGGAAGCCACCGTGAATACGTCCACTTGGGCGTCGATATGTCTTATACGTTCAGGAGCGACGATGGCGCCGGAAACACGTGCGGCAGGTGGACAGAGCCCCATCTCTGTACGGCGCGCCCTTCTTCTGGCGATTGCGATCATCGTTGCGGCGGTTTTTTTTCTGATTTATCCGCGGTTCTTTGGAAGCGGCGCCGGCACTTCTCCTGCCACTGGATCAGGTAGCGTTGCCCCTAACGGAGCGCCGGCCAACGTGAACAGCACTCACACTGGTTCCGCGGGAGCAGCTCCCGTCGCGGTCATAGTGGCCGTCGCTGCCAAGCAGACAATACCGATCACCAATACGTCGATCGGGCTGATGGAAGCCGTCGAGACTGTCGTCGTGCGGACGCGTGCCGACGGACTTGTGCTTGCCCAGCCCGTGATCGAAGGACAACTCGTCAAGGCAGGCGATGTTCTGTTGAAACTGGATGATCTGCCGGCACAAGCGGTGATCGCCAAGGACCAAGCGCAGATCGCCAAGGATCAGGCGACTGCCGCTTCAGCCAATGCCGATCTTGCGGGGATCCAAAGCCTTGCAACCAAGCAAGTCGACAGCCAGCAGCAGCTCTATCAGGCGCAAGCCGCCGCCAAGGTGGCGGAGTCGGTGATCGGCGTGGACCAGGCCCAACTCCAGACCGATCAGCTTACCCTCGGCTACATGACTATCACCGCCGCGATCGACGGACGTGTCGGAACCGTCAATACGTCGGTCGGCAACATCGTCCACGCGGCCGACACTTCGGCCGACGGACTTTTGACGATTACCAAAATGTCGACGCTCCGGGCGTCATTTTCGGTCGCTGAACGTGATCTCCGCAGCTTCCGGACGGCGCTGGCGAAGAACAAAAGCCTTCCGGTCCAGATCCTGATCCCCGGGGACACGAAGCCGATCGCGATCGGCACGCTCGCCTTCATTGATTCAAGCGTTGACCCGACTTCCGGCACCCTGGTGGTCAAAGCCGATGTCGACAACAGCGCAAGACAGCTGTGGCCGGGCGAATACGTCTCCGCCGTGACCCAACTTGGCGCCTATACCGACGCGACGACGGTGCCGTTGATCGCTGTGCAGGCCGGCGATAGCGGCGCGTTCGTCTTTGCGGTTGGGGCAGATCAAAAGGTAAAAAAACAGCCGGTTACCGTAGTGGCTACAGTCGACGATACCGCGGTGCTCGGCCCGGAGATCAAGCCCGGCGACCATGTGGTGGTGGAGGGCCAGCTGCGGCTCGCCGACGGCTCGTCGGTCAAGCAGACGATTCAGGGCCCGCCCGACGCGGTCGCGGCCAGCCAGACGAGCACACCACCGCAAACGAGTTCGTCAGCCGTCGGCGGCACGCCTGTCGACGGCGACCTGCCGACTGCGAGTACAGCCGTGCCGCAGCCGAGCGCGAACCCGGTTGCCATAGCCAACTAGGGAGGCGTCGGGGTCATGAACTTCTCAGCGTTCTTCATCCGGCACCCCGTCGCGACGATCCTGCTCGCCATAGCCATGGTCGCAGCCGGTGCGTTCGCCTATTCGCTTCTCCCAGTAGCCGCACTTCCCGAGGTCGACTTCCCAGTGATCTCGGTATCCGCTTCGCTTCCAGGCGCCGCGCCGGATACGATGGCCAATTCGGTCGCCACCCCGCTGATCAAGCAGTTTTCGACGATTGACGCGATCTCCACGATGAGCGCGACGAGCACACAAGGCTCGACCTCGATCGTCATTCAGTTCGACCTTAGCCGCAACATCGACCAAGCGGCTGCAGACGTGCAGGCGGCCATCGCGCGCACCCTGAAGCAGTTGCCTGCGAACATGACTGCGCCCCCCAGCTACCGGAAGACCAACCCCGCCGACTCGCCTATCATGCTCCTGGCGCTGCAGAGCGATACTCAGTCGCTCACGCAGCTCGACGCCTACGGTGAGGACGTGATTTCGCCGGCGCTCTCCACGGTCGATGGTGTTGGTGAGGTGCAAGTGTTTGGCGCCCACCAATACGCCGTGCGCGTGGAAGTGGACCCGGCAGCGGCGGCGACGCGTGGGATCGGGCTCGATCAGCTGACCGCCGCGGTGGGCAGCGCGAATTCCATCGCGCCGATCGGCACGCTCACCGCTACCCACCAGCAGTTGGCGATCGAGTCCAATGGTCAGCCCAGCAATGCTGCCCAATTCAAGCAAATCATCATCGCCTCACCTAACGGTAAGCCGGTGAGGCTCGGCGATGTCGCCGATGTCGTCGATTCGGTGGCCAATACCCAGACCGCCAGCTCTTATGACGGCAAAGCCTCGATTGTCCTGGCCGTCTTTCGCCAGCCCGGGGCCAATACCGTTGGTGTGGCAAGCCGCGTGAAGGCGATGCTTCCAAAATTCCTGAAGGACCTCGGTCCGACAGCCAAGCTCAATATTCTCAACGATCGCTCGACCTCGATAAAGGCCGCGGTCAACGACGTGGAGCTGACCCTCACCATCACCATCGGGCTGGTCATCCTGGTCATTTTCATTTTCTTGAGGCGCGTCTCGGCGACGCTTATCCCCACGCTGGCAGTGCCGACCTCGCTAATCGTGACTTTCGGTGCGATGTATGTGCTCGGCTTCTCCATCGACAATATCTCGCTGCTCGGCCTGACGCTCGCCGTTGGGCTCGTGGTCGACGATGCCATCGTGATGCTCGAGAATATCGTCCGGCACATCGAGGAGGGGATGCAGCCGATGGAGGCGGCGCTCACCGGAAGCCGCGAAATCGGCTTCACCATCGTGTCGATTACAACTTCGCTGGTCGCCGTATTCATCCCGGTGATGCTGATGGGCGGCGTTGTTGGCCGAATCTTCAACGAGTTTGCGGTAGTAGTGACGATCGCCATCGTCGCCTCGGCGGTCATCTCACTAACCCTGACGCCTATGCTGTGTGCTCGACTGCCACCGCGTAATCGGAACACGGACACCAACAGAAAGCCGATCTTCGAGCGCGCCTTTGACACCGTTCTCGGCGGCTACGCCTGGATGCTCGATCTCTGCCTGAAGGCCAAGCCCGTTGTCGCGCTCGTCTTCCTCGGCACGGTGGTTGCGACCGTGTTCATGTTCGAGACCATCGACAAGGGATTCTTGCCAATCGAAGACATCGGCGAGCTGTCGATCTCGACGCAGGCGCGACAGGACATTTCTTTCGGCGACATGGTGGCCCTGCACAATCAGGTTGTCGACGTGGTCCGCAAGGAGCCCTTTGTGGCCCACGTCGGCTCATCGGTCGGGGGTGGGTTCGGATCGTCGAGCGTCAACTCGGGTAGCCTCTTTGTCGAGCTGCAGCCTAAGAACCAACGACCAAATCTCGAGACGGTTCTGACGACCTTGCGCCGTGACCTCGGCAAGGTTCCGGGCATCTTGAGTTTCGCGGTGCCCGTGCAGAACCTCACACTCGGCGGGCGTTCATCACAGAGCCAATATCAATTCGTTCTACAGTCAACCGATCGGAATACCCTTTACCAATGGGCCCAAAAAGTTGCCGACGCGATCAAGGCGGACTCGAACCATTTTACGGATGTAGCGACCGACCTGCAGAACAACGCGACACAAGCCAATCTCGTCGTCGATCAAGACAAGGCGAACCAACTCGGCATCACGGCGCAACAGTTGCGCACCACCCTTTACAACGGCTTCGGCACCAATCAGGCGTCGACCATCTTCGGGGCCGGTGACAGCTATGAGGTTATCGTCGAACTCGACCCGAAGATTTCGTGGACTACGGAAAAGCTCGACCAGATCCACATCTTCTCGACCAATGGCAAGCTCATTCCACTGTCGTCGTTCGCGGAGGTGAAGCGCACCGCCGGCCTGCTGTCGATCAGCCAGCAGGGCCAGTTGCCGGCCGTCACCATCTCTTTCAACTTGCCTACGAACGAAGCGCTGGGGACCGCCGTCGACCTACTCGGCAATTTGATGACCACACTGAACGTTCCCTCCACGATCACGAGTTCATTCGCCGGCACCGCGCAAGTATTTCAGGACGCCGTCGCCAACCAGGGCATCCTGATCGGCGCGGCGATCCTTACGATCTATATCGTGCTGGGCATCCTTTACGAGAGCTTCATCCACCCGCTGACCATCCTGACCGGTCTCCCGGCCGCGGCGGCAGGCGCTCTCGCCACACTCGAGCTCTTCGGCTTCGATCTCAGCGTCATCGCGATCATCGGGATCTTGATGCTGATTGGCATTGTCAAGAAGAACGCAATCATGATGATCGATTTTGCGCTCCAACGGCGACGCGCCGGCGCCGAGCCGCTCGAGTCCATCCGCGAGGCGTGCCTCATCCGCTTCCGCCCTATCATGATGACGACGCTGGCCGCGTTGATGGGCACACTGCCGATTGCGTTGGGTCTTGGAGCCAGTTCCGAACTGCGCCAGCCGCTCGGCGTTGCCGTGGTCGGAGGCTTGATTGTCTCGCAGGTTCTCACTCTCTTTATTACGCCGGTCATCTTCCTCTACATGGAAGCGTTCTCGCAGAACTTATCGAGTGTCTTTGATTGGCTGAGCCGGCTCGGACGGCCCGTCGTACAGTCAAGATGACATTCTGACGACCAGCCTTCACAGGATGTGGAGCAGATTGCGGCCCGGTAGCGGCCGCCACGCGACGGCCTACGGCGCAAGGCACCGCGGGCGTCACCGGGATAGATGCGAACTGCAATTTTTCATCGAAGGTAACCATGCGGTGGCTGAATGTGCGACGGCGCACGCTTGGTCTTTCTCCCGTAGCTCCTTTCGGCGTTTTTTCCGCCAATGATCGTTGCCGACAAAATCGAACGTCAGCTATTGGCGCGTCGCGGAAGTGCCGCCCCGACTGCTGTCACGACCGACTCCTGGTCAAGGACGGACTTTGGCTAGAGCCCGTCAGCTTCCCTTCGGTTGCCGCAGCACGGATCACAGTTCAAGAGCCTGAGGTTCTCGACGCGAGTTCCAAAAGCGCAGAATATTCACGGTGCGGCCATCCTCGTCGACCGTGTAGATGATCCAATATTGCGTGCGCCGGCCGACGCGAAAAAGAATTGCGCGGTAAGGTGCGCCAGTCAGCACGAAGTAGGTCCATCGCAGGGGAGATTCGGCCAGATCGCGTGACAGGATGTCATTGAGCCGAGCGAATTGCTCGGTTGCAAATCTCTCACTGTACGAACTGGCATACGCGGCAAAGTCGTCGATCTCTCGCTGTGCGAGTGAATCGATGCGTACGCGAAACCTCATACGCGCGGCGCGCGCTTCGCCTTGCGGTAGATGCTCAGCAACCGATCCTTCAGCGTGGCCGGGTCATGCTCGATAAACTGGCCGGCCTTGACGCGTGCTTCGGCTTCCTCGAGCGAGGTGACCAAGGCTGCGCGCTCCGCTGGAGTGAGCACAGGCACTTCTTCCATCGTCGTGATGGGCACCATGGTCGTGCGGCGGCTCTTTGGTTCTGCTTTCGTCGTCATACGAACAGTGTACCACGTGGCCGAACTTTTGCACGGTGGAGAGGCGAAAACGAGACCCGAAACCTGGGCGTCAAAACCTGCGGCGGAGTCCGCGAATTGACCCCGATCGGTGCCAAATCGGTGCCAAAGACATCCCGGATATTCCGCTAAGTCATTGAAAAACTTGGCTGGGGAACTAGGATTCGAACCTAGATTGACGGAGTCAGAGTCCGTAGTCCTACCATTGGACGATTCCCCA
>Ga0265342_10001182_pt1 | contig 24782 bp, 22 predicted proteins | sample 4CB327metaG_FD_203125 | JGI IMG/M metagenome (GOLD analysis project Ga0265342, IMG submission 203125) | Rhizosphere microbial communities from Carex aquatilis grown in University of Washington, Seatle, WA, United States - 4-CB3-27 metaG | ecosystem: Host-associated > Plants > Roots >... | reverse complement strand
CCCACCCCTCCCCCGCAAGGGGGGAGGGAGCCGACCTATCGCTTGGCCAGATCATGATCCAAGCCCTCGACGACGCGCTTGCCCCGATCACCGACGGCTGCCTGCTGGCGGTGCCGCGCGAGGTCGCCGGGGTGCCGATGGAAGCGACGCGCGCGCTGATCCGCCGCGGCGTCAGGCGCCTGCATCTCGTGGCGCTGCCGACGTCGAGCCTGCAGGCCGACCTCCTGATCGGCGCCGGGTGCGTGGCCACGCTGGAGACGTCGGCGGTGAGCCTCGGCGAATTCGGTCCGGCGCCGCGTTTCACCGCGGCAATCCTTGCCGCCAGCATCGCGATGAAGGACGCGACCTGCCCCGCGCTGCATGCGGCGTTCCAGGCCGCGGAAAAAGGCGAACCATTCATGTCGATGCGTGGTCTGATCGGCTCGGACATCCTCGCCCACCGGCCGGACTGGAAGGTGATCGACAATCCGTTCGGCAGCAATGATCCGATCGTGCTGCTGCCCGCGCTCAAACCCGACGTCGCGCTGATCCACGCGCCGATGGCGGATCGCGCCGGCAATGTCTGGACCGGGCGGCAACGCGAGCTCGCCACCATGGCGCACGCGGCGGCGAAAACCGTCGTCACGGTGGAGACAATTCACGACGGCGATCTGCTCGCCGATCCAATACTCGCCGCCGGGACCCTGCCCGGTTTCTATGTCGATGCGATCGCGCTCGCGCCCAAGGGCTGCTGGCCCTTGTCGCTGCCCGATTATTATCCCGCGGATCTTGAGCACCTCGCCGAATATGCTCAGCTTGCCGCCAGCGAGGACGGTTTTGCGCGTTATCTGGAACGCTATGTCGATGACCGCCGCGCCGCCTGACGACACGACTTTTCGCGACGAGGAACTGTTGGCAGACGTCATTGCGCGGCTGATCGGTGAGGTGCGCCACGTTGCCGTCGGCAATGCTTCGCCGATTCCGGCGACCGCCGCCTTGCTTGCACGCGCCCGTGGCCATGGTCGGCCGTATGTATCGCTGTTGCAGAGCCGCAAGCACAATTTTTTCACCGACGGCGGACGCGAGCTGTTCGATTGCGCCGGACAGGGCCGCATCGACGTGTTCTTTCTCTCCGGCGGCCAAATCGATGGGCAGGCCAACATCAATCTTGTCAGCATCGGCGACTACGACCATCCGAAAGTCCGGTTTCCCGGTTCCTTCGGTGCCGCCTATCTCTACTACGTCGTGCCGAAATTGATTTTGTTTCGCACTGAACACTCGCGCCGCACCTTGGTGCCCAATGTCGACTTCATCAGCGCACCCGGGACCAGCGCCGACAACGTCCATCGCACCGGTGGGCCGATCGCGCTGATCACCAATCGTTGCCTGTTCACCTTCGATCGCGCGCGCCGTCGATTTGCACTCGCCAGCGTTCATCCCGGGCACAGCGTTGAGGAGATCATCGCGCATACCGGATTCGATTTCGATCGCGCCGATGCGGTGCCGACAACAATGGCGCCGACGGCGGACAGTCTGCGTCTCATGCGCGAGGTCGTTGCGCCGCAACTGGCCGAGGTCTATCCGCAATTTGCCGTCGCGGTATTTGGCGCACGCCGCCCCTATTCCGGCTGATGCCTCTCACGTTCGCGTGAAGCGAATATGCGTGGCCTTTTTAAAGTCCTGTTCAGATCCCCCATTTTAGAGCTATTCGAAACCGGCTATCATCACTCCATTGGCGCGCTCTTCGATTATCCCGGGAGGAAAGCATGGTTCACCTGAGCATCAACGGAAAGACCCACGACATCGATGTCGAGCCGGATACGCCACTGCTGTGGGTGATCCGCGAGAATATCGGGATGACCGGGACCAAGTACGGATGCGGCATTGCACAATGCGGCGCCTGCACCGTTCATATCGACGGGGTCGCAACACGCTCCTGTGCGCTGCCGGTGAGCGATGCCCAGGGCAAGCAAATCACCACGATCGAGGGCCTGGCGCAGAACGGAACCGTGCACCCGGTGCAGAAAGCCTGGCTTGATCTGGACGTGCCGCAGTGCGGCTATTGCCAGAGCGGCATGATCATGGCGGTTTCGGCTCTGCTGAAGGAAAAGCCGAAGCCGACCGATGCCGACATCGATCGCGCCATTTCCAATATTTGCCGCTGTGGGACTTTCCAGCAGGTCCGCGCCGCCATTCACGCCGCCGCCGCGAGCGCATGAGGACCATCCCATGAATTATATGCCCAAAATCAATCGCCGCGCCTTCATCGTCAGCGCCGCAGCCCTCGGTGGCGGCCTCGCGTTTGGCCTCGACCTTCCGTTCGGACCGGCCGCCGTGCGCGCCGCCGACGGTTCCCCGGAGATCACGGCCTGGGTGGTGATCCGCCCGGACGATACCGTCGTGATCCGGATCGCGCGCTCGGAAATGGGTCAGGGAACCCTGACCGGCCTCGCCCAGCTCGTCGCCGAGGAGCTTGAATGCGACTGGTCCAAGGTCGTGACCGAATACCCGACGCCCGGCCAAAGCGTCGCCCGCAAACGCGTGTGGGGCGATTTCGGCACCGGTGGCAGCCGCGGCATCCGCGAGTCGCATGAATATGTCCGCAAAGGCGGCGCCACCGCCCGCGTGATGCTGATCCAGGCCGCCGCCGACGGCTGGAAGGTACCGGCCAGCGAGTGCACTGCAGCAAAAAGCGTGATCACCCATACGCCGTCGGGACGCACCATCAGTTACGGCAAGGTTGCGGAAGCGGCCTCCAAAATCGAGCCGCCGAAGGACGTGGCGCTGAAGGATCCGAAGGACTGGAAGATCATCGGCAAGGGGCTGCCGCGCCTCGACACCGTGGATAAGACCAACGGCAAGATGGTCTACGGCATCGATATCAAGCTGCCCGGCATGCTCAGCGCCGCCATCAAGGATGCTCCGGTCTTCGGCAACAAGGTGAAAAGTTTCGACGCCGCCAAGGTCAGCGGCATGAAGGGCGTGAAGAAAGTGGTGCAGGTGGGCGATACCGCCGTCGCGGTGATCGCCGATACCTGGTGGCACGCCAAGACTGCGCTCGAGGCGCTTCCGATCGTGTGGGAGGTCACCGCTAACGACAAGGTCACCAGCGCATCGATCGCCCAGGTGCTGAAAGACGGCCTCGACGCCGAGCAGGCGTTCGTCGGCAATCAGAATGGCGATGTCAAAGCCGGGCTCGCCAAGGCCGCCAAGACGGTGACGGCGGAGTACGCCTATCCCTACCAGAACCACGCCACAATGGAGCCGATGAATGCCACCGCGCTCTACACCGCCGACAAATGCGAGGTGTGGTGTGGAACCCAGAACGGCGAAGCTGCATTCGCCGCAGCACTCGAGGCTTCCGGCCTGCCGGCGGACAAAGTCGACGTCTACAAGATCATGCTCGGTGGCGGTTTCGGCCGACGCGGGCGAGCCGACTATGTGACTCAGGCGGTTTTGATCGCCAAGCAGATGCCCGGCACGCCGATCAAGTTGCTGTGGTCGCGTGAAGAGGACATGCAGCACGGCTCCTATCACCCGATCACTCAGGCCCGCCTGACGGCAGGCCTCGATGACAAGGGCAATCTCGAAACGCTGCATATCCGCATTTCGGGGCAGTCGATTTTGACCGCGCTCGCTCCCTCGCGGCTGATCAACGGCATGGATCCCGCCACCTTCCAGGGGCTCGCCCCGAAGGGAGAGGCGACGATCGGCTACACCGTGCCGAACCTGCTGGTCGATCATGCCATGCGCAATCCGCACGTCCCGCCGGGCTTCTGGCGCGGCGTCAACGTCAATCAGAACGCCATCTACCTCGAATCCTTTATGGACGAAGTGGCAAAGGAAGCCGGCGTCGATCCGCTGGAGTTCCGGCGCAAGCTGATGGCGAATTCGCCCAAGCACCTCGGCGTGCTCAACGCAGTGGCGGAGAAGATCGGCTGGACCACGCCTCCTCCTGCCGGGGTCTTCCGCGGCATTGCCCAGCACATGGGCTACGGCAGCTACGTGGCGGCGGCGGCAGAGGTCTCGGTCAATGGCAACAAGGTGAAGATCCACCGCATCGTCGCCGCCACCGATCCCGGCTACGCCGTCAACCCGGCGCAGATCGAACGGCAAGTGGCCGGCTCGTTCGTGTTCGGACTGTCGGGACTGTTCTATGGCGAGATCACCATCAAGGACGGTCGCGTTGAGCAGGAGAACTTCGACACCTACAATTCGATGCACATCAGCGAGATGCCGAAAGTGGAAGCGATCGTTATGCCATCGGGCGGATTCTGGGGCGGCGTCGGAGAACCGACGATCTGCGTCGCGCCACCTGCCGTGCTCAACGCCATCTTCGCGGCGACCGGCAAGCGCTTCCGCACCTTCCCGCTGAAGAACCATGGCCTAACGATCGCGTGATGAGCCTCAAGAACAGCGGCGGCGTCAGCCGCCGCTGTTTTCAAGATCGTCGGAACCGGCGGTTCGCGGCGCTCACGACGCGGATGCCGAGATGACCGGGACCAGAAGCCACCGACGCGATTTTCTCAAGGGCGCGGCAGCCGCGGTCTCGACGACAATGCTGCCGCGGCCGGCGTTCTCGCAATCGTCGGGGCCACGCGTTGTGGTTGTCGGCGGAGGATTTGGCGGCGCCACCTGCGCGCGGGCGCTGCGCACCGCCGATCCCCGCATTGCCGTAACCTTGGTGGAGCCCAACAAGACCTTTACCGCAAGCCCGCTGAGCAATGCCGTCATCGCGGGGCTGCGCGAGTTCAAGTTGCAGCAATTCGGTTACGAGCGGATCGCCGTCCAGGGCGTCACGCTGGCATTTTCCGCGGCGACCGCGATTGATCCCGCCGCCAAGACGGTGACGCTCGCCAACGGATCGTCGCTCGACTATGACCGGCTGGTGCTGGCGCCCGGCATCGACCTGCGCTGGAACGCACTGCCCGGCTACGATCAGGCCGCGTCGGCGCAAATCCCTCACGCCTGGCGCGATGGCGACCAGATCCAGCTGCTGCGCAAGCAGCTGGAAGCCATGAAAGACGGCGGCACGGTGGTGATTTCCGCCCCGGTCGCGCCATCCCGCTGTCCGCCCGCGCCGTATGAACGTGCCTGCCTGATTGCGTATTATCTCAAGGTGCGTAAGCCGCGCTCGAAGGTGATCCTGCTGGACGCCAAGGACAGCTTTTCCATGCAACGCCTGTTCCAGGGTGCGTGGAAGGAACTTTACGCCGGACGGCTGGAATATGTGCCGCTGTCTTCCGGGGGCAATGTCACCGCCGTCGAGGTCGCCACCAAGACGTTGATCACCGACTTCGATCGCTTCAAAGCCGATGTCGCCAATGTCATTCCGCCGCAGCAGGCCGGCCGCGTGACCGCGCTCGCCGGCGTCGCCGATCGCACCGGCTGGTGCCCAATCGATCCGGCGTCGTTTGAATCCAAACTGCAAGCCAACATTCATGTCATCGGCGACGCGGCCATCGCGGGAGCGATGCCGAAATCGGCCTCCGCCGCCAATGCCGAGGCCAAGCTGTGCGCCGCCGCCTTGGCGAAACTGTTCAACGGCGAGACGCCGCTGGCGCCGACGCTGTTGAGCACCTGTTACAGTCTGGTCGCCCCCGATTATGCGATCTCGATCACCGGAACCTATCGTCCCACCGGCGAGCAGTACCTGGAGGTCGAGGGCGCCGGCGGCACCAGTCCGCTCGATGCGCCGCGATCAGTGCGCGCGCGCGAAGCGGCGGCGTCCGATGGCTGGTTCGACGCCATCACCGGCGAGGTGTTCGGATGACCGGGCGCGTGATCCGGTCGGCCATGGTGACGGCGCTGCTGTTCGCGACGCTTGCCCAGGCGACGGCGCAGACGCCGTTGCGTCCCTACACGATCGATGGCGACGCCATCCCGACATCTTTGACCGGATCGGGCGGTGATCCGCAGCGCGGCCGCACCATTGTCGCGACCCGCCCGATCGGACTTTGCATGATGTGCCATTCCGGCCCGCTGCCGGAGGTGAAATTGCAGGGCAATATCGGCCCGGATCTCAAGGGGGCGGGTGCGCGTTGGACCGAGGGGCAGTTGCGGCTGCGTATGGTCGATGCCAGCCGGCTCAATCCGGACACCATCATGCCGCCCTATTATCGGGTGCAGGGACTGGTCCAGGTGGCCAGGAACTTTAGCGACAAGCCGGTGTTGAGCGCCGAACAGATCGAAGACGTGGTGGCCTATCTCGCCACCTTGCGCGATTGAGCGGGCGACGATGATGCGAAACGCCAACGACCCAACCCCGACCCGGCGCAGGATCCTGATCGGAGCCGGCTGTGTTGCCGCCGCAGGCTTTCCTTTGCCGTTCGCCGTGCGGGACGCGCGGGCGACGCCCGCCGCAATGGCGACCGCGATCCGCCAGGTGGTCGGCGAAGCGAACGTAAAACCCGGCAAGGTCAAGCTCGACCTGCCGCCCTTGGTGGAGAACGGCAATACCGTGCAGTTCACGGTGACGGTCGAGAGCCCGATGACGCCGGCGAGCTACGTCAAAGCAATCCACGTATTCAACGAAAAGAACCCGCAACCCAACGTGATCAGCGTACATCTCGGTCCGCGCGCGGGCCGTGCCAGCTTCACCAGCCGCACGCGGCTCGCGGATTCCGAGAAAGTGGTGGCGATTGCCGAATTGAGCGACGGATCGTTCTGGTCGGACTCGGTCGAGGTGGTGGTGACCATTGCCGCCTGCGTCGAGGATGGCATCCCATGAGTGCGCCCCTGATCAATGTGCCCGCGCGCGCCAAACGCGGCGATGTCATCGCCATCAAAACGCTTATCTCGCACGAGATGGAGACCGGCTTCCGCTACGGCACCAACGGCGTGCTGATCCCACGCGATATCATTACCGCGTTCCGGTGCACCTATAACGGCGAAGAGATTTTCCGCGCGGATTTCTATCCGGCGATCGCCGCCAATCCGTTCCTGACGTTCTACACAGTCGCCACCGCGAGCGGCACGATTGCGTTCGAATGGACCGGCGATAACGGCTATTCGCAAACCGCTTCGGCCAAAATCGTCGTCGGATGAGCGCGCGCACGATCTTTTGCATCGGATCGGCGGCCGTCGGTTTTGCGCTGTTGGCGTGCGCGGTCCCGGCGATGTCGGCGGAGATCGCACCCGGCGACCGGCGCTCGGACTACGCGGTCATGAGCCGCGAGACCCAGGCGATGCAGGACGACGATGCCGCCAATCCCGGCATGCTGTGGGTCCAGGACGGCGCGACGCTGTGGGCGCGCAAGGATGGCGCGGCGCAGCGCGCCTGCGCGGATTGCCATGGCGACGCGCGCACCAGCATGAAGGGCGTGGCCGCGCGCTATCCGGCCTTCGATCCCGGCCGCAATCGGCCGATCGACCTCGAAGAGCGCATCCTTGCCTGCCGTATCGATCATCAGAAGGCGACGCCGTTCGCGTATGAGAGCAAGGATCTGCTGGCGCTCTCCGCCTATGTCGCGCGCCAATCGCACGGCCTGCCGATTACGACCGGAGCCGACGAGCGGATGAAGCCGTTCATCGCGGCCGGTCGCGAGATCTTCAACCGCCGCCAGGGCCAGCTCAACATTTCCTGCGCCCAGTGCCACGATGACAATTGGGGCAAGCGCCTCGCGGGCAACATTATCCCGCAGGGACATCCCACCGGCTATCCGCTCTATCGCCTGGAATGGCAGGGCCTCGGATCGCTGCAGCGCCGGCTGCGGGCCTGCCTGTTCGGTATCCGCGCCGAGCCCTACCCGTTTGGAGCCCCGGAGAACGCCGCGCTCGAAGTGTTTCTGATGTGGCGCGCGCGCGGCATGCCGATGGATACGCCGGCGGTCAGGCCGTGATGGACGTCGAAGAATCTTCGGTCCGCCGTTTGCGCCGTAGACACATATGGGTTCCCTCCCCCCTTGCGGGGGCTAGGGAGGGGGGCTTAGTGAGACGCCGCGCTTGCCATTTCAGCGCGGCTAAAGCGCGTGACGATTGGCGATGCGCCGAATTCGCGCGGCGATTTACGAAAGACAAGCATCACAAAGGTTCGAATTCGGAACACACCCCTCTCCCTGTCCCTCCCCCGCAAGGGGGGAGGGAACGCCAAATCAGCAGCTAGCAAGATGTGAACGCTAGAATGACAACACCGGTCATCGATACCCACGCTCATATCATTCCGCCCGACATGCTCGCCATCATCCTGCGAGGCGGCGCCCGCTACGGTGTCGAGATCGGGGGAAATGAGAAGACGCGAACCGTGCGGCTCGCCGGCAGCACCTACACGCGCCCGATGCCGGGGTTTCTCTCGCATGTGGACGAGCGCACCAAAGCGATGGATCGGCAGGGCGTCGACGTCCAAGTGCTGGCGGGCTGGGTGGATTTTTCCGGTTACACCATGCCGGTCGATCTCGGTGTCAAATTTTCCGAGCTGCAGAACGAAAGCATTGCAGCTGTGGTCGCGGCCAATCCTGCGCGCTACGTGGGGGCGGCCAATGTGCCGCTGCAAGATGCCGCCGCCGCGATCAAGGTGCTGGAGCGCGCGGCGACCGTTCACGGATTCAAGGCAGCGCAGATCTCGCCCTATTTCGGCGGCAATCGATTTCTCGACGATCCGGCCCTCGATCCGTTCTGGGCGGCCGCGCAGGCGATGAACGTGCTGCTGCTGTTTCACCCCTATGACGAAGCCCGACCGGCCGGGCTCGACGATTATTTCCTGCACAATTGCATCGGCTATCCGCTGCAGACGACAATCGCAGTGGTGCGGATGATGTTTTCGGGCGTGTTCACCCGCTTTCCCGAGCTGCGGTTGAAGTTGCCGCATGCCGGCGGATTTCTGCCCTATCAGATCGAGCGCTTTCGCCATGCCGCCGACTTTCGTCCGGAACCGCGCTCGCAGGGTTTTGACGGCGATCCGTTGGATGTTCTCAAGCAGCTCTATTTCGACACCGTGACCTTCAGCCCAAAGACGCTGCGCTATCTTGCCGATCTGGTCGGACCGGAACGACTGCTGCTCGGCAGCGATTATCCGTTCGAAATGGGCGAGGTCGACCCGGTCGCGACCGTCAAGGCGGCCTTCCCGGAGGAGACAGCGCAGCGCGCCGTGCTCGGCGGCACCGCCCAGCGGCTGCTGTGCCTACCGGATTGCGGTTGTCGCCGTGGCGCGCTGAGGGCGGAGGCGATTGAGAGTTAGGTGCGCGGATTCATGATTTGACGTCTCCGCTAGGCTTTGAGGTGCGAGTGCGACTATAATCGGCCGCTATCCGTGCTGTGTGCAAAAACAGGATTTAGGAACAGTGATCGATCTTTACACCTGGACGACGCCGAACGGCCGCAAGGCTTCCATCATGCTGGAGGAAGTCGGACTTCCCTACACAGCGCATGCAATCGACATTTCCAAGGACGAGCAGTTCGCGCCCGCCTTCCTGAAAGTGTCGCCGAACAATCGCATCCCGGCGATCGTCGATCGCGACAACAACATGTCGCTGATGGAGTCAGGCGCGATCCTGATCTATCTCGCCGACAAGACCGGCAAGCTGCTGCCGAAATCCGGCGATGCCCGCTACAAGGTGCTCGAGTGGCTGATGTGGCAAATGGGCGGTCCGGGCCCGATGCTCGGACAGGTGCATCACTTCGTGAAATACAATCCCGGCAAGGCGCCCTATGCCGAGGAGCGTTATCTGAAAGAGGCGCACCGCCTCTATAAAGTCCTCAACACCCAGCTCGAAGGCCACGACTTCGTCGCCGGCGATTACTCGATTGCCGATATCGCGATCTGGCCCTGGATCTCGCGGTTCGAGTGGCAGACGATCGATCTCAAGCAATATCCCAACGTCAAGCGCTGGTACGAAACCATCGCCGCGCGTCCAGCGGTGCAAAAGGGCTACAAGGTACCGAAGGACGTCGGGGCGATCCCGATGCCGTAGCCTTTCGATCAGCATGTCGCTCGGTTCAGGCGTTGCCGCCGAGGATGGCCGCGTAGACATCCAGATCCACATTGCCGCCCGACAGGATAAGGCCGACCCGCTTGCCTTGCATGGCGTCGCGCTCCTTGAGGAGCGCGGCGAGAGGCGCCGCTCCGGCGCCCTCCGCCAGGTTATGGGTGTCGCGGTAATAGACACGCATCGCCTCGGTCACGTCGTCATCGCCGACGGCCACGATCCGATCGGCGCCCTTGGCATAGATGGCCAATGCTTCGGCGACCGGAACGCGGACCGCCATGCCGTCGGCAATCGTATCGGCAGACGCCGTTTCGATCAGGCGTCCGGCCTCGACAGAGAGTTTCGCGGCCTGCGCTTTCGTTGAGACCACGCCGACCACCTTGGTTGCGAGGCCGAGGGCGTCGCGAACGGTGATCACACCACAGATTCCGGAGCCACATCCGATTGGCACGTAGACGGTGTCGAGCGCAGGCACCGCCGTAAACAGCTCAAGCGCGTAGGTCGCGACACCGCGGACGAGTTCGCGGTGAAACGGCGGCACCAGAAAAAGATTCTCCTCCTCGGCCAGCCGTGTCGCTTCTACGCGCGCTTCGTCGAAGTCGCTGCCGAACTCGACGAGCTCGGCGCCGAACGCCCGCATAGCCGCATTCTTTTCGATTGAATTGCCACGAGGGACGAGGATTTTTGCCCGAAGTCCCGCTGCCGTCGCCGCCCGCGCCTGACTCTGACCGTGATTGCCCCGGGTTGCAGAAATAATCCCGGTGACCTTGGGATGCGCCCGTCTCAGCCAGTCGATGAAGGTGATGCCACCGCGTATCTTGAACGCGCCCGTCGGCGTGTGGTTTTCGTGCTTGACCCAGACAACGGCTCCCGTGCGCTGAGCGAGCAGCGGCCACGCGTATTGCGGCGTCGGCGCCATGGATTGATAGATCAGCCGGGCCGCCGCTTCGATGTCAGCCTGGTTGAATAGCGGCATGTCGACGTCTGTCCGCCGGGGTCCTGGATCGTGGGGCATTCGCCGGCCATCAACGATGACAATACTGATCGAAATCTGCGTCGGCAACGCCGCCGCCCGTGAGCGCCCGACCTTCCTGGACGTCGGTATTTTCGGCGGGTAGGCTGACGTTTGTCGAACGACAACGATCGTCGGCATCGGGGGACCGGGATGAGCGCAATCGCGCCTGGCTTGAGGGCCGATCGGAGCATTGGGGCGGCGACCCGGCTGATCATTGCCGCCTCCCTCGGCAACGCGCTCGAGTTCTACGAAATCCTGGTCTACGGCTATTTCGCCGTGACGATTTCCAAGGTGTTCTTTCCGGTCGCCGACGAGGCCGTTTCGATCCTGGTCACGCTCGGCAGCTTCGGTGCGTCCTTTTTGGCCCGCCCGGTGGGCGCCCTCTTCCTCGGCGCCTATGGCGATCGCCACGGGCGCAAGAACGCGCTCACGCTATCCATCGTGCTGATGACGATCGGGACAGGTCTCATGACCGTCATGCCGAGCTACGACTCGGTCGGATTGCTGGCACCCTGCCTGGTGGTTGCGGCACGGCTGCTCCAGGGGTTCTCGGTCGGCGGCGAGTTCGCCAGCTCGACCACGTTCCTGGTTGAACATCGCCCCGATCGCGCCGGCTTTTTCGCCAGCTGGCAATGGACCAGCCAGGGTTTGGCGGCGCTGATCGCCACCGGCTTCGGGGTGCTGTTGACGACGACGCTGACGGCGGCCGAGCTGGAATCGTGGGCCTGGCGGATTCCGTTCGCGTTCGGGCTGCTGATCGGGCCGATCGGCATTTATATTCGCCGCAACATGCAGGAAACGCCGGAGTTCGTGGCCGCGCGGGCGCCGGTGCGGACACTCTTTGCCACCCAATGGGACCGGCTGGTGCTGACGCTGCTGGCGGTCGCGGCGTCCACCAGTTCGCAATACATGCTGGTGTTCATGCCGATTTACGCGATCCGCGAACTCGGGCTGCCGGCGTCGACCGGATTCATCGCCACCATGGCCGCCGCCGCCTTGCAGACATTGGTGGTGCCGTTCGTGGGGATCTGGGCCGACATGGTCGGCCAGAGCCGCATCATGATCGCAGCCGCGGTGCTGTTCGTGCTCACATCCTATCCCGCGTTTGTGCTGCTGGAAGCGAATGCCTCGCTCGCCGTCCTGATCGCCATGGTCTGTTGGATCAGCCTGCTGAAGTCGTTCTACAGCGGCGCGCTACCATCGCTGATGGCCAAGATGTTTCCGCCCGAGACGCGCGTCACCGGGATGTCGCTGAGCTATAATATCGGGGTGCCGCTATTCGGCGGCTTCGCGCCATTTTTTGCGCAATCGCTGATCGGCCTGACCGGCTCGAAGCTCGCTCCGAGTTACTACATGATCGCGACCGCGCTTCTCAGTCTCATCGCCGTCATCGCGCTGCGCCGCCGCTTTCGTGTCTGAACGCCGGTACGCGAGAAGCATGCGCAGCGATGAACGCGGAGCGAGGCGAGCCTCACCCCATATAGGCACCGCCATTCACATGGATTTGCTGGCCGGTGATGTAGCGGGCGCCGGGTCCGCAGAGAAAGCGGACCGCGGTCGCGATTTCTTCGGGTGCGCCGCGCTCGCCGGTCAAGGTCGAATGAATGAGATGATGCTGCGGCTCGGGCCCGGACCGCGGCGTCCCGATCAGGCCGGGCGAAACCAGGTTCGACGTGATGCGGTCATCGGCAAGATCATGGGCGAGTGCGCGGGTGAGACCGGCGAGGCCGGATTTGGCGGCGACCACATGGGCGCGGTTCTTGGAACCGGTGGACGCACTCAGGCCCCCGATGTTGACGATGGCGCCAGCACCGCTGGCCTTGAGATATGGCAGGCACGCCTTCGTGCATAGGAACGCGCCGTCGAGAATGACCGTCATGACCTCGTGCCATTCCGCAAGGGTCATTTTATCGAGCGGCTTTTCCCGCCGAAGCGCTGCGTTGTTGATGAGATAATCGAGCCGACCGAAGCGGGCGACAACGGCCGCGACCATGGCGTCAACCGCCTTGGGATCCGCGACGTCGGCGAGGAACGCCGCAGCCTTGCCGCCCATCGCCTCGATTTCCTGTACGACCGCGTCGGCTTCGGCCCTGTTGGAGCGCACGTTGACCGCGACCGCCGCCCCACCGGCGGCCAGCTCAAGCGCGATCGCGCGGCCGATATTACGCCCGGCGCCGGTCACCAGCGCGACGCGACCGGGCAGCTCGTTTTCGGTGTCGGTCATTGTTGATTCCTTTAGTGACTTGCTTTCAAAATTCCTTGGCTGGTCCCGACGGCATGACCGAACCTGGTTCCCACCATCATCCGCGCAGTGGCTTCAGATTGATGGGCGAGGTGTAGAACCCGCGTGCGAGCTTCAAGGCATCATCGATCCGCGCCTGATCCCAGCCGCCATGGCGAGCGTTGAGCGCGAATTTGTCGGCGATGTCCGCGCGCGTCAGCGGCTCGTGCGCGCCGCCGCGCATGTGCGGCTGACGCTCCTCGACGACGCTGCCATCATTCAGGATCGCGCGGATGTGGCCGGTGAAATTGTTCGGGTAGGGATTGTCGGGATCGATCACGTAGCGCACCTTGCTGGCCACCGCGACCACCGCCGGTTCTTTCACCGCCGCATCGCTGAAATCGGACAGCCCGACATTGCCGCGCACGAAGCCGGCGGCGATGCAATAGGGCGTCGAGAACTTGCCGCCGTAACCGTTCGAAGGGCGTTGCTTGTCGGCGAGCGGCTCCCACAGCCGATGCACGGTTCCCTCGCCCACCTCGCATACGAGTTCCTTGATATCGGCGGCCTTGACGCGCGCGGCGAGCCGGCGGGCGCAGTCGATGTAGGGATGCGTCATGGTTCCGCAGGGATAGGGCTTGAACGCCAGAGTCTCGGTCACCCAGCGGCGGCCGAAATCGCCGATCAGGGCGTCATAGTTGCCCTTGGTCGTGTGCGCGAAGCCGTGAAACAATCCGTGGGTGCCCTCAAACACCGTGCGCGGGCCGCTGAAATCGTTCTGCGCCAGCAGCGCGGCGCGCAGGCCCGATTGCGCCGCCCAACCGGCGTGCATGCGTTTGGTCCAGGCGCCTTCCGCCAGATATTCGATGATGCCACTGGCCATGCTGCCGGCGATTCCGAGCGCATCGACGATCTGTCGCCGGTCGAGCTTGAGCGCCGCAGCGACCCCTGCCGCCGCCGCCATCGCCCCGAACACCGCGGTCGGATGAAAGCCCGCCTTGTGCACGGCTTTGGGCGCGACCAGACTCAGCCGGCAGATCGTCTCGACGCCGACGGCGATCCCGACCAGAGCCGACGCACCATCGGGATTGTGCCGTTCGCAGGCAGCCAGCACCGCCGGCACGATGACCGCGCCGGCATGCACCGGGCCGCCTTCAAAAGTGTCGTCGAAGTCCTCGCCGTGAGCGGCGGTGCCATTGACGAAGGCCGCGCCTGCCGCGCTCAGGGTGCGGCCGTGACCGATGGCGGTACAGGGACCGTCGTCGTCGCAGCCGGCGAGCGCGCTGCGGACATAGTCCTCGTTACGCGCGGTGACACAGAGACCGATGACGTCGACCAGCAGGTCTTCGCACTTGGCGCGCACGGCCGGCGGCAGAGCTGCGGGCGTCAGGGCGGCGATACGATCGGCCAATTGCTCGGCGACGGAAACGGCGGGAACAGATGCGGTCATGATGGGGTGTTTCAGTTGTTGCGCAGGCGAATATTGCCGCCGAAGCCGGGGATCCGGTTGATTAGCACGACGACGGTGAAGGTGAGAACCAACATGATGATGCCGAGCACGGCGATGGCGCCGAGATCGCCGCTCTCGTTGAGATCGAAGATCAGCACCGAGATCACTTTGGTCTCCGAGGTGAACAGCATGATGGCGGCCGACAATTCGCGGATCACGCCAACAAAGATGAAACACCAGGTAGCGATCACGCTGGTGCGCAGCAACGGCGCAGTGATCCGCCAGAGCGTGCCGAACCGGGTGCCACCAAGGATGCGGCTCGCCTCCTCGAGGTCGGGATTGACGGCCCGAAAGGCGGCTTGCAGCTGCTGATAGGCGGAGGGCATCGCCAGTGTCACGAACGCGATGAGCAGGATCCACAAGGTGCCGTAGAGCACGAACGGCGGTCGCGTGTAACTCAGGAACAGGCCGACGCCGAGCACGATGCCGGGCACCGCCACCGGCGCGGTGGCGAGGAAGCCGAGCAGGCGATAGCCGGGGATCGCCTTGCGCGCCGTGACGTAAGAGATCACCACCGCGATCACGGTGCCGATGGTCGCCGTCAGGGTGCAGAGAATCGCGGTGTTCTTGAAGGCCAGCTTGGTCGCCGAAAGCTCGTTGAACACGAAATCGATATTGTGAAGCGTCAGGTTGCTCAGGGTGACGAATTGCGAGGGCACGCGCGAAAACGCGGCGTTGAGCAGCGCGCCGTAGGGCAGAAACACCGGATTGAGCAGGACGACGAACACGAGGCCGAGCCCCACCCACCGCCAGGCGCCCAGCTTCACCACGCGCGGATTGCCCTGACGGCCGCCGACAATGGAATAGCCGCGGCGGCCGAGAACAAAGCTTTCGGCCCGCAGCAGCAGGATGGTCAGCACCAGCAGCGGTAGCGAGGCTGCCGCCGCCAATTCCGGCTTCGGCGGATACTGGAACAGGCTCCAGATCTTGGTGGTCATGGTGTGGAAGCCGGCGGGCAGCGCGAGGATCGCCGGCGAGCCGAACAGGGTCATCGCCTGCAAAAACGCGATCAGGGCACCCGCCATCAGCGCCGGCATGGCGAGCGGGATGGTCACCCGGCGCGCCGTCGTCCAGGTGCTGCCGCCCAGAATCGATGAGGCGTCTTCGAGGTCGGCGGGAATCCGCTCAAGCGAATTCGTGATCAGCACGAACACATAGGGAAACGTGTAGCAGGAGATCACGAAGATCAGGCCGGTGAGGGTGTAGATGTTGAACAGGTGCTCCTCCGGCGGGGCGCCGGTGAGCGCGCGATAAGCCTTGTTCAACAGCCCACTATTCGGCGCCGCCAACAATTCCCAGGCGATGGCGCCGAGAAATGGCGGCGTCACGAAGGAGGCGGTGACCAGCGCGCGCACGGTCCCGCGCAGCGGCATATCGGTGCGCGCCACCAGCCAGCCCATGGGTGCGGCCACAAGGCAGCAGATGACGGCCGACGACGTCGCCAGGATGACGGTCGTGATCAGCGGTTCGAGAAAGATCGGATTGACGATGAGCTGGCGAAAATTGTCGAGCGTGAACGCGCCGCTGCGGTCGGTGAGGCTGTAGTAGACCAGCCACGACATCGGCAGCACGACCAGCATGCACAGCACTGCCGCAAAGCCGAGCAGGATCGGCCATGACAGGTCGAAGCGGAACAGCCGGCGCGGCGCCGGCATCGGCAGCGCGATGGTCACGGCCGCACCCCGGAGGCGTGCACAATGTAATCCGGCGAGCGCGAGACGGAGAGTTGCGTGCGCTTTGCTCGGTTGCTGGTTAGTCGTTCCCTCCCCCCTTGCGGGGGAGGGACAGGGAGGGGGGTAACTCTTGAAGATGTGTCTGCGCTGCTATCAGTCGTCGCCTTACGATCGTGCAATTTCTGTAGAGCTCGGTTGTTTGCCACAACCCCCCTCCCTAACCCTCCCCCGCAAGGGGGGAGGGAACGCATTTGCGTATGCGGCAAATGCAGGTGAGACGCCGGACGAAACACGTGTTTGCTTTCCACTCTACGCATCACACATGAAAGATCTTGCTGTAATGCGCCTTGACCTCTTCGGCGGTGCGCTCGACGCTGGCGGCGTCGTCTTTCATGGTCTTGATCTCGCTGAAGGGCTTGCGGCCGGGCTTCTCCTTGGTCTGGGGATGCATCGAGCGCAACCCGCCGACATCGATGGCGGTTTGTTGCGCTTCGGGACTGAAGCAATAGCTCTGGAACAGCCGTGCAGCGTTGGGATTTGGCGCCGCCTTCAAGATGCCGTTGGGGCCAATAATCAGCGGCGAGCCCTCGGTCGCATAGACGACCTCGACCGGCTGACCGGATTCTTTCAGCTGGAAGATGTTGTATTCGTTGCCGTCGGCCATCACCGCGCGTTCGCCGAGCGAGAGTTTTTTGGGCGGATCGGCCGAGGACTGCACCTGCATGACGTTCTGCTGGGCGAGCTTCTCGAAGTAATCCCAGCCGAGATCGCGCGACATCTGATAGGTCGCGGTCATGATGGTGCCACTGTAGCCGGGATGAGCCTTGACGATCTTGCTCTTCCATTTGGGATCGAGCAGATCGGCAAAGCTCTTCGGCGCGTCGGCTGCCTTCACCAGTTCGGTGTTGTAGGCGATGACGCTGAGCCACACGCGCCAGCTCGCGAACATGCCGTCCGGATCCTTGTGATCGGCCGGGTAAAATTTCGCGACATCCTCAGGCACGTAAGGCGCCAACAGGCCGTCGCGCTTCCACACGATGAAATGTGCCGCATCGGAGGAATTGACGACGTCGACGGCGTGGACATTGCTGGCGTATTCCTGCCCGATGCGCTGGAATACACGCTCGGCGCCTGAGCGCTCCACCCGCACATCGATGCCGGGATATTTGGCCTGGAAGGATTTCGCCAGTCTCTCGCCGACCGGCAGATCGACCGAGGTGTAATAGATGACCTTGCCTTCTTTCTTCGCCGCCTCGATCAGCTGCGGGGTAATTTCGGTCGGTTCCGGTGCCGCAGCCTTGATCGGCAATGCAAACGTGGTGCTCGCCGCGAGCGCGGTCGAACCCATCAGCACGTCGCGCCGCGAAAACTTCTGACGCATGGCAATCCTCTCCGGTGTCCGGGCTTTGTTGTGTCTCGTCCCGGAACGCTAGCCGACCAGCGCCCGACATTGTTCGGGCGGCAGATGCAGCCAGACTTTGCTGCCTTCCGGGATGCTGTCCGCGGGCGAAGTGATCACCCGCAGCTGGGTCCCATCGACGGTCTCAACCATATAATCGCGGGTGCTGCCGAGGAAGACGTTTCGGGTCACGGTCGCCGGCAGCACATTTTCCTGCTCGGCCGGCTGCGTCGTTAGGACGCGAATGTCGTGCTGGCGGATCGATACCGCCGCGGCAGCACCAGGAGTGAGTTTCTCGCCGACGCAGCGGACCGTGGCGCCGGAAAGCGTCACGCGGTCGGCGTCGACAGCCTTGCCGTTCATGATATTGCTCGAGCCGATGAAGCGCGCCACGAATTCCGAGCGCGGGCGATCATAGATGTCTTCCGGCGGTCCGAGTTGTTCGATCTTGCCGGCATTCATCACCGCGATCAGATCCGCCGTAGTCATTGCTTCCGACTGGTCGTGGGTCACGTACACGGTCGTATAACGATAAGCGTCATGCAGGCGGCGGATCTCGAACCGCATTTCTTCGCGCAGGTTGGCGTCCAGATTGGACAGGGGCTCGTCGAGCAGCAGCGTCTGCGGCTCGACAATCAGCGCGCGCGCGAGCGAAACCCGCTGCTGCTGGCCGCCCGACAGTTCGCCGGGATAGCGGTCCGCCAGCGCGGTCAGCTTGGTGGTCGCCAGGATCGCCGCGACCTTCTCGCCGATGGTCGCGCGATTGAGCCGCCGCAAGGTCAGGCCATAGGCGACATTCTCGCCGACCGTCATGTGCGGCCACAACGCATAGCTCTGGAAGATCATCGACATGTTGCGTTGCTCGGGCGGCAGCGTGCGCTTCGGTGACGACACCACGCGATCGCCGACCGCAATCTCTCCGGCGGTCGGCTCGACGAAACCGGCGATCAGGCGGAGCGTCGTGGTCTTGCCGCAGCCGGACGGCCCAAGCAGGCAAACCAGCTGCCCGTGTTCGATGTGCAGCGACACATTGTCGACCACGGCGGCGGCGCCGTAGCGTTTGGTCAGACCTCGCAACTCGACAGACGCCACGTCTTCCCCTAACTCGTGTGCTTCATTCCACGGAGATCGATGGCCAACGGGAACTGATCGCGCATTTCACAACCCGCGGGAATCGCATTTATTCCGCCGTCAGCTCCCGGTGAACATCGGCTTGCGCTTTTCCATGAAGGCCTTGCGGCCTTCGGTGTAGTCGTTGCTGGCAAAGCATTGCTTTACGAGCTCGGCGCAGCGCGGGATGTTGCGCTTGGAGTCTTCCTTGACGGCTTCGCCGACGATGAATTTGACCGAATTGACGGTCAGCGGTGCATTCGCGGAGATGGTGTCGGCATAATTGGTGACGAAGGTTTCAAGCTCCGCGGTCGGCACCACCCGGTTGACGAGGCCCATGACGCGCGCTTCCTCGGCGTCAAACTGGCGGGCGGTGAAAAAGATCTCCTTCGCGAATGACGGACCGACCACGTCGACCAGGCGCTTGATTCCGATGTAACCGTAGCCCAGCCCGAGCTTCGCGGCCGGCACGGCAAATTTGGAATTGTCGGAGCAGATGCGCAGATCGCAGCAGAGCGCGAGCCCCATGCCGCCGCCGATGCAATAGCCGCGGATCATGGCGATGGTGGGTTTGGGAAACTCGTGGATCGCCGCGTTGGCGTTTTCGACCGCAAGATTGTAGCGCTTGATTGCCTCTTCGTTCGAGCGCTCGCTTTCGAACTTGGAAATATCGGCGCCTGACACGAAGGCCTTGCCGCCTGCGCCGGTGAACACCACGACGCGAATTTCCGGATCGTTCTTGAACTGCTCGAGCATGCCGGCGGCCGCTTCCCACATCTCGAGCGAGACAGCGTTGTGGCGTTCGGGATTGTTGAAGATCACGTAACCGACTCGCCCCTCCTTGCGAGAGAGCATCTTTGCGGTCTGAGCCATGTCGTTCACGTTCGCATCTCCCAAATATTGAATCTCGGCGTCTGGTTCTGCGTCATCATTCTATCGCTTCGCTATATCGCTTGGGCTTTGCGCAACTCGGCGATCTGCTTGGCGCTGAAGCCGAACTCCTTCAGCACTGCATTGGTGTGCTGGCCGAGGGCGGGCGGCGTCACCGCGAGCTTGCTCGGCGTCCGCGACAGCGCGACCGGCTGCCCCAACATGGTAAGGGATTTCTTGTCTTTGCCCTTGGTCTTGACGGTCTGCGCGATGCCGACGTGCTTGACTTGCGGATCGTCGAACATCTGGTCGATGGCGTAGATCGGACCGCACGGCACGCCCGCCTTGTTGAAGCGCTCGACCCAGTCGTTGCTGGTGCGCTTGACGGTGTATTGATCGATCTCGGCATTGAGCGCGTCGCGGTTTTTCGAGCGCAAGGCGGCGCTGGCATATTCCGGCCGCTGCATCAATTCGCGCGCCTCCATCGCCTGGCAGAAACGGTCCCAGATCTTCTGGCCGGTGGTGGCAATGTTTATGTGGCCGTCGGCGGTCTTGAACACGCCGGTTGGAATACTGGTCGGGTGATTGTTGCCGGCCTGCTTGGCCACTTCGCCCTTCATCAGCCAGCGCGCGGCCTGGAAATCGAGCATGAAGATCTGTGCCTGCAACAGCGACGTAGAAACATGCTGCCCCTTGCCCGACTTGTCGCGCTCCAACAGCGCCACCAGAATGCCGAGCGCGCAGAACAATCCGGCGCTGAGGTCGGCGATCGGGATGCCGACGCGCACGGGCCCCTGGCCGGGCAACCCGGTGATCGACATCAGGCCGCCCATGCCCTGAGCGATCTGGTCGAAACCCGGACGTTCGGCATAGGGGCCGCTCTGACCGAAGCCGGAAATGCTGGCATAGATGATTTTCGGATTGATCTTGCGCAGATCCTTGTAGTCGATCTTCAGGCGCTTCTTCACGTCCGGCCGGAAGTTCTCGACCACGACGTCGGCCTTTTTCACCATGCGCAGGAACGCGGCACGCCCTTCGGGCGCCTTCAGATTGAGCGTGATGCTGCGCTTGTTGCGGTGCAGGTTTTGAAAATCCGGCCCCTCGCGCGGACCGCCCAGGGGCTCGCCGGATTCGAGTTGCGGCGGGGACTCGATCTTGATGACATTGGCGCCCCAGTCCGCGAGCTGTCGCACGCAGGTCGGGCCCGAACGAACGCGGGTGAGATCGAGAACCGTAAAGCGAGAAAGCGCCTTCGATGCCTTGGAAAACGGCATTGGGTCATCCCTAATGCATGCGGTTTTTTGGCCTCACCGGCTGGCGAGGCGCTCGACAATCCCTGATATCAAACCGATTGTCTACCGCCGATCGGATGGCCGCCGCAGCCGCTTTCGGAACGCGAATGTGGCCGCGAATCCTTCGCCGATTGGCGATTGGCTCAGGCCTGCACCACTGTCGGCGGATCGATCCAGCCGACATTGCCGTCGGCCCGGCGATAGACGATGTTGAGGCGTCCATGCACGGCGTGGTGGAACATCACCACCGGCGCGCCGGTCATGTCGAGTTCCATCACCGCCTCGCTAACCGAGAGCCGCCGCAGCTTCGTCACGGCCTCGGCAATGATGACCGGATTGAAGTCACCGATCTCTTCGTGGCTGTCGCGATCCGGCGCGGCAATGACATAGCTCTGCGCCTCGAAAATGGCAGCATCATCGCCGAGCGGACCGTTGACGCGCGGGGCATGGCCTTTCAATCGGTCCTTGTAGCGACGCAGACGTTTCTCGATTCGCACCGCCGCCTGGTCCGCACTGGCATAGGCATCGGCGGCCATGCCATCGACGTGCAAGGTAATGCCGGAATCGAGATGGACTACGCACTCGGTACGGAAACCGAATCCTTCCTTGCCGACGGTCGCGTGGCCGGAATATCCGCCGTCGAAAAACTTGGCCATGACTTCCGCGACGCGATCACTGACGCGGGTGCGCAGGGCTTCGCCGACATCGATTTGTTTGCCCGAAACGCGAAACATCATGGCTGCTCTCCATCCTTTTCGCGGCGGCGCGTTATGATGAATGTCGCCGACCGCACGCGGTGACGCAATCCGCCCTTTGAATACCAACTAGGAAGGCGCCTGTAGGCTGTCAATGCGGCCAAATACGGCCGATCAATTGGTCGCGCCGATCGGCGTCTGCTTTTCGCGCCGACGTTGCACCGACGAGGGAATGCGCATGGCTTCGCGATATTTCGCGACGGTGCGCCGCGCAATATCGATGCCGGCCTCGCGCAGCTTGTCGACAATTGTATCGTCCGACAGCACGTCCTGCGCCGTCTCGGCGTCGATCAACTGCTTGATGCGATGGCGAACGGCCTCGGCAGAGTGCGCGTCACCGCCGTCCGACGCCGCGATCGAAGAGGTGAAAAAGTATTTCAATTCGAAAATACCGCGGTTCGTCGCCATGTATTTGTTCGCCGTCACCCGCGACACGGTGGATTCGTGCATCGAGATCGCATCGGCCACGGTCTTGAGATTGAGCGGCTTGAGATGCTGGACGCCGCGCGCGAAGAAAGCATCCTGCTGACGCACGATTTCGGTCGAGACCTTGAGGATCGTCTTGGCGCGCTGATCGAGCGCCCGCATCAACCAGGTCGCGGTCTGCATGCAATCGGCGAGATAGGATTTCTCCGATTCCTTCTTCACGCTCTTGGTCACTTCGGCATAGTAGACCTGATTGACCAGAACCCGGGGCAGCGTGTCGGTATTGAGCTCGACGATGTAGCCGCCGTCGGGACCCTGGCGCACAAACACGTCCGGGACGATCGGCTGCACCATCGCCGAGCCAAAGGCGAAGCCCGGCTTCGGATTGAGGCTGCGGATTTCGGCGATCATCTCCGTGAGATCTTCTTCGTCGACACCGCACAGCCGCTTGAGCGCAGCGAGATCGCGCTTGGCCAAAAGATCGAGATGGTCGATCAGCGCCCGCATCGCCGGGTCGAACCGGTTCTGTTCGCGCAGCTGGATGGTGAGGCATTCGGTGAGATTGCGCGCGCAAACTCCCGGCGGATCGAAGGTCTGCAAGACCCGCAGCACCGCTTCGACGTCGGCCCTGGGTGCGCCAAGCTTCTCCGCAACGTCGTCGAGATCGCCGATCAGGTAACCGGCGTCGTCAACGAGATCAATCAGGTGCTGGCCAATCAGGCGTTGCACCGGATCGGTGATCGACAGCGACATCTGTTCGGCGAGATGGTCGGACAGCGTCACCTCTGCCGAGACGAAGGCCTCCAGGTTGTAGTCATTGTCCTCGCGGCCGCCGGAGCCGACGCTGGCCCATTCCGAATAGGTCGGCTGCTCGGTCTCGGCACGGGCCGGGCGCCCGGCGGAATCGTCGGGAAACACGTTTTCCAGGCTGGTATCGAGCTTGCTTTCGATCGCCGTGCGGTCGGTCTCGAGGGCGTCACCGAGCCAATCGCTCGGCTGGGCATCCTCGTTGACGATGCCGGCGACTTCGCTCTCCGGTTCGCTGGGGGCACCCTCGTCGTTATCGGTGCGTTCGAGCAAGGGGTTGCGCTCGAGCTCCCCTTCCACATAGGTGGCCAGATCGAGATTCGAGAGCTGCAGCAGCTTGATGGCTTGCATCAGCTGCGGCGTCATGACGAGCGCTTGGCTCTGTCGGATCAGCAGTTTCTGGGTTAGCGCCATGGCAAGATCATAACTTGGTCCGATTCTTGCTTATAGGGTTTTGTCGCCGCTGTACACACATCCCTTCGCCTAAGACTGATTAAGCTTACACAGACCCTAAGCCGTCCTACGTATGAGAAAGCGCGGCTCCAAGACGGCGCCGGTCACGAGCTGAGCGGCCTGCGACAATTCTGCCCCGGGCAACACCCGCCAATGGCCTTGTCGGCAAGCGCACAATGTCGGGCGGAATCCGGCAAAGAAGGTCCAGGCCGACGAATGCCGGTCACATCCGGAATTCTTCGCCGAGATAGAGGCGCCGAACGTCGGGATTATTCACGATCTCCGCCGGGCTCCCTTCCATCAGCACCTGGCCTGAATAGATGATGTAGGCGCGATCGGTGAGGCCGAGGGTCTCGCGCACATTGTGGTCGGTGATCAGCACGCCGATGCCGCGCTGGGTCAGATGGCGCACCAGCGCTTGAATGTCGCCGACCGCGATCGGGTCGATGCCGGCGAATGGTTCGTCGAGCAGCATGTAGCTCGGCCGGGTGGCCAGAGCGCGGGCGATTTCGACCCGGCGCCGCTCGCCGCCGGAGAGTGCAATGGTCGGCGTCTTGCGCAGTCGTGTGATGTTGAATTCTTCGAGCAGCGCATTGAGATCATGCTCGCGCCGCTTCCGGCTCGGCTCCACGACCTCGAGCACCGCGCGAATATTGTCTTCTACATTGAGACCACGGAAGATCGAGGCTTCCTGCGGCAGATAGCCGATGCCGAGGCGCGCGCGCTGATACATCGGCAGCACCGTGACATCGTAGCCGTCAAGTTCGATACGGCCACGATCGGCCTTGATCAGCCCGGTGATCATGTAGAACACGGTGGTCTTGCCGGCGCCATTGGGCCCGAGCAGGCCGACCGCCTCGCCCCGCCGCACATATAGGCTGACCCCCTGCACCACTCGGCGCCCGACGAAGCTTTTCTCGACCCCATGGGCGGCGAGGAAGCCCTGTCCATCGGCGCGCCGCACGGGTTGCTTGCCGCGGCGAGACGGCGGCGGCTTGGCCGGCTTCGGGCGCTGCTGCAGATTCATCGGCTCGGGACGCGCAACGACCATCGGGCCGCCGGCCGCCTCGACATTCATGCGGCGCGGGTTGGCCTTCCGCGCGCGGCGTACGGGTCGACCTCGAAACAACGACAGGATATCGACCACTGATTGCCTCAGCCAAACCGATTGCATGCGTGGGTCCGCACACACAGACCTGACAAGGTCGGGTCTCGCGGAGCGCACATCGCCGTCAACCCTACTGTCAAAAGCGATCTCCCTCCACCCCCATCACCCGACCGGCCCGGCCGGGATCCGATCAGTACAGCCCCGAGGGGCCCGCCGGATGCGGTTTCGGCGGCTCGTGTCA
>Ga0265342_10001180_pt1 | contig 24795 bp, 19 predicted proteins | sample 4CB327metaG_FD_203125 | JGI IMG/M metagenome (GOLD analysis project Ga0265342, IMG submission 203125) | Rhizosphere microbial communities from Carex aquatilis grown in University of Washington, Seatle, WA, United States - 4-CB3-27 metaG | ecosystem: Host-associated > Plants > Roots >... | reverse complement strand
CATCTTGCTTCGATTTGAAGGTGTCCAGAGCGATGCGCGGGTGTGGGTGAACGGCATTTTTGTCGGCAGCCATTGCGGACCCGCAACGGTTTGGGATTGCGATATCACTCGTGCCGTGACGCCGGGCCGGGATGCCATGGTGACCGTGGAGGTCGTGGACAATGGAGACGATCCCTCCATTCTGAGCCGTTATGCGCGCCATAATACGGGCGGAATCTTGCGGAGTGTCTCGGTGATGGTCCGGCCGGTTGTTCATCTTTCCCACCTTCATGTGAACGCGACTCTCGCGGATGACGGTGAGACCGGGATATTGAATATCGATGCGGCGGTGTCCGGCGCGGAAGGCCGCGCGATTGATCTTCTCGTGAACCTGGCCTTTCCCGACGGGCACGGTGTGGCAGTTGCCGAAGCCGCTCTGGACCTGAAACGGGGCAAGGGCGCGATCTCGCTGTCCATTCCCAAGGTTTGGACATGGGATGCCGAGCATCCCCGACTGTATACGTTGTCCTGCCGCTTGATTGCCGGGGGTGCTTGGGCGGAGGAGTTGGAAGAGAAGATCGGCTTCCGCCGCATCACCTATGGCGGGAAGGACGGCAGTGATTCACGGAAGGTTTACGTAAATGGCAAGCAGGTGAAGCTCCGGGGCGTGAACCTGCACGATTATTCGTGGGATCGGGGGAGGGTCACTTCGGCGGAGATGAACGAACGTGATGTCGCCCAGCTAAAATCCTGCAACGTCAACTATGTCCGAACTTCTCACTATCCTCCTCCGAAGGCCCTCGTGGAAGCCTGTGATCGTCTGGGCATCTATCTTGAGGTTGAAACGGCAATCTGCTTTCAACACGGGATCCTTGACCAGGAGCAAAAGAATCGCTATCTGTCACGGTTCGTCGAGATGGTGGAGGCATACCGGAACCATCCCTCCGTCTTGATCTGGTCCCTGGGCAACGAGTCGTCCTGGAATGAAGGAATCAGCGCCGAATATGATTGGATAAAGGCGAATGACACGACCCGCCCGGTGAAGTTCAGCTGGCCCCAGACGATATTCGAAGAACATGCGCCGATGGATATCTTCAGTATTCATTACGTCCATTTCATGGACGGATTCAACGCGACTCACGCCGTAGCGGTCGGCGACTTTCCTTGTTTGCACGACGAGATAGCGCATGTCTCCTGCAACAATCTCGTTGAGATGCGTCGGGATCCGAACGTCCACAACTTCTGGGGAGAGAGCATCAAGCGCCACTGGGAAGCGATTTATGCAACCGAGGGCGCTCTTGGCTGCGCGATATGGGAAGCGAAGGATGATATCTTTTACCTTCCCGACTCGATCCGGCAAAGACACCACTCGATTTTCAACGACACCAACGGGATGGGGGGCTGGGGGTGCATTTGGGACAGTCTCGGGAGGCTCAAGCCTGAAGCATGGCTGGTCAAAAAGGCCTATTCACCCATCCTGATCGATCAGCGGACCTTTACTCTTCCGGAACCGGACGGGGCAGTGGAGGTCCCCATCTTCAATCGTTTCGACCACACGGCGCTCTCCGAGCTCACGATGGAATGGCAGGCGGGATCGGCAAACGGAACCTCGAGGCTGCCCGACCTGCAACCCGGAGAAGGCGGCTCGTTTTTTCTGCCAACGCATCCTTGGATAAAAGGCGAAGAGCTTGTTCTCAGGTTCATTGGTCCCGATGGCGTCATGGCGGATGAGCACCATCTCATTGCAGGAGGACTCGACCCGATCAGTGTATCCGTGGCCGGCCCGGCACCCCTTTGTCATGAGGATGCCGAAGTCGTGACTCTGACATCCGGTGAGACCCGACTGATCGTCGACAAAGGCACGGGAAAAATTCGTGAGCTTGCATGGCGGGGAGAAAAGGTGATGACAGGTGGGCCTCACCTCCACCTCACGGGAATCAACCCGGGCGCATGGAAGCTGAGCGAAAACGGAGTTCGCATTGAACGGCGGGCGGAGGAAATCGCACTGATGACGACGGGATCGTACGGGACAACGCCGGTGGCAATCAGCCTGTCCTTGTCCGGTAACGGCATCCTGGCCGCCGCGTACGAGCTGCTCGATCAGCCGACGGGGCGACGCGAGCTGAGCGAGGTCGGACTGTCATTCGACCTGCCCGTCTCCGTGGACGGGGTTCGATGGCATCGAACGGGGCTCTGGACAGCCTATCCGGAGGATCACATCGGCCGCGATCGGGGTCTGGCCAAACGCATTCGAAGCGGCGCGCGGGAACACCCGGATCAGTTTGGTATTCCGCAACCCTGGCCTTGGAAGGACGACATGCGGGATTTCTACCTTCACCGGCGCGACGACGAATCTGACGGCTGGGCAACGAACGACTTTCGCTCGATGAAGGAGCACGTTCTTTTCTATGAGGTTGGTTTCGCCGGGGTCGACAAGGCTCTGCGAATTCTGCCCGAGGGCGATGCCGCATGTCGGATGATCTATGGACCCGGGAGAGATCCTCTGGTCCACGTCTCTGATGGGGATGTTACCTTTGAAGGCCCCTGGGAGCGCATACCGCTTGTCGGCTACAACGGTTCTCTTCTGGCCAGCAAGCAGGCCGGTGCCTCGGTGACGCTGACGTTCGAGGGCAGCGGTGTGCGCATCTATGGTCTGCGCCAGGCGGGGGCTGCTTTGATGCGCGTTCTCGTGGACGGAAAGGCCTGGGCAATGATAGACCCGTCGCAAAACAGCGTGGGCGCGGAGAGCTCGGTCGAGGCGTTGTGCGAGATCGGGGACCTGACGGAAGGCATGCATACCCTGAAGCTGACCGTCGCTGATAGCCACGGCGGCACTTTGGCAGTCAACGTGTTCGAGGTGCGACGCTCTCCCTCCCGAAAGCCGCAGGCCTCATTGATCATCGATCAGCAGTGGAATTACCCGCAACTTGACTGGGGCAACTTCATGAAGCCGCCCCTTCGATTGGAGAAGGGGACACGGGGCTCGGTTCGCATGCGCATGGTGTGATCGGTCTATTCCACCATGCGCGCAAAGAGTCGATGATTCTTGTAGATGTCCTTGTTCTCGCTCAATACGATGCTATGGACCACGTTCAGCTCTCGGATCTCAGGGGGATGACCCGATTCGAGGAGCGCCTCGAGTGTCTTCACCGCGTAGTATCCCTGGAGTATCGGGTCCTGGTAGATGACGCCGGTGAGGACCTTGTTGTCCAGATAATGATTGGATGAGGCGTCCAGGTCATGGAGCACGACCACGCTCTTGCCCAGGTCGGTTTTCTCCAGCGCCTCGATGAACTGCGTGTTGAACGCGGCTATCAGGTAGATAGCGTCAAAACTCCCCTTCTTTTCCGAAAGGATTGCCTCGATCTGGCTGGTGGCCTTGAGCGAACGGAGGCCTCTGGTTATGAGCGAGACCTCGTGGGTCACATCGGCGAAATAGCGCAGCAGCACGTCACGGAACCCCTCGTAGCGCAAGCGGTTGATGTCCGGAGCGCGCGAGCCCACGGGGGCTTCCTCACTCGTATTGAGCACCAGGACGCGTGGACGTTTCTTGAAGATAAGCGTTTTGCCGAGGAACTCGGCGGCAAGCCTGCCACCGGCGCGATAGTCCGGCCCGATGTAGCAGAGGCGGTAGCTCTCCGGCGCGTCCACGTTCAACGTCACGTAGGGAATTCGTGCGGCATCGATATCGGCGATGATCCGCTTCATGTCGTAGATCCACTGATTGACAAACGCGATGGCCTCTACCCCGTCCTCGATTTCCTCCTTGAGTCGGGCCCGATACAGCTCGGAATCCCCTTCGGCGATCATATGATGGTTGACCCGGTAGTTGAGGGCCTGAAGCTGCTCCGCCCCGATCCTGATGCCCAGTCCGATATCGTTCCAGAAATAGCGGGGCAGGGAAGAGGAGAAGACGGCTATCTTGCGCACCTTGTTGCGCTTCAGGATTTGCGACGCTTTATGAGGAACATAGTGCACCGCGTGCGCATGGGTGAGAATGCGGGTCTTCAGCTCCTTGGAAACGTACCCGGAATCGTTGAGCGCCCGATGCACGGTGATGAGGGGCAGGTGCAGCGCGTTGGCGATGTCCTGTTGCGTGATCCCGACCCCGATGCGGAGCGCTCCGGCGGAATGGACAGTCTGTTTGCGCGTGGGAAGCTTTTCCCCGGAATGATGTCGTGCGCCGCTCATGATTGCCTTATGGAATAGCCGAATATCGCGGAAATGAAAAGGCGCATCCGTCTCGACCCGCGAATCTCATTGACACCACCTTCCGAATATGATAAACGTCCATCATATCGGTGGAGCGGTGCTTTCGAGACGGTATCGCCACGGGGGGAGATCGTCGGAAGGTTTGGCCCGACTCCGGGCGGGATGGCGCCCTGTGAGAGCGCTCAACCAGAGGAGAAAACTCGATGAAGTTTTCTGACGGATATTGGAATTTGCCAGACGGTCTCAGCGTCTTCAGTCCCGTCGAGGTTCGAGATGTGCGGGTAACGGAAGATTCGCTCACTGCTTTCGCCACGTGCAAGACAGTCCACTCCCGGGGCGACACACTCAATACACCGCTTCTCAGCGTGAGCCTGAGCTCACCGATTCCTGATGTCATCCGCGTCCAGATCTGCCATTTCAAAGGGGGGATGAAGAGGGGCCCTTTTTTCACCGTCGCCACGGAAGAGGGATTCTCGCCCCGCGTTGCCTGCACGCCGGAAGGCGCCGTTCTCCAGAGCGGAAAGACGCTAGCGAGGATCGCCACGCGCGGCGCGTGGGAAGTCGCATTTTCGTATGACGGGAAACCAATGACCCGAAGCGGCCCCAAGCAGGCAGGGTACGTCGTCGGCCGCGCGGGGGCTCGTTACATACGGGAACAGCTCTCGCTTTCCGTCGGTGAATGCGTCTATGGCCTCGGAGAGCGGTTCACGCCATTCGTGAAGAACGGGCAGGTCGTCGACATTTGGAATGAGGATGGCGGGACGTGCAGCGAACAGGCCTACAAGAACATCCCCTTTTACCTGACGAGCGCCGGCTACGGCATTCTCGTCGCCCATCCTGAGCGCGTTTCCTTCGAAGTCGCCTCGGAGGTCGTCTCGCGTGTCCAGTTTTCCGTGGAGGGAGAACGCCTCGAGTATTACATCATCGGTGGCGGGAACGCGAAAGAGGTGCTGCGTCGTTACACGCAGCTCACGGGAAGGCCGGCCCTTCCCCCGCCATGGTCATTCGGATTATGGCTCACCTCGTCATTCACGACAGACTACAATGAAAAGACGGTCAGCAGCTTCATCGATGGCATGCGCGATCGCGGCATACCCCTGCACGTGTTCCATTTCGACTGTTTCTGGATGAGGGAGTTTCAATGGTGCGACTTCCAGTGGGATCGGGACCAATTTCCTGATCCCGAGGGATTTCTCCGACGACTGAAGGAGCGCGGGCTGCGAATTTGCGTCTGGCTCAATCCCTATATCGCGCAAAAATCCGCACTCTTCGATGAAGCCATGAGCAAGGGCTTCCTTCTGAAGAAGGCCAACGGCGATATCTGGCAGTGGGATCGGTGGCAGGCCGGCATGGGACTGGTGGACTTCACCAATCCGGGCGCTGTGGAATGGTACAAGGATCAGCTCCGCAAGCTCGTCCGCGTCGGTGTGGACTGCTTCAAAGCCGACTTCGGCGAGCGCATCCCGACCGATGTGGAATACCACAATGGCGCCGACCCCCGCGGGATGCATAATTACTACTCGTATCTCTACAACCAGACCGTGTTCCAAGTACTGGAGGAAGAACGCGGGCAAGGAGAGGCGCTTATCTTCGCCCGCTCTGCAACCGTTGGAAGCCAGCGATTCCCGCTGCACTGGGGCGGAGACTGCTCCGCAACCTACGAATCGATGGCTGAAAGCCTTCGCGGAGGGCTGTCCCTGAGCCTGTCGGGATTCGGATTCTGGAGCCACGACATCAGCGGATTCGAAGGCACCCCGACCCCGGATCTCTACAAGCGCTGGACAGCCTTCGGGCTGCTTTCCTCGCATAGCCGGCTCCATGGGAATGAATCGTACAGAGTTCCCTGGCTGTACGGAGAGGAATCGAGCGAGGTTCTGCGATTTTTCGTGCAGCTGAAATGTCGACTGATGCCTTACTTGTTCGCCATGGCCTGCGAGGCCTCTCAGGAAGGCATCCCCCTCATGCGTGCAATGATGCTGGAGTTTCCCGAGGACGCCGGGTGTCTCTATCTTGACCGCCAGTACATGCTGGGGGATTCGCTCCTCGTTGCGCCGATTTTCAGCGAAGATGGATCCGTCACCTACTATCGGCCGCGAGGACGCTGGACCCATCTCCTGACCGGGGAAGTCGTGGAAGGGGGCGGTTGGAAAACCGAAAAGCACGGGTATCTGAGCCTTCCGCTTCTTGTGCGTCCCAATCGGATCATTGCCCTGGGAAGGGATGAGACGCGTCCGGACTATGATTATGCCGACGGTGTGTGCTTCCATCTTTTCGAGCTCGAGGATGGACGGCGTGCCGGGGCAAAGATATTTGAAAGCCACGGTGAGAAGGCCATGGAGATTATGATTCTACGGAAGGACCGCGTGCTCGTCATTGAAGCGCGAGGCGCGCGGAAGCCGTGGAATGTTTGCCTCAGAAACATCACGCGCGTGGAATCCGTGAAAGGTGGCATGGCGCGGGAAGGGAAATCCGGAGTGGTGATTTCGCCGGAGAGCGGAGACCGAACGGTGACCGTGACCCTGACGGCGGATTGAACGTGCCGTGAAGTCCGGCCCTCCTAGGGCCGGACCCGCTTCTTCAGATCACTTTTTTGGGGGGTACGAATCCTTCCGTTTGGAGCCAATGCCCGAAGCTGTCGATCCAGGTGTCGGATGCGAGACCCTGTTTTGCCATCCCGAAGCCGTGGCCTCCCCTGGAATAGATGTGCATCTCGGCGGGGACTTTGGCATCCTTCCATGCTGAAAACAACTCCAAGGCTCCCGAGCCGACAACGGCATCATCGTTGGCATAGGCGATGAAAAGCGGCGGCGCATCGGCGGGAACGATGGCTTTTTCCCGAGGCGCGGCATAAATGACGCCGACGGAATCGGGCCTGCTCTCCGCATCGTCGCTCAAGGCCGTGCCGGCCGCCACGGCGGCCCCGGCGGAAAAGCCCATGATCCCGATTCGATCCTTTCGGATTCCCCAATCCGCCGCGTTTCGGCGCAAGACCCGAACCGCCTTTCTCCCGTCCTCGATCCCCAATGGCGTGTGGCGCCTGCTCTCCTCCCGGCGATCGTCAAGGGTATCCACGACGTGCTTGAAAAGGTTGTCGTCCGTAGGGGTCGGTATCAAGCGGTACTTCAGGACAAAACAGGTGATTCCCATGGAAAGAAGCCAGCGTGCGACCTCCATCCCTTCCTTGTTGATCATCAAGAAATGGAATCCTCCGCCAGGACAGATGATCATGGCAGATCCGTTGGCTGCCCCGGGGTCCGGGAAGACGGGTATGAGGGTCGGCTGCGTCACGTTTCGCACCGAGAGGCTATCCCAGAGCATCGGGCCTTCGCATTCAGGAGCGGCGCCGTGGGAATCGAGAGGTTCCAACTTTCCCTTTTCCCAAACGGGAAAGGGCTCTCGTGGAGCGGATGAGCTCATGGTATCTCCCTTGTCATGGATGGATGGAAATGGATCGATCAGCGGATTATATGACTTCCGTCGCGCTTTCGTAAGAGACGCGGTCGGCGCCGCGGCAATGAATTCATCCTTTTTTCATTGACAGCGACAACCGGATATGATAAACGTCTCTCATATCATGGGTCGTCCGAAAGACGGCTCTGTGAAGGAGGAAACGATGAAGAAGGCTCTTCTCGCGTTTGCGCTGGTTGCACTCATTGCGTCCGGCGTCAGCGCCCAAAAGGTCACATTGCATCTTCTCGTCTATGGCGCGGCCACCGCTGAGGCCTACACCGATCTGACGGCCAAGTACCTCGCCGAGACGGGCGTCACTCTCGACATCAACAGCCTGGCCAACGATCAGCAGACGGTTCTTCGCGCGGCGCTGAACGCGGGGAATTACCCCGATCTGTTCATGACGAGCGCGTACGCCGACAACCTCGGCTACAAGGACTACTCCTACGATCTCACCAATGAGGATTTCGTCAAACAGCTCCAGCCTTCGGCGCTGAGCGGCGTCACCCTGGACGGAAAAGTCACGGGGTATCCGTTCTCCGTGCAGGCCTACTCGTTCATTTACAACAAGAAGGTCTTTCAGGATGCCGGCATAACCGACAAGCCGAAGACCATCGCCGACTATGAAGCCATCGCGAAGAAGCTCCAGGCAAAGGGCATCCAGCCCTTCGCGACCGGCTACAAGGAGTGGTGGGTGCTTCCCCAGACCGCATGGGGAGTCCTCGCCCCGTCTATCCAGGACGTGTACGGCGGTTACGCCGCGTTCACCGACAAGCTGACAAAGGGAACGCTGAAGTTCAGCGGGATCAAGGAGATGTCGAGCCTGTTCGATCTCCTCGACCTGGTCAAGAAATACGGCGGGCCGAAGCCGCTGGAATCGGACTTCAATGACCAGATCTCCATGATCGCGTCCGGCAAGGCCGGCATGATCCATCAGGGCGACTGGGCGGAGAGCCAGATCCTGAAGATCACCCCGGACATCCAACTGGGCCAGTTGTTGACCCCGGTTGCCGCCGGCGCCGCGAAAGCGGGGATCATGATGGATTCGAACATCACCTTGCGCGTGGCAAAAGACGGAAAGAACGTCAAAGCTTCTCTTGCGTTCCTTCGCTGGCTCGTAACCTCGCCCACGGCCAAGACTTGGTACTCCCAGCAGGCCAAGGCGATGTCCGCCATCAAGGCGCCCCAGACTCCCCCCACAATGATCGACATCGATTCCCTGGCGCAGGTCGCCAAGGGCACCCCGACGTATCCCTGGTACTATCAGCGCTTCCCGACCGGCCTCGAGCAGGGCCTCGGCGTCGTGCTCCAGCAATACGTGACCGGGCAGCTCAATCGGCAGCAGACACTGGACGCGCTTGATTCGACGTACGCGAAGGCCGCACAGCAGTAGTGCACGCTTTCGCCCTATTACGGGGGCTGGTGGTCATGAGGCTCTTTGGCTCAACCGCCGGCCCCGCATTCTGATTCCTGACCCCCTCATGGACCAGAGGATGCGCGGCCCTGTATTTTCCTCTTGCGGAGCGGCCGTATGTATACGTACAATTGCGAGTCGAGGATGAAATGCACCGAGCACGACTAAAAAGGCGTTTCACGGAAGCGGTAGGGTTTGCGTGGCTCACCTTGCCCGCGGTGCTCCTCGTGATCGCTTTCGTGATTGTTCCTTTTGTCATGAGCCTGACCTATTCCTTCACGAAGTGGAACGGTCTGGACAAAATTCCCACATTCATCGGGCTGACCAACTTCGCGAATTTGCTGAAAGACACGGACATGATGAAGACGCTTGGATTCACATTCAAGTACGCGGCCTTCGTCGTCGTGTTCACGAACATCATCGCGCTTTTTCTGGCGATCCTGCTCGACAGCGGAGTGAAGGGACAGAAGGTGCTCCGAACCGCCCTGTTTCTTCCCTACATCATAAGCCTGATCGTCGTCGGGTTCGTATGGAAGTTTCTTCTCTCCAAAGGCTTCACCTCGCTTTTTGATCTCACGCATCTGAAGGTATTCGGGTTGAGCTGGCTCGGAGACGCCAAGCTGGCCTTCATTGCGGTCACCGTGGTTTCGGTGTGGCAGGCAATCGGATTCTACATTGTCATCTACATCGCCGGCCTCCAAACCGTCCCTCGGGACGTCATCGAGGCCGCGACCATTGACGGCGCGGGAAGACTGCGCCGATTCTTCAACGTCACCCTTCCCCTCATCATGGCGTCGGTGACCATCTGCGTCTTTTATTCGATAACGAACGCGCTCAAGGCTTTTGACGTCGTGTTCGTGCTGACAGAAGGCGGCCCGGGCACGGCCACGACGAGCGTCGCCCTCAACATCTACCAGACGGCGTTCGTCTATAGTCGATTCGGCTATGGAACGGCACAGTCGGTGGTGCTGTTCCTCTTCATCCTCGTGATTACGGTTCTTCAATTGACGCTTTTCAAGAGCCGGGAGGTGGAAGCATGAAGAAGAATCTTCCGCTTTCAATTCTCCTCACGGTCGTCCTCTATATCTTCGTTCTCATCTACCTGGTACCGCTTCTTCTCTTGCTCACGAACTCGATCAAGAGCTTCCGCGAGATCATGACCAACGTCATGAGCTTCCCCACCCATATCGAGTGGCAGAACTTCGCTCAGGCATTCAAGCTCATGAACTATCCGCACCTGTTCGTGAACACCCTGATCGTCACGGTGGGCGGGACCCTCGGCGTCATTCTTTTCAGCTCTATGGCCGGGTACAAGCTGTCACGGACAAAAGGCCGTCTCAGCTGGTTCCTCTTCCTCCTGTGCATCGCCCCTATGATGATTCCCTTTCAGAGCTTCATGATCGCGTTGGTCAAAGTGGCACGTATCGGGCACCTGATCGGCTCGGATTACGGATTGGCCGTCATCTACTGGGGACTCGGCGCGCCGCTCACGGTCTTCCTCTATCACGGATTCGTGAAGACGGTCCCCCGCGAGCTGGACGAGTGCGCGACCATCGACGGCTGCTCGACGGGTCGCGTTTTCTTTCGGATCATTTTTCCGCTTCTCCAGCCGGTGACCGTATCGGCGATCGTTCTCAACGCGATGTGGATGTGGAACGATTTTCTCCTGCCCCTCCTCATCCTCAGCGGGACAAAGGAATCTCTGACGCTTCAGATCGCTGTCTACAGCTTTTTCGATCGATACAAGACTGACTGGCACTATGCGATCGCCGGCGTCGTGCTGACGATCCTTCCCGCCGTCATATTCTTCATCGTCATGCAGAAGAACATCGTGAAGGGAATGGTCGCGGGCGCCGTGAAAGGCTGAAGCCCCACCGGGAGGAAAAAGATACCATGGCTGAATCCTCGGTTCGTCGTATTCCAATCGTGTCGCTCGCCGACGCGCGCTACGCGCCCTTGGCACGGCTCATCACCTTTCCCGCCTCCGATCCCGGCAAGGGTGTGGAGTTCTTTCCGGCAATCGCGGGCTTCAACATCGGAAGCGGTTCGCTTGTGGACCTGTCTTTTCTCTATAACTTCGTCTCCGCGCCGTCGGGCGGTGTGGACCGGCACGCGCGAACAGAGGAGCTGTTCGTTCCGTTGGACTGGGACATGTGCCTGCCTCTTGCGCCGTGCGTGGCGCCGGACGATCCGAACGCGAAGCCGAACCCCGACGATTTTGTAGGGGTGGTCGTGCGCCACGGCCAAGCGCTCATACTTTCGGCCAATGTCTGGCACAACGGGGGTTGGCCCGTGAATGCCGCGACGGGAGTGCGCTACATCATGGTCCTGAGCGGCCACCGGGCCCAGCAGGGGGGCGATGCGTACATGGATTTCATTACGGCGACCCTCCCCGAGGGCCGGAGCATTCTTCCCGCGTGGTAATCCCCGCGTGGTAATCCCCGCGTGGTAAACACCTGAAAGGAACGACATGAGAGTACTGATAACAGGCGGCGCGGGCAGCCTTGCCCGCTATTGCCTGGAGGAACTGCGGTCCCATGATCACGCTGTGACGCTTTTCGACAAGATACGGCCTGAGGACGCGGCTGTCCCCTGGACGCCCGGCGTCCCCGTCATGCTGGGAGATCTCACGAAACCGGAGGATTGTCTGAAGGCGATGGAGACCGCGAAGCCGCAGGCGATCATCCATCTCGGGGCCATCCCCTTTGCAAGCGAGGAGCCGGGGCATCGCAAGCGGATCATCGACGCGGGTGGCACGCCGCTTCCAGAAGACGAGACGTTCCGCGTGAACGTGATGGGAACATATTACGTCGCCGATGCCGCGCGGCGCTGTGGCGTTGACACCATCGTGCTCGCCTCATCGATGTGCGTCATCGAGGGCCCGGGCCGCACCGCGGAGTCCCTGCGCGAGCGGGTGACCGCGGTGCCGGTGGACGAGTCTGCTCCGCTCTGGGGCGAGCAAACCTACCATCTGTCGAAGATTCTCGATGAGGAGATACTCCAGGGCTTCGCGCGCTGCTACGGGGTGAGGGTTGCCTGCATGCGCATGATGTGGGTCTATACCCCGCATGGCGGGGACGCATTGCGCGAGATGATGCACATGGGACAGCCCGCGGTTCCGCCCGCGCCCGGCACATTCGCGGTGTGGGAATACCTCGATGTTCGCGATGCGGCCGTCGCGTACAGACTAGCAATCGAGGCGAAGAACCTCGGATCATTCGAACCCTTCTACCTCGCCACGGATCGTATGTGCACGGAGGAGCACCGGACTCTCGTGCCTCGCTACTATCCCCATCTCGTCGCCTCGGCGGCCCGTATGGGACCGGACGATCTCATCCTCCCCATAGAACGGGCGCGGAAGCGGCTCGGATACGCTCCGACACATTCTTGGCGCGGGGCGGAAGCGAACGCGCTGGTGAAGTAGCCTCGAGGCATATGCGATTCTAAAGGAGAACAGCATGGCAGGGAAAATAAAGCTTGCGGTCGTGGTAGGGGGCCATCCGTACGATGTGCCCAGCTTCCGGGCACTATGGAACGATCTCGATCAGTGCGACGTCTATATCCAGGACCTCGACAATTGGGCGGCCAGCAAGAGCGACGGCGTGTATGCGATGTACGATGCCTTTTTGTTCTACAACATGAACTACTGGGGCATCCTGTCGGTCCGGGACGATATGGACAAGCGGATCACGGACGCTCTGGCGGGACTCGGTGAAACGCGCCAAGGGGTCGTGGTACTGCATCACGCCCTTCTTTCGTTCACGGAGATGAAGGCCTATTCCGAGATGTGCGACGTCGGGCAGCGGAAGATACGCAAGTTCGGGATGGCGGACATTCATACGCACGTCGAGGGAACCGATCACCCCATCACCCGCGGGCTGCGCGATTGGACAATGCAGGACGAGTATTTCGAGATCGACTCCCCGGGCAACGGCAGCACGGTTCTCCTGACCACCGATCACCCCGTGAGCACAAAGCAGCTGGGGTGGGTGCACCAGCACGGCAACGCACGCGTGTTCTGTTACCAATCCGGCCATGGTCCCACCGCCTACACGGATAAGAACTATCGCGAGGTCCTCATGCGCGGCATCTCGTGGGCGGCGGGAAGAATCTGATCCATGGAGATCGTGGACCTGGGCGGGGAGATATTCGACGGCCAGAAATCGCACTTCCGCGTAACGGTGAATGACTTCGCCTCGTACGCGGACACTTCGATATTTCTCCGCCCCCCGGCGATCGGATTCGCGACAAAGCTCGTTCAGATGTGCGATCACACCTCCACGCACGTGGACGCTCCGATTCATTTCTTTCCGGGAGCCGCCACCATCGATTCTCTGCCTGTCACGGCATTTTGCGGCACGGCGATCTGCGTGGACCTTTCCACGAGCCCCGGACCCTCTCCCGCCCTTGGCGTGCCTCAATTCGAGAAGGCGCTCGCGCGTGCTGGTCTGGTTCTGACTGCGGGCGACGTGGTTCTTGTCCGATTGGGAGAATCCGGAAGCACGACAGGGCTCAGCGCGGAGCTCGCGGACTTTCTCGTCCAGAAGCGTATCAAGTCCCTCGGCGTGGACCTCCCGACGCCGGATTGCCCCGATGACCGCACCATGCCCGTCCACCTCCGCCTGCTCGCTGCCGGCATCACCATCGTCGAGGGGCTGAAGAATCTCGACAAGGTCGCCGGCAGACGCTTTCTCTACGTCGGTCCTCCCTTGAAGATCGTCGGCGCGACGGGATCTCCCATTCGGCCCGTTGCCATCATCGAATGAGAACGACTCTCGACGTCAGGGGCGCGGTGTCTGGATGGCGCGCATTCACCTGCGAGACGGCCGCGTCCTCGAGCGCCATGGCGAAAAAGAATAGGCTGCGCCCCAAGGAGGCAGATATGGCAGTTACGGTCAAGAACGCGCTCATCACGAGCTTCTTGAGCAAGACGCGCGACAGGTTTCACGAGTACCACGCCGATCAATCCATCGAGGAGAGGCTTGCAACCGCGTCGAAGATCGAAGGGATCAGTGGCGTCGAGGTAGTTCACCACTATGAAGCGACGGATCCCGTCGTGCTCAGGTCGCTGCTGGTGAAAAACAAGCTCGGCATCGCGGCGATCAATGCGAACGTCAAAGCCGAGCCTGAGTTCCGCAACGGAGGACTCACCTCCACGGATCCCGCCATCCGCGCGAAAGCGGTGGGATTCATCAAGGCCGCCAAGGACTTTGCCAAGGCAGTCGGCGCCGACAAAGTGACCTGTTGCCCACTGGGGGATGGCTACGAGTTCAACTTTCACTGTGACTACGCGAAAATGTGGCGTTTCTTGGTGGACTCTTTCGGCGAAGCGGCTTCCTACCTTCCCGAAGTCCCGTTGTTCATAGAGTACAAGCCCAGCGAGACACGCGCGCGCTGTTTTGTCGATACGGCCGCCAAGGCACTCTGCCTTCTCCACGACATGAAGATGCCGCAGACGGGAGTCACGATCGACTTCGGACACTCCATCTACGGGCAGGAAACGCCGGCCGAAGCGCTTGCTCTTCTCGCGGAGAGCGGCTTCCGCTATTACGTGCACATCAACGACAACGACGGCCGCTGGGACTGGGACTTGATTGCCGGATCACGCCACTTCCTGGACTATGTCGAGTTTCTCTACTACCTCCTCGAGTACGGCTATGATGACTTTCTCACTTCGGATACTTCCCCGACGAGGCTCGACATCGTCGGAACATTTGCGGCCAATGCCCGGCTCACCGCCAAGCTCTGGCAGCGCCTCCAGGAAATCGACCGCAATCAGCTCCGGTCTCTGGTTGAGCGTCGTGACTATCTCGAGACATGGAAGTTTCTCGAGTCCAATATTTTCCGGCTCTAGGCGCGGCGGGGGGCATCCATGATTACTACGCATGAAATGGAAAGCGCGCGCGGACGCGCGGCCGGCATGATCGCAGCGGCGGGGATCCCTGTCCGCGCAGAGGAGCTCGCCCTCATCGAGGTGGCTGACTTCGGAATGGGGAACCTCGAAGTGGAAGGGGCACAGATTCTCACTCTCTACCAATCGCAACGCTTTGGCGTGAAGCTGATCGTCATGTTCCCCGGCCAGACCCTGCCTGAGCACTGGCACCCCCCCGTGGGGGACGATCCGGGCAAAGAAGAGGTCATACGCGTGCACTGGGGGAGCTTTGCAATCTGCACCCCGGGCAAAAGTCGGATGATGATGGCCCGTCCTCCGCGCGGGAAGGACGGCGTCTATACCTGTCGGTCCGAGATGGTCATGGGACCCGGCGACCAGCTGCTCATCGCGCCTGGAACAAAGCATTGGTTCCAGGCGGGACCTGCCGGTGCCGTTGTAGGAAGCTATTCGAGTGTCGTCCGTGACGCCCAGGACCTTTTTACCGACCCGGCGGTGGTCCGCGGCACCGTCATTGCCGCGGGCACGGTTGACAAGACTGGCAAAAGGGCGTAGCGTCGTTTCAACATCTTTCGGGCGATTCACTCGCGCTTGATTCGGCCGCGGTTCTCTGCGGCATTTGCGGCCGTACGAATCCCCACATTTTCATCGGGCTGTAGCGCAGTTGGTAGCGCGTTCGGTTCGGGACCGAAAGGCCGGCGGTTCAAACCCGCCCAGCCCGACTTTCATTTCTTACTGGTAAGAGAGTTAAGCAAAGCACTGATCCTGCTTCGCAATGGAAAAACTGCATCTGCGCACTATTTCTCCATGGGACAAGGGCAACCTACTACCGGAAGCTGTTCAACCAGTTCTCCGAAAAATATTAAGAGGTACAGCTATCGAAGAAGCGCTGCAACATAAGCGAGTAACTGACAATAGGAACCGACGGGAACGCCTCACCCAATGCGCGAAAGTTCGTTGACACTACCTGAGCCGTCTGCCTATCAATAGTTTCCGAGACACTAAGCTCAGTCTCCTTGCAGATAGAAGGAAAACTTAGATTCCCTAGGATATGAACCGGTTTGGTCAAAATGGATAACTAGAGTGTTGCCAGAAGCACTGAACACGATTGGGTCATCCTCTGCATATCCGAAGCCATAGCTAACCCCTGTTGCTCCCTCAAACCAAACCGATTCGTTACCGTCTGGACTATCAAAATACAGAGAAAAATAGCTACCAGGAGTTACCGAAATCTGATATGTCATGGTGACGGCGGGCGGCATCAAAGTACTGGTGTACCAATGGCCAAGATTTGGAATATTTACAGCATTTGCGGAACTCGTTCCACCGTCTAGCTGAGTTATGGGTTGCGCATCATATATGGCATCCACGTCTGTCGAATCAAAATAATTATAGGCCATGGAAACTGTTTCAGTGAGGGTGCAATCATTTTCGCTGTTAAAGACCCCTTGAACGGCTACTGTTTCACCATTCGACGCAACGCAATTCACACTAAATGAGTTGTTAAATATGGACCCCGTTCCAACCGCATCTGAATAACCATAGATAGTTCCGCCATAAACGAAGTCAGTGACTGTGACAGTAACAGAATTGCTCCCTGACACCGTAAAGTCTGTTCCAAATATGTTTCGCCATTCTCCGACTGTAGGAGTTACGGAATTACCCATAAAACATCCTGAGAGCAGAATCGGCATCAGAATTGATAGAACGATGAAGCATCTCGAAAGTGGCTTACGTTTGGGATTTATGTCGGCGAGCAAGAAACACGAGGCTTTCATGATAGACTCCCTTAGCTCATAGGAAAGAACACTTGTCTTCGCTACAGGAATTCACTCTAGGGAACCGAAACGGGTAAATTCGAGGTTCCTCGTCACACGGCTCTAGAAGGACGGGCAATAAATTTGTACGTATTAGAGAGTATCACGGCAACTTGGAAATAACAACATCCAAAACATTCCCCCCTAACGAGGAATACCTTAACGATGCATATACGTGTGCAAAAGGGGCGCTCATGTAGTACCATTCACCTTCAGAATTGGGGGGCACATTGTGCGTGTCTTCTTGGCGCCGAAATGGTGTAGCGAGATAGGTTTTCCTGTGAGATTGGCCTACTTTGGGCTGCTGCATGTTGACCTCACTGGCCTCGAAATCAACTCGCCGATAATCATTTTTTTTGGCTAGGACGAGCGCCTGCGAGCGGTGTGGGAGATTGCTAGAATGTTTTTTGCAAGTATCACGGATTTTGGGAGGAAACTGGAGAACCAAGCTAAAATAGACTTCAATATGGCAAAGAATCAAAAGGAGAGCATAGAGAAAAGAGAGAGAGTTTAGGGAAATGAACAAGAGCGGTTCGGAATCGAAAAGTCGGCGATCCACGCGCCCAGCGCGATACAGATTACTTGCTTGGAATGGAGTCACCAAAAGGCACCTTTTCTCAGACTCACAATAAATAGCACGCGGTCAAATCACCTCCGAGAAGAATTTCGGCGGCCTGATTGCATCGCCTTCTGCCAGCTCCCGAAGTCGGATGGGTGCGGAAAACAATGACACGACCCTCGCTGACGGGCCACAGTGAAGCGGCCAGGCCACGATTCCACAAAGCTGCCCCCGCCTTGGCTGGATGAGCGGGCCGAATCACATCCAGCGCGGTAACGGCGGTTGTTTATGAGTAGCACGACCGGCGTGCGGCCCTCGAATTGCATATTCAAGCTGTGAATAACCACAAACGCCAGCTAGGCGACAAAGCCGACCACTACGCCGCGGAGGTCAATAGCATGGTGCCGCCTTGGGGTTCGACAACTGAATGGTTAGCGACCGAAGAGCATGTGGCCTCGAAAGACACTCAACAAAAGTGACGAAGACGGATATACTCCAGAGGAGATCGAGGACCGAGACCTTCGAGGAATCGATCGAACACGAAAAGGAGGTTTACATGGGAAACAAGGATAGGAAGAAAGACAAGAAGAAACCGAAGAAGACGGCGACCAAAAAGGCAAGCCCTCCGAGCGTCAAGTAGAGCTCGAGAGCGGTAGAATCGAGAAGGGCCCAAGCGCTTCGTTTTGTTGAAGACGCTGTGGGCCCTCGTTCTTTCCCCCTATCTCGTCACGAAGAATACCCGGGAAAATAATCGCTATGGACCTTTCGCCGAGACACGCCCATGCCGCGTAACGTGTTCTTCATGGTGTTGACCATGCCCGGAGATCCGGACACGAAGAAGAGCCGCGACGAAATGTCCGTTACTTCACGCGTGATCATCTCCTTGTCGATGAAGCCGCGCGCCCCGCACCAATCCGGGCGGATGCGTGCCGTGTCGGTGAGCGTATAGACCACCTTGAGACCGACCACTTTTTTCGCCTCCTCGAAGACGTCGCGGAATACGATTTCGCTTTCAGCGTAGTTGGAGTACAACAGCACGATGTCGCGCCGCTCCCCGGTATCGATGAGATACTTGATCATGCTGCGGAAGGGCGTTATCCCGATTCCACCGGCGACGAACGCAAGCGGAATGCGAGGATCGCGCGGCAGGACGAAATCGCCGCCCAATTCCCCGGCCACAATGGGATGGCCCGGCTCCATAGACTGCATTTCCCGTTTGTACGCGCTGGAGCTCGGATAGAAGCGGGCCGCAATCATGATATGAGGCTCCGTCGGTGAGGAGGCGATGCTGAAATGCCGACGATTGCCGCGGCTGTCACCGGCGGCCAGCGGAAGGCTCCACTCCATGTACTGCCCGAGACGATGAGTGAAGCCCTTGGGCTTGTCGAATGTGAAGCTCATCATGCCATCGCCGATGTGCGTGCTCTCTTTCAGCGTCAGCCGCAGCTTGAAGCTGGGGCTCACGATGAAGGAGAAGAGGTTGCCGATCAGGAGGGCTTCTTCCGGGGTGAGATTCTGTCCTGCGATGGTAAGTTGCGGCTGATAGAGGAACGCCACGATTGCGGCATAGATTATCTGTTGGGAGAAGCGTTTTGGGGAGGTCATGGGCTCGGTGAACATGACGACCAGGAAGAACAGCAGCGAGGTTTGACCGAAAACGAACAACAGGCTCTGAAGCACCATATCCAACCCGAGGCCCTGGATGAGGGCGAGCCCCGTGTTGAAGAGGATGAATCCCGCGATGAAGACTCCGGCCAAACGTATTCTACTGATCTTCCTGATCAGGAGAAGACCGCCAATCACGACGAGGGGCAGCATGGCAATGGAACCAACCCACCAGCTCGCATAGGTGCCGAAGACGAGTGCGGAAAAAAGGGCGCCGGCTGCGGCGGGGTTGAAGAGGTGCTGGCGCCTTACCGCGAGCAGGTACTTCGAGGCGACGGCGACCGTACCGGAGAGCAGGAGAATCAGCGCGTGGCGCGCGTCGGTGAAAACGTGCACCGGACCCATGATCAAGGCCAGGATGAGGGCCGTGATGAGGGATGACTCTGGATTGGAGTGGATACGCATGATGCGCGAGAAGACGACATTGACGACGTAGCAAACGGCAAGAAGAAGGGCCGTGGTCGTCAGGATGTCGAGCGGCCGCGCAGCAATGACGCCGAAGACGCTGAGAGCCAGACCGACCAGGAGAAGGGCCGCCAGGTAGTACAGCGTGAGACGGTACATGGTGAACTTGTTGAGCAGCTTGTCCACGAATTGCATCATGATTGAATGAACCTCGCGAATCCGGGTGTGTAGGTCGCTGTTCCCGACCATTCGACCATATAGGCGTCCAGGTCAGGTCGCGCGGCCATGAACTCTATGCCGGCCTTGCCCATCGCAAAGGCCGCCGTGGCGAAACGGTCCGCCTCGTAGACGTTGGGGCCGATCACGGTAAAGCTGGCGATCTCGTTCGCCGCCGAGCCGGTCCGCGGATTGTAGATGTGCTCGCCGCGGATGTAGGTGCCTGAGGTGGCAATGCCGCAACCGGGAAGCGCCAGCTTGCGGATGAGCTTTGAGGGATCGAATGGACTGCGCAGCCCAATTGCCCACGGCTGTCCTTCGTCATTGGCTCCCCGTACCTCGATGTCGCCGCCGGCCTCGATGCAGAAGCTGATGAAACCATCGTCGTCGAGGATGCGGGCGGCGCGATAAATCGCCCAACCCTTGACGAGACCCGAGGGATCGAATCGGCCCTTGAATCGGACGTCGAAATACCCGTCGGTCTCTTTCCGCGTCTCTTCCGAGAGCCGGAGGACCTCGAGCATCTCGGGGCTCGCCTGAGCCTCGCTCAATTCGCCCCTATCGATACGTGATGTCTCGCTGGTCGGCTTGTAGGGGCTGAACTGCTCGTCCACGGCCCGAAAGTACTCGAAAACGGCATCGGCGGCGTCGGCGACGGTGGCGAATCGGGTCTGCGGTCCGACATCGTCCATGCGCTCCCGATCGGGAATCGCCACCGTTATGGGCATGCCCATGATGAGCTCGGTTCGTTTCATGCCCCGGCCTGCCTGAGGGCGTCCGTGACGGATTTCACGAAGGCGGAGCTCGTGAAGGTCGCGCCGCTGATGAGATCCACGCGATAGCTCTGCGCGTCAACGGTTTCCTGGATCAGATAGGGAAGCGCGATGCTGTTGATGTAGCGTGAGCGTCCATTGTCGCTCGGGTATTCCAGGATCTTGACGTCGACGACCTTTCCGCTTTGGACAACGGCTTGCACTCTGACGTACCCGTAGTAGGCATATTCCCGCCGACCGGTGAATGTTCCGCTTTTCAGCCCCGCCACGGCGTTTGCCGTGAGTGCCGTTACCTGGCTGACCGCTCCCAGGCTCATGGCACCGGCGATCGCCCCGGCCGCAATTCTGGTTCGTGTCGTGTTCTTCATCTCTCGCTCTCCTGTTCAAGCTCGTGTGCGTCGGCGGGGACCCACGGTCCGTTCCCGATCGCCTCATGACATGAGTGTCGGGTATGAACCTGAAGAGAAGCTGAAGAGAGGAGGGGCTTAACAAAATGTTATCGGCGAGGCCTTTCAGGCCGGGAGGGCGGGAAATCGGAGCGAAATCGTGGTTCCGCGCCCCGGGGTGCTCGTGGCAATGAGCTCCGCGCGGTGCTCATCCATTGACGCTTTGGCGATGGTGAGCCCCAGTCCCGCGCCGCCCGTATGGGCACCGCGCGCCTGATCCCCGCGATAAAACGGCTCCGTGATATGCGGCAAATCCTCGGGGCCAATGCCGATGCCCGAGTCGCTGACGTCGAAGTGGACCTGCCCGCCGACGCGTTTGACGCTGACGAGTATGGTTCCGCCTCTCGGCGTATAGGCAAGAGAGTTCTCCAATATGTTGTAGATGGCGCGCTCCAGCGAAGCAGCGTCCCCGTTGATTCGCGCCGCCTCTTCGGCGCGCGTGCTGAGAGAAACGCCGCGGAGGGCGGCGCGAGCGGCGAGCTTGCCCGCCATGCCGCGCGCGAGAGCGGCCAGATCGATTGCTTGAAAAGCATCACGCGGGGCATGGCGAACCGGCGCCCCGCGAGCAAGCTCGAGCATTTGATCCACCATGGTTGACATGCGATGAATCTCCTCCAGTGAGCTTTCCAGAACGGCGCGTGCCTCGGCGGTGGAGAAGGTGGAGCGGAGAGTGACTTCCGCTTCGCTCCGCATGACGGCAAGGGGCGTGCGCAGATCGTGCGCAGCACTTGCGAAGAAGCGCTGCTCGGCATCGACGGCCTCTTTGATGGGCTTGAGAGTCCGCGCGGCGAGAAGATAGCTCAACCCACCGGCGACGATGATCGTGACGAGGTCCGCGAGGAGGATCGAACGCCCGAGGGTCTCCAGGTATTCGGCGAGACTGGGCGTCTCGGTGAATCGGGGGCCTTCATCGACGATTTCCGGCACCGTGCGCCGGCCCTCGATGCGTCCGACGTCGTGCGTATGAAGCTCGTAGAGGGCCGAGCTGAGCAGGGCGACAATGACCACGATGATCGCCCAATAGAGAAATGTCAGACGCCAGCGCGCCGTCCGAAAAGGATCAGTCCGCGATCCGGTAGCCCGCGCCGCGAACGGTTTCAATCCGCGCATTGGTGCCTGCCTCCGTGAGCTTCTTTCGTACATTCTTTACGTGAACCTCGACGACATTGCTGGACCCCTCGAAATCCTGATTCCAGAGATGGCGGGTGATCTGGTCGCGTGACAAGACCTGTCGGGGATGGCGCAGCAGCAACTCGAGGATTCCGAACTCCTTGGTCGTCAAGGCCACTTCGCCCCCTTTGACCGTTACCGTGCGCGTCGCCGGATCAGCTTCGACGTTCCCCAGAACGAGCACTGGTTGCGTCGGAACACGCGGTCTTCGCAGGAGCGCCCGGATGCGGGCGGCCAGCTCGTCGAATGCGAACGGCTTCGTGAGGTAGTCGTCGGCTCCGGAGTCCAGGCCGTCCACGCGATCCTCGACTCCGTCGCGGGCCGTGAGCATGAGCACGGGCATCGTATGCCCCGCGGAGCGCAGGTGCCGGCATACCGCCATGCCGTCGACGAACGGAATCATGAGGTCGAGGACGACCACATCGTACTCAGCGCCCATCGTATCGAGCATCGAAGTCGCCTCCATGCCGTCGTGCGCGCGATCTACGGCGTATCCCTCCTGCTCGAGCCCTTTTCTGAGCGATTCACCGAGCTTCTCATTGTCTTCAACCACAAGAACGCGCATAGGGAGAAGATACTATGTCTTTGACGCGGGCTGTCCACCGATCTTCCGGCTCCCGTTTCGTCCCCCGCGGGGCCTTGTCCGTGGTGTCGGAGGGGGCTACACTGCACGGCAACCACCACGGAGGAGCCCATGCCCAACTCACAGGACCGGAGCATCATGCGCGATATAGCGGCGCGCGTTGCGGAGGTCGCCGCCTTGCCGGTGAACGAGGAAAAGCGACGCCTTTGGCGCAAGCTCAATGCGCTCCATCCCGAGCGCCCCATGGTCATGATCGACCAGGTGTGCTGGAACGAGATGGAAGTGGAAGGGGAGCTCGTTCTTCAATGCGGGGACCAGGAGTGCCGCGACTACGAGCGTGATCTGCGTCGCCTGCTATTCCAGTGGAAGCATTTCCCCGTGGATATGGTGGTGGAGCCATTCGTCCGGGTTCGAATGGCGGTCACCGACACGGGGTTCGGTATCAGCGTCCAGGAGGATACCGCGGTCACCGACCCGACGAACGACGTTGTCGGCCACCGATTCCACAACCAATTCGAAAACGAGGAAGATCTGGAGCGCCTGTGCATGCCCCGCATCGGGCATGACGTCGCTGAGACCGAGCGCCGCATGGACGTAGCGCACGAGCTTTTTGACGGCATCCTGGAAGTCCGCGCGTGGGGCGCCGATCCGTACCTTTCCCTTTGGGATCCCATCAGCATGTGGATGGGGGTCGAAGGGGCTCTGTATGCGCTCATGGACCGGCCTGAGTTCATGCATCGCGTGGTGGGGCGCATGACCGATGGATACCTCTCCATGCTCGATCAGCTCGAGAGCCAGGGGCTTCTGTGCCAGCCTCAAAGCCTCATCCATTGTACGGGGGCATGGACCGACGATCTGCCGGCCCCCGGATATGACCCGGCGCGGCCTCGCACCCGCGACATATGGATGTTCGGCCTCGCGCAAATGTTCTCTACGGTTTCGCCGGGCATGTTTCGCGATTTCGAGGTCGCCTATGCATCGCGCATCTGCGAGCGTTTCGGTCTTGTCTACTATGGATGCTGCGACCCCTTGGATCGCAAAATGAACGAGGTGCGCATGATTCCCCACGTGCGAAAAATTTCGATGAGCCCTTGGGCGGACCAGGAGCGGGGCGCCCAGGAGATCGGAAAGCAGTACGTGTTTTCTCGCAAACCCAACCCGGCGCTACTCGCGGGAAGCCATTTCGACGCCGCGCGCATCAGAGAGGACCTCGAGGCGACACGGAGGGTCTGTCAGCGCTCAGGCTGCCCACTTGAATACATTCAAAAGGACATCAGCACCGTCGGCCGTGAGCCGAATCGCCTTTTCGAGTGGGCGAAGATCGCGATGGAGGTGGCCTGCGGCTGAAGGAGCGTGCGATTTCTCGGCATAACTTCGTGATAGTTCTCCCGATGAATGGTGTTATATTCTCCTGTGATCCATTGATGAAGTCAGGAACAGGAGTCAACGCATGAGAATTTTCGATCGCCGCATTTTCGTTTCATTACTTATCGTCGGAATGCTCGCAGCAAACGCTTTCCTATGGGCCGATCCGCCTTCAGTCGTGGGCAGGCTCGATTTTGTCTCGGGAAGCGTGTCGTTTCAGCCCGGCGCTCTGGACGAATGGTCGCCGGCAACCGTGAACTATCCCCTTACCGCGGGCGACCACCTCTGGACGGACCAGGGCGGACGAGCGGAACTCCATACGGGTTCCACCGCGATCAGGTTGGATTCGAATACGGACTTTTCGTTCCTGTCTCTCGATGATCAAACCCAACAGGTGCGGCTCGGATCAGGTTCCATCAACGTCCGTCTGCGGAGTCTTGACCCCGGAGACGCGTTCGAAATCGATACCCCCAACGCCACGATCACTTTGCTCACTGCCGGCAGCTATCGCGTGGATGTCCAGCAGGAGGGCCAGGCGAGCCAGATCATTGCCCGCACAGGGCAGGCCGAGGTTCAAGCGGGTGACATGACATTCGACGTTTCATCCGGACAGAGCGGCTCGGTGACCGGAGCGGTTTCCGTGGGATACTGGGTGAGCGGCGCGCCGCAGCCCAACGAATGGGACGGCTGGAGCTCGGCGCGCGACCTGCGCGAGGATCGCCTAGCCTCCGTACGGTACGTGCCGCGCGAAATGATCGGCATGGAGGATCTGGACGCGAATGGCGTTTGGGTCACCGTGGCGGGATACGGCGTGGTCTGGCAACCGACCCATGTCGCTGTCGGCTGGGCGC
>Ga0265342_10001176_pt1 | contig 24812 bp, 22 predicted proteins | sample 4CB327metaG_FD_203125 | JGI IMG/M metagenome (GOLD analysis project Ga0265342, IMG submission 203125) | Rhizosphere microbial communities from Carex aquatilis grown in University of Washington, Seatle, WA, United States - 4-CB3-27 metaG | ecosystem: Host-associated > Plants > Roots >... | reverse complement strand
GGGATCCCTTCGGGAAACGGAGCGAAGCGGAGTGAATGCCGAAGGCATCCCTTCGGGAGAATCCATGACAATCATGCATTGTGAATCTACGAGGCTTCAATGTCGTGGATGCTTCTCCCGCCAAAATGCGGCGGGATCAGCATGACATCTACAAATGCATTCTGCATCGAAACCATTTTTGAGATAGCTTCTATTTATAGAGAGGGCAAGTCAAAAATCCTCGGTGAGGACAGTTTGAACATATCGAAGGATCCTAACAAGCAAAATAGCATGGATCCTCATCAAGACATTGCAGAGCTTTCTTCAAAATACTCTCTGACAAGTTCCTATTTAAGAAAGTCTGTTCTGTGATAAAGCAGAGATGAGCCTTCGCGTGTTTTCGTATCCTACGTGGATACAATGCGCCTCACCGTAAAGCTTTCATTCACTGTTGTGCCGGACTTTTGCCGGGCCTTCAATTTCCTCAATGCCGGCCGTCCCCTTCCTGTAAACTCTCCCGCACTTCCCGCATTCAAATTTTTCACCGCTAAGTTTTGTTGTGAAGTCCTTTATAGACACCAGGACAGGACCACAGGCGCAGACAAACCCGGAAAGGCGCGCCGGATTTCCAATCACGACACCGTACGGAGGAACATCGTGGGTCACAACGCTTCCCATGCCGATCATCGCGAAATTACCGATCGTTATTCCGGGACCGATGGTAACGTTCGCACCCGTCGTCACCCCTATGCCGACGTGCGTCAAGAGGGTTTCTTCATTAGGGTCACTGCTTGCGAGACCATCGAGTACCCGGTCAAAGGCTCTTGGAAACCGGTCATTCGTAAAGACGGTATGTGCAGCGAGCATCACATAATCGCTAATAGTTACTCCTGCACAGATGTACACGCTCGCATTCAGCTTGCAGTAGTTGCCGATGACGACGTCATACGCAATATACGTTTTCTCACCGACAATGCAGTCACGGCCGATTTTTGCGCCATGACGGATATGCACACTGTCCCACACGGATGTATGTTCACCCAGTGCGACTCCCTCTTCAATCAATGCGGTGGGATGAATACGACACCCGGGAAATCGTTCTTGATTCATTTCGACACTTTTTCCCACTGGTCGTGATTGGCACTCCGGTATGCTGATTGCACGACCATGACTGATTGAATGGCATCCTCCGGAGTAATTAATGGACGATCTTCACCGTTGATCGTGCGTATAAAATTGTGCAACTGGGATCCGACCGCTTGAAATTTATCATATCCTGTGCCGAAATTGACCCAATCCAGTTTCTCGCTCTGTCTGTAGCGGGCATTTTTCCATCCGATTTCCAACGTTCCTGCCGTTCCGTACACATGAATAAAATACGGGTTCTCTTTGTGGATCGACCAGGAGAGATCGATTGATGCCATCGTCCCGTCAAGGCAGCGCACATAAAGCTGGCATGTATCTTCCACTTCGAGCTGTTGCCATTTCTTTCCGCGAATTGCGTGCAGGTCAACGATTGGGCCTAAAAGGTACCGAACAATATCAACGCTATGGCTCCCGTTGTCGATCAGGACTCCGCCGCCGGCCACTTCCGATTTAGCATTCCACCGGTTCTTCATGTCAACGCGCGAGCAGAATTCATTTTCAAACAGAATCACCTCGCCAAGAATTCCGCTTTCCATCAGATTCTTCGCGCGTATGATATCCTGCACATATCTGAATTTGGATGCCATCATCAGCACCTTATTGGCGCGCTTTGCAGCGGCATTGATGGCTTCCGCCTCATCAACGGACAGCGCCAGCGGCTTCTCACACAAAACGTTGATCCCTGCATTCAGCGCTAATTCGCTCAACGTACGATGAGTATTCGGAGGCGTACAAATAACAACAGCATCGAGTTTCATTTCATTGAACATCTGGCCCGGATCCTGGAATCCTTTGACTCCAAATGCTTCTGCAGTACTTGACACGGCCTTTTTGTCCGTATCAGCAACAGAAACCAGTTTTGCAAGCGGTTCTTTTGTCAAGCATTGAAGATGTACCTGACTGATCCTGCCGCAGCCGACAAGACCGAACTTGAGTGTCGTTTCAGAAGTACTCATTGTGCGACCTCCGCTCCAACGGAAGCGTGGAGCCGATCGGCAATGTATTCAACATGCTCGTCAGTGTAGAATTCATTCCACGGAATCACCAGGACTTGCGATAGTGCCTTGATAGAACCGGGAAAGTTCTTCCGATCGTAATCCACTGGGGGCAGTCCTGTACGGCTTGCATCTGTGTAAGGCCAGCTGCTGTTGCCAAATGTCACCTTATCCCTGAAGATCTGACATTCGAAGGCCGGTTTGCCAATGTACCTCGGGGCTGTGAAAATGCCCGCGGCTTTCATTCTTGCTGCAATTTCAGTGAGGCCGACGCCGGTTTTCGATTCATCGATATTTACGCAGTATCTCCAGAACACCGGATTACTATCGGCCGGCCGTTTTTGAGGAGTGATGCCGGGGATGCCTGATATTTTTTCAGTAAACTTTGCGGCTGAAGCTCGTCTTCTGGTAACGACACCGCTCAACTTGGCAAATTGAGCAAGAGCGACCGCACCTATGATCTCACTGATTCGATAGTTCGGAGCGAGAAAGTAATGGTCGGGGTTCTTGTCTCCGTATCCCCACGCCTTGTTGATGAACAGAAACATCCTCCGTGCGAGGTCTGCATCGTTCGTCGTGACCATTCCACCTTCACCCGTCGTCATGTGTTTCCCCTGCTGGAAACTGTAGCATGCGATCTTCCCCATCGTTCCGACAAACTTCCCTTTGTATGTTGCATCGAATGCCTGGGCGCAGTCTTCGATCACCGGAATTCCTCGCGACCTGCTCAATTCCATGATTGCATCCATTTCACACGGAACACCGAACAGGTGAGTGACAATGATCGCTTTCGTCCGGGGTGTAATCCGCGGTTCGATTGTTTGGGCAGTAACATTGTAGCTGTCGGGATCGACATCGCAGAAAACCGGAATGGCTCCCTGGTAGAGGATCGCCGTCAGTGCACCCATATCGGTAATCGAAGTCGTGATAATCTCGTCGCCGGGATTCGGATTGATGGCGGCGATGGCACAATGAACGGCAGCCGAACCGCTGCTGCACGCGTGTGCGTGAGCCATGTTGTAACGGGCAGCGAACTCTCGTTCGAGCCGCGCGACATATTTCCCTTTCGGGCTGAAAAGCGTTCCGGTTTCAAGAACTTGACGGACAAGTTCGAGTTCTTCTGCGCCAAGATCACGACCACTTCGGTCGCCGTCGCTTGGCAGATTGATAGTTGTATTCATGAGATTGGTCCTTCTTATTTATGATTTTCGGTTTCCTGAAAAGTTTGAATTATACTAACTTGACGATTTACATTTCGTGCTCGTAACCATACGACATGCAAGAGGTAGCGCAGATGAGAAAGACCCACCTGAATAGTTCTCAAATGGCTTTGGCCGAATCGGCGGCGCGTGAGCAGTGCCGGCACTTCTGCAACTCTGGCTCCGCCCAGAATTGCCGAAACCAAAAGCTGCGCAACAGACAAAAATCCATCATCGGGCGCATCGAGCTGCAAAAGCACCTCACGCCGGTAGGCGCGAAAACAGCTCGTATATGTATAGAGCCGCACTGGGAGAATTGCCCAATACAACCGGGAGAGAAGCATGCTGATGAAGAGACGCCAGCGGACAACGCCTACCACACTCCCTTTGGGGTGGTACGGGCTCCCCGTCACAACATCGTTTCCCGCGCGAAGTGCTCTTACAAGTTCCAACGCCTGGATCGGGTCATAGGTACAGTCGCTGTCCAACGTGACAACCTCTTCGCCGTCACATTCGTGAAAGCCGGTTCGCAGTGCGGCTCCCAACCCGCGGTTCGTCGGATGCGTTAGAATTCGATACGGCAATGCACTTGCCAGACGACGAATGACATCCGCACTGCCGTCAGTCGACCCGTCATCCACAAACAGCACTTCCACACCGCCATTTCTGCTCAGAGTATCAACGAGCGAAGTCAATTTCTGGCAGAGCTGGGGAATGCCCTCCGCTTCGTTGTAACACGGAATCACGAGCGAAGTCCGTATTGGGGATTTGATATCACTATGTGTGATCAAGAGGCTTGCGCTTTCTTGGTTGAAGCAGAATTTTTTTTCCGGGTGTAACGCTTTTAAGGATTACAGCTGCCATGTACTTCTTGCTCCTCCCCGTCAGTCAGGCTGCTAAAACATTAGCAGAGAAAAGTAAAAACGCATTTACACAAATATAGGACTATTTTCTAGAAACAGCACTCGTGGGTACTGGCTATTTTGATTAAGAAAGGAGCAACATCATCGTCCTTCGATGCGTTCTCCCGCTCTTCGAGCGGGATCACTTACTCAGGATGAACATGGCCTGTTCACCCTGAGCAAGTCCCGATGTTTTTTATCGGGAAGCGTCGAAGGGACGGAACAGGCAAAGCAATCCACGACCCACTAGTGGATAGATCCTGTCAACCTTTCACTCACTTGCCACAGTCTTTCTTGATTGACTTCAATATACGATTCTTTTGAAGACGGAATCGCTTTGCATTCGTAAAAGTACTTGCCGCTCACCCCCTCCGCTTCCGGAGATACTGCAAGAAAAACGACTGTTTTCGCCCCTTCTTGGGGAGAAAGCATTTCCCGCTTCAGCAGATTCCGCATTTTCGTCCTCAACCAGCTATTGTTGCTGCCGAGATTTGTCGCGACGATGCCCGGGTGAAGCGCGTTGACGGTGACGCGTGTGCCTTCCAGTCGGCGCGCAAGGGCATACATGAAAAGAACATTCGCGAATTTTGACCGCGCGTAGGCACTTTCAAGAGTGTAATTTTTTCCCATCTGTAAATCGTTAAAATGAATCGTCCCATTTACATGTGCCCCCGAAGATACAACCACTATCCTACCGGAGTTACTCTTCTTTATCCGATCGAGAAGCAAAGTGGTCAGCAGGAAGTAGGCCATGTGGTTGAGCGCAAAATTCATTTCAAGTCCATCGACACTGACCTCGCGCTTTCCGAAATATGCGCCCGCATTGTTGATCAAAATATCAAGCCGAGAATAGCGTACGGCGAACTCCGACGCCAGCCGTCTCACTTGCTGTTGAGACGAAAGATCCGCTGTTAAATAATCGACATGAGCGGCGGGTACTTCCCGCTTGATCTTGTTGACCTGCTGGATGCATTTGCGAACCTTGCGGCCGACGATAACAACGGCTGCGCCGGTACGAGCAATTTCCAACGCAGCTGCGGCACCTATGCCGGAGGTACCGCCGGTAATCAGGCAGACTTTTGCCGAACTCTCAAACATGAAAGCTCAATCCTTCTTTGCTGCGCAGCACTTTCGTCTTGAGAAAAAGATCGACAATTGCCGGGAGGAGTAACTCCTTCAACCTATGCTCATCCTCTGTCAAAGAGAGTGCAACCGTCGATCTCTGTCTTCGGCCAAAACTTCGTTTCTCGATTCTCATTCGATACGGGTTGAATCCCAGCCTCAGGAAGCTCGCCAACGAGTTTACATTCTGCTCGGGGATCATTCCCAAAATACTTTTGACGCCCGATTGGGAAGCTATTTCTATAATCTTTCCAAAGGCAGCCGCCAATACTCCAGTTCCTCTGTACTTAGGAAGTACATAGCCCGATTCCATCAGGCCATCGCCCGCCGAGAGCGTCGGGTACCAGTCTCCGTAATGCGCCCGGAGATTCTCATTCTCGGCGGGAAGCATTAGCCATTGCAGAAAGCGAACGTTCCCATCAGAATCTTCCACAACGTAGCATGTTTTAATTCCGGCGGCCAACATCGCCAGGCGGCGAACAAGTTCGAGTCTCTCTGAAGAGGGAAGCGCCGAGTCTGAAAGCATAGATTTCAGAATGGCGACGTCGCTATCCCGAATGGGGCGAGCGGTGAGATTCAATCGCGATGAACCGATGGGTCGGAATTTCTCGACGTCCAATGATACATCAATATAAACACTGCGGCCAAAAAATTTTCCAAACCCGCTCTTCAATAGTATGAGGAAGAGCCCGTTTGAAAGAAAAAGCTGAACATATTTAATGAGGTTGAGGATTTTCCACACGACCGAGTTTCCTTCATATTAGCATCAAGTTCGGTTTTTTCCAGGCAGGAGTAACATTTTCAAGATCGATATAAGGGGAAAAAATCCGCCGGTTGTTTGGGTTGAGTTTTTCCTGATTGCTTCGTTTTGAAGGCGGCTGCTAGTTGATCGTAGACTGATTGAAGAAGAATCCATCTCCAGGTACTAAAGGCATGGGTTCGGTTCGAAAAACCCATCTTGAAATGGAAGAGTGAATCATCTCTCGTTCCGACGCCTCCTCCTATATGCATAATCTTCGCTCCGTGTTCGTACCCCCAATGCCGCGCAGTATCTAAAACGAGTTTCATCGGCGAAAATTTCAACGCTGCATGCGACGTACCGCCGAGATGGTACTGGACAATATCCCCACACTTGGTGAAAATACCTGCACATGCAATTTCGTCTCCAATTTCGCACACAAAGAGCTTGACTTCGGTCTCATCTGTCGCGACGAACTTTTGAAAGTAATGACGAGGAAAAATATAATCCTCCGTTGCACGGACACGACTCATGGTTTCACCATAGATCTTGATGAACGCATCAAGATGACGGAAATTTTCGTCGACATAGCAGGTTGCTCCCATTTCCCGCAATTTCTTCAATCCACGATGATGATTTTCCCTGTATTGAGCGACCTGGGATTCTTCCGGGATGCTCAAATCAATGGAGACGGTATGTCCCTGGCTGACCAATGTACCAAGCCCCTTAATCAAAGAATGTTGGTTGAGGAAGGGATGAAGCCTTGAAAAGAGGCTGACCACGCTCTTCTCAGTCAGCGCCCTTGTCAACGATTCCTGGAAGTCTCGCTTGACATCATCCGGGATATCTGAATGAGAAGCGACGGGACCAGGGTATCCATACACCGATGTCGCATCAAACCAGGGCTTCCCATTTGAATCTTCCAAAGCCGTATCGATCCGTCGGATCAATAATGGCAGACTAATCCGATAACCTCCTCCTTCATAAACGAAAAGTCTCGGTTCTCCTTCATCCAGGTCTTTTGCAAGCTCATGGAAAAAAGGCAAATGATAGAAATCGTGGAGTCCACTCACAGCATCTTTCCACTCATCCCTCGAGTCCAGCGAGATGATGCGAATAGAACTCCCTTTTATACTTGCCATGGCGGTCTTATGCCCTTGGAATCAGAATGATTTCTGTATAACGTTGACTCAAAATGTTCAGATTGCAGTTCATAGACGGACGGCGAAGTTTGCCGACAACATCGCGCCACCGCCGCACATAACCTTAGCGGTGATGTTCTTTACCGGCTTTTTTGTACAACGGCAGCAAGATGCTCTCCGATGATCTTGTGCGCTTTTGCTCCCCATTTATGCCCCTCCGGACTGGCGAAGTCGGTGACTCCCGAAAACCAAGGCTGCACATCGATGTACTCCAAAAAACCATCCTGATCGAGTTCCCGGATCTTCGCTTTAATCGCCGGGAACCGGTCAAGTTCGCCGTTGACAGAGATCATCAACATGCGTACTCCCCGGTTTTTCAAGTCTTTCGCGAAGGGAACTAACAGGTTGTTATAGTACCGCTCAAGAGGGGAACCCAGAGTATCTAGTTGAGTTGATCCATGGTTGTCGATGTCCCCCGTCTGGCCGGGATAATTGGATTCTCCGTGCAGTTTCTCGTAGAGCGGAATAATAACCCTGAGACGCAGGAAGTTGTAAAGCTGCGACTTTTGAATAGGTGAATTCGCAAGGAAAGCCTGAATCTGTGGGGAACTGACATCGCCTGTATCTCTGAAAACAAACCGGCCGTCTTTGTATTCGGTCACAGGTTCCGCAGGATTTTCTCCCGGGTCGTTCCCGCAGAATTGCAAAATTACCGTCTCAGGCCTCAATTGAATACCGGATTCATAGAACATCCTGATTTCTTGGGTCAGAGTAAAACCTTCGACACCAATATTGTTGACGACATAGTTCGGTTTAAGCAATTGCTGCATCACCGCAGCATACTCTTGACCGTCATCAACGCCCGTTCCAAAGGAATATGAATCTCCAACAATGACTACGCTGTGACGCTCACCAATCGCTGTAAACGGAACTGTCGTTCCTCTGAACCCGTACTCGTTTGTGGTATAATGGAATTCATAAAGACCGGGCAATCCGTTCACTATTCGTACGTTCTTGCGCAGATAATTCGTACCTGGGGTAGTAATAAGGTTGTGGGCTGAAAAATCGCAGGAGCAGCTCGCATGAAAGAATCACCACAACGACACCGAGCGTTACCGTGACTGCAATAAAAGCGACACGTCTCATCTTCATAAGCACCTCAATTCAATTGCCGTTCCGCACGGCTTGTCCCAAAAATCTGTTCTGCTAATTATGAATTCTTCATCACTTCTATATCTCTGAAGGCGTTCTATTTCTTGCTCAATTCATAATAATCATAAAGAGGGAGGAATCGACCAATAACCGGAGGGAAATGACGTTTCTTCACGACGACGAAATGCTCTTCAAGCATCTCGCGGATTGTATCAGGACCATTTTTGAATTCCTTATTAGCCGGAATTCGAGAGTACAGGGACACGATCGAATCCAAGAGCGCATTCCTTTGCGGGCAGATGGTGAAGAGGCTTGCACCCGGTTTCATAATCCTTTTGGTTTCGAGCACCGCGGTTTCCAACTTCCCAACAAACTCCCAGACACTTACTCCAACTATTGCATCGAACGTTTCACTTTTGAACTGTGTTGCTTCCAAAGATTGCCGGGAGAGTTCGACTTTTGTGTCCGTTGCATCGCAAAGTCTTCTCACTGCTTCCATTTTGTCATGAATGTCGATCGCTGAAAGGCGCTGACAATGCTTGGAAAGTTCGGGAAGGAATATCCCGCTTCCGGTCCCGATCTCCAGCAAAGCAGGGAAATTCTTTCCATCCATTAAGCGGAGCATCGCATTAAATCTGAATCTTTGGATGTACTTGATCGGGAACTTGTAGTTCCAGTGGTAGTAGTCCACACCGCTGGTAGTCTGCATCAGCGTTTGATCGGGCAACGAGGCGCGCATAGTATCTCTCTTGAATGCTTACCACATTCACTTCGTAAATCTTTGTTGATGTCCTTCCCGCTCAACGATAGAGCAGGACAACAGTTCTCAGCGGATCGCCACCGTTTCAGACCGCTTATCCCCCGTCGCGACAAGCATGTCTCCCAACCTGGTGAACGAGAAGAGGTTATCGAGACGAACAAAGGGATAGACCAACCTCGCGATGAGACTCATGCCTGGCTTTCCCCACATTTTCTCGATCGAGTGCTCTTGACCAAAGAGCCGGATTTTTGCGAGGTAAGCAACCACCAGCAGCCGATAGAACGGAAAACCTGTAACGAAAGTCTTCACGTCGGTAAATTGATTAAGTTCTTCTCGAACTTGGTCGACGGTGTATCGGCGAACATGTCTGCTGTACTCATCAAGGACAGACCATCTCTGCAAATCCAGGGGCACGGTGATAATGAGACGGCCTCCAGGTCTAAGTGCCGTATACATGTTCTCAATCATTCGACGGTGGTCGCTGACGTGTTCGAGAACTTCCGCACAGACGACGAGGTCATAAAAATTCTGCCTTACTATTCCAGGCTCCCGAAAGTCTGCAACTTCAAACTGTACCTTCTGTCCCCCTCTCATTGCAAGAGATCGTGCGAGCTTTATGACTCGCTCCTCGATGTCGACTCCTTTAACTTCGAAGCCCCGCCGGGCGAGTGCAAATGAAACCCGCCCTGTGCCGCATCCGACATCGAGGGCCTGACCTCCATTTGGAGGAGCAAACTTGAGAATGAGGTGTGTGAGATTTCTTAGGCTAGGTTCTTTCCATTGCCAGTCCAATAACGGTTTGTCTGATTTACTCTTATAGATCTCCATAGGCTTTTCGCGCAGGCATACATGCGCGCCAGTTAGACCGGAAGAAAATCAGGAAGTTTAACCTTGACCCCGGCGCGGAGTTTGAGCGTATCGGCGAATCTATTCATGGGTAGCACTTCGTGCTTTGCCGTGAGATCCGTGAGATAGTGCCGTATGCGCTCAAGCTTGACGCTGGAACGGATGTCCATCCCCGGGAAAAAGGAAAGCGTTGCGACATCATCGCTGCCTAAGAAATCAAGAGAATGAAGCAGCAAAACAGGTTCTACTCCAGCTGCACGGCAGAAACGAAGGGCCGATCGCCAATACAAACGAGCGAGGATGGGAGAGAATGTACTTAGGTAAAGAACGTAGCTGAAATGAAATGGCACCCTCAACAGCGGAATCGTTGTCACCGGAATCTCAAAAAGTGTCGAGGCATCGATCTTCCACTTGTACGGCTTCAGAGGTCTTAATCCATCGCGAAATGTACCGAAGAGCGTGCCGCGCTCCTCTTTCTGTTGACGACTAAGCGAAGTATTCATGAAATAGTACAACCTGGCAAGCGGCCCCATGAAAGTCGGAAGCGTCGAAGTATCGTACCGGTATCCCCTGCGAGCAAGAACCTTCAGTGTCTCATTTGACATGCTGTATCCGGGTCCCCGATAGCCGATAGGACGTATCCCCGTTACTTGTTCGAGGAGCTTTTCTGCCTCCTCGATCTCCCGTTCCGACACGCTCTCCCGCATCCATGGCTCGTGATTCTGAGAATGGTTGCCCACGTCATGACCGGCTTTTGCAATCATCGAGAGCGCTGCGCGGTTCTTTTCCGACTCGGCGTCTTTTCCGACTATGAAGAATGTTATCTTGAGGTCGAATTCAGCGAGAAGAGAAAGAATTCTGGGAACCACGACAGGGAGATATGAAGGGTATTCTTTCCAAATCGCATCGCCGTGGGCTTTGAGGTATGACCATTCATTATCAAGATCGAGGGATAGTCCGGCAATCGGTTTCGTGGTTTTTGCGAGTGATGACATTATAGTTATCCTTGAGTATTTGGACGAATACCAGCGCTGTCTGCCTGGTTCGATATCCTTCGCCGCTTTTTTGCTCTACTTCCACAAAACTCTGTAGAGAACTTCGCCAGGGAGTTTCTCCACCTTCGCATCTCGAAGAATTCCCTTGTCAACAGCATCTATGTAGATGGGAGAAACCACATACAGCCTCCGTTCACCTAAGAGGGTGCGGAACTCGCTCGGGCTGCTATTATATGAAGGCAGCGGACTGCCGGGCCACTTGACTCTCCCGAACGAATTGCCGCGAATTCCGATCCCCTGAAAGCTCGGATTTGCCCACCGTTCCAACAGGAGAACTGAAAAAGGAGTCTGGTCACTGATGATGACGCCATTCGGAGCTGCTTCCTGAAAAGCCGCCTCAGCGAATCGTTGCGCTGAGTTTTCATTTTGCTTCCATGGATAAATCCAGTACCGCAATTCGTCGCGGAATGGCAGCATCCGGGGTCTGTTGACCTCAACTCCGAACCTTTGCAGCACATCCGGCAGGACTCCGTAGACTATCGGCATGCCTACGATCGATGCGATGGTCGTAACGATGACCGCGCGACGCCACCCGGCAGACAAATCAATAAGGTAATTCGCCCCTACGGCGGCGGCGAGAGCGATCATCGTCATCGCGGGCAGGCAGAAAATCCAAATCTCAACCGCATTAAGACGGGCAACGAATAAGATGTCGATGAGTGTAATACCGGCGAGCACTAGCGCTGTCGTGGTTCCCAAACGCTTCCGAAATTTAATCCACCCGACGACAGCCAGCGGAAACAAAACGTTGACGAAGCTGAGCGAGGCGATAGCAGCATTAGGAATTGTGTACTCTGTCAAAAACTTCGTATTTGTCACCAAATCGTACGCTACTCCGAAGAATGCATCAAAGAGGGCGAAATGCAGATTACCGGTGAGCATCCAGATTTTGATGACCAGGACAATGAACAAAACCGCGCCTGAGCAGTACGTTACAACCGCGATTCCAAGGGACCACAGCGGCAGTTCTTTTCTGAAAATTAAATAGATTACCAGCAAGCCCTCTACTGGAATCATCAGCAATGCGAGACCGTGAAGCGACAGATTCACTCCTGCGACAAATGCAAGGATCGCCAAACGCTGCCAACGCGGATCCCTGATAAGCTTAATAAGCAGCAACAATTGGAGCGTCATCCATGTAAGGTTCAGAGGATAGGTCTGCGTTATTGTCGCCAGCCACCAGATCATATGCGACAATCCGAACATTGCGGTGAACGACAAGGCAACCCATCGCCGATTTGTCAAGAGCATAACGACTGCCATAAAATTTGCCAATGCCACCGCCATTCCCAAACCGCTGATCCAGTTCAACCTCCAAAACAAATCGCCAATAGGAATATTTTTCACGATCTGGCCGATAACGATCAGCAGTGGATGGGCATTTGCCCCTACTCCATCCAGCCAGAAGTAATCTTGAGTCAAAATCCTCCACTGGAATCTGGCGCTGTCCTGCCAGGGAATTGTTGTTTGAGCTGTGAGGCCGTAGAATGCACTTGCAACAACGAATACGAGCACCCAATACGCTCCGTTCTTTCGATCGGAAAGCCAGGTCGTGAATTTTGCGATGGCGTTGGATGAATCTGGGGCGGGCTTAATTTCCAGAGTATTCATAACATTTTTCTTGGTTTTTGATTGGAATGGCCAGGTCTAGTATGCTTTGATCACTTTATGCCGTTTCTCGATAATGAACTCTGATTTTCACATTGCGATTGCAATTAAATTCATGACACGATCTTCGGATTCCATCCGTGAATATGACCGATCAATCTATCTCCGGTAAGCAGGGAAGAAGTCATTGGACAGAGATTGATTGACGTCTACTTCACTTGCTCCGGTTTTAGATGAAGTCAACATCCGGTATTCGTTCTCTAACAGGATCCACCGCCATGTGAAGAACTCGTGCCTGATATGAGAGAACCCTGCTTTGAAATTGAACAATGAATCCTCGCTCGAACCCACTCCGCCGCCTAAATGAAGTGTTGCAGCCCTCTCTTTCACTCCCCATTGCCGTGCGGTATCAAGAAGAAGTTTGGTAGGGGCGTACTTTAAAAATTTTTCCGACGTCGTAGAGAGGTGATATTGGATGATCGAACCGCATTTCAAGAAAATCGCAGCGCACGCAAATTCCCCTTGGACGGTACAAACAAAGAGCTTAGCTGTTGCCTCGGTGGTGGCCATGAGTCTCTTGAAGTAAGAATGCGGAAGAAAGTACTCAGGTTTCGCTCCCACGCGTTCCATGTTGTGGTAATACGAATCGACGAACGCCTCCAAATGGATTAGCTCGTTATCAATCTCGCACGTCGCACCCATCTCCCGGAGCTTCCGGATCCCTCGTCTATGGTCTCCGCGGTATTGAGCCACTTGCATCTCCTCCGGGAGTCTCAGGTCAATTGAAATAGTGTAGCCGTTCCCGGTGATGACCCCAATCCCGGTGAGGAGCGAAGACTGATTCAACAGCGGATGAAGTCTTGTGAAGAGACTGACGACCCTCATGTCAACAAGTGCTTTCGTCAACGCCTGGTGGAAGTCATGCTTGATCGTAACCGGGATATCAGAATGAGAAGCGACGGGTCCTGCATAACCATACACCGACGTTGCATCAAACCATAGCTCTCCCCCGGGACCGTCTACAACTGAATCGATCCGACGGATCAATAACGGCAGACTGATCCGATATTCTCCGTTCTCATAGACTAAAAGCCTTGGCTCTCCCTGGTTCAAACGTCTTGCGAGATCGTTGTAGGAAGGCAAATGATAAAAATCATGAAGTCCGTTCAAAGCCCCTATCCACTCTTCCTTAGAATCCAGCGGGATAACCCGGAGGGAACTCAAATGTTTCTTGACAAACACAGAATGTTTTTTGATTGCATGAGCCGGGACGCCAACGAAAGTTGTCCGCGGAGGAACATCTTTTAGTACTACCGCACCCGCCCCGACGATTGCCCATTCTCCAATGATCCTGGTCTGCAGGATTGAGCTTCCGATACCGACAAAAGCTCCTTTTCTTATGCGTACCGCTCCGCCCAGATGTGCGCCGGGACCAATGGTTGCATGCGGTCCAACCGTGCAATCATGTCCAACCGTGCATCCTGTATTCAATATCACGTTCTCCCCAATCTTCGCTCCCGTATTCACCACAACGCCCGCGAACACGACCGTGCCCCGTCCCATCTTGACGTCGTGAGCGACGGTTGCATTCGGATGAATGACTGTGACCAATTTTTCACCGCGCTTGGAGAGTTCTTCAAAAAGCTTCTGGCGGTCTTCATTGTCCCCAACTCCAATAACGACCATGTCGTGGGGGATATGTTCGATCTCATACAGAGGGCCAAACACGGGTTTCCCAAAAATGGATTGCTGGTTCATTGCAGGATCGTCATCAAGGAATCCAAGAAGTTCCATACCTCCGTATTTTGCAGAACGGCTCAAAATAGCATCGGCGATGACCCGAGCGTGACCTCCGCCCCCCAGGACGAGAATGCGGACATTTTTTTTCTGATCCACGGTACGAGGCTGGGTTCTTGCCCCTTCGCTCGTTGAGTGATTTTGTTCGCCCCCAGAACGGACCGGCGCAGTCTTTTGTACAACTGGAAGATTCACTGGAATAACAGCCGGCGCCGGCATTGGTGCCGCACCGCCGTCTTTCCGCAGCCGTTCAGCAACAGGGGAGTCGTTCGCGGCAAGGCCTTCTGCCAATTGCGGAGCACGATATGCAGGAAAGAAATTATCGGAAAGAGATTGATTGATATCTGTTTGATTTGTTCCGGTTTTAAAAGACGTCAGCTTCCAATACTCTTTTTCTGACAGTATCCAACGCCACGTGACGAACTCGTGCCTTATATGAGAAAAACCCGCCTTAAATTGGAACAATGCATCCTCGCTCGAACCAACTCCGCCACCTAAATGAAGAGTCATGGCACCCTGTTCAACTCCCCATTGTCTTGCGGTGTCGAGCAGAAGTTTTGTGGGTGCGTACTTTTGGAATTTTTCTGATGTAGCGGAGAGGTGGTATTGAATAATCTTATCACATTTTAGGAATATCGCCGCACAAGCAAGTTCCTCATTAATAGTACACACAAAAAGTCTCGCTATTGCCTCAGTCGTATCCATGAGTCTATCGAAGTAAGTGCGCGGGAAAAAATACTCAGCTTTCGCGCCAACGCGTTTCATGTTGCGATAGTACAACTCGACAAAAGCGTCCAAATGCCTTAGTCCAAGATCAATCCCGCAAGTCGCTCCCATATCTCGGATTTTTCTGATGTCCTGTTTATGCCCCTGCCGATATTGCACAACTTGATCCGCAGGCGTAAGTGAAAGGTCGATCGAGATCGTCTTACTTTCAGGTTTGTAGTTCCCCAGACCGTGGAGTAACGGCTGCTGCAGAAATAATGGATGAAGCCTCGAGAAGAGAGACACTACTTTTCTCTTCTCAAGGCTCTCGCGAAGATCTATTTGGAAATTCTTGATCACTTCGTCCGGCATATCCCAGTTTGAAGCGAGGGGGCCGGCATAGCCATACACCGATGTGGCATCATTGAGTCCACCCTCAACTCGTTCCGGCCCTTGTTTTGTTGATACCGGACGCAGGACCAAAGGAATTGCAATAACATACTCCCCATCGCGATGCACAAAGAGCTCGGCAATGCCTTCACCTTGCGTTTCGGCAAGCCGATGGTATGACGGAAGAAAGTAGAAGTCGTATGCCTTCATGTGAGTGAGAACTGCCAGCCACTCAGCTGCCTGATCGGTTCTTAGAGTTTCCATCGTCGATCCAATTATTTTATTTTGATTAGCATAAATTTTGTGTGACGCTAATTAAACAGTGACGATGCGACCTGCGATTCATGCCTTTAAGCGGCAGGCCGCGGTCCGGATACTTCCAAAGGTCTTTTGAAGGACGCGGTTTTAACAAAAGGAGTTATCCATCACGAAGTGCTGCTCAGCATCGGGCGAAAGTGATTTGTCCGCTTCCCAGAAATCACCCCTTGAACTCGTGGCCAAATCTCTTAATGCAGTCGGCAACATAGGACATATCTTGCGTGGAATATCTCATGTCACAGTGGATAGAGAGCATACGCCTGCTTGCATCGAAGTGGTCCGAAGGAATACCCTGGACGGCCGGCTTCTCAAGAGACCAGAGAATTGCCGGATAGATATCGGCCTGGATCAGCCTCGTGCGGACAAAATCTCTCCGTTTGACGGTATCAAAAAGCAAAATGCAGGAAAAAGGAACAATGTCGGTTGTCACGTCAGAGGAGACTACCTGAACCCATTTCAGGGATGATATTGACTGATGCACCGTATCGAAGTTTCGTTTCCTTTTTTCCCTCCACTCCTGGGCGGGGAAGTTATCGAGGTTCTCTTTTGTCCATCCTAAGATTCCAGAAATATTTTGCGTGCACAGATCTTCTTCTCCGGCCAAGGAAAGGGCCCGGTAACCGGACTTGTCGGCAATTTGACCTCTAAGAAAAAGAGCCTTCAGCCTCATTGATTCGAGCTTCTTTTCCGCCGCACTGCGATGCTCGCCAGTGAGCCGGGGCGTCGTCGGAAGTTCTTGCTGCCTGGGAGACCATAGTACGCCGCCGTCGGGAACAGGCAAAGTCTTCCTCAATGATGCTATGCAATAGTCTGCCTTACTTTTGAAAGTCCATACGGACCATGGGTCGTGCGTATGATCTTCAATGACGGCCGAGGCATGGCTCATGTCAAATCCTTGTCCAGCATCAGAGTGCAAACCAAAATGATTGACGATAAAGACAACGTCACCAGCGGTGAACCTGGGGGCAACGCTAACACCGCTCTTCCCCGGGTACCACGATGAGTAGCTTTGCAGAGCGATGCCGCTCTCAGCAATTGCGCTCACGACTTCCTGACAAAAATAGGCCGGCAGCCAGAGACGCTTCCAACCGCGGGAAGCCATTCCAAACATCAGTATTGCCTTGATCGCGTCTCGGCCGGATCCAAAGAAGATCCCTTTCCCATCCCATGGATACACGGCGGGTCGATTGTGATGGATGTCTTCTCTCAACTGAAACTCTGAACCCTGTTCCCAGGGAAGAACGACCGGAGAGTTCGCTGACCCTCCATGACCCGCCGCGGATTTGGAAGCGTTCCCCGATTCATCCTTGACCGCACGAGAACCCTGGAATTCCTCGGCGGCCACGTACCCTTCCTGGCTGATGCCTTTCCGTCCCAGAACTATCCAGATGGTCATAAACAAAATTTTCAGATCCAGGGTGAAAGACTGGTGATCGACATACCAGACGTCGAGTGCGAACTTCTCTTCCCACGAGAGGCTGTTCCGGCCTTTTACCTGCACCCATCCTGTGAGCCCCGGCATCACGTCGTGCCGGCGTGCTTGCTCGGGCGTGTACCGATCCAGATACTTCATCATGAGCGGGCGCGGACCAACGAAACTCATTTCTCCTTTGAGAATATTAATCACTTCGGAAAGTTCATCCAGGCTGTAACTCCGTATCGTGCGCCCGATAGGAGTGACACGTTGATCGTCCGGGAGAAGATTGCCGTTAGCGTCACGCTCATTGGTCATCGTCCTGAACTTACAGATGTTGAACGGCTTTCCCCTGAAGCCCGGACGCTTCTGCTGCAGCATGACCGGACTCCCCATCTTGATCCTCATCACAAGATAGATCGCAATGAGCAACGGCCACACAAGCATAAGCACAATAATGCTGAGCAAAAGGTCGATGGCTCTTTTGATATAATTCCGGTACATACTTTGGAGAAATGGAGTTTGCTGCATTGCGACAATGGTACGTGAGATAATCGGAACTTAAATTGTATAGGTTGCGCCAGATTTCTTCTTCATGAAAAATTCCTGGTAAATCCGCACCTGCTCGTCAACTATTTTATTCTGATCAAAGAGCTCCACAACTCGCGCCCTTGCCTTGTTCCCCATTGTGCGCGAAAGTGCAGGGTTGGTTATGATTTTTTCAATAGCTTCAGCCAGACGCTTAGGATCTTTGATCGGGACAATGAATCCCGTTTCCCCTTCATCAACTGCCACTTCAACTCCGGCGACGGCAGTACATACAGAAGGTTTTCTCATTGCACCCGCTTCAACAGGGATTCGCGGGAAACCTTCGTAGTGCGAGGGCAAGACAACCACATCCATCAAGGAGAGATAGAGGGGAACATTCTTCTGCAGTCCAAAGAAAACTACGTCATCCTCGAAACCCGACGTCTTAACAAGGGCCTTCAACAATTCGACGGAGCTGCTGTCTTTGTCTGATGAAAGAATGTCTCCTAAATATACAAGCTTGGCTCTTATACCTTTGGCGCGGATCCGGCGATAAGCTTCGAAAAGTTCCAAAATGCCTTTGGCACCAATCATCCGCCCAACATAACCAATAACAGGAACATCATCGTTGAGGCGATGTTCTTTCCGCAGTTCGCCCAAATGAATCATATCGATCTTGTCCGGATCGAACCGAGAAAGGTCAACCCCGTACTCATACCGCATCGAAACCACTCTGTCGGAAGACGCCAGCTTGTATTTCACCATCGCGCGTGCGTCCGCATCATTCAATGTAATAAAGAGGTCCACCATGCGCGATGTTGCGAGCTCGCTCACGAAATAGAAAACACGATGCAGGAAAGGAACCCCGGGTGCCAGCAATGAACCGAGGACCGAATGAATGACAACAGGCGTTTTGGCTTTGAATGCGGCTAGCCGTCCGTAAACTCCGATGACTGGCGTATACGTATGGACAATGTCGTAGTGACCATCTTTCAGAGTCTTGCTGAGTTCGTTGATAACGCGGATATTCCCAACTGAACTAGACTTCTTATCCATGGGGAGCATGGTAAAAGGAAACCCCGACGCCTCGATCTCTTTCACACCTTCGCCCGGTCCAAAGGCGAATTCTACCTGATGCCCCCGCTCGCGCAACCTCTTCGCGAACGGGAAAATGAAGGTCGACGCCGTCATAGGGACACGCGTCAGAAAGAGAATTTTCATAAATTTGCTAAGCGTTCTTGCATAATACGCGATAATTGACCGGTGCGTCCTAGTCGTTCAATCCAAACCGGGGACTTTCGTTCCCAAAACCTGTTTGATCTCCCTGGTGAAATTATCCAGCATTGCTGTATCTGTTATCGCATTGTTCCGGCGTTTCAGCAGGATATCCATTCTGCCGGCAGCAGACAGTGCATACACGACCGCCGATTTTGCATACGCCTTGGCAATGAGGAGCGGAATCTCATACGGCTTCAGGCCGAGGTAGCCGTACTGTTGGTACAGCTTGCGCTGGCTTGCGTACGCAGTCAGCTGCCGTTGTGGGGTTAGATTCTCCTCTTCCCGGTAATAGTAGAACAGATCGCTCATGATATAGAGCTTGAAATCATCCTGCGAAAACGCACGAAGCCAAAGCTCGTAGTCTTCAGTCCGGTTGATCGACTCGTCATAAGGATTCCTGAGGAACCATGCTCGTCTGCCGAGGATTGCGGCATGAACGACCGCACATTGACCAAGCAGAAGTGTGCGGCCGGAGATCACATCTTCCGGGCTCCCCCCCCTCACACCGATAGGACGGTTGTCCCTCGTGATCGAACATACTCCGGCGGTAACAAGATCGATATCGGGGCGGCTTTGAAGGATCTCTAGCTGTCTTTCGAAGCGGTTCGGCGATATCAGATCATCCGCATCCATGCGGCCGACGAAATCGTACTTCGCCTCAGCCGCGATTTGATTAAGCCTCGACGGCAGACGCCGATTTCTTCCGTCTGAAATAACGCGAACGCGCGGGTCGCGAACGGACTTCGCAATCTCGAGCGACCGGTCCGTCGATCCGTCGTCCACAAGAATGAGCTCCCACTCTTCATGCGTTTGAGCGAAAACCGAACGAAGCGCATCAGCAAGAGATGCTTCTGCATTGTAAAACGGGATTCCGATGGATATCGGAACGGATGATCGTGCTGACTTCATAGAAATTCCGTCAAAAGCCGAGAGACGTATTGAATCTGAACGACGTGAGATTGCTGAACCGTATGGTCTCAAGGGTATATAATATGATGAACCCGAAAATGAAAACGAACCCTACGACGAATTTCGGCAATCGTTCCGGCATGTTCTTGAAGACGATCGGCCACAGCAGCACTGTGCTCAAAGAAGAATAGAAAGCGAAACGGAGGAATCCCGACGGATCGACACCGGCGACGCTGGAAACGACCCCTATCATGGTGCCGAAGAAAAGCATATTCAAGTAGCGATCATACTCCTCTCGATACTCTGCAACGTGCTTCTTAAAAAAAACAAAAAACATGAGGAAGACCACGTCGAGACCAACGACGAAATATCCTCCGCTTGCTTCCTGGGCGGCATAGCCAGAATATCTCGGGTCCAGGACATTGGAGGCCGTACCGATTATTCCTTTAAAGAATATGCTCGTGACAATCCCCAATGCTGCAATGATCATATTACCCCTGAAGTTGTTCGGACGATTAAATATGAAGTATAGGGGAAGCATCCCGATCGCTGTTTTGTGGAAGAGAGATGCCACAATAACCAGGGTGAGGTACTGTAATAGTTTGTGTTTGAGCAAAGGGCCAATCGTCAGCGAATAGATCGCGCAAGCGACGCCCTGACGAGCTCCATTAAAAAAGAAGGTGTATACTCCGGAGGTAAATAAAAGGAAAAAAGAAACTGTGATATTACGCGAATATGTCACGATAACATACTGGTAACAGCTGATCACGATGACGGCAATTGTAATAAAGAGAGCAACGTATTGATCCGAAATAAAATGCACCAGCCATGTAATGACCCAAAAACCGTATTCCTGAGTTTCAACCCCCAATCGCGCAACATCGGCGAATGTTCGTATGCGCTCGAAATACCCCACGTAGTTTGATGTATCCGTTCCCACACTTGCGTCACGGAGCCCCGGAACAAGAACCATCGCCAAGAAGGCGATACCGAGCATCACGTGTCTTATGAATGAAGACCGCGTAATGCTTGCTATCGTCGAAACAATGACAACGACGACCATGACCATCAGGTATGCTAACATCTTTGTCTAAACCGATAGTGGTGAGGATTTTATCCGAAGATATATCTGTCTTATCGAGGACTCATCGAATACAATATTCAATTCTGAACAGTTGATGAGCCTTGCAGAGTTTCTGAACTCTTCATTCCGCCCCTTGTTCAATAAATTTTTTGCATTTTTCTTTCATCGAGTTGGAGAGCGAGAGATGAGTGCCTGAATTCGTCACCATCGTGCCGGCATCGATCTTATCGCCAAGCGGAAAATTCGCTTTGAAATTTCCGCTTCCGTCTACGTCAACTCTGTTGAACAACTCCACAATTCCGTCAAAACGGCAGGTATCAAGAAAAGCGTTGAAGCCGTTGACAAAAATGACCGGGGTACCCATGGCGAGGCAGGGCAACGCAGCGTGAATTCTTGATGTGATCACCAATTTTGCCCTTGCATATTTCTTGATCAGCGCTTCAGCAATGGCAAACTTCTCTTCGTCCGAGTACCTGCCGGATTGCAGTACTTGAGTCTCATGGCTCGCGCTTTTCAGCAAGCCGTCATCAATGAGTCTTTTCAGATCACGGGACCGTTTGTGCAGTTTCAGGACATCACCGTTCATGACCCCCCGTACGCCTTCTCTCCAGTCTGCGACCATGGCAGATGCGCTTGGATAGTTATAGAACGGGTCAACGATGTAAACAATGTCGTTTCTAGCAGCATCCGGCACCGCATATAAACTCAACGTCAGTGTAAGGCAGCCCGAGAAATAGGCACGAATTCCTTTCTCTTCGAGAAGCGTAACCGTGAATCTGTCCCTGCATCCGATCGGCTCAAACCTCTTCAGATAGTCCAAAGCGCGGGGGTTCAATATGTAGGGGGCTGCAGAAGAATTCACATGGAACGAAATAAAAAGGGGATGAATCTTTTCCGAGGGGAGCCAGTTGTCAATATTATGGGTGAACCAGCCGTTCAAGATAATTTTTATCGGATCGCCGTCATACAGAGCCATCTCTTCCCGATTGATCAACGCATCAACCCTTGGCAGGAATTGCTTTGCCGCGAGGCTCTGCACATAGTCCCCGATATTGAATCTGGGGCCCTGTTCAGTGTATGTGAGCAAACCATATTTCATATTCAATTTTCTATTCAAGATTGAAGCTCTTTTTAATGAATCGGTAAAATCTGTACAAATATTTGAATCTATTCATTAACTTAAACTTCAGTTGTTCAACCCTAGCGCTATTATTGATCTTGCTCGTAAGAATTCTGGTGAGTTCTCCAGAGGCAACTCTTTGAACATAGGCAGATTCTTTCTGCTTCTCTTCAAAGACAAAAAAATGGTTATCTGATTTCGCTTTATCTTCTATGTCTTTCCGGAGATTCACTAAGCCAATTCTTGATGTTTTCATTTTCCTAAAGTGGTCTAACGCTTGAGCATATATCTCAAACGTTTCGCGGCCTGGATGATACGGATAAAGCATCGTGATCCGCCCTATATCAGTATTCTTTTCTTGGGTCACCGCGTTTCCTCTATCAATTGCTTCATCCTGTTGATCCCCTCTACAACTCTCTCCCACGGTTCAACTCCGACCGAAATTCTGACAAACTTATCACAGGATCTGCCATATCCTGCGCCGGGAACCGTGCTGACGTTCTTTTCATATAAAAGCTTTGTCGCAAACTCCTCCGAATGTAGTTTTGATGGAGCTATTGATGCGAAAAGATAGAACGTAGAATTTCCTTCAAGGTGGTCAATGCCTGTTTGTTTCAAGTAATTCCGCACTTTATTCCTGAAAGTCACGACATTTTTCACCTGCGGACGGCAGATACTCATGATCTCCTCGAAGTGCTTCGCAAGATACAGCTCCAGAATTGTCGGAGGGCAGGTCACAAGATGTTGTTGAACTTTAATAATCTGATTGATGAGATCGCGGTTGGCGATGACGTATCCGATCCTCCAGCCGGATATTCCTAGATTCTTCGAAATGGAATTCGTGATAATTGAATACTTGAATTCCTTATCAATTCTGCCGAGTGAAATAAATTGTTCATCCGTTCCCATGAAATCGCTGTATGATTCATCCGACAATAAATAGATGTTTCGTTCCCGGCACAGATCGAGAAGGTGCTGCACCTCTTCGTAGCTATGGTTGTTACCGCGTGGGTTGTTCGGATTACAGAGAATGATGCATTTTGTCTTTGGGGTAACGTACTTTTCAAAATCCTTCACGCCTTCCGTGTAGGGAACAGTGACGGGTACTGCATTGCATAGTTTCACCATTTCGGTGTAACTCACCCATTGCGGCTCCCACACGATGACTTCATCACCTGAGTCAAGGATCGAAAGCAGTGAAATGAAGATCGCCGATTTCGCCCCCGTGGTGATGATGATTTCGTCCTCAGGTCTTACGTCGACCTCATATTCCTCCCGATAGTGCCGGCACAATTTTTCCCTGAGATCATTGATCCCCCGCGAATGGGAATAGTGATAGATATTGGGGAAAGGAAGGTCGCCGAACTCATGGAGCGGAATGTTGAAATACGCTTCGCCGTAGGACAACTTGATGATATCCCTCCCTTTTTCCGACAGCTCATAGACCATATTGTTGTACTTGATCGACATCCCTTCGATGATTGAGAGCACGTTCTTTGAATACTGCATATAATTCCTCTTAGGTAAGTAAGTAGATGTGTGGATCTTCGTTTTCGCTCCCGATCGGATTCTTAACGTCCGCGTTCCTTCGTCTTCGCGCAGTCATTCGCACAGGCGTATGAACGGCACCCTGAACGTTTTGTGAAAGGTCAACCTGTTGTGAAACCGTTGCCAGATGCTGTGTGGATCAATCCACCTGTAATCATTAAGAACCCTGTCTGAGAATAAAACAATTTTTTCTCACTGGTATTGACAAGTTCCGATGGGTGCGAGCGCCTTGCGGGTGCACTCCATAATGATGTCATCAACCTTGTTATCAAAAGCGATGCCTGTGTCAAGTAACAGAATATTATCCATTATATGCTATTTTATTGTTTTATTCAGTAAGATGACAGCTCGGGCAAAATTGTGTGCTGTTTCACGCCTGTACGTTAGCTTTGCGTAGAACTTGCTCACTGCTATTTTTTTGTCTATTACGTTAAGATGCTTGTTGATGGCCTTGAAATTCTGAGCCAAGGCCCATTGCTGTCGTTGATCACCACTTTCGTACGTCTTCCAACGCTTACAGTTAGATACACTCCGGTACAACTCTTTATCAAAGAATTCATCGTAGAACGCCTTCTGCTGACGGACGGTCTCTGTGGTGTTGCCATAGTCGTAGTACAGACTCTGGATAGAATTAGAGAACAGACCAATGAGGTGTTGTGCAATCTTGAACACCTGCTCGCCCTCCAATTTGAATTGATCCACCAATGCATGTGCTGCCTGCTGGAGCATTCGTTGACGATGGCAGAGCACCTCCACAGCCAAGTGCTTGTTCTTGAGCGAAGTGGTAGTGGTACTGTCGTAGAGGTAACCGATGGCAGATGTAGTAGCAATGCCACGGGTGTGCAACAGGTAGTTGTAGACAAAGAGACGATCCTCAGAATGTGAGAGTCCGGTATCGAATCGCAAGTTTTTGTCCGCCATGATGCTTCTGCGGAAGAGCTTGCCCCAAAGGGGGCACCGATGCAAAATATTAGTTTCACCCATTGCCTTGCGCACAGAGTCAAAACCCTCATAGACGGCAGTATTGTAGGTGTAGATGTCGTTACGGCTTTGCTCCACAATGATGTAGCCAGCGT
>Ga0265342_10001174_pt1 | contig 24910 bp, 22 predicted proteins | sample 4CB327metaG_FD_203125 | JGI IMG/M metagenome (GOLD analysis project Ga0265342, IMG submission 203125) | Rhizosphere microbial communities from Carex aquatilis grown in University of Washington, Seatle, WA, United States - 4-CB3-27 metaG | ecosystem: Host-associated > Plants > Roots >... | reverse complement strand
AAGGGCCGAGGATCGATGACGGTGCGCCGCTCCTCCTCGGCTCGAGAGAAGGTCTTGAGGCCCCGCACGATCTTCCGGATCCGCTCCGCGCCCTCCTGAACGTCGAGCGCCATGTCGCGGAGATCCGGCAGACGCTGGGTGAGCGTCCAGGCGTCGAGGTTCTTCAACTCCTCGATGATCAGGTTGATGTTTGCGCTGACGAAGGCCAGCGGGTTGTTGATCTCGTGCGCGACTCCGGCCGCCAAGGTTCCCACCGAGGCCATGCGATCGGCGAAGATCAGCTGTCGCTCGAGCTTGTCCTGGGTCTCCTTGGCCTCGTTGAGGCGCTGCTCAGTGAGCTTGTGCTCGGTGATGTCGCGCGCCGCTGCATAGACCAGCCCACGATCGACATGGGCGACGGATCGCCACTCGAACCAGCGGTAGCTGCCATCGCGGCAAAGGTACCGATTGACCAGAGGACCGAGGGTCGCCCCCTTGCGGAGCCGGTGGCGGCCGTCCAGCGTGGGGCCTCGATCCTCCGGGTGCACGAACTCCTCGGAGGGTCTGGCCATGAGCTCGTCGTTCGTCCACCCGAGCGTCCTCGACCAGGACGGGTTCAGCCGCTTGAAGTACCCATCGAATCCGGCGACGCAGAGGTTGTCGAGCGACATCTCGAAGAAATCTTGCGCGCCCACGAAGGCCTCGTGGCGCTCGTCAACATCGACGCAGCTCCCGATGAAGCCACAGAACTGACCGGTGACGTTGGTGTAGGGCGCTACCCGGCCGAGGATGTATCGGTAGACGCCGTCGAAGCGGCGCAGTCGATACTCCATCTCGAAAGGTTGCCGGCGACCGAAGTGGTCGAGATAGACCGCGAGAGAACCGTCGAGATCGTCCGGATGCACGCCCTCGATCCAGCCATCGCCGATCTCCTGTTCGAGTCGGCGTCCGGTGAAGGCCAGCCAGGTGGCGTTGACGTAGTTGCACGTCGCGTCGGTCCCCGTGCGCCACACGAGACTCGGCACCTGATCGAAGTGCGCAAAGTATTTCTCGGCAGCGAGGGGCACGAATGAGGCCGGCATCACGAGCGCCAGGAGACATCGAGGGAATGGGTTCGGGCAGGTATCGGTGCTTGTAAGCAATTGCTTGAGTCGGGACTGACCTATGCCCGTGAGTGCTTCCCTGGAGATCGATGGAGGGCGGCAGCTATGGGTGATTCAAACGAACGCCACCGGGAGAGGGCATTGCCTGACAATGACAGCTCATCCCCGTCGAAGAGCTGACACACACCTGTGGCAAGATCGCTGGCTCATCGGCCGGAACGTCGACGGTTTGCGAATGGCCGGGTGCCTGCGGCGCTGGCGCCGGTGTTGCACTGGGAGTTAAGCATGGTCGCCCTGCGCGCTGTTCGGGTAATGTCGCTGGTCGCGACTTTGGTCGCGGGCGGCAATCTGACGGCCCGTGCCGCGTCGCCCGAGGCAAACGCCGAACAGAGCGCCGACCATGGATTCGATGTGGCCAGCGCGTTCACGTTACGCCTTCAACTGCCCTTCACTCAGAGAGTCCTCTGGCAAAGGAGCATCAGCGGCGGCTACAACCTCAGTACTGGTAGTGGTGCCTTCGCGCTCCTCGGCGGCTCGCTATCGCGACGCTTCCACGACATCGTCGAAGCCGAGGCGGGAGCCGCCCTAGTCATCGATCCGTGCGGCCTCGGATCCCAGGCAACGTTGCGGCTGGGCGTATCGCCCAGCCTGTTGACCCCCAGCCCGGGGGGCAGCCACTGGAATGTGCGAATACCTGTACTGGCGAGCGCCCACATCGTGTCCGTGTCGGGCAACGGCTGCGATGACCCAAAGCTCTCCGGTCGAGTCTTCGACCTGGCCTCGGGAATCGACGCCACCCGGTGGAACCCGGCCGGCAAGGGTTTCAACCTGCGGCTGCTGGCGGGCTACGGATTCGACGGCCTCACCGAGGCGACGCTGGCGCTGGGGATGGCCTTTTAGCAAGTCGTCTGCAATCTCGCTTGTCGTCGGGAGAGGTCGGATCGAAGCTGCAACTCGGCCGTGGGTCGGCGCGCACATGACGGACGAGAAAGAAGTTCCGGGCACCAGCCACAGGACGACTGTTTGAGCGACTTTCTGCGAGCGCTCAAACACCGCGCTGGCCCAGACACGGGCGCATGGCGCTGACGTTGATTGCAGCGACCACGCCGACGACCGCAAGCAACGCCACGCCACCCAGCCGAGGCTCATGCGGACCCCAGTCCAAGACGGTATTGATGCGACTATCGGCATTTCGGAAACTACCGATCGATCGTGAAGTGCGCCCACGCGGGACGGTGGCCGTCCGGATCCCGAACGAGCCGGCTACCCGGGGCGTTGCCTTGCCTCGGCGGGGGTCGTGCCGGTCCACCGTCTGAACGCGCCCTCGTCCCACAGCGCCGTCTCCATCTCGATGGGGATGCGCGCGTCGGGATCCGCTGCCGCGCCCAGCGAGAACCCGGTGCGCGCCTCCAGATCGGCGCGTGGAACCCCGGCGGCGAGAGCCGCTTCCATGATGAGAGCGCCGATTCCCGCCGAGATCTCGACCGGGGCCATCGCTGCGCATGATGCTATCCACGATCACCATCAGGGAATCGGGAACGCGGTGAGCACGAAGTAGATCAGAGAACTGGCTCGGCTATGCCTGGGTTCCCATCACGGGCGACGCACGTTTCGCCGACGGTGAGGCCGCGCGCATGTCCAGCAGCCGCCGCCGCGCAATCGGGCGAAGGCTGATCATCGAACGAGCGTATGTGTCGGCGGCCGCTCACACTCATGGGCGACGACCGCGTGTTGGGCGTCGAGAAGGGTGAGGGTGGGATGCCGCACGTCGTGATCGAAAATGCGCCTGATCTCGCGGGGGTCTTCCGGGGTCTCGCGCCCTTCGCGGAGCGGGCGGACGAACAGATCCTTCGGCTCGCCGATCTGTACCTGAATCGGGCCGGCCGCACGGCCCTGCTCGAGTGCGTCGTCATCGACAAGGGCGTGGCCGTCTCGTTCTTCGTGCTGCTCGCCCAGCGGGAAGATCAGCTCACCGTGCGGCTGTACCCGCTGACGGATCCGGAGAAGACCGAGGGGGTCAAACGGCTGCTCGCGCTGATCGCCGTGCGCGTGCGCGACCTCGCCCCCGCGAGCCGCTTTGGCAAGACGAACCTGCAGGACTATCTCCCATGACGCCCGCGACACCGGCCACGCCCACGCGCGATGGGCACCCGCGCACCGTCCTGCTGACGGGCGCGACCGGCTTCGTGGGGCGGGCCGTCCTGCCCGCCCTCGTGGCCGCCGGTTGGCAGGTGCGCTGCTTCACGCGCGACGCGAAGCGCGCGGCCGCGCAGCTCCCCCTGCTCGACTGGGTCCAGGGCAACGTGGAGGACGCGCCCTCCCTCTCGCGGGCCCTCGCGGGTTGTACGGCCGCGATCTACCTCGTTCACTCGATGGGGGAAGGGGCGACGTTCGCGGAACGTGAGGTGGTCGCCGCCCATGGATTCGTGCGGGCCGCGGCACAGGCCGATCTCGCGCGCATCGTCTACCTCGGGGGGCTCGCGCCGACCGGTGATGCATCGTCGCACCTGCGCAGCCGCCTCGCCGTCGGGGAAGCGCTCCGTGCCGGACCGGTCTCGGCGATCGAGCTGCGCGCGAGCATGATCATCGGCCACGGCAGCCTGAGCTGGCTCATCGTGCGCGACCTGTCGGCGCGCCTGCCCGTGATGGTGCTGCCCTCCTGGCTTCGCTCGCGCACGCAGCCCATCGCGATCGACGACGTCGTGGTCGCGCTCGTCGCGGCGCTCGAGCTGACCACCGAGGGCAGCGCCTCGTTCGATCTCCCTGGTCCGCAGGTGGTGTCTTGCCGCGAGATCCTCGAGGTGGCGGCGCGGGTCATGGGCTTGCCCGTGCCGCGCGTGCTCGAGCTGCCGGTCCTCACGCCGCGCCTGTCGTCCCACTGGGTCCGCTTCGTGACGCGCGCCCAGTGGTCCGTTGCACGGGAGGTCGTCGTCGGGTTGACGCAGGATCTGCTGGCCCGCGACGATGCCTTCTGGCAGGCGATCGGACACCCGACGCTCATCTCCCTGCTCGAGGCGGCGCGGCGCGCGATCGTCGCCGAGCACGACGAAGGCCCCGCGCCCGGGGCTTGGGGCCTGGTCGAACGGCTGCGCCGGGGAGGCCCTCATCAAGTCGCTTCCTGAGCCGCGCGCGGTCGCGGGGGCCGAAGGGATCTCCTCGAACCGATTCGGGGCGGCACCCGTTGCCCTCGTCGCCGTCGTGGCGTGGATCGGAGGCGCCTCGATCGCGGCATCCCTGGGGCTGTGGTCCGGGATGGGCATGACGGCGGTGGTCGTCGGGCTCGGCGTGCTGGCGACCCGATGGCAGGCGCTGCGCGAGATGCTGCGCCCGAGGCCCACGCCGATCCTCATCGGGCTCGTGGCCGGGCTCCTGATGGCCCTCGCGACTCACCTCTCCTACGGTCCCATCAGCGCGCTCGCTCCCTTCGTGAAGACCGGAACGGCCCAGCTCTATCTCGAGAACGCGTCGCGGCCCCGCCTCCTCTTCGGGCTGCTGCTGGTGCCGATCGCCATGGCGGAGGAGGTGGTCTGGCGGGGCGCCGTGCAGTCGGCGCTGACCGCCCGATTCGGGACCGTCGTCGCGATCCTCGCCGGCGCCGGGCTCTACGCCATCTGCCACGCGCCGATCGGGGCGCCCGTGCTGATAATCGCGGCGCTCGGGTGCGGGCTGGTCTGGGGCACCCTACGCGCCATGACGGCAGGCCTGGTCGCGCCGATCCTCGCTCACCTTCTTTGGGACGAGATCCTACTCTTCATCGCCCCCCTCACGACGCGCTGAGGAGTAGGTGGAAGAAGCGCAGTTGCGTCGCGACAGCGTCGCAGACGATTGTTTCTTCGCAGTCACCGACGAGGGACTTGAAGGGTCGGTAGTTGCGCCAGGCCGCCCGGCGTCGGATTGACGGTCGGGGCCGCACTCGGCTTGGGGGCGCGTGCGGAGGGTAGCGGCCACGGGCCCTCGAACGAGCCGATCGTGTCGTCGAGCAAGAACAGGCCGCCGACGGCGAGGAAGCCAACCGCTTTGAGGAGATTGGTGCCGGCCTCGTCGACCGCCTGGCCGAGGGTCTGATCGCAGACCTCGCTATGGCGCCCTTCCGCGAACGGGTCGAAGGACTGGCCCTCCACGCAGTCGACGATCTGTCAGATTTCGGTCCTGTTGCACACGCACCTAGCGCGCGGCGCGTGCGTCCCTTCTAAGGGCCAACATCGGCGCCCTCAGAAGTGCGACTATGGTGTCTCCATGCTCGAGAAGCACAGGCTCATTGCATTCATCGCCACTCGGGACGGAGCACGCGCTCGTGAATTCTACGAAAAGACCCTCGGGTTGAAGATCATTTCGGACGACGACTACGCGATCGCGGTCGATGCAAACGGCACGATGCTTCGCATCCAGAAAGTCGGAGAGTTCACGCCGCACCCGTTCACGGCTCTCGGCTGGGAGGCTCCGGACATCGGCGCAGCGGTGGCCCTGCTCAGCGGGCGCGGCATCCGGTTTGAGAGATTTTCCGGGATGAGCCAAGACGCTCGGGGAATTTGGCGTTCTCCGAGCGGAGCGCATGTGGCCTGGTTCAAGGACCCCGACGGAAACATGTTATCGCTCACGCAGCAGTACCTGTGATCCGCTGCCACTGGGCGCGATCTGTTCCCGCGGATTTGCGTGCGACAGGTCGACCGGACGTGTGTCTTCCTGGCACATGACGACCCTGCTGTGTCATCGTCGGACATCCAGTTCGGACCGCGCTGCCACGTCGAGCCCGACGCCTTCCACGACATCTACGACTGCAAGCTCGACTTCAGCATCATCCCCAAGCGCGGCGCGACCTATAGCATCGACGTCGTTACCTTCAACAGCGACCAGATTCGAGCTGCTCGGAGGGGTGGAACATGGTCATCAAGGATTGCCTACTCAACTTCATCGGCGAAGGCCGAGCCGCATCAGGCAGACGACCGGCCGCGACGGCCTCTCCTCTAGCGTGTTAGGTCGAAGACGACCGGTGCCAATGGCGTGCGGTCGGCGCCGCGGTTGTTTGTGTCGCCAACGCCCAGCTGCCCGAGGTTGTTCTGCCCCCAGCACGTGACGTCCGGACCCTGAACAGCGCAAGCGTGATTCGCGCCGGCCGCCAGCGTGGCGGCCAAACGCGCGCCGAGCGGCACGGCGGGCAGGTTATCGCCCATGTCCTCCATCGCGGCTCCGCGATTGGTGGTCGTACCAATGCCGAGCTCGCCGTCGCCAGCGTAACCCCAACATCGAATCGAAAAGTCATCGAGCAGCGCGCAGGTGTGGACGCCGCCCGCGACCACCTGGCGCGCCGAACGCCCGGTCCCGAGATCGACGGCGGGAAGCGCGTCTCCGAGATCGTTGCGGCTGCCGCCGGTGGACGACGCGGCCCTGCCGATTCCCAGGCGTCCCCCGCCGTTGGCACCCCAGCACTTGACGTTGCCGGTTGCTGCGTCCACAGGATCGCCGCCCGTCGCCTCGACGATGGCGCAGCTGTGAAAACCGCCTGCCGCGACCGCGATCGCGCGCAGGCCGGAACCGAGCGATACGCTGGACAGCCTGACGCCCATGTCCTCCGCGGCGAGCCCTCGGCTGCGGTTATCGCCGACGCCAAGCTGCCCGTAGTCGTTCCAGCCCCAACATTTCACTGTCGCGTCTACGAGCAGCGCGCAGGTGTGATACGCGCCAGCAGCGATCCGCTGCACCGGGCCACCCACGTCCACCGGTGCCGGCGTCTCGGAATTGTCGTCCCCGATATTGCCGGGTCTTCCAGCTCCAAGCTGACCAAACCGATTGTCGCCCCAGCAACGAACGCTGGCGTCCTCGAGCAACGCGCACGTGTGATAAACACCCGTGACAACGGCGTTTGCCCGCGCCGGCAGTGGAACGGCACCCTCTCCCGCGCTCCGCGCCTGCCGATCGCCGTAGCCCAACTGACCCGAAGCGTTGTCGCCCCAACAGACCACCTGGCCCGCGCCCCCAACCGCGCACGTGTGTCGACCCCCGGCCGCGACCGCGACAATCGGCAACAGCGACGAGGAGATTGAAACCTGCACCGGCGTGGTGCTGGTGGTCAGCTGAGCCGAGGCGTCGCTCGTCGCTCCCGCCGCGCCGCCCAACAGCTGGTAGCGATCGGCACCCCAGCAGAGCACGCCGCCACCGCGCACCGCGCAGCTGTGCGTCTCGCCCGCGCTGATGGAACCAGGGCAAGCGGGTCCTCCCGTGCACAAACCCGCCGAACAGCTCATTCCACGGGGACAGCTTCCGCTGGCTCCACAGCTGATGACGCAACTGGGACGGCGCGGGTTGTAGCAACCCGTGCCCAAGCCCAGAGCCAAGCCCACCAGGACCATCCACGTCAGGCGCGGGACCGCGTCCCGCGCCGCGAGAGGGTCAGCGAACGCGCGCCATGTTGAACGTCGTGCCATTTGTCGGCGTTTCAATTACTGCTCCAAACGTAGCGAGAGCGGTTGGATCGTCGGACACAAGCGGGAGATCTTGGTTATTGCGGCTCTCGTCGTTGCTGTACACCCACCGTTTCAACGTGACCCACGATGGTTGCGGGCCGCCGAAAGCGTGAAACACAGCGTAAGGAAACCCGAGATCGGGGAATTCAGACATGATCTCCTGCCCACTGCTCGCCGCCTGGAAGTAGCAGAAATAAAGAATGGCGGCGTTCTGCGGTGCTCCATCCAATGTGCTCTGCACGACGTTCGCCCCTAGCCTCCCGCCGCTGGTGTTTCCGCCACCGGCATCCTCTTCGTTCTGCATGTATCGCTTGATCAACGTCGCACCGTTGGGACAAGGTGCCGGTTTCTCGTCGGGCCCCGCCGCCAGGTTCAATACCGCGTAGAAGTTGGCGTCGTCGCTGGGGTCGCGGGTCAAAGGCTTGAATTGGCCACCGTCGACGCGGCAAAATGGAAGAACGTTGTAGATGGGATCCGCCGGGCGATCGGGATCGCGCGGCACACACGCGATCGCGGGCCGGGTCGCCTGGGGCAGTACCCAAGGGCCTTCGCCTCCGCTGCCCGATTCGTAGGAGCAGATGCTATCGATCTCCTGCTGCATGGAGATCTTGATGCCCTCCGCCCCGGCCATGAGGTAGCAGGGGACCGTCCCATCCGACCCGTAGGGCAGCACGCCCACCGCGCGATCGTCGGGACCGCATGCGGGCGCATTCGGAGAAATCCGCGTCAGGGTCTCGAGGCTGGTGGCGCGACCGCACGTGAGCGTACCTGCCGGATAGAGAACCTGGGTGTCGTTGCTGCCAAACTCCAACGTCAATGCGCCCGGCCCGCTCAAGGTGAGGTTCAGCGTGCTTACCGACGCGTGCACGGTGTTTCCGGACACGACCAACTCGCAGGGTTGCGGTGCGCCCATGAGGCGGGCCCCAGAGCCGTCGACGGCGAGCACGATCGCGCAATGACAGCCGATGTCGAGCTCTACCGTCGACGTATCGACCGCCCTGATGGCGACCGTGTCGCCGCCGATCTCGCCAGGCACTGTCGTGCTCCCACATTGCGCGGTGAAGGCCGCTCCGGCCGGGAACGACCACGTTCCGACGAACGCGTCGGAGGGACCGGCCTGACCGCCGGCGTCCCGAGAGGCAAGTGCGCAAGCCAGCAGCGCCAAACCGAAAAAACGATCGCGCGCCCTGCGTCCCATGACGATCCTGCCGCCTTTTACCGCGTGTCGCTCCGCGAGTATAGAAGAGCGAGTGCGCCCGAGAATCTGGCCTCGACGCGCCAGAATCTTGGCCGGCTCACGCTTGATCGGCGGCGCCACGAGCTCGCGACTAACGGTGGGGATTGAGCTCGAAGGTCATCTCCCCGGCGGCGCGAATGTCGGCTATGCCGAGCGGCATCGGCTTGTACTGGAAGCTCGCGTAGAGTCCCAGCTGGTCGGCAAAGTGTGCGCTTCGCAGATCCCCGCTCTGGCCGGGCGCGAGGACGTTTTCGGCGCGGTTGCCTTTCGGGTCAAGCTCTACGACCTGATTGTAGGTGCCGCGATTGGCCCAGGGCGTGTTCGGCACGCCCGACGCGCCGAGGGGTGCCCACACGATTTCAGCGCTCGGCTGTAGCCAGCGCGTCGGATCGGCGCCGAATTGCGTCGTGAGCGTGTCGATCGCTACGATGAGCGAGCCGGTGACTGCGGCCTCGACGGTCTCGCCGTCGAGATAGTCGGCCGCGAGCGGCAGAGCAGCGCTCGAGCCCTGGAGGAGCCGCTCGACCAGATTGCCGACGAGCGCGATGTTCGCATTTGGCCCGAGCTCGTCGGTGAAGACCCGCGACACGAGCTCCTGCCACCACGTGTTGAACAGCGCAACGGCAGGGCTGTCGTACCGCCCGTCGCTGTCGGCATCGATCTGCTTTTGATCCCAAGCGCGGAGCAGCGCCAGGGCGCCCGCAACGCGCGGGTCTGCGCTCGCGTCGACATGAGCCAGCAAAGGCGAGAGCACCGTCGGAGCAAATACCCCGAACGCGCTGCCGGAAGGCGTGTCGACCGTGCTGGCAGTGTCCCGATTCACGTCCTCCAGAGTGCGCAACGTCGCGCTGTGCGGTGCGATCGCCGCCGTGAGATCCAGCAGATGATTCACGCGGTGCACCGGTCCCCAAGCCCAGAGCCCGAACGTGGAGTTCTGCCAGCCCGCGGCCGGTTTGTTGTTCCAGCTCACGAGAAAGCCCTGCCGTGGATTGATGACTTGCGGCAGCTGGTTGAAGGGGACGAACCCCTGCCACTCGGAGCTGCCGTCGCCAGGCTGGGGCAGGAACGGATTCGCGCCGGGCGCGCGGACAGGCACCTTACCGGTGTGCCAGTACGCGATGTTGCCGGAGGTATCGGCGTACAAGAAATTGAAGTTGAACGCGCCCTTCGAAACGATGCGCTGGACGTCCGACAGCGAACGGGCGGCGGGGACCTCCGAGGTCGCCTCGAAGCTGTGCGCCTCCTCGCCGCGGGCCGCGTCGCGTAGCGTGTACGCAAGCCCGTCTTGCTCCGCCAAAACCGGACCGTGCACGCTCTCGCACATGGTTTGCTGCACCGGGTCCGGCAGGCCTGCGACGCCGAAGCTCTCGAGGCGACAATCGAAATCGTGGAGTTGTCCCCGAAAGATGTACTGACCCGGGTTGGACGGGTTCAAGGGTTCCGCGAAGATGTCTTGGGTGTCCGTTCCGCCCGTCGTCACAGTCCACGCGAACGCGGGCGTGACGCCGATCGAAACCAGCGGCGAACCCGCGATCGCGACCCCTGTTACGTCGATTCCGCCGCCGTGGAGGCCGACCTCATGAAAGACCTGCGGCGTTGCGTAGCCCACTTGCGGTCCGGCGAGCATCAGCGCGTGTCCGCTCGCCGACAGGCGCGGCGCGAGCACGACGGCATTGGAGGCTGCTCCCGTCGGATTGCCGCCGAAGGCACGCGCCCAGACCCTGCGCGGATTGGGAAAGAACGGCGGCCGGGGTGGCGGAACGAACGGCGGCCCGCCAGCACCGTGGGGAGGCGCGTCCGCCGGAACCGTCGTGCGCGCGGACGGATCGTCGAGGTAGTGGGTGTCGGCGAACACGGCCGCAGCCTCTTCCGGCCCCAAGCGCTGCACCAGATCGGCCGCGGACTGGGCGTTGTCGAGCTCATCCGCGCCGAACGAGCCATTGAACGCGGTGAAGAACGTGTACGTCGCCAGAACGTCCTCGGCCGTCCAGGTGTGGGGCGTGAGGCCGAACGCGCCGTACTCCAGCGGGAGCTGACCGCTAACGGTCGCGTCGCTGACCCAAGCGTTCAATCCCGCGACGTAGGAGCCGACGATGGTCTTCACGGCACGGGGCGACGATTGCAGTAATGCAGAAATGCGCGCAGGCGATCCGAACAGCAGGCGCGCGAGCTGGTCCGATTCGAGCGCGTCAGGACCGAGCAGCTCCGCCAAACGACCTGTGGCCGTGCGATAGAAAATCTCCGCTTGCCACAGGCGATCCTGACCCTCGACATAGCCCGCTCCGAAATACAGATCATCCACGTTCTCGGCGAACACATGGGGAACGCCAAATGCGTCGCGCGTCACCGTCACGCGCGCACGACGCGCAGCCGACGCGTGGTCCGGTTGTTCCGTGCTGTCGCCGTGACCGGGATCGCCGGAAAGTGCGCAGCCCGTTCCGGCGATCGTCAGGCAGATGGCGGCCGCGATTTCCAGTCTATTGCGAGTGTTCATGGAGAGCTCCCCCTATTGAGGGGACACACCATCGCCGCTGCTGTCGCACGCAAATCGACATCAGCGTGACGCGCCGCCATCACCGCCATCAGCGGTGGAACCCGGTAACGGCGGGCAGCGGCCGTCCAGGCAGCAGGCTGGTCTCGGTGATCAGTCGCGAACCGCGAGCCACAGGGCCATCGCTCCGCTCAAGATCGCGCCGACCGCGGTTGCGAGCTCCAGTTTCGCGCTGGTGTATCCGGTCTCCTGCGCATCCATGCCGGCAGCGTTCCACGCCTGCCCCGGCACGTACAGCCGCGACACTTGATCCGACGCGCGATCCGCCTGCCAGCCGAAATACCCGGTGGCAGCAGCCAGTGCTAGGCTGGCCAGCCCGAGCGTCAACGCCGCGCGCCGGCGCGCCAGCCGCGGCGGCGCGCGCGCGATCAGGTTGGTCCCGGCGCCGACGCCCACCGCTGGGGCGGTCGCCGCCAGCGACAAGGGCGGGCGCGCCGGGGATCCCGATGCCGCTGTTGCAGCGATCGCCGAGGGCGGGATCGTGGATGAATCGGAATCGCGCGCGCGGGCGGCCACGCAACTCTCCATCTGCACGACGTGAGATCGCGCGAGGGCCTCGACGGGACTGGCCACTGCCGCGCCGGGCAAATCGCCGGGAACGTCGCGGAGAAAGTCGCGATAGAGCCGCAGCGCGCCCGCGCAATCCCCCTTCAGACGATGAGCTTGGGCAAGATCGTAGAGCAGGCCGGGAGCGGCGACCAATTGGTAAGAGGCGTCGAGCTTGGCGATCGCGTCGTCGTAGCGGCCTGCCCGATAGAGCTGCAGCCCCTCCTGGTATAGAACGCGAGCCTCCGGATCGACCGGCGCCGCTGCCGCACCGCGCCCGACCATCAGCGACAGCGCGAGGGCGAGGACCAGCGACGCCCATCTCGGGGTGGGGCCACTGACGATGGCGCTCACCACCGCACTTGGCGGGTCATCCCGTCTCGAAAGGGTCGACGAAATCATCCCGTCCGATCGGCGCCGTCACCAGGACAGGTCATTCGGCCGGTATTCACGTAATTCGCCAACACGCAGATGTCGAAGCGACCCAGTATATTCGACCGCGTGACGGAGTCGAAGGCCGCCTGCGGAAAGAGCGCCTAGTCGCAGGGCCAGGGCCGGTGGCCCGCGATCGATCTGTCCGTCGCCGACTTTCAGAGCCAGGTCGAACGGCTTCGGCCCGACGAGCGACGACTGATCGGCTAGGGACGCGGTCAACAAAGTCTTTATGAAGTCTCAACGAAGGGAGCGTCAACCCAATGCTAGCTTGGCCCGCGTTGAACAGCTCGAAAGCCGGTTTGTCGCCGCGCTGGAGCACACGGCAACAGGAGGATCACTTGGGATCGAGACTATTTGCAGCTGGGCGTGGTACGACTATAGCGCTTGCAATCGCGCTGACCATCGCGCGGGCGGGCGTCGCTGATGCAGCGACTATCCCCGGCTGGCTGGGGAAGCCTACCCTTCCCGCGGACGTCGCCTGCTTCGATCAGAACGGCAGTAGCTTTGGCTCCGTACATTCAATTTGCGGTGGTACCAAGTTTTGGGACATGCCCCTTCACATCGACTCGTCCGTTCAAAAGTCCCATACTGTCGTAGTTAACGTACAAGTTTCGAGACAAGTGTGCACTCTCTATGGGGTAACCAATACCGGGGTCGTGGTTAGCAGCTTTTCGAATTCTCCTGGCCCACAATTGCCGGTTCTGACCGTCAATGTGCCCGCCAGCGGCACTATGAGGCTGGTCTGCAACTTAAACCTTGGGGATGAGGTTATAAGCGTGCTTTACAACTAGCCAAACGAAAGTCCAGGAAGGAGCGATGACAGTGCGTATCTACGTAGCAACGGGGCTCACTCTGACGATTGTTGTCGCCTCCGTCCTGGTTGTTCGACACTTGTCTCGTGAGAAGCGCCTGCAGGTTGGCGACACTGCAGCTGCCGTCGAGCAGCTCCAACAGGAAGTAGAGCGGTTGACTGGCCAAGTGCGCAGGTCCGAGCGGACCGCAGCCGCCGCGGCGGAAGCTGCAGCCAGCGCCGCGGTCCGTGTTCGGGATGCCGACCCGTCTCAGCCATCACCAAGCGCCCCCAAAGCAGCTCCGGTGGCTGCGCCGTTGTCGGACCACGATGCCCTGGAGCGGTTGGTTGACCGCTTCGACGCCGAGATCGCCGATCCGGCATGGTCCAGGGACGCAGAGATTGCGGCGCGCCAGTACGTGGTGGGGACACTCCCGCAAAATGCAGGCGTGAAGGCGCTCGAATGTCGAAGCAAGATGTGCCGGTCGGTTGTCGTCTATCCCGACCGCGCGGCCTATCAGGCCGCGATGAATCGTCTCCACGAGGCGACAGTCAATTGGCCTGGCATCATCTCCTATTTGCCGCCGCGCGAGGGATCCCAGGGAAGCGTGGAGGTTGAGGAATACCTGTTTCGTTCCGGAGAGAATCCGCTCGGCGAGATCTACGCCCAGGGGGCCGCACAGGCCGCCGGCAGCCCCTAGCGCAATCCCGGCACTCAGCTTGAGGGGCGACGATCAAAGTGCGGGTCGAATAGAAGCCCCCGGCCACGAACCGTTCGTATGGCTGCGCCGACATGCCCGAGCTTCTCTCGTATGTGTGAGACGTGAACACGAACCACAGAGGCGCCGTCGCCCAACGCTCGACCGACGACGTTTCGCATCAGGTCTGCGTGTGAAACGACGCGGTCGGGATGGCGAGCCAAAAACTCTAGGAGGTCGAACTCGAGGCGCGTGAGCCTGATCATTCGCTCCTCGACCTGTACCGTGTAGCGGTCACAGTCGAGAACGATCGAGCCACAGCATAGACTGCCTTTCAATCCCGGTGCCTCGGTGAAGGGGATTGCCGGGCTTGGCTGGGCAGCCGGGTTGGTATGCGCGACCCTTGGCTCCTTCTCGGTGCCCCCGACATTCGTGTGGGCCGTGACTGGATGTTGTAGCGACAAGTCCCGATCAGCTCGTCTCATTGTCAGATCCCCCCATCTACACAGCGGAAGGACACGACCGGCGTCGAGTTGTCGCAGGGAAATAGTTCGAGCCCTTCCGAAGGCGTGCAGTCAGCGAAGCGCACGCTCACGGAGCGGGGCGGCTTCAAGCTGAACCCAAGTCCAAAACGCGGTCACGGCGGGACGACGCAGGTTTTCGCGTGGCGCGGCCAGGAAGTAGGCCCGACCGGTGGGCACGGGCGCGATCCGCGGAAACACCAGCTCCAGCCGACCCGACGTAAGCTCGTCGATGGCGAGGGACCCGCGGGCGAGCGCGAGACCTTGCCCTCGGACCGCCGCCTCGACGAGCATGCTCGAGTCGGAGATCTCCGTGCGGCGTTGCGTCGCCTTCGAAGTGACTCCTTGGCGCTTCAGCCAGGCTGGCCACGCGTCGGGGTCGTCGTCATGAACCAGCAGGTGTTGCCCAAGGTCGCGCGGCGACCGTGGGGGCCGTCGAGCCAGCAACGAGGGAGCGGCGACGACGACCCACGCGTCGTCCGCCAGCTTCTGGACGGCCAGGCCCGGGTAGCGGCCGCGCCCGTAGCGGATGCCGAGGTCGACCGGTTCGCTCGCGAGGTCGACGAGGCGCGGGACGGCCGAAATGCGTAAATCGATCTCGGGGTGAGCTTCGATGAAGCGGCCGAGGCGCGGCACGAGCCAGCGGCTCGCGAACGAGGGGACGACGCTGAGCGCGACCTCGGTGCGTCCGCTCGGTTTCGGGGCGCGAAGCTTCTGGTTGGCGGCCCTCAGCTGCGCGAAGAAGCCGCGGCGTCGCGACAATCGTAGGCGACGGGGCTCATTCGGGTTTCCGCGATGGCGTTTCTAGCCCTTTTGCAGCCAGAAGCAGCGATTGCGAAAGAATCTTCTCCTATTTTGCTCCCGGCCGCGCGGCTCCTGGGTCATCGCGATCGCCGGCTCCCCGTCAGCGAAGTCGCCGAGTTCGGCCGCGCCTTGCTGCTTGCCTGCCCCCTCCAGCGGCGCTGACCTCCCCGGCCGAAATCGAAGAATCGTTGCGACAGATCTCCCGGCCGCGTGTCTTCCTTCAAGGAGGTCCCGACATGACACTCACGAACAGAAGCAGGGTTTGGGTCTGGGCGGCGGCGTTGCCGGTGGCGGCGCTGGCGGCAGGTTGCGACGGACAGGACGCGCGGACGATCGAGGACACACGGGTCGCGACCCCCGAGCTGATCGGCTCGGTACAGTTGAGCGCAACCCACGACGTCAAGTTCTGGGACTACGGCAACGGCCTCGCCCGGATCGAGGAAAACCTGCACGCCGATCTGGATCGGGATGCGACGCTCTCGATGAAGAAGATCGACCTCGAAGGTCGCGCACTATCCGATATCTATGGAATCTTCGCCGGCGCCAACGCTGATCCCAAGGTCGTGGAGAAGTTGCACGCGCTCGATCTGCGCGTGGCCGCGGGCGCCGCGAGCACCGCGGGCGCTGCCCCGTCCCAGGATCTGGTGGTGAACGGGCAGGCAACGGCCACCGACCCGGCTCGTCCCGCTGCTGCGATTTCGGCTCAGACGCCATCGACGCCCGACAGGATCGAAGTCCGTCAAAGTGCACTGGCTTGCGCCGAGCCGTCCGGCTTCGATTGGGCCGCTGACGGCCAATGGTTCGTCGCCAACTACTGTTTCGAGTCAACAACCCGGCCAATCCATATGTGCCAGTGGTCGGCGGCCTCTCTTATTTATAGTTGGTCCCCGCCCGTTAGCTACTATCGCTCGAGTGGCATCAATCAGTCTTTCTGCTCGACCGCGTCGTATGAGGTTGGGGAACAGATTCGCGTCGGGGGTGTTCCGTTCATCACGGTCATCCTCATCAGTGGCACCTTGCCGACACGCTGGGTGAGGGACGACGCCTGGACCGCGTCCGGCGACGCGCATTTTTCCACCACGATCGTGTCAACCAGTAACAATCGAGTCGGGCTCGCCACCAGGATGACGCAGACCGGACCCGGATAGGTGCATCAGGCGGATGTCCGGGGCTCGGCCGAGTCGCGGCCGTCACGTCGACCGAAGCGGTCGCGCGAGGGGAGGAGGCCCGTCCGTTCCCACGCCTGCGCGGTCCTTGCTTTTCCCGCTGGACGTCGCGTTCCGGTGAGCCAATTCTTGCGGCTGACGGCACTTGCAGGCGCCGCGTCTCCGGCTCGGATTGTGTCGATTCGGTGGCGGGAGTCATAGGGAAGGTTGCGAGCAGAGGAGGTCACATGAACGCGAATCGTGGACATCGCCGTGGGTTCGTCTTTGGAACGGTATTGGCATTCGCTCTCGCCACGTTGGGGTCGCCTACCGTCGTGCGGGCAGCGGCGCGGCAGATCACTGATCTTGGTACGCTCGGCGGAGCCACCGCCTTCGCACGCGACATCAACGAGCCGGGACAGATCGTCGGCGAGTCGACGACCGCGAGCGGCCAGACGCACGCGTTTCTGATCACACCGTGGTTGGCGTCGGGAAGGATGGTCGATCTCGGCACGATCGGCGGCACGTTCAGCCAGGCGATATCGATCAGCAACCGGGGACAGGTGGTCGGGACCAGCACCTTGTCAGGCGAAACCCAGACCCGCGCCTTCCTTTGGGACCAGGGCAAGATGACTGCGCTGCCGCCCCTCAACGGCGCCATGTTCAGCGAGGGCCTCGACGTCAACGACGCCGGAACCGTCGTCGGTGACAGCAATGGCATTGCCGTGAGCTGGCAGAATGGCCGCGTGCACGTCATCGGGACGCTCGGCGGCGGGAGCGCCTTCGCCACCGGCATCAACTCCTCTGGCGTGATCATCGGCAACGGAGCCACGCCGAGCGGTGACTTCCATGGCTGGGTCTTCAAGAACGGCGTCATGACCGACCTCGGCGGGTTCGGCGGTGCGAGCAGCTCCGCCGACGGGATCAACTCGTCGGGCGACATCGTCGGCTCCTTCGAGATTGCCCCCGGAAATCCGCACGGCTACCTCCTGTCGAGCGGCGGCACTTTCCGAGATCTGGGCGCGCTCGCGGGCGGCTCGTCGAACGCCAGCGCCATCGCCAGCAGCGGCCTCGTCGCCGGCGAGGGTACCACCGCCGACACCGTGCACGCCCTGCTGTGGGACTACAACCGCGCCATCATCGATCTGGGAGCGCTCCCCGGCAGCACCTTCAGCTCCGCCTTCTCGGTCAACAGCGCTGGAACCGTAGTCGGCGTCAGCGCGCTCGATGCAGGGTTTCGGGCGGTCGTTTGGCGCTGAGGTTGCAGCGGCGACTCAGCATCCTGCCCGGATCAGGTCCTCGAAGAGTCGGAATCGGAGCGGCGCCAGCAACGCACTTGTCCATCTCGGCCAAATGAGATCGTGCGAGCGTCTCGGCGCGCGCGCCAACCCACCCGCTGGGCCGGCCAGCACCAGCGCAACGGCCAGCGCCACCAAGGGGGGACGCCGATTTCGTTGCGACAACTCGGCGGGCCCGGTGTCCTCTCATACGAGGCAGTTGCCTCGATGTCGGATGGCGATGAACAATCAGATTGCTACGGTTGTGGAAGACGAGGGTGTCTCGGGGGGCGCGACGGGAGCTGAGCGAAACGGTTCGCTCGACCCGGTCCAAAGGCCGCGCGAGGAGTTCCCTCGCGCGCACCGACTGCGCGCGCGGCGCGTACGCCCATTGGAGATGCAGCTGGTTGGCCTCGAGGCGACTGTACGCCATCGCGTGCTCGGCGATACTCGCGCTGTCGTCGACGATCTCTCCTTGACCGGGGCGGCGCTGTCGATCGCGGGCGGCGCAACCAGGTCCGGCCTGATCCTCATTGGCGACCGTCTCGAGCAGATGCAGATCGTGTGTCGCGGCGCCGTGCTCTGCGACAGCGACGCTCACGTGCGCCATGTCGCCCAGCGTGGAGACGAGCTGATCATCGGGGTCGAGCTGGAAGGCGGCACGATCAATCTGTCCGAGCTGTATCGGTCGGGTATACGGCACAGTTTCTTCGAACGTCTTGGTCGCGCGTGCGAGCCGCAGGACGATGGTGTTTCCGATACCTTCAAGGTGTGGGTCAACGATTTGCGCGACTCATTGACGCGCATCAAGCTTTTTCTCGACGCCGAGGAAGAAGCGCTCGTGAGCCTGGATTGGTTCACGCGTGAGGAAACCCTCAAGATCTACTTGGAGGGCGCGGCTCCGCGCCTGATCGAGAAGCTGAACGGAGCCTCGCGCCAGTTGTTCGCACTCGTCTCGAACCTCGCCGAACAGCAGCAGTCGCTCTATCGTAGCTACTACAAGAAGCAGATGAATGAGCTCATCGTTCACTCGCCTCTTCTGAAGCGCGCGTACAGCAAGCCCCTCGGGTACGCGGGGGATTACGAGATGATGAACATGATCTACCGCGACCGCGCGGAGGGCGACTCCCTGTTTGGGCGTGCGCTGAATCAGTACGCGATCCAAGAGAAGGCGGCCCAAGCCAACATCAATCGCCTCGAGTACCTGTCGACCAAGATTCAAGCCGCGATCGAGGCGCGCGGGCGGGCCCGCATCGCCAGCATCGGTTGCGGTCCCGCGCGCGAGCTGTTCGTCTTGCTGGAACGGCACCCCGAGCTCGGCCCGTACCTCGACGTCGCCTTGATCGACCAGGAAGAGCGGGTGCTCACCTATTGCGAGCGAACGCTGTCCCCGATCGCGAGCCAGACCGGGGCCAAGGTGCATTTCATCAAGCAGTCGGTGCGGCGCCTCTTGACGGCCAAGAGACTGAGGGAAGCCCTCGGCGAGCGCGATTTCATCTACAGCGCCGGGCTCTTCGACTACCTGAACGCCCCCACTTTTTCGACGCTGTTGTCGTTGCTCTACCAGACGCTGGCGCCCGGCGGGCACTTGGCGATCGGCAACGTCGCCGCAGACAATCCCAGCCGCTACTTCATGGAGTATTGCCTGGACTGATTCTTGATCCACCGAACCCGCGAGGAGTTGTTGTCGTTCGTGCCCGCGCTGGTGCCCGCTCCGGTCCGCGCCGAGGTCGACGCGGAACCGAGCGGGGTCAATCTGTTCCTGCTGATTTGGAGATAGATCCAAGAGCGTTTGCGACCCGGAGTTTGTGAATGCCCGGCGGTTCAATATTTTCCCTTCATCGTGAGGCGCTTCTACGCCGGGGCCGCGGAGAGCCCATCATCGATGGCACGGTAGGCGTCCTGCTCGACGACGCGGGCGAGCTCGCCGTCCTGCCGACGGTCAAGCGCGCCCTGGGCGAGCTTCCGCCGAGAGAGTGGGCCCCGTACGCCCCTCTCGCTGGCGAGGCGGCGTTTGTGGACGCAGTCCGAGAGAGCACTTTTCCACCCGAGCTGCGCTCGGCAGTGATCGCCGTCGCCACGCCGGGCGCAACGGGTGCAGTTGGTCTGGCGATCGCGATCGCTCTCGAACCGGGCGATTCGCTCTTGACCCGGTCCCTTCACTTCCCGGCATACGCCGATCTGGCCGAGCAGCAGGGACGACGACTCGCGACCTTCGCGATGTTCGGCAGCGCCGGTAGATTCGACGTCGCGGCGCTGGCTCGCGCGCTCGAGGGGCTGGCTGTTCGGCAAGGACGCGTGCTCTTGGTGCTCAACGATCCCTGCCAGAACCCGACCGGATACACGATGTCCACCGCTGAGTGGCATGCGGTCGCTGAGGTCGTCGCAGGGCTGGCCGAGCGAACACCGACGACCGTGCTGATCGACGCGGCCTATGCCGACTTTGCGGGGGCTACCTGGACGCCACCCCATGCGGCGATGACGCGGCTAGCGGAGTCCGCCAACGTTCTGGTGGCCTGGAGCGCGTCAAAATCGCTAACGACCTACGGACTTCGAGTCGGCGCGCTGCTAGCGCTGTGCCCGAACGCCGCTCGTCGCCGGGCGGTCGGCGCTGCGCTTGCCCGCGCCAACCGCGGCCCGTGGGGGAACGTCAACCGCGGCGGGATGATCGTGGTTGGCCGCGTATTGTCTGATGCCACGCTAACCCGCAGCGCCGTGCGTGAGAGGTGCGTCTTGATCGCGCTGCTGATGGAGCGTACACGCGCGTTTCAGCGCGCGGCCCTGCGGCGCGGGCTGCGGTCCTTCTGCCACGATGGCGGTTTCTTCGCGGCCGTACCGGCGCGGCGCGCCGCGCGCGTCGCCGAGGTCATGCGTCAGCGGGGCGGGTTCGTCGTTCCGCACGGGCAGATGTTGCGTTTCGCACTGTGTGCGTTGCCGACGCAACAGATTCCGGCGCTGGTCGACATGGCGGCCGACGGCGTCGGTGAACACGACGGTGACAACGTGGCCAGGGAAGCTTCATGAGCGCGCGACGATCCTACGCCGACGCGCTGGTCACCGCGCTGTGCGGCCTGGGTTACCGAACGGCCTTCGGCATTCCAGGCGGGGGCATCGCCAGCATCTTCGCGGCGATGGGCGGACGCCTGCGCGTCGTGCTGTCCCAGCACGAAAGCGGTGCCGCCTACATGGCGATGGGGCAGTCGCTGGCAACCGCAGGGCGCGAGGTCGGGCTGTGCTTCGGCACCTCCGGCCCCGGTATCACCAATCTCATCACCGGCGTGGCTGCCGCATGGGAAGAACGGGTCCCGCTCTTCGTGCTGACGGGCAATGTATCGACCGACCTCATCGGAAAGGGGGCCGCCCAGGACGCGTATCCCGGGGGCCTCGACGGCGTCGCGATGTTGCAGCCGGTGACCGCGCGGTCGGTCACGGCGATGGCTGTGGACCAGATCGTGCCGCTGGCCGCCGAGCTTCACTACCTGGCGCTGCGGTCATCGCGGCCGGTGCACCTCAACGTCCCGGTCAATCTGGCTAGCCTCCCGTTGTTGGCAGGGGGCCAGGCGACCGGCGATGCGCTGGCGAACGCGCGCGCCGCGCACGAACGCGGGGTCGCCGCGCGAACCTGGGAGACCGGAGCGATAGACGCCGCGATCGGTGCGCTCGCGGCCGCGGAGCGACCGCTGGTGCTGGCCGGGCACGGCATCAAGACGTCTGGGCTGGGCGCCACGCTAGCCGCCGCGCTGACCACGCTCGAACTACCTGTGCTGGTGACGAGCCATGGCAAGGGCATCTTGCCCGATGACCACCCCATGCTCCTCGGCACCTTTGGATTCGCCGCCCCACAGCTGTCAACAGCGCGGCTCGAGGCCTACGATCCCGACGTCATCCTGTTCCTCGGGACCGACCTCGGTGAGACATCGACGGCCGGCTGGTCGTCGTTGCTCGCCAAACCGCGGATCAAGATTCACGTCGACCGCGACGAACGTTGCCTGAATCGCGTGTATCGCGTGGAGGTGCCGGTGCGGGCCGAGATCGGCTTCTTCATCGCCCGATTGCTCGAGGCATGGCCGACGTCGCGACGCGCAGGACGGCGCCCCTTGCCACCGGCCACGGACCCGCCCCCGACGGGTGAAGAGACCCTGTCTGCGAACGCCGCAGGCCTCATTCATCCGGCTTGCCTGGTGAAGGAGCTCGCCGCCGCGTTGCCCGACGACGCGCTGGTTTTCGCCGACATCGGCAACGTGATGGCCTGGGTGATACGCCATTTGCCGATTCGCGAACGACAGGAGCTCTACGTCCCGATGGGGCTGGGACCGATGGGTAGCGGCCTCTGCGCGGCTATCGGCGCCCTCGCGTCCCGGCCCGATCGGCCAGTGGTCGCGCTCACCGGTGACTGCACGATGATGATGCACGGAGCGGAGCTCTTGACCGCGCTTGGCGCTGACCTGCCCGTGAAGACATTCGTGTTCAACGACGGCGGACACGGGATGGTCGAGCACGGGCTCGCGTTGCTGGGAATGCCGGCCGCTGGACTACGTTTTCGGCGTCGAGTCGATTTCGTGGCTTTTGGTCAGGCCCTAGGTGTGCGCGCGCTGCGAATCGAGAGCCTGGCCACGTTCGCCAAGTGGGACTGGCGCGCGGAGTGGAGAACGCCCGAGCCCCTGCTCGTCGACCTGACGATCGACCCCACGGTGGTGCCGCCCATCCTGGCGCGCACGCGCGTCTTGGGCCTCACGGAGAGGGTGACATGAGCCGCACAAGTCAGAAGGATGTCGCTTCGCACCTGGCGGTCGTCGGCACGGGAGCGGCTTTGCCGGAGACGCGCGTCGGTCCGTCCGATTTCGTCGCGGCGGGCGCCGATCCCGCCTTGCTGGTCGAGTGGGACGTGGGCGAGCACCGGGTCGCGTCGACGGAGAGCGCGACGGACCTGGAGGCTCGCGCCGCGCTGCAGGCCATCGAGCGCGCCGGATGGACGCCCGACGACGTAGACCTCATGATCGGTTGTACGCTGCTGCCCGAGAAGGTGAACCCCAGCAACGTCGCCCTGACCCAGCACAAGATCGGCGCCCGCCGCGCCGCCGCCATCGGCATCGACATGGCGTGCATCGGACCGGTACCGGCGCTGATGATGGCCGACGCGCTCTTCCGCGCCGGGCAGTTCGAGCGGATCCTGGTCGTGGCGTCGTCTCAGCTGCGGGCGGCGATGGATGAGACAGACCCGGCCGTGTTCGCTGTGTGCGGGGACGGCGCGGCGGCGGCGGCGCTGGGACCGGTCGGCGAGCACGCCGGCGTGATCGCGACGCATTTGACCGCCCAGGGCCAGTACTGGAGCAACGTCGGCATCGAGCCGCGCGGCCCCCGCTACCCGCGCGCGGGCGGCCCTTGCGAGGTGAGGCCGCGCTTCTACATCGATCACAGCCGCGGCGGCGACGTGAAGCACTTCTTCGCCTGGTGCATGGCCTCGGTGCCCGACGCCGTTGCCGAACTCCTGCGCAAGGTCGATCTGACCATCGGTGACATCGACTGGGTCTGTCCCCACCAGAACGTGAAGACCGTCTCGGAAGCCTGGATCGATCGCCTCGGCATTCCGCGAGCCCGCGTCGTCGAGACGCGCAAGGAGTATGGCAACGTCGGGCCGGCCAACGTGCTGCTGAACCTGGACCGCGGCTCGATGCGCGGCTCGTTTCGGCACGGCGACAAGATCCTACTCTTCGGTCAGGGCTCGGGCATGTCTGTGGGCGCCTTGCTGCTGCAGTGGCACGGGCGCGCAAACACGCCGCCGCAACCTCCCGGCCCACCCTGATTAATCGGGGCGACTACCTCGCGCGCCCTGGTTCAGAACACGGGCGCGCCGCAGGTATTGTGCGGCGGCGCCTGCAGCGCCGGCTCCGCGGCAGCTCGCAGGACGAGCGGTCTGATCTCAGCACGAAGACACGGCCGGAGAGCGCCGTCACGGCGGCGAGACCGATCGCGCGAAGCAACAGGGTGCGCATCGCGCGGCACTATTGCCTCGGGGAGATATGTCCGTCAACGGGCTGAGGCACGGCGGGCGGCCCGGTCGCCGGCCGATCGGAGTCGCGACGCGAGCGCCAGGTTGGCCCGGCGCGGTGCTGCTGCCAATCGAGCTCCGCGCGGTCACGCCCGCCACCGGTCGAGGCACGACGCGACCAGACGATTCGCGACGCTGATCAGGACGGGGCGCGGCGAGGTCATACGTTCGGTTCGTGATCCGGTCGTAAATGATCTCGCGCGCTCGGGACCGATTAGCTCTGAGCTATGCGTCCATCAGCGCACCCACGGCGGCATCGTAGTCCACCGGGTCCCCGTTCCACGACGGAAGCGCGGTATCGGCGTTCAGCCGGACGTTCCCAAACACCTCGTGGTACCAGCAATTCTCCCAGACAACACCCCAACGTCGTCCGATACGTTCCGCCGCCCAAAGGCAGTTCGCCGCCGGGCGAAGAGCGGCCACCATGCAGCCAGTGCTCGATGTGGTGTCCGTGGACGAATCGCTTGTTGGAGCACCCTGGGAACCGGCACCCCTGGTCTCGAATCCAGAGCGCTCGACGAATCGCCGTCGGAATCGCGCGCGTGCGGCGCCCGATGTCCAGAACCGCGCCTTGGTCATCGACAACCGCCGCCACCACCCCGCCATCACACGCCACGCGTCGCAACGTCTCCGCGGAAACGTGCGTTCCGTCTTCGAGCGTTGCCCCCAGCGTCCCTTCGGCCGACGTGAGATCGCGATCGACATGAATGACCACCTGGCAACGGTCAGGAGCCGGCGCGCCCGCAGCGCCGTCGTTGCCCTTCGAAATCAATGAGCGCTATCATCACCCACGCCCTAGGCACGGAATCGATGGCAATCGCTGCACCCGAAAGCTGCCAGATTCTGGCAGCAGGTTGGCACGATTTGAAGGCTGTTGGGTCCGGCTCGATTCGGGTCGAGCCGGTTAGTCGCGCCAACCTGGTGCCAACGGGCAGCCCTCAGCGCCAACCGGCGGCGATGGTCCACATCGTCCCAACGGTTCCGCTCTTGCTCAGCCCAAATAGCACCGGCCAAAAGAAACCTGTGCAGGAGCGCGACGACCGTGGCGAGATCGGGTGACGGATCGGCAAGGCGCGATTTTGCCACGAAGGCCGTCCACTGGATCTGCTTCTGTCTATCGCCCGCGAACTCCGACGTGAGCGCGACCGGAGGCTCTCGGGGGAGAGCCGTCTCGCGACGCGCGAAGGAGGATCGAATGGATTCGCCAAGGGTCGGCGCTGTCGAACGAGAAGTCCGTGGCCGTGTTACACGCTACAGACTCGGTGGCCAGCCGATTCGGGCGGGGGCGGTGCGAATCTGCGTCGACTCGCATCA
>Ga0265342_10001173_pt1 | contig 24932 bp, 18 predicted proteins | sample 4CB327metaG_FD_203125 | JGI IMG/M metagenome (GOLD analysis project Ga0265342, IMG submission 203125) | Rhizosphere microbial communities from Carex aquatilis grown in University of Washington, Seatle, WA, United States - 4-CB3-27 metaG | ecosystem: Host-associated > Plants > Roots >... | reverse complement strand
TTGCGAACGCGATCCAGCTCCAGACGGGCACGATCCTCGACCGTGGCAAGACGCTTCTTGACCAGGTCGAGCTCGTCGTGGGTCTTGCCGATCTCGGTGTGGGCGTCTTCCAGCCTGACCTTGAGGCCGCGCTCGCGTTCGATGCCCTTCTCTTTGTCCTGGGCCAGCGCCATCACCTTCTCGTTGGCGTGCATCAGGTTCTTCTCGAAGGTGATCATCTTCTCTTCGAGGTCGCGGCGCGCGCGTTCGTGCTCGCGCATGCGATCCTTGTGGTCGAGAATTTGCCGGTCCTTGGCGTCCAGGGCATCGCGCAGGTCGAGGACGTCCTTTTCCTTGCGGTTGATGGCCTCGCGCAGGGTGAGGAGATCCTTTTCCTTGTGCAGCGGCTGCGATTGCAGGTGCGCGCGCAGATCGTCGATGACGGCGCCTAGCTCGCGCTTTTCGTCCTCGAGCTCGTGAACGCGCTTCTGCAAATCACTGAAAGCAGCGTCGTTCGCGGTGGCCGTGGCATAGCCAATGACCGAGGTGTTGCGCACCTCGTCTGGTAGCGGCGGAATATCTTCTTCGGGCGGAGCGGATCGGCGTAGGAGCTCCGGATCGCCCTCGATCTCGACGGGAGGCGCCTCCACTTCGGCGGTCACAGGCTCGTTCTCGGCCATGGCTTCGGGCACCGCGTCCAGATCCATCGGGGCCGCCGGGGGCGGCAACATGCTCGGATACTCGTCGGCGTTGAAGGAAGATGGCACGACGCGGGTTGCGCCCTCCTCAACCCAGGCGTCGTTGTCCTGGGCTGGCTCAGGGGGGGGCGGAGGTAGAGCATCCTGGGGCTGGGCCTTGGCTTCCACAGGAGGCGGGGTAGGCATCTCGAGATAGCTGGATGAGGTGCTGGCCTGGATCGGATTCGGGCCGGCCTGGGTCGGCTCTGGCGTCGGTAGTTCGAGCGCGTCGAAGGCAGCCTCGGCCTCTTTGTCGAACATGGCGTCCAAGACAGGGTTGACGCCCAAGGGGTCGTTGCCGGTTGGCGCCTCGGGGTCCTCGCCCGCTTGGGGAGGTGGCGTCAGCATCTTGGCTTCCTCGACGATGTCATCTGCATCGATGGCTATCTCCGAGGACACCACGTCGGAGCTCAGAAAGATCTCCGCAGATGGCGATGGTGCCGCAGCCGCATCGGGCTCGTCCAATCCGATCAGCACGTTTACTTTTCGCATCAGCTCGTGGCGATCCAGGGGTTTGAACATGTATTCGTCGGCGCGCAGCTTGAAAGTCTTGTGCTGTTCGAATTTCTCAGGTGCCTCCTCCCCCGAGGTGAGGATCAGTGGAACGTCCTTGAGCTCCACGTTGCGCTTGATCTTGTTACAGATCGCGTAGCCAATCTTCTTGGGTTCCACCGAAACCATCATCAACGCGGGCCGGTTCTTCTTCGCCCAGTCGACGACTTGGTCGCCGTTGGTGATGTTCTTGATCTCGAAACCGTAGGGTTCCAGGGTCCCGGCGATGATGGCCAGGGCAGCTTCGTCGGGTTCGACACACAGAAGCGTTCTCGTCGGCATGAGGTTGCAGGACGTTACTACGGATAGGCGTCCAGAACCAAGCGGGGTGGCAATTGGCGCGTTGAGTCTCTATCTCCCAAGGTAGACCGTCTCGACCCAGTTGGCCAAGGCATCCTCGTCTAGATCTGCCGTGAAGACGTAGTCCAAACCGCCGGGCTCGCGAAAGGTGACGGTCGCGACACCGCGCCGGGTATCTACGAAGGCGTGTCGGCCGTGCAGCACACGCTGACGGGTGCCGGCCAAGGGTTCGCTGTCCGAGGGAAACACCATGACCCCCAGGCGATGACCTGCTGGCACCTGGTATACGACGTAGGCGCCGAAGCGGTCCCGGACGTTGACCAGACGGCCGCCCTGGCAATGCGTCCCGGTGTGTTCGGTGGCAGGCTGCAGGGCAAAGTCGACTTTGCCACGGAACCAGTCGGAGACCTTGGCGCAGCTTTCGGACAGCACGTCGAGCGGCAGATCGTGGTGGAAAGTGGAAATCGCCTGCTCCAGCACCGGCGATCGGGTTGCTCGCTGTGTGTTGGCCACCAGGAGCACCAGGGCGGCGGCTGCCGCCATGCCCACCGTGAAGGCGCGCGGATAGACCTGCCACGGCCAACGCCGGCGAGGCGACGGAGCGCTGGCGAGTGCTGTCTCGATGCGCGAGCGCAGTCCGACGGGTAGCCCTGGTCGCGGTAGGTGGCCACGGATCGCGGCTTTGAAGCGGGCTTGCAAACGGCTGGCCTGGGTACAGGTCTCGCATGCACGCAGGTGGGATTCGTAGGCTTCCCGATCCGCGCCGGTCAGCTCGCCGTCCACAAAGGCATGCAGCACAGTATCGGCGTCAGCGCAGTTGAGGGTCATGCGGCCCCTCCTTCCCGCTTCTTGAGCCTGAAGCTTTGGAGGTCAACCACCTCTGCTGGCGACGATGGTACGCCCCCGGCAGCGCTGGTGGGCTCCCCACGCGATTTGCTGCCCGGTTCGGCCGCAGGCGTCGTCTGCTGGGTTTCCGGCTCTCTTGCGTAGTCCGCAAGCTGCTTCTGCAGCATCTTACGTCCGCGGTAGAGGCGGCTCATCACCGTCCCCGCCGGACACTCCATGATGTCCGCGATCTCCTTGTATGACAGGTCCTCCAGGTCGGCCAGGATCACGGGCAAACGGAACTCGGGGGGCAAGGTCTCCAGCGCCTTTTCCACGTCGCGCGAGAGCATGCGGCCAAACAGGGCGCTTTCCGCATCGCGCGGGGCGGACCCTTGGAATTGCCCGAGGTTGGCCGAAGTGGTTTCGGCCTCGCCCAGGATCTCCTGCTCGCGTGCTCGTTCGCGATAGCGGTTGCGAAAAACGTTGGTCAGAATGCGCATCAGCCAGGCCCGGCAGTTCGACCCCGCCTCGAATCCATCCCAAAAACGGTAGGCGCGCAAGATCGCGTCCTGGACGAGATCTTCGGCGTCACCTTCCGACTTCGTCATGCGTAGCGCGACGCCATAGAGCGCTTGCAAGTGAGGCATTACCTCGCGTTCGAAGTCGGCTTGCACTGTGCGGCGTTGGAAGAACATCTTGGCTATGCGATCAACCGATCAGGTCCCTTTGCTATTCCCGATCCACTTCGACCAAGTCGCTATGGCAGAGCTGGGCTTTCGACGCGCATGAAGTAGCGCTTCACCGCGGGGAGGCCACTCTTTGTCTGGTCGGTGTAGGTAACGTAGGTGGCGCCCGGCCCAACCCAGGAGGCGACCGGGCCAGTTTGGCCCACTTCGCTGCGCAAGGTCAGCGGGGATCCATGGGGCACGGCGTTGAAGGAGTAGCGATAGACCTGGGGGCCGGCCGTGCGTTCAAGGCCGATGGAGACATCCCCGCCGGCGGCGGGACTCACCCAGGCGGGTCGTGGCATACTCATCGGGTCGCCAAAGTTGGATGCGGACAGCACCGGGTCCTGGGTGTCTACGCTTCCGCCTCCGCTTGGGGCGGAGGGATCCGGGTAGTACGTGGCGAAGTCGATGGCATTGCTGGTCTGCAGGGCCATGAGGTAGGTGCCTCCGGGTCCGGGTGAGCCCACGACTTGGCAGTTCGCTACGGCTACTCGGAACTGGTAGCGCATGGATGTAGTGGCACCAGCCTCGTCGATTTCGACGGTGTTCAAATCGGAGGTCGGCGGCGCGTCGGGGGTCATGACGCTGAACCCGAGGCCGGTGGTGCCATTGGCCGTGGCCAGGCAGTCCCAGTCTGGCACCGGAACGGGAAGCATCGCCGACGGCGTGGCCGTCGCTGTGGCGTCTGCGGGAAGAAGCAGGTAGGTCGGCGAAACGCCGTGAGAGCGAGTACCCCAGGCGGCGAAACCGATATTGCCGGACGTGGCTACACCAGCGGCGATCTGCACGGCGTTGCGGTCGGTGCCAACCGGAAGCGAATCGCCCAATTTCACCGGCGCAGCGAACGCCGTGGCGCCCACGGTTTGCACGATCGCCGAGACATCGTAGCCGCCGCTGGTGGTCGCGCTGTCCGTGACCACGACAGCGACGAGCTGATCGCCCGCTACGGTCTTCTTGGTCGCGCCGAAGACCGGCCCAACAATTGGCGGGGCCAGGGGGAACCCCGCCTCCTCGGTCAACGTCTGGCCATCGAGCGAGAGGTGCCCCCAACGGACCCATCCACTGTCGTACCCTGCCAGAATGAAGCTGTCCCCCGCCCGCATGAGAGAGAGCTTCGGCATGCGCGTGAGGGTCGAGTCAGGGAGAGTCACATCCTGGGTCACGGCAGCGCCGGGCGGTGAATCCGAATTGCACCCCAGCAAGGCAACCGCAAGCAGCACCCCTACGCATGACTTGATCATGCAGGGATCTTAGAGGGTAAGTGTCTTTCCGCCAAGCTCGTCGCGTGGGGAGCCGGCCGGCTATGCCGACGGCCTGCTGGCCTGCGTATCGGTTTTCCACGGAGCGATCTGGAACATTGGAAGCGCATCCTCCCGAACCACCGAGTGGTCGAGCTCCCCAACTTCAACCACTTCTTTTTCGAAGACACCGTCTTTGCGGTACGCTCTGTCCCCGTGGGCCCCGTCACATGCCTGGCTGGAGATTCCTCGCGGACCCTCTAGAGTCCACGCCCATGATTCGCGGACTCGGTCTGGCTCTGGTGTCAATGCTGCTCGTGCTCGGCTGCAACAAGGGGACGTCGTTCAAGGGTGGCCAATCCGATGCAGCGGCTGGTGGCTCGGGCGGTAGCGCCGCGGGCGGGAGCACGCTCGTCGCCACCGGCGGAAGCTCCGGCCTTGGCGGCAGCCCCGGCGCGGGAGGCACCACTTCCACCGGGCTCGGCGGCATCACCACTTCCACCGGCGGAGCCACTGGCGGGCGAGGCGGCGTCACCACTTCCACTGGCGGTACCGCCACCGGTGGAGCCGCTGGCGGGCTCGGCGGCATCACCACAGCCTCCGGGGGCAGCGCCACCGGCGGCTCGGCCCTCGCCGGAAGCGGCGGCACCTCGATGGGTGGACAGGCAGGTGGCAGCGGGCCCGCCAACGATTCGTCGGGACAGAATCCCTTCGTACGCCCAGCCGGAAACGGCATCCTCATCACCAGCAGCGACGGGCTGAACAGCACAGATCTGCTCCTGGCCGCCGACAGCAAGGATGGCATGTTCGTAGCCGGCGCGACCCGCAATCCCCAGGCCATGGGCCTTTCCGCCTTCGATAGCGGGGTGGTGTCCGAGGCCTTCGCCGCGCGCCTGGATGCGCAGGGCAAGTTGGTGTGGACCGTTCCGCTCAAGACCTGTGGCGTACCCGCCGACATCGCCGCCGGCCCGAGCGATTCGGTCTTCGTCTTGTGCCCCTACGAGCCCGATGCGACCACGTTGATGCCATCGACGTGCGATGCGACCGCGCTGGTGACCAAGCTGTCGGGCAGCGACGGCAAGGTGGATTTCCAGGCCAGCGTCGCGGTGCCCGCCAGCCCGGCCGACGGCTATATGTGCCCATACGGATTGGGCGTCGATGCACAGGGGCGCAGCTACGTGGGTGGAGCCTATTCGCCCAACGATCCCAGCGAGCACGTGCTGCTGACCGCGGTCACCGCCGCCGGACAACAGGACTGGACCCTGATTTCGGACGGACCTGCTTCCGATCCGACGAACAACACGCCTGCAGCGTTCGCGGCCGGGGTCGACGTAGATGCGAATGGCAACGTGCTGTTCGTTGGCGCGTTCAACCTCTGGATGAAGGTGGGAACAGCCCAGATCACAAGTCAAGCGGTGATGGGGCAGTATTCGATGGAGAACGGTTTCTTCGGCCGTGTCTCCACGAGCGGGACCGGCGCGACGGCGTCGCGCTTCGGGGGCACGGTGTTCGACATGGCGACCTCTGTGGCCCCAACTTCCGACGGCGGGTTCCTGCTCGGCGGATGGGCTTCGGCCAGCGCGAGCATCGGCGGCAAGACGGTTTCCGCCAGTCAAGACGGCTCCGCCCTCGTCGCGCTCGTCAACTCGCAGGGACAGGCCAGCTGGGCCAAGATCATTCCCGGCAAGACCATGGCCGACGACGTCGCGCTCGGCCCGGACGGAAAGGCCTATGTGGTCGGCCTATTCGCGGGCGACGAGATCCTCTACACCTACGATCCGGCCGCCGACGCGCTTAGCGCGCGCAAGACCGTGTCCGGCAACGCCACCGACAATGCCCTTCGCACCCACAGCGTCGCCGTGTCTACCACGGGCGCCATTTGGCTCACCGGCACGTTCCAGGGAACTATCAATGTGGGTACCGGGGAGCTGTCCACCAGCACGGTGTCCGCGTTCTTGCTCAAGCTGAATTGACGGCGCCCTTCTACTGATGACCTGTCCATAATTTGGGCAGGTCATCAGAGCTTCGTCTATCTAGGCATCTACTGGAACAATCACCACCACATGCTCCACGCCAGCCACAAAGTGACAGGGGCCATTCTGTGGGCCAACCTGCACCTCCTGTTCTGGCTCTCGCTGATTCCCTTCATCACGGGTTGGATGGGCGAGAACCATTTCGCACCGGTGCCGTCCGCTCTGTACGGCGTGGTCATGCTTATGGCCGCCATCGGGTACTACATCCTGCAACTGACGATCATCGCCTCGCATCGACGCATCGAACACGTTCTCACCGCGAAGGATTCTTGACAGAGAGACTCCCCGTCTAGAGGGCACCCCTGTCGAGCAGGCCCGGCAGGAGTCCAGTTCAAAGGCCCGCGCATGGCGCAACAAATTGTGTCACCGCCCCTTGTTTGCACGTCGAACCAGGTGGGCTCCACGCCCGAGGCGCGTAGACCGTTGCTGTACACCGGGATGTGCAGTCTTCTGGGCTGGTCGTCGCTATTCGCTGGAGGCGCTTGCAGACCTTGGGGTCGATGCGCAGATTCCGCCAAGGAGGCGCTCTCCCATGTGACAATTCGTAACCTCCTTGCGTCGAGCGACATCCCTAAGGTGGGGTCGTGCGCACTTCGAAGCCGTGCGGATGCCACTTATGTTTCGCTCGCGTTTCCACTATGGACAACCACTCCTGGGAGTCCTGGCCGCCATGGCGGTCCTTGCCGCCTCCGCGGTCGCCGCCCTGGGTTTGAAATCGAGCCTCGACCAAAAGGCCGAGGCGGCCGGAGAGACCGAGGCCTCGGCGGCTCTCGCGCGGGTTCGCACGGGCCTCGAGGCCATGGCGAAGAGAGACCTCGAGCGCGCCACGCTAGCAGCTTCACTTTCCCCATTGCGAGCGACGCTGGCCACCTTGAGAGCCCGCGACAGCGCCGCGGCCGTGGCGGCGACCTTGAAGGACGCCTTCGCTTCCGAGCCATGGTGGGAACCCATTCGTCGGGAATTTCCGGTGGCCGGGGTTGCCTTTGGCGACAGTCACTTGGATTTCGCGACGGATGCGCGCGCTTCCCACCTGAACTTGGCGGACGCGATCACCAAGGGGGCGAGTGACGGAAGCGCATCGACTCTTGTCGCCGACGGCGGCTTGGTGTGGATGGCGACGACCCATCGTGTTTCCATTCCCGGTCGCGAACGTCCGGCTGTGCTGGCGTTGTTTCGCCCCTTGGATGCACGGGTGCTCGCCGGCGTCTTGCCCGAACCCGCGGAGGCCGTGGGTATCGAAAGTCAGGGACACGTCTTGGTCAGCGTGGGAGCAGCGCCGACGGTCGCGGCTTTCGCCGGGACCGAGGCAGCAAGCTCCATCCGGGTGATGCGCCACCCACTCGATGGGCTGGTGCTGGTCGTGGCCACGGATTGCACGGCTACCATGGCGACCGCACGCGGGGCATTGCCGCCCGCTGTGATCGGGGCTATCGGAGGCGCGCTTGCGCTGCTTCTCCTTTGGTTGAGTGTGAGATCGAAACGGCCCGCGGCTATCGCCAACGCACCCGCGGCCCAAGTACCATTGCTGCCGGATACCATCATGGGTGTCAGCGAGGGCAAGGCCTCGGTTTCACCTGGTGTGCCCTCGCCGATTCTCCTGGGGCACGAGGGCACCCGGCGCACGGCTTCGCAGGCCGAACCCTCCGGTCTGGGCGTGGTTGGCCGTTACACGTTGATCGACAAACTCGGGGAAGGCGGCATGGCGGAGGTCTTCACCGCGGTCTCGCACGGGGCCGAGGGATTCCAGCGCAAGTTCGTGGTCAAGCGCCTGCGCGCCGAGTTCGCCACCAACAAGGCCGCGGTCGCGCAGTTCATCGACGAAGCCAATCTCGCCTCGTCGCTGGTTCATTCCAACATCATTCCCGTCTTCGATTTCGGCATGGCCGGCAACGAATACTTCATGGCCATGGAGTACATCCTCGGTCGCGATCTGGGCCGGCTGGTCGAACGCGCGGTCGCGCACGATCGCGGCCCGCTGCCGACCCCGGTGCTCCTGTACGCCGCCAGCGAAACCCTCAAGGCGCTCGACTATGCCCACACCCGACAGGGCGACGACGGGCGCTCGCTGGGGCTGGTTCATCGCGACGTCTCGCCCAGCAACATCCTTCTTTCGCTGCGCGGAGAGGTGAAGCTCTTCGACTTCGGCATCGTCAAGGCCGAGGGACGCACCAGCAAAACCGAACACGGAATGGTCAAGGGTAACCTCTCGTTCATGGCGCCCGAGCAGGCGCGCGGCCAAGCGACGGATGCCCGCTCGGACCTTTTCTCGCTTGGCCTCGTCATGCATTTCTGCGCCACTGGGAACACGCTCTATCGAGGCGAATCGTCCTATGAGCTATTGCTGAAGGCGGCCGCAGGTCCCGCCGGGGTCGATTGGCAAGACGTCGATGCCCTGCCCGCTCCGCTGCCAGCCATTCTGCACGTTGCCCTTCAGCCCGACCCGTCCGCCCGTTTTCCCAGCGCCGCGGTATTCGCCGATACGCTGGCCCGTTACCCGCAAGCTTCGAGTCAGGAAGCCTCGGTCTACGTGCGGAGCCTGGTGGGCGAGGACCTGGCCAACGAAGAGTCCCGCCTCACGCAGTCGAAGTCGAATCTCATGCGCGAAAAGGCCTCCGCCGAAAACCCCTTGACCAAGAGTGTCGACCGGACATGAGGGGATCGCGGTGTGGCGAGATCCCTTGCAAGCTGGCGATGGCGCTCTTCGCGCTCGCGCTTGGCCTAGCCGGTTGCGACGATGCCGCGAACCAGGGAAAGCCCGTTAAGCTTCTCACCCTCTTCCAGCTCGGGGCCGATCTGGAAGCCACGCGCTCGGTCGCGGGCACCGACGCGGACATCTTGCCTACCGGCGTGTCGGGTGCGCTCTACACGCGGGGAGACTCGACATTTTCGCTCAACGTTTCTCCGATTTTCGTGGAAGGTGAAGTCGGCGCCTACGTGGCCGGGGAATCCTGGATTGGCTTCGACAAGGTTTGGCATCAGCCCATGTACGTTCTCGCCGCGACGGACGATTCAGGGAAATTGGCAGCCATCCCCGACCAGCTGCCTATCTTCTCAGTGGGGCCCACAAGTGGATTCTACAGTCCATTCTGGGCCACCTATTTCGTCACTGTGCCGAGCGGCGTGGCTCCCGAAAAGTATCGCTCGTCGGCGGCCATCTTCGCCGACGCCCTGCCGCTGTCGCCCTGGCCGGGCCGCCTTTGGTTACTAGCACCGGCGGGCGTGGATGTGACCGGCTACCAGCGCACGCCCTCGGATGTGCCGCCTACGCTTTCACTCAATCCCGCCATCGGCACATCCACGGTTCGACCGACGAGCGGGATTGTGGACGGAGAGGTGGACCCAATCAATGCCCTCGACTTCGGCACCAACCGCTTCACTTGGAGTGACAACTTCGCGATCGACGTGGCGGCCATGTTCGTGTTCCACGCGCGCGATGCCTCGGGCCGTGGCGTGGTTCTCGGGCTGCCGCCGGTGGGTGGCACGGGACCACTCGGCTCGCACACGCCAGCGCGCGAGAATAATGGCCGGCCGGCATTCGGCAGCTTATGGCAGCTGGTCGATGTCCAGTTGCCCGCGGGATCGGGCGCCATCGTTCCCGACTCCGACCCGGGTGCAGCCGATGTGCGCGCCCGTCTGACCTCGCTCGGCCTCGTCGCGCCGGCCGAGATCCCCTCGGCGTGGGGCAATCTCGCCAATGCCATCGACTACGTCCAGCGTCCGGTGCTAGGCGCTTCCGCTTGCTTCGCGGCGTCCAGCCCGAGCTCACCGGATTGTGCGTGGCTCGACAGCCAAGCCGCTGTTGAAACCTATCTATCGACGTGGATGGAAGAAACGGACACGCTCCTCACCGGTCCGCTCGTGACCTATCGGGGAAAGGCCGTGCCTTGATGTGGCCTCGACCCTTGGCCACGGTCGCGGCAGTCTGCTTGCTCGCGCCCGGCGTGGCAAGAGCACAAGACGAGCAACGCGACGATGAAGCCGCGCAGGCTTCCGAGGAAGCCGCTGCAGCCGAAACGACCCGCCACTGGGAGCTGTCGCTGAGCGGCTACCTCGATATCGGGTTCGCCGACGCCCAGGGAGACGGAACCAGCTTCGCCCCTGGCGATATCCGCGTGCCTGCCGACTACGTCGCCGACACCTTCGCGACGGCGGTCAACAGTCGAGGCGACGTGGCCTCAACCCAGACTGGCCGCTACACCAACGGCTTCCTGCCGCGCCAGATGGGCATCGGCGGACGACCGTCGTTTCTCATCAACAACGTCAACCAAGACCTGCGCTACAGCAACGCCGACGAGCGCCTGATGATCTTCGCGCGCGCTCAGTTTCTGCCCCGTTACACCGACGCCGGCAATGAGACTCGCCTATTCGTCGAACAGGCGTTCGCGCGCATCGTGCCCTTCGCCTCCTTGGAAATGGCATTGACCGTGGGCAAGTTCGATTCCGTCTTCGGCATCGAGTACCTCGACAATCCCTCGACGGTGCGCGTGGGCGTGACGCCTTCGCTGATTGCCCGCTACACCACGGGCCAATTGGTGGGCGCCAAGCTGTTCTATCGCTTTCATATCCCGGCCCTGGCGTCGTCCATCTCGCTCAATGCTTCCGCGAGTAACGGCGGCACCCAGGTCGAGTCCCTGCAGCCGACGGACGTCTCGCTGACGGGACGGCCGGTGGTCGCGGGTCGGTTGGGCTACGAGCTCGGCCTCGCCAGCCTGCAGATCAAACTAGGTGCCAGCGCTCTGTGGGGCCCGCGCAACGATCAACGCGACAACAACGTGCACCAGACCAATTGGGGCTTGGACGCGCGCATCTATTTTGCCGGCCTTTCCCTTTCGGGCGAATGGATCTATTTCGACGAGGAGCCGGGCACGGGCGCCAAATTCACTGGGAGTGGCGCGCAGGACTTTGTCTCCGGCTTCGAGATTCGCGGCTTCTACGTACAGGCGGCCTATCGCTTGCCGATCGCCTTCGAAACCCCGACGGGCATCACGCTGTACGTCCGCGCCGAAGATCGGCGAGCGCAATTCGAGGGATACCCTTTGCTCGAGTCGCGCCGCCTGACCCCCGGCTTGCACCTCGACCTGGGGAACAACGTCGCCCTCAAGGGCGAATGGCTTTTCAATCGCGAGGCCGCGGGCGCCTTGCCTGTCGCGAACGACGTCAGAACAATCTCCGCGGTTTTCAGTTGGTAAGGAGGAACATGACAACATCCACCCGCCCGAGAGTTTGGAATCGAGCACCTGGGCCAGAACGATGGCTCTTGCTTGCGCTGGCGCTCTGCTGGACTGGTCATTCGACCTCACTCGCCGCACCACCCGACAAGCCACACTGGCTGGCGGAGGAAATGCCGTTGCCGCTCTCGGTGCGGACGCCGCGCGACCTGGAGTTCAAGGCCGCGGCGGAACGGCAGTACCTCATTTTCAATCTGCTGGCCGGGGGAAAGTTGTCGTGGGATCAGGGACGTTTCGCCGAGGCCGCGGAGCGATGGGAGGCGCTCTTGCGCTTACCGAAGCTCGATCCCGAGCTAGGCAAGCTCATTGCCCCGCTTCTTAGTGAGGCGCACAAGCGGGCCAGCGGTACGGCTTCTGCGCCACCCACGCCGATGGCAACGCCCGCGGTGGCGCCGACGCCGGTTGCCGCGGAAGAACCCACGAACCAACCTTCGAATGCGGCGCACGCGGAAAAAACGACTCGCGGAGTCTCGGTTTCAGGCAGCGTGGCGGGCGGTGGTAGTCACGGACCCGCGGGTGCCGTGTTGTGGCTGAAGCGCGCCGACGGCTCCACACCCAAGCCCCGGCCGCTTAAGCACGCGCACATGAATCAGGCCGACAAGTCCTTCGTGCCCAGGATTCTGGCCGTCACCACTGGCTCGACCGTTACCTTCAACAACAAGGATCCCATCTTCCACGATGTGTTTTCGTTGACCAAGCCGAACGACTTCGACAGCGGCCTCTTTTCTGGCGGCAACGCCTATGAAAAGGTCTTTCGCGCCCCAGGCGCCGCGCAGATTCTGTGCAACATCCACGCGTCGATGCTGGGCTACATCGTAGTGGTCGATAGCCCGTGGTACGCGCAGGTCGACCGGGATGGTCGGTTCCACATGCACGAGGTCCCGCCCGGCAAGTACCAACTCTTCACCTGGCACGAAGCCTCCTCCAGCGTAACCACCAGCGATGTTGTGGTCGGAGAAAGCGGCGTGAGCGATCTGCTCGTCCGCGTCGCGGGCGACGTCAAACCCGACAATCTCGTTCCCGACAAATACGGCAAGCCTCGCCAACGACAGCTCGGGTATTAGCGGCCAATCTCAGGATTCTGAGGTGACGGTGCGGCGCAAACGAGAGCATGGATACACTCTTGCTGTTCAAGCGTCGCGATGACGAACACCGGGTTCGTCAATACCGGTGTTGCAAATCGGGTAACGATGGCACGGACTTCTGCGGCGCTCAAAGCACGGCCGTAGACCCTTCATCAGCAAGAGACCGTCCGAAGGCGCGCTCTCAACTTGAAACGGGCTTCTGCTCAGTCTTGCGGTGCCTTCGCGTGTTCGACGGCGGCCTGCAGCCTCTGATTCCAGGCATCGGCGTCGATGGTGCGTCGCCGCTCGCGCGCCGCTTGCCGGCGCACATCGACGACGATCCAACTCCCTAACGCCACCACGATAAGCCCAATGGCGAGTAGCCAGCTGTGCAGCGCGACCCCGACGGCCGCGCCGCCGCCCACGATTCCGAGCACAGCCCAGCCGACCCAGCGTGAAGGCCGAGCTGGTCGGACGAGTCCGCGCGTGCTGAGATGAAGCTCGACGGTTCGCTTGGGTGGGTCGATGCGCAGGTAGACCGACGAGCCATCCTCCTGCCAACCCAGCGCCGTCCACACGTCGCGCTCACCACCGACATCCTCGACGTGGATGGCGCCGAAAGTCCCCGACATCTCGGGCGAAAGCTCGGCCGCGACGTCCGCCGCGAATTCCTCGGCTTTCTCGGCGGGCATCTCGGCGGGCAGGTCGACGCGCAAACGATGTTCCACGGGCACAATCCTGGCCGGGCAAGCGGGCCATGTCCAGTCGACAAGAGCTCGCATGAGCCACTGGGCGAAATCCAAAGTTAGAGTCAGAAATGGGCGTGGTTTCGGTATTCGCCTACGCCACGGGGATCATCGCGCTGGTGGGGTTTCTTCTCCAACCAGGGTGTACGATGGTCGAGCAGGTTTCCGTCGAACGCGAGGGGAAATCTCAGCGGGAAGGGCATGGTGACCACAAATTGCCGAATCGGTACATCGGGCAGGACGTGATCCACCAGGTTCGCGGCGCCCGCCGACATTCGCCTGCCCAAACAGCTCGGATACACGGCTCTGGCATTACAGCTAAAGGCCACAACATGGTGCTCGCTACATCTCGAGAAAAGGGCCGAACATGGTGATGGTGCGTTCGCGTAGCACGCGCCGTACGCCGAGGTCGTACGCCTGCGAGTCGGCATGCGCCGGCCGAAGCTCATCGAAATAGGTTCCCGAAGCCTGGCCGGTGAGGCCGGCGGAGAGCACATGGGCAATCACCTCCGCACCCCGGCTGGCCGGGCCACGGGGTTGTATCCCGGACTCGCGCACCATGCCATCCCGTAGTGCTCGACACCGCAGGGTTGGCAAGTACCATTGCAACGTGCTTCTTTCGTTTCGGGCTTGTTACGTTCGGATCTTTCAAGCTCATGACTCAATCCTTCTTGTCCAAGGGCCGCAACGCGACTTGGGAGTGCGAGATGACAACCCGACTTGATCGCTGCCGCTGCTTGTCACTATCGATTGGGCCAACTATTCAATAGAAGTCTGCCGCGGCAGCTACCACCATCCCTTTGTGGCCTGGATACGCCCGGCTCTCCCGGCCAATATTGTATCCGTGGAACATCGTTTGCACGTCGACTTGCCTGACGAGATGACTACCGAGAAGGCGGAGGAATTCGCCGCGGACGTTGCGGCTGAACTGTCCCCGGATATGTCAGGGACTTTTGCCGCCCCGCGGAGAATGTGGCCGTCTTGCTGCCGGCGGAGGTTGGTACGAAGAGGACGAGTTGGCGGCGTCAGTTCCGGTGATGGTGGCCGCGGACAGCGAGGCCGTCGTGGTGCCGGGGTTGGTCAACGTGAAGATGGCGATCTTGTTGCCGCCGCCGCCGACACCACCAAAGCTCATTGCGCTCGGCGTGATGGTCAAGGCGTCGGCCAGTGCCAGTCTGTCGGGGCCCACGGTGCTGCCGTCGTTTCCAGTTCGGCCCCCTCATGCCGCACTACTATGGCTTGTCCCGGAACGCGACAGCACCCATGGCTACTTGCACTTGAGCGTAGCCAAGCCTTTGCCAGCGCCGGCAACGTTGGCCAGGCCAGATTTCAAGCAGGCAGGTGGATCCGCAGTGTACGAGTAACCAAGCGTCTCGGGATAGGCGGCTGTGGTGGTCCAACTGGTCGCATCCTCGGTCGGGGTCGACGAGCTTGGCACCCACGTGATGTTGTAGATAGTGAAATCCGACGGAGCGAGGATGTTGTTGTTTCGCAATTCCCAATAGCCGATGGCCGTGCTGTCCCGGGATGTGACGGGATTCTTCGCATTCTCGAAGTAATTGCCCTCGATGAGCGAATAGCCACCCATGCGGATATTGGCCCCGGAGGATTCAATCTGATTGAAGTAATTGTTGAGCAAGTGACTGAAGCCATCACGCTGGAGCGGCGTGCGCGAGCCGACGTTTTGGAAGATGTTGTGGTGGAAGGTCACGTGGCGAACTGCCGTGTCGCTGTCGGAGAATCCGTTGAGGCTCACCTTGTGATGATCGTGGACGTAATTGTAAGAGACCGTGATCTTGTCTGCGCCCTTCTTGATGTCGATAAGCCCATCGAAGGACGAGTCGCCAGCGCCCGCGCAAGCAGCCATTGAGCTGAAGAGCTCGTTGTGATCGATCCAAATGTTGGTGGGAAAGCCACCGCTCATGCCTTCCAGGCTGATGGCGTCTGCGTTGCCGCCACCGGGCAACAACCCAAAGGTCATGTTGCGCACGATGATGTTGCTGGATGACGAAGCAACATGGATGCCGAAGTTTGCTGCCGAGCCGTTGGCGCCAAGAATGGTGATGTCATTCTGCTTCTTGATCTCGATCGTTTGAGCCGCAAGGTTCCATTGCGTGCAAGGATCCGGGATGCTGGAAAAGTTGAACGTGCCGGTATAGCGAAGCACCAAACCACCGCTCCCCGAATAGGCATCGAGGGCAGCCTGCATCGCAGTCATGGAGTCGACGTCCACTGCGGCGATCGAGCCGCCGCCAGTGGTGTCTTGGCCATAGCCAAGTGGCTTGGCCTCCGGCGGTCCGGAGCTGGCAGTGACGCTGGTGCCGCCCGTTCCAGTCTGCCCGCCAGTGCTCGATTGTCCACCCGTGGTGGCGCCTCCGCTACCGGTTCCGCCTTTGCCCGCACCTCCGTTCCCTGAGTTCCCACCGGAAGAAATCGCGATGCTGCCTCCGCTCCCAAGCGTGCCACCGGAAGCGGTTACCCCACCCGAGACGGCAATTCCTTCCGCCCCCAACACGCCACCAGAAGCCTCAACTCCGCCCGATCCCGAGCGGTCCGCTCCACCCGAGTCCTCTTTGCCGACGGTGTCAGAGCCGCCAGTGCCAAGCGCCGCGTCCGGTAAGAATGGTCCGTCGCTTCCGCCCGACGCTGGCACGCCGCCGCTTCCAACACCTCCGCCGGCAGCCGAATCAGCCGTGCCGAGCGCGCCTCCAGACGGTACCGTCTCACTTGACCCAAATGCGCCTCCAGAACCTCCGCGCCCGCCGGAACCAGACCGAGAACCACCCGAACCAACCGGCGCTATCGAGTTCCGATTGCTGCAATTGGCGAGGCCCAGGAGCACAAGAAACCCCAATAGCGACTTCTTCATGGTGCGCGGCAGTGGTTAGGCACTACGCGAATGGCTCAGGGGAAAAGTCGGCGCAGCCGATTTGAACCGGCCCCATTTCTCTGGAGACCTGGGAGTCCGGCTAGGAATGGTGGCCGCCGGAACGGCGGCGTGAGCGCCTACGGCGCAAGGTAAGGCTTGATGAGATTGTACTTGGCCTGATTGACGGTGACCCAGTCGTCCTTGAGGATGCCCTCGGTGTCTCCCGAGTTGGGATTCATGCTCCAGAAGGTCCAGCTCGCCTTGCCACCGGCGTAGGCCATGAACTTGGTCAACCACTGGTAGGGTGCGGAGGTGGGATCGGAGGCCGAGGCTTCCTTGATGCCGAACTCACCGATGAAGACCGGCGCAATGCCTTGCTTTTGCACGAACCAGAACTTCGAATCCCAGATGCCGGGCATGTTGTCAGGAAAGCCGCTGGCGGAGAACCACGGTTGGGCATAGACCTCGGGCCCGTATTCGTGGGCCGAGTACCACAGGTTCGCGGCGGGAATTTCCGCGTGGGTGATGGGAGCATCGGCAACGCCCTCCAGGTTGCCGCCCCACCAGTAGTTGTCACCTTGGTAGTTCTCGACCCCTTCGACGATGATGGTCATGGCCGGATTGGCGGCCAGGATGGCCTGCCCGCACTTGACCGCGGCTTTGCGCCAGTCCGTGGCGTCGTATCCCGATTGATCATAGCCCCAGGTGGCGGGCGGTTTCATTCCCGTGGTCATATTGCCGTGGGGCTCGTTCTTGAGATCCGCGGCCACGACCGCCGGGTTGTTCTTGTAGCGATTGATCATCGACACCCAATCCGAGATCCACGTCTCTTCGGTGTAGGTTCCCGTGTACCACAGGGTCTCGTTCATGTAGCCGTCGTGGGCGCGTGAGTGATTGTCGAGGATGACCTTGAGCCCGATGCGATTGCATTCATCAAGGATCTTGTCCATCACTTCGAGGGAGGAGAGGCCGTCCAAGTCGACGTTCAGGCCCGGCTGGTCGTTGTAGGGATCTGTACCATAGGAATTGATTTGCATCCCGCTGGGCGTGGCCGTGAGCATGTCGCTGCACCAGGGAAGGCGCACGCTGTTGAAACCGAGATCCTTGATCTGCTGCAGCATCGAGCGGTAGTCACGTGCCCACAGGCCATGGGGAGAGAAGTTGCTGGTCTCGAAGCCGAACCAATTGACGCCAGTCAGCCTGGGCGTTGCCACGCAGTCAGTACATGTGGGTGGGCGGGTGTCGGACGTGGCGTTGGGGGTCGCGTCGGACGTGGCGCTCGCGGCGCCGTCGCGGGACGTACTGGGAGCCGTCGACGACGGGGCCGTGGAACTGCTCGAACATGCGGGAAGCGCGAGCGCGAGGGCAGCGGAGGAGAGCAAGAAAGAAGGCGAACGATTCATGCGAGCGCACCCTACCACGTCGCCGTGGGGTCGACCGTCCGCCTGTGAATTCGGTGAAATGATATGCTGGGGCTCGTTTCGACGGATTGCTGGTATCCCCAGCCAGATCGTCGAGACGGATTTCGAAGCAGCGTACGATTACCTTTCGCAGCGACTGCGCAAGCGCTCGCTCGTGGTCCTCATCACTGATGTCATCGACGAGGTGTCGGCGAAATCGGTCGTGCGCACGGTGCGCAGCCTGGGCCCGCGCCACCTTGCCCTGTGCGTGCTCTTTCGCAACGAACCCCTCGACGCCATGGTGGAGCCGTGTGCAATTGCCGATACTGGCTCTGGGCCGACGTCATGCGCCTCACGCTCGCCTTGCCATAGAAATCCGCGCTGGCTGAATCAGAATGATTTGTCAGGGATTTTACCTCGGCGCGTCTGGAGCGAGAGGGAATCATTCGGTAAGCATAGGGTAACAAGCCCACCTTTCTCCGTGCTCCGTCGGTCCTCGAAGCGTCAACGCCGCCCATGGGGGCACGACAACCGTGGGCTCGGGTGGCAGTGGTTCAGGTGGAGGCTCAGTCTGTCAATGGCGACCTCGGCCTGTCGCTCGCGCCTTGCGTGTCCGTCGAGATTCGCGTCGTGGAGGGCGCAGGTCACTTCTCGTTCATGAACGTGCCACCCCCACAGACGGTTGAGCCGCTCCTTGAGCGCGAAGCCTTTCTCACCAAGCTCGCCAGCGAGATGTGCTTGTTCGTGACGAGCTAGCCGGGTACGCTGAGCGACTTGTTCGTGCCTGTGACGTCGTTGTTGCACACGGGCAGTCAAACGAGCTCCGAGTGTGCCGAACAACCCCGTGGGTCTCGATCCGGTGCACCCCAGTGGCAGCAATGGATGAACGGCCTGCCGAAATTGTTTCTTGCAATTTCCGGTGCCTTCCCTATGTTCCCGATTCGCTGTCGTTCAGACGAGTCTTGAGCTGTGCGCACAGATGTTGTTGTTTCGCACTTCGAATTCAGGACCTAGAAGCAACCAAAGCAGGCATTGCAAAATTGGCGCCGCCGAGGAGATGAGCATACTCCTTGAATTCCATCTCATTCACTGTGTTGGAAATCTCTCTGCATCCTCATTTGCAACGGGTGGATGCTCTCAATGAGCATTCAAGGTGGTGGCGCAACGAGCGGATACGAGAAACACCAGACATTGAAAGGATGGTTTACGATGATCCAATCAAGATGCACGATCGAACGAGCCAAAGGAAAGCGAATGCCAGTCGCTGCGGGGGTCGCGGCGGCCTTGTTCCTGTTTGCCTGCAACGGCGGGGCGAGAAACAGCGGCGCAGGATCTGATTCCGAAGCGGCGCGTGCGAGCGCCATTCTGGCGGCGGTGACCACGGTCACCATTTCCGGTAACGCCACCAAGACGCCGGGCACGGACCCGTTGGCAGGCGTGACGATCAAGATCACTGGATCGTCCATGGCGACGACCTCGACCGACGCCCTAGGCCACTATTCAGTTTCCGTGAATTCGGGTGGATCCTATTCGGTATCGGCCAGCTTTTCCGGCTGCACGTTTTCGCCAAGCGTCGCCAATCTGAACAGCATCGTTACCAACCAAATTCAGAACTTCGCGGGCTCGGGCGGAAGCTGCGTGGGCGCGGTGGCAGGCCCTCCGGGGCCGCAGGGACCGGTCGGGCCGGCGGGACCTGCTGGGCCAGCGGGTCCCATCGGACCAGCGGGACCCATTGGGCCAGCGGGTGCGGAGGGACCGCAGGGGCCGATCGGACCTATCGGACCTATGGGACCCATGGGGCTTCCGGGCCCGATCGGGCCGGCTGGAGCCGTTGGCCCCGCTGGGCCAGCGGGACCGACGGGGGCGACTGGAGCCATTGGACCCACGGGCGCGACAGGCGCAACCGGCGCGACGGGTCCCCAGGGACCCGCGGGGACCACCCAGGTGTTCATGAATCGCAATTTCCAGAACGTTCCGCTGGTGCCTTTCCCGGGCGTCACCGTTGCGACGCTCTCGCTCCCGCCTGGCTCGTACATCATCACGGCGAAATTTCGCTATTCGAACACTGAAACCGTGTCGACGGTGGCCGCCGGTTGCGTCTACCAGGGGGTGGGAATCGGTGGACTGGATGCCTCGGGGCGCGCCAACACGCCGCCAGGCGCGGCGGATCTTGGTCAATCGGATGGCGTCCTGATGGACTTCGTCACCAAGTCCGAGGGGGATGATCCCGACGTTCACGTTCAGTGCTTCGGCGGGCCGGAAGTTTCGATCATCAACACACAATTCGTGGCACTGCCGGCCGCAATCACCTTGCAGCCATAGCTTCGGAAGTTCAGGAAAGAAGTTCGAAGACACGACGCCCACGTTTTCTCGGCGCTTCTGGCCGGGAGACGTGGGCCTTTCTTTGTGTTCGAGTACCCTATGTCTTCGGCTGTGCACGTCGGTGGCAGTTGGGCGCGAAACTAAGGAGAGAGCCAGGCCCCACCGTTTTGCGCGCAATTCGACATTTCCGTGGCGATGGTTTCATCCACACCGGAATAGTACCAAAGAACAGATCCATTATGGCCGCCACCAGCAAAGCTAACGGTGTTCGCGACGCCCCGCTGGGACGCAGACAAATTCCATGCCGAAACGCTCAAGCTCGACGTCGACTCCAACGAGCGAAGCGGCTCCCGGTTCATGCCAGCAAGCCGACCAAACGCGGTTCCCTCAATGCCAGAGCCGCCATGAGGTCGCTGCGCCGGCGTAGCTATGGCCTGCGTATTCTTCTACTCATCGTCAGGAAAGAGAATACTGCTGTAGATGGACCGGTACGGGGCAAAGCCACGTGCGCAGTTGAGCGCGTCCATGACCTCGGCGGGATGGTTGGATTTGGGTTCCTCAATCACACTCAGCCGGCGCTCACATTGCTCCCAGCCAGCGATCGTTCTCAATCGCCACTGGGCATGGTCGGAGTAGTAGCCCGCGTAGCGCCTCAGTGCCTCCTTTCGGGTTTTGCTGCCGGTTTGAGATTGGTAGCAGTGGTAGAGCATGTAGCTCGACGCAATGACGGCTTGGGCGGGATCGCTGAGGATGGAGTGCGCATCCACATAGATTCCGTACTTCCTCAAATTCGGGAGCTCCCTCGGCTCCACCTGACCGAGTCCTACCGCGGTTCCTTTTCCATCCTGCTTGGTATTGTTGAACAGGTGCTCCTCCCAAAAGATGGCGGTGAGAAGCTCGTCCGTGAAGATGCTAGGCAGGATCGTGTTGTTGGCGTACACCAAACATTGAATTTCGTAGTACGAGAAGGCTGGCTTTGGCGGCATCGAGTCTCTCCTTGATGCAAGTCGTCTACCTCGACGATAATTGATGCACCAGCACGGCATTGTCAAGGCGGTTGACGATCGAGCTGCCCACGATTGCGGTGCATCTCACGTGGCCGACCCGCGCTCCTCAAGAAATGCGCGGCTCGCAATCGCGACTCCGTGAAGTCACAAGCGCCCTACTCACCGCGCTCCGCGAAATGTTCCTTTCTCGCGCCACGCTCATGGCCGAGAACATCTTGCTCCGCCGTCGTCGTGACGGGTGCCGACGCGGCGGTTTCCTCGTCGGTCTTCACCGATATCGACAGCGGCCTCTCGTGGTTCGAGGCCCCGGACGCCCTACTGCAAGTGCAGGATCCAGGACTGAACGCACGCGATGCTGCCACGGCGACCGTGGACGACCATGCTGAAGAGGAGGCAGGGCCGGTCGACGCCCCGCTGGACGTGTCGATCCCAGGCGACATCACGTGGAGGGGGCATGAGATGGTCGGGCGGCCCACGAGTCACAACCGCCCGCGCACGCGGTCAGCGCATTATTATGAGCCAATTTCCCGGGGTGTGGGCCGCTGCATGGCAGATGCCGCCCATGGGAGGAGCCCGTCGATGAGAACCGGACGTCTGTCAATCAATACCTTGCTCGCCGCAGCCCTGACCGTCGCTGTCGGTGGCTGCAGCAATTCCGGCGGCGGGGGAAAGGGGACCGGTGGTAGCTCGGCACCGGCGGGAGGCTCGGGCGGCGTGGCCGCGAGCGGCGGATCGGGGGGAAGCACCGGCTCGGGCGGCGCCAGCGGGACGGGGGGAACCGCCGCCGGCGGATCGGTTGGAACCGGCGCTAGTACCGGCAGCGGCGGCACGACCGCATACGGCGGCGGTGGACAGACCGGCGGCTCGACGGGAATGGGCGGCCAACCGGGCACGGGTGGAAACCCTCCGACCGACGGCTCGACCGCGCTCGGCGGGAAATCCGGCACCGGTGGTCAGGCCGGACAGAGCGCGGGCGGAAGCACGCAAACGGGAGGCAGGACCGGGACGGGCGGCCAAGCAGCAACCGGGGGTCAAGCCGGACAAAGCACGGGCGGAAGCGGAACCGGAGGCTCGACAGGAGCCTGCGCTAAGCTCGTCGCGCAACAGCGGTCGATTGCTTTCGGCACGTTGCTCGACGCCCAGGCCGTGATGTGCACGGCCCAGAAACTGGCCGCGTCGCTGGCCAAACCAAGCTCGGCGCAGTGGCAAGCCAAGGGCGACCAGCACCGGACCTATCACTTCGCGGATGCCAACACCGACGAGCCCTACCGCATTTGTGTGCCGACCAACTGGGACGGCAAATCGAGCTTGCCGCTGGCGATGTTCCTCCATGGTTCGGGCAGCGACGAGAACTCGTATCTGGATTCGAACAACAAACAAATGGTGAACCTCGCCCAGCAACACGGGTACCTGCTGGTCGCGCCCCTGGGTGACCAGGGTGCCTACGGGAACTTCCTGCGCCTGACGTCGCCCTTCGGCGATCAGGCGGATGCGGACAAGCTGATGGCGCAAGTCACCGCCGACAGCGAACGCACCAACGAGCTCAGCGAAGAGGACGTCATCAACGTCCTCGAGCTGGTGCTGGCGGAGTATCCGGTCGACCGCGCTTCGATGTTCCTGTTCGGGCATTCCATGGGCAGCGGCGGAACCTGGTACATCGGCGGCAAGTACGCGTCCTACTGGAAGGGCCTGGCGCCCATGTCCGGACCGTTCGTGCAGGAGACGGGTTATCCCTGGGACGACGTCCGCAAGATTGCCCTGTTCGTCACCGAAGGCACCCAAGCCCCCTCTGTCGACGGCAGCCACACCTTGCGCGATTGGCTGAAGGCGAACGGCTTCAACTCCCAGTACGAGGAGGTGAATGCAGACCACGGCGGGATGATTCCCCTCGTGCTGCCCGACGTGTTCGACTTCTTCGACCGCACTAAGGCGAAGTGACGTCGTCGGAGCTGACGCTTGCACAACTCTAGTCCATGGTGGGTTGTCCCGTTCTCGCGACTCGACGGTCACGCTGCAAAGTGGCGGGCGAGCGCGCACCTACATCCTGCACGCCCCGTCGGGACTCACCGCCGGGACGGCGCTGCCGGTGGTCATCGATCTGCACGGCGCCGGCGGTAACGGCAAGCAACAACAGGGCATGAGCGGTTTTAGCTCGCTCGCCGACAAGGAGAAGTTCCTGGCCATCTTCCCCGATGGGGTCGACGGATACTGGAACGTGGACGACACCTGCTGCGGCACTGCCGGCCAGCAGAAGATCGACGACGTTGGGTTCCTCAAAGCGATCGTCGCCAAGCTCGACGCGGAGACCCGTATCGATGCGAAACGCGTCTATGCCTCCGGCTTCTCCAACGGTGGTGGCCTGGCCCACCGGATGGGGTGCGACGCGGCCGACGTGATCGCGGCCATCGCCCCCACAGCCACCGACCTGCGCACGCAGCCGTGCAACCCCGCGCGCCCCATTTCGATGATGGAGGTCAAGGGCCTGGCCGATTCGCTGGAGCCCTACGGCGGTGGTGTAGTTGGGCCGGACGGGGGACAGTACGTCGACGTCGGCGCCAAGGAGTCCTTGCGGCTCTGGGCAGAGACCGACCAGTGCACCGACGCCACGACGACGACGATCGACACCTATTGTGAAAGCCACACCAAGTGTGCGGGCGGCGTGGAAACCGATCTGTGCTCCCTGCCCAATACGGACCACAGCACCTACGGCAACGCCCTTGGCATCAATGTCGCCGGCGTGATCTGGAAGATGTTCCAGCGCCAGCCGATGCAGTAGCTAGAGCTTGTCGGGTAATTGCGTGCCGCCCGAAGGGCCGGCACGCGGCTGGTGTCTCGCGGGGCGCGTGAACGAGGGCGTGAGCGTGTCCGTGTGGGGTACGCGGGAGGTGGAAGGCGTGGGGCGAGGGCGGTGCAAGCGGCGCGCGATTGCACACCTCGCGGGACAGGATGCCTGTTCGAGTATGCGAGATGTTAGTTGGCGGTCACCACACCAGTCGCAAGGTTGATGGACCATTGAGCGGAGTAGGTCAAACTCCACGTCGTGCCGTCAAAGGTGAGCGGAAGCCAGAGGTACGTCGAAAGGCTCAGGTTGCTGGAGTTCCATATGTCACCCGCGTAGATGTAGGTCGTCGTCTGGCTACCCACGATGGGGATCACATAGGTCGGCTGAGATTTCCATGTCGAGCCGTTTGCGCCAAGGGGGGAGAAGCTATTGTTCCATGGCCCAGTCATCGAGCCGGTGGAAATCAAATAGGCTGCCTCGTTGGGAGCCCAACCGGTCTGACCCGAGCTGACTCCGTAGTACTTGCCATTGACCTTCCAGAACGCGTAGGCTTCCCGGGTGTCATTTGCCCAAATTTTCGTTGTGTTCTGGACACTCAGATAGTCGCTTGATAGCTGGTAGACCTGCGTCTGGCTAAAGGTTCCCGACGAGGTTTGGCCCTGTGCGCCCGTGGAAATGAAATAGGCAGTCCCGTCGGGCTCCTGCCACAGGGTGCAGTCTCTCGAAGCGTCCCCACCGGGCAGGAAGTGCTTCACGTACGTATAGTTGCCATCCACGGTGGGGCTGGTGAACACGACGGCCTCGGAGTCACAATAGCCGCCGCTCACCCCGGAGCAGGATTCCATGTCCCAGTGGGCCCACATCACATACAGCTTTGTTGAGGCATTGTAGATGACTTTAGGTCGTTCGATAATCAGATTGACATTGTTCAGCACAGGGTCCGTGCTGGTGGTGACGACCGAATTGCGATGCTCCCAGGTGATAAGATCCTTGGAGGAGTAGCAGCTGATAGCGTGGAAGTTGCCTGTACCATTCGTGTTCAGGGTCTTGTCTTCGCCGAACCAGTACCACGTATCGCAGACCTTGAGGAGCCCGCCCCCGTGAGCCTGGATATGCTTGCAT
>Ga0265342_10001171_pt1 | contig 24940 bp, 25 predicted proteins | sample 4CB327metaG_FD_203125 | JGI IMG/M metagenome (GOLD analysis project Ga0265342, IMG submission 203125) | Rhizosphere microbial communities from Carex aquatilis grown in University of Washington, Seatle, WA, United States - 4-CB3-27 metaG | ecosystem: Host-associated > Plants > Roots >... | reverse complement strand
AACGCGATCCGAAGCGGATGGAACGCGATCCGAAGCGGATGGAACGCGATCCGAAGCGGATGGAACGCGATCCGAAGCGGATGGAACGCGATCCGAAGCGGATGGAACGCGATCCGAAGCGGATGGAACGCGATCCGAAGCGGATGGATCGCGATCCGTAGCGGATGGATCGCGATCCGTAGCGGATAGGACGAGGTCGGTTGCCCCTCCGTCCACGTCCACGTCCCGTGAGCCTTCGATGGACCGGCGGATATGGGGCCTAGCGCAAGAATAGAAACGCGGTGGCCGCTAGCACCAGCATGACGCCAACGACGAGGGCCGCGACGACCCACGCAGGGACGTGCGTGCCCGGGATGTCGATTCGGTCGTCATCGAACGTCGGAGGGCCTGCGCTCAGCGCGGTTCCCCCCCGCGCTGCCGAGGGGGGGATGCTCGCCTTCGCGGGTGGCGAGTAGACGAACGTCGACCCGAGCCCCTGCGGCGCGCCGGAGCCCGCTCCAGGTGGGCGGGACTGGATCGGGCGCATCTCCGGAAGCGTTCGGCGGGGGCGCTCGGCGGGATCGTTCGGCGGCTCGGGAAGCGCGTACTTGCGGTACTTGTGCGGCTCGGTGTCGCCCCCGGGATCCTTCAACCCATCGCCGTCGAACCGAACCACGATGACGGTGATGTTGTCGTGGCCCCCCGCTTGATTCGCGCGCTCGGTGAGCACCTTGCAGGCCTCGATCGGCTCGGGCGTCGACTGGAGGACCTCCCGGATGTCCTCGAATCGGACCATCCCGCTGAGCCCGTCCGAGCAAAGCAGCAGCGTGTCCCCGCGCCGAAGCTCGCAGAACGTCAGGTCGACCTGGACCGTGTCGGCAGTGCCGAGAGCCTGCAAAATGATGTTGTTGTGCTCGAACGTCTCCGCCTCCTCCTCGGTCAGCTGGCCCGCTTCGATGAGCTGGTTGACCAGCGACTGATCGCGGGTCAACTGCACCAATCGCGCGTCGCGCAGCACGTACGCGCGTGAGTCGCCCACCTGCGCAAAAAAGAGGTAGTCGTCGACGAGCGCCGCCGCAGTCACGGTGGTCCCCATTCCGCGGCGTGTTCGGTCGAGCTTAGCCTCCTGAAAGATGCGAAGCCCCGCGGCCTCGATGCTGTGAACGAGGCGCCGGGCGAGCTCGTCGCGCGAGAGCGGCAACGCGTCGTCGAGCGCCTCGGTCATTCTCTCGTAGAGAATGTCGACCGCGAGTTGGCTGGCGATCTCGCCGGCCGCCGCGCCGCCCATCCCGTCGCACACCGCAAAGAGGGATCCGTGCTTTCCCACGACCCCGGCGCGATTGGCCTCGAGCAGCCCGCGAGTCTTTCGCGTCAAGTCGGCGACGAGGAAGTTGTCCTCGTTGTGCTCGCGAATCTGCCCGACGTCGGTCCGCGCGAAGAGCTTGACACGGATCTCGCCACGAGCGGGCGGGGCTCGAGAAGCGAGCGGGTCGCTCGTCGGCGCGGACGAGTCGCCGAGATCCGGCGCTTCTCGGGGGGTCTCGGGCTGCGTCACGTGCGGGCTGTCTCCGTCGTCATACGCCAGCGTGGGCCGCGTCGATGTCGAATCGCAAAAGCTGTTGGCCGATGCGGAAGTGATCGCCCGAGCGCAGTCGAACCTCGTCCCGTATCCGCAAGAAAGTGCCGTTCGACGAACCGAGATCGGCGAGCGTGAACCGCTTTTTGAGGCTTCCACCGCCGCCCTGCATGCGCAATACGGCGTGCCGGCGCGACAGGAACGGATCGTCGGTGAAGACGATGTCGCCGGACTCCCGCCCGATGACGGTCTCCGCGCGCCGCACGTGAAAGACGTCGCGCACGAGACCTTCGACCGTGCGCTGGCTGAGGCGCGCGTACCGCGGTGCGGCCGGTGTTCCGAAAAGCAGCGTCCCGTTCTCGGACGCGGCGCCGAACGCCTCCTCCGCTTGCTTCACGACCTCGAACCTTAGCACCTGTTGTCCGACCAGGAACAAATCTTGATCCGCCAAAGGCTGCTCTTTGACCGCATCGGCTGCTCCGGCGAGCGGCTCGGAGTGGTTTCCTCGAATAGTGGTCTTGTCGTCTTTGCCATCACCGGCGTCCTCGCGTTCGCGCGCCGGAAAGGGGATGCGCACGTACACCCCGTTGGTGCTCTCGAGATCGCGAACGAAGAACTCTGCGCCGCGCGTCACGATGCGCGCGTGGCGCGGCGAGACGAATTGGTCGTCCGGAAAGAGAATGCTTCCTTCGGTGCGCCCGAGGTCGGTCGACCCACCCAGTGGATAGGTCGGCCCCTCGCCTCCGTCGCGCGTGATGAGAACGATGCTCGCGAGCTTGGGGACCGCGCTTGCCCGGACGGCAGGGGCGGGAAGGCCCTGCGCCGCCGCGCTCGGAGGCGTTGCGGCGAACGGCAGGCCGCAGAACCGACAGAACTGCGCGCCGGATTCGCGAGCACCCTTGCATCGTGGGCAGGCGCTTTGTCGTTGCGGAGGGATCGTAGACCCGACGTCGATGACTCGTGCGGGCTCGATGAACGGAGCCACGCCACCGCTGACATGGAGCGGCGTGGCTTTCGGCGTGGCGTCGGCCACGGTGCGACTGAGATCGATCGCGCCGAGGCGGCTGGAACCACCCTCCACGGTGTCGGCGAGATGCTGGCCGCAGGTGACGCAGAAGCGCACGCCTCGGTCGTTGGCGGTGCCGCAGAGCGGACAGGTCGAGGCAGGCGCGGCCAACGCCGGGGGCGCCACGGGCTGGGCTTCGGCGCCTCGCTTGGTGAACGACACTTCCGGCGCCGCCGGTCGCGTTCGGCCCACTTGCGCGGACGCCTGCCCGCCGGCCACTGGAACGGCTGCCGTTGCTGCGAGCGGCGACGTGGGCGCAGCCGTTCCCGCGGCCGTCGGGGACGTCGCGACGGGCGCGAGCCTCTGACCGCATTCTTGACAGAATATGAGATGGCTCGGGTTGTCCCGGCCGCACATCGTGCAAATCACGCTGTTCGATGGGACACCGGCGCGCGCCCGAGAGTCAAGGCGCTGTCGTCGGGGTGTGTCCCGGGCCGCATTTTGCTTGAATCCACGACCGCGCCGCCGCGCCGGCGTCCCTCAAAGCGCGTCTTGTGCCTCAACCGACGCTTCGAGCCCCACAAAGTGCGCGAACCCGCCGTCGTGCGACAGGAGGCTCGAGTCCTCCCAGGCGCGGAAGTAAATCGGGCGGTATGCGAGCGATACGCTGAGCACGGCCCCCCCGAGCTCCACCTCGAGGCCGCCACCGAGAGTCGCGCTCGGTCCCCAGGTGTCAATCGGGAGCCACTCGTTACCGTAGGTGCCGATGCCGCCGCCCACCAGGACGAACGGAGAGACCTCGTGGCCGGTCGGGAAATAGCGGCGCAGCTCGGCGCGAACCTGCTGAAGCAGGGCGAGGCGATAGAGCTGGTGAGGCTCCTGCTTGGACATCTCGTAGGCGCCCCCGAGATACAAGGTCGCACTCCTCCGCCAGCCGGCGCGCGCGACGATGCCGCCGCCCGACCCCAAGATGCATGGGTTGGCAGGGACTCCGCAGGCCGGGCCCGCAAAGGCGACGATCTCGGCGGCGAGGGCAACGCCGTACTGGGCGAAGGCCCGGTCGCTCGGGGGAGGGGCCACGATCGTCGCGGTCGGGACGGTCGTCGGCTCATCGTCGGCGCGCGCATCGCCTCCGGCGAGCGCGAGTTGGACCCCGAGCGCGACCACCCCAAGCCCGATCCGGAGGCGAAGCCCAAGGCGGATCGCCGTGCTCGCGGAACGCACCCCCCATGTCACCCTGAGCTCGCCCACGTCCACGGTTGCCTGCAAGCATACACCGGGGGGCCGCGCAGACGGACGTTGACAGCCCGAGGGGGGTTCGCATACTCGGGGTGCCGGAAGCGATGGAGATCTACCTCGACAAGCGTGCCGTTCGTCAGATCCGCCTGTCTTCACAGGACGCGATTGAAGAGGGGGACATTGAGACGCTGCGTGAGGACATTCTCGAAGCGTTCACCGAGGATCAAGTCGAGGAGATCGAGCGCCGCCTCGACACCGGTGACTTCTTCGAGTTTCTCACCGACCTGCTCGACGAATGGTCTGGCGACGACGCCGACGAGTTGATGGAGCTTCTGGACACTCAGCTCGGTGACGTCGGAATCGATCTCAAGTTCGAGAAACGAGCCGCCGCTGATCCCGACGAAGAGGAAGAAGAAGACGAGGCGACGGACTTCGAAGACGAAGAAGTCGACGAAGACGAAGATCTCGACGAGGACGAGGACGAAGACGACGAGGAAGAAGAGAAGGACGAGGAAGATTGACGTCCTGTTCGACGCCGGGATCGCGAAGCTATAGGCGAAACTCACCGGGCTTCTAATGCGGTCGACAGGATCACCGCTGCGGCCTCGACGTCCGCGCGGGTGACATCGAGGTGGGTGACGGCGCGCAGCCGACGGGGACCGGTGGCGTGGATGAGGACCCCAGCTTGGCGGGCGGCGCGCGACACCGTTTCGGCGGGCACGTCGACGTCGATGTTCACGATGTTCGTTTCGACGGCGGCTCGGTCGACCCGGACCCCTCGGACCCCCGAGAGCCTGTCGGCCAGCACCCAGGCGTTCGCGTGGTCTTCGCCGAGGCGCTCGCGGTGGTGAGTGAGCGCGTGAAGCGCTGCCGCTGCGATCACGCCGACCTGCCGCATCCCGCCGCCCCAGCGCTTGCGGAGTCGGCGCGCCTCGTCCACGAGCGCGCTCGTCGCGCAGAACGCGCTCCCCACGGGGGCCCCCAGCCCTTTCGAAAAGCACACGCTCACAGTGTCGAACGGGGCGCAAAGCTCCGCGACGCCGATGCCGCTCGCCGCGCTCGCATTCCACACGCGGGCGCCGTCGAGGTGCGTCGCTAACCCAAGCGCGCGAGCCCGCTCGGCGACGGCGCGGGTCTGGCCGTGGGGCCACACCCGTCCCCCGGCCCGGTTGTGTGTGTTTTCCAGGGCGACGAGCGACGTCCGGAGGGTCCAGTGGGCGCGCGGGTGAACCGCGGCCGTCATGTCGTCGGGCGAGTACATCCCGCCCTGTCCGACGGCGCTGAACTGCACCCCGCTCAGCGCCGCGCCGGCCCCCGCCTCGTACAAGGCCAGATGCGCTCCCTCGCCCACGATGACGTCGTCCCCCGGCCGCGTCTGCGTCGCAATGGCCAGCTGGTTGCTCATGGTCCCGCTCGGGACGAACAGCGCCGCTTGTTTGCCGGTGACCATGGCGACGGCCTCCTCGAGCGCTCGAGCTGTCGGATCCTCGCCGAAGACGTCGTCTCCGACCTCTGCGCGCGCCATCGCCTCGCGCATCGCAGCCGTCGGTCGAGTCACCGTGTCGCTTCGAAGGTCAATCACCGACGCTGCACGGTAGCGCAGAAGGGGCGGGTCGGTGAGAGTGCGCGTAAACGAATTTACAGCGAACGGACTTGCGCACAGCGGGCATCCGTGTCAACTGGTTCAACCAGTAGAGGACTGGCCATGGCCGACGATTCGATACCCCCTTCTGCTTCCCTTCCCGCCGACCTTCAGACCCTCGCGGCCCTTGCCCCGGTTGCGCGTCAGAGCGTGGTCGACGCCGTGGCCGACCGCCTCCGCGGCGAGATCCTCGCCGGTCGGCTCCGGCCGGGAACGCGCTTGCCGTCCGAGCGCGAGCTCTCCCTGGCGCTCGGTGTGAACCGGCTGACTCTCCGCGCATCCCTTGCTCGGCTCGAGGCGCTCGGGCTGATCACGACCCGCCACGGCGCGGGCACCATCGTCGCGTCGTGGCGTGAGCGGGCAGGCCTCGAGATGCTCGGGACGCTCGTCAAGGGATTGAAAGTCGTCGACCCGGCCTGGCACGAGCTCGTGCGCAGCGCGCTCGAGATCCGTCGCATCCTGGCCTCCGAAGCGGTCGCGTTCGCGGCGGAGCGCCATACGGACGAGGACATCGATGCCATCGCGACGTGCGCTCAAGTGCTGTCCGAGCACGTCGACGACCCGGTCGCCTTCGCGCGGGCCGACCTGGCGTTCATGCGCTCGGTCTGCAAGGCCGCACGCAACGTCGGCCTCGAGCTCCTGCTCAACACGTTCGCGCGCTGGCCCGACGAACATCCGCACCTCGTGGCTGTGTTGTACGACGACTGCGCGAACTCGGTCTCGCTCTATCCGAGGGTCATCGACGTCATCAAGTCGCGCAACGGCGAGGCGGCGCGAACGATCGCGCGACGAACGCTGGAGCACCGCGACGCGGAGTGGGCGCAGCGACATCCGCCCCCGTCGCCGGCGCTCGTGGCGCCGTCCGTGGGCCGGAAAGGAAAGGCTCGATGAAGTTGACTCGCTTCGAGAATCGCTGGGCCGAAGCGGCCATGCAGGCCATCTTCCCCGGGTCGCGCGACGCGGGCCTCGCCGGCATCCGCGTCATGAACGTGAACGGGTTCGTGCGCGACCTGATGGGCCATCTACCCTTGCGTGCCGCCGTGGGCTTTCGCCTCGCTGTCTGGTTGGTGGCCCTGGCGCCGTTGGTGGTCCTCGGGCGCCTCGTGACGATCGCGGGGCTGAACCCCGAGGACCGCGAGCGAACCGTCGCGACCCTCGTATCGAGCCATTGGTATGCAATCCGTTCTCTCGTTCTCGTTCTCAAGGCGATGGGAGCCTTGCTCTACGCCGCCGACGACGGCGTGCGCAGGCGCATGATGCCCCCTCGGTCTTCGATCGCTCCGCTCCGTATCAAGCGTGTGCACGCCGCTTGATTCACCGCGTTCGAGGGGCCTGTGGCGTCCCTCGCCCATTCCAGCAACAACAAGCCGTACCCGATGTCCCAAGATACCCCCGCTGTTTTTTCCGATGAATCGCTCCCCGAAGGGGCGGTGGTCGACGGCCAGAAGCTCTCGCGCGACGTAGAAGACGCGTTCGATTACGTGGTCGTCGGGTCCGGCGCCGCAGGGGCGGTCGCGGCGTACGCGCTGGCGAGCGCAGGATGGTCGGTCGGCATCGTCGAAGAGGGTCCGTGGGTGCGGACGCGCGAGTTCGGCGACGGTGTCTACGGCGCGTTTACGCGCATGTTCCGCGACTCGGGGGCACAGGTGATGGAGGGCAGGTCCTACGTGCCGCTGCTTCAGGGGCGGTGCGTCGGCGGCAGCACGGTGATGAACTCGGCCATCGCGCACCGGACGCCCGAGGACGTCCTCGAAGACTGGGCGGAAGGCTTCGGCCTGGCCGATTCTCTGTCGGCGAAGCGGCTCGAGCCGCACTTCGAGGCCCTCGAGCGTGAGCTCAGCGTGCACTCCGTGAGCGACGAGGCCCTCGGCGAGAACAACCGACTCTTTCTGGACGAGGCTCGTGAGCATGGCCTGCCTGCGCGCCGCATGCACCGCTACGAAAAGGGCTGTCGCGGCTCCGCAAGGTGCTTCACGGGCTGCCCCAACGGCGCCAAGCAAGGGATGAACCTGAGCTACGTGCCGTGGTCGCTCGCGCGCGGCGCGCGTATCTATTGCTCGTGCCGCGTTGAGCGAGTGGTCGTCGATCGCGGTCGCGCGCGAGGGGTCATCGCGCGCACGCGTGCGGGCGCGTGTGACGGGCGCCCGAGCGAGGAGCGGCGCGTCGCGCTGCATGCGCGCCGTGGGGTCCTGATCGCGGCGAGCACGGTACAGACGCCGAATCTTCTGCGAAGGAGCGGCCTTCGAGCGCGCGCGATCGGCGAACACTTCCAGTGCCATCCTGGTGTGGGCCTCGCCGGCGTGTTCGACGCTCCGGTCGAGATGGGCTTCGGCGCGACGCAGGGGGCCGAAAGCATGCACTTGCGCCGCACCGATCGCATCAAGCTCGAGACGCTCTCGATTCCTCCGGAGCTCGCCGCCGTGCGAATCCCGGGAATCGGGCACGAGCTGATGAACCGGTTCGGCGAGTTCTCGCACGTGGCCATGTGGGCGGTGGTCGTCCGCGCCGAGGCCGAGGGCACTGTGCGCGCGGGGTGGGGCGGTCGCGACAAAGTGAAGCTTTCGCTCACGCGCTCCGACGTGGAGCGCGCCCGACGCGGGCTCGCCCTACTCGCGCGGATGATGTTCGAAGCGGGAGCTCGCGAAGTCTGGCCGGGACTCTTCGGGGTTCCGAGCGTCCTGAGGGCGGTCGACGAGGTGCGGCTCATCGACGAGGCATCCAGTGACTCGCGCGCCTACGGCTTCATCACGACGCACTTGTTCGGTGCGGCGCGGATGGGCATCGACCCGAGGACCAGCGTGGTCGGTCCCGACTTTCAAACACACGAAGCCGCGGGGCTCTACATCCTCGATTCCAGTGTGTTTCCGACCAACCTCGGCGTGAACCCGCAGCACACCATCATGGCGATGAGCCGTCTCGCGGCGACCCGCATCGCGGAGGCGCGCTCGGGCCGAAGCAGACCCCCGCCGGCGGGTGCCGCGAGCGCCGCCGCCTAGAAGCCCGGTGTTTTTCGCCGATACCGGCGCGCTGGCTTCGTCGGCCGCGCTCAAAATACAGTAGCATTCGTCGCGCGGCCGCCGAACCCATCGCTTGGTCTCGACGAAAACCACCAGGCTTCTGGCTAGTACAGCTCCAGAATATCCAGCACGCCCTTACTGAGAGACTCGTCGACGGACCTTGCTGGGGGGCCGCACGTGGCATACGTTGCGTCCGATCGGTACCGCCCACTTAGCTCAGTGGTAGAGCAGCGCTTTCGTAAAGCGCAGGTCTGGGGTTCAAGTCCCCAAGTGGGCTCCCTCCGTGCGCATCGATCCGGCCCGTTGCGCTCATTTCACGCCGCCCTTGGTGCGAGCGTCGGGCGCGAGGTCGTTATTGCGCCAGTAATAGTCGACCTTCTTGCCGCTCGCGTCCGCGAACCCGACCATCTGCATCTCGGCCTCGATGGTCTTGGTCCCGTCGGGGACCACCTTCTTGGGCACGCACGAGAACGTGAGAACTTCGCGCTCCGCGGGGTTCATCACCCCGCCGAAGAAGCTCCCCGAGCACGTGTGATAGGGCCGAGTCTTCGGCGGAGATGCGCTGTCGTCCTTGACGTCGAGCTGCTTGCCGGATTTGTCGTAGAAGTAGACGACGATCTTGCCGTACACGATCACGAGCGACGACTTGTTCGTGACGGCGAACGACGGCCCACTTTCACCTGTCTTCGTCCACTTGACCTCCATCGTCCGTGAGCGTCCTTTCGCCTCGCACGGCTTGGCGAAGGAGCCGACGCCCGAGGAACCGCTCGGGCAGTCGTGCTGCACCTCCGCGGCGCTTGGAGCGGGCGGCGGCGGCGCGCTCGCGGATGGCGCGGGCGTAGAGACGGACGGCCCGGGGGCAGCGCTGGCCGACGGCGCCGCTCGCGGTGAGCTCTCGTCCTTGGAACAGCCGACCGAAGCCAGCAGCGGCAACGCCGCCATCACGACCGATTTTCGCATCCGGCCGATATTAGCGGAGCCGAGGAGTGGCTTCAGGGTCGTATGCTCGATGTAGCCGCATTTCGCACGGCCTAGACAGAATGATTGGACCAGCCTCCCGCATGCGGCTCTGCGCCGTTGCCTTCCAGCTGCCAGCGTAATCCGCGCTCGTTGCGCGATGGCTGGTCCAATCATTCTGTCTCTAGTGCCGTCCGGCAGAAGTTCTGCCATGTGCCGAGCGGCACTAGCTGGGCGCATTTCGGTTCGTGGGGCCCTGGCTCTTGACGCCCGGCGCCGGGGCGGGCAATCGAACGGCCAGCCATGACGAACGGTGCGACCGCCGCGTTGACGCAGAGCGACCATGCGACCTGCGCCGTATGCGGGCGGCCGGTGAGGGGCGACCACAGCGACGTGAAAATCGTCGTCGAACACGTCCAGGCGGTCTTTTGCTTCGATTGTTTCGAACGGCACCCCAACCGCGAGGAGTGGACGTGCTGGAAGCCCGGGCGGCTGCGGGCCAGGAGAATGCTGCGCATCCCGTGACCTCGGCGTCGCGCACGGCCTTTCGCGGTGCGTCCGCTAACCTCAAGGTTTGACCGCGCCGCTCGTTCTCAGGGTCGAGGTGGCCGCGTGAGCCCGTTGTCCGGATTCCTGCGTCGGCGCGAGTCGAAGCCCTCGCAGACCGCGGTGGTCGTGGAAGCGCCCCCGCCGAAGCGGGACGAGTCGGAGGCTGCGATCGACGCGGTCGGCTCCGTACTGAACGTGCTCGGCAAGCTCAGCTTCGACGTCGGCGACGAGCCTGCGGACTCGATCCGCAGGTCGTTCGAGCGCTGGTCGCAGCACGTCCTGGTCGGAGCGCCCGTCGGCGAACGAGACCAGGAAACGGCGGAGGCGATGCGGCGCGACTGGCCCGGCGTGCGCCAGTTCGTCACCGGGCACCGGCGGCGCGAGGTCGACCACGTCGTCAAGACGATGACCGACCTGCGCAAGGCCGTCTGGGCGTTCATCGGAGCCTTCGCGCGCGCGGTCGGCGAGGACGGTCAGAGCGACGCGAGCATCCGCACGCAGATCGGGAAGCTTCAAGAGGCCGTCAAGTCGAACGACACGGCAGCTCTACGCCGCGAAGCGACGATCGCCGCGGAGCTCGTGGGCGCGGCGATCGAGCGTCGATCCGAACGCCACCGCGCGCAGCTCGGTGAGCTGTCCGGGCACATCCGCGACCTGTCGTCGCAGCTCCAGGACGCCAAGCGTGCCGGGCAGATGGACGCTCTCACGAAGGTGCACAACCGCGCTTGTTTCGACGAGTATTTCGCCAAGATTGCGGAGCTTTCGGCGCTCTTTTCTCAGCCCGTGTGCCTTGTGATGCTCGACGTCGACCGTTTCAAGTCGATCAACGACACCTGCGGTCACGGAGCGGGGGACGAGGCATTGAAGGCCGTAGCCGACCGGCTCGTTCGCACCTTCCCTCGGCGGGGCGACCTCGTCGCGCGACTCGGTGGTGACGAGTTCGTCGTGGTGCTGCGCGACATCCGCATCGAGGATGCGCGTGTGTTGGCCCAGCGGCTGGTCGAAGCCGCTCGGGCGGTGAAGATCGAGCACCAGAAACAGGTGCTCCCTCTGTCGGTTTCTGTTGGAGTCGCGGAGTGGCGGTCGGGCGACACCAAACAGACTTGGCTCGAGCGCGCGGACGCGGCTCTTTACCGCGCGAAGCAAACAGGGAGAGACCGTTGGGCCGAGGCGCCAGGGGCTTGAACCGGCCGGGGGGCCGCGGGGGGGCGCGCGTCGCGGGTGTCACGCGCAGCGGAAATATTCATTGCGACTTGACGTACCGGAGTCTGCAATCGCCGTTGTAGAATGCGAGGACGATGCCGTCGGGCCGCGTTGCAGCAGGAGTCGGCGCGGTCGTCCTGCTCACGTCGTGCAGAGACAACCGACTTGCGCCGCCCCCTCCTGGCTGCGACACCGATGCGCAGCAGGGACTTGCGTGCTCGTCGCAAAACGGCGTCTGCACGTGCCTCGACCTCCAGAACGATTTGCCCCCCGTCCCAGTCATCCGGTTCCAAACCCAGACGCCTCACGACGACAGCGACTATCCGTACGGGCCAAACGCTCTTCCCCATGTGCCCGCGTCTCCACGTTCGACCGTCTATCTGTCGGCCGACGGCAGCGCCGACCCTGAGGGAACTCCCATCGCACTCTTCTGGAATCTGCAAGATCCGAGCGGTGCGTATCTCCAGGTCAATCCCCGAACCAGCGCCAGCCACGTATCGTTCTCGCCGTCGCGAGTCGGCGTGTACAACATCACGCTCGAGGTGACGGAGCTCGGCGGACTGAAACAAATAGGGCAGACGACGCTGGCCCTTTCGGTCGGACCCCATCCCTGCGCTGTCGACGGCGTTGCGCCGCCGTGCTCCGACGGGCTGCCCATTCCTGGAGGCCAATTCTACATGGGATCGGTCGACGGCGTGGGATACGCGGACGAGCAGCCGCGGCACGCCGTGACCGTGGCTCCGTTCACCATGGACGAGTACGAAGTCACCGTGGGCCGGTTCCGGCGGTTTGTCGCCGCGTACAACGGTCCGCCCGCCGACGGCGCCGGTGCGCAACCAGCGATCCCGAACAGCGGCTGGCAAGCCGACGCCTGGGCGAATGGGCTACCTCCCTCCCATGACTACTTCGAGTTCACGATCAACTCGTGTGGCGGCACGTGGACCGCATCGCCCAGCTCTGCCGATGCGTTGCCCATGACCTGCATCAACTGGTTTGCGGCGTTCGCGTTCTGCATCTGGGATGGGCAGCGATTGCCGACCGAGGAGGAATGGGAGTACGCGGCCGCCGGCGGAAGCGACCAGCGAACATATCCATGGGGCGAGGATCCGCCCTCAATCGATCGCGCGGTCTTCGGCTGCTTGTACGACGGAGACCCCGCATGCTCCCAGGCCGATTTGCCATATGGGGGGAGCGCCCCGCTCGGCGTCGGTCGCTGGGGTCACCTCGATCTGGCGGGGAGCGTATGGGAGTGGACCCTCGACGTGTACGGCCCTTACACCTCGGCCCCGTGCGACGGCTGCGCCAACCTGACCAACGGCATGGGCCGGGTCTTCCGCGGTGGAACTTATGTCTTCGACGATCCGCTGTCGTTGCGGGCGGCTTCGCGGTACGGCTTCGGCGCCTATGCTCCCGACCAGGGCCGCGGCTTCCGCTGCGTGCGCAGCGATCCGGACGCGGGCTCGCCGCCGGACGCGGCAACCGAGGTGGAAGCCGACTCCCAGGCGGATGCGGGCTCGGACGTGGCCTCCGAGCCGGACGACGACGGGGCCTCGCCGACCTACGTGGACGCGACTCTCGAGTAGGCTGCCCTAGCCCTCCAGCATCTTGCGGAGACTGCCGTCGCTGATCGCCGCGACGGTCAGGTCTTCTCCGCCGATGAGCACCCCTCGCGCGAAGACTTGCGGGAAGGTCGGCCAACCGCTCCACATCTTGATGGCGAGCCGTTCTTTCCACTTCGACAGGTAGCTCCCGTACTCCAGATACTTGAATTGAAAGCCGGCCTGGGCGAGGGCCTTGCGAACGTTCTTGACGTGAGGGTTCTGCGCCATACCGACCACCACGATGGGGGACGCGGCCAGCGAGCGTTCCACCTCGCCGATGATCTCCGCGTGAAAAGCGGACATGCGCTGGATGGCTGGGCGGGCGGCGCGCGCTTCGCCGAGGAGAGGCCGGGAGGTGGACGCACTGCTGGTCGTGGAGGTCATGCCCTTCATTCTAGAGCGCTGAACATGTCGGCGGGCCGAGGATTTCACGGCTTTCGCCTGAAGGGGCGGCGGAGCAGGCGCAGCGAGCTGCGTGCCACCGCTTTGCCGCTGAAACGCCGCGACGAGCATCCCCAGACCGCCGCCCCAAGCGTAGCCGCAAATAGAAGCAATCCCCAGGGAACCATTCGTGGGAAGTAGCGGAAGCGAACGGTTCCGTGCGCGCCGTCGAGACGTGTCGCGACAGCGTTCCTGTACTCGACCGCCCGGTGCGAGTTCGCCCGCCAGCTCGGATCGTAGTTCATGTTGTAGACCAACACGGCGCCCGGCGTCGCGTCCGCGTACTCGACATCGGCGCCGTTCGGCGACCAATGGACGACAGTGGCATGGCCCGACCCTTCTTCGACGTGCGCTTCGCCCCGGTAGCTGGGATCCTTGTCCGTCACCGCGCCGTGCGGCTCCGCCCGGTCGGGAACGCTGTAGCAGCCGAGAAAGCCGTCGTTCGACATCATCATCGGCAGCGACGGTCCCGCCCACGCGCCGGGGGGCTCGTAGTTGTACGACGGCCACCACACGTGTTTGAACTCCTCGTGCCGTGTGATCGCGGGCATGGTCAGAGAGAAGGGCAGCTCCGTCGTCACGCGGGAGACCGAAGCGATATCCATCACACAGAACCAGACCGGCACCACGAGGAGCGCATCGAGCAGCGGGGTTCTCGCGATGAGCCGCCCGAGCCACGGTTCGAGCCATCCGACGAAGGCGAGCATCGAGCACAAGCACGCGAGATACAGGAACCTGCTTGGAACGTGCTGTGACGCGAACGCGGGAAGCTTGTGAAGGAGCGTCCACGGTGCGTAATCGGCGTAGGCGCCGAGCGAAAGGACCACGAACAAAAGCCCGCAGAGCTTGGCCGGCATCTGGCGGGCACCGTGCGCGAATAGAAGCGCCAGCAACATGGCGTAGAGCATCGGCGAGCCGACGTACATTCCCCACTCATGCCAACCATACCCGTGGAGAAACGGTGCACCGCGGCTGAAATGCTGGTCATGGGACGTGAGTATCGTGTCGAGCTCGTCGAGACCGATCGCTTCCGTCGAGTCAATTTTGCGCTCGTAGCGCCTCATGAGGTCGACGATCGGAAGTAGCTTTGGGGCCGAAAAGCCGACCGCAGACAGGCCAGCGATCGACAGCGCGCCAATCGGCTGCAGCGATCGGTCGAACATCGCTCGCAGGACTGCGAAACACAGAAGAAGAAGGGCCGTCTGTGGCACCGGATAGATACCGCCCTGATAAAGCATGACAGCAAGTATGGCTCCCGCACCCACTGCCCATTTCGAACGGCCCCGGTCGCAGGCGACGTCGAAAAAAAGCAGCGCGACAGGAGCCCACGCGTACTGCAGGTGCCACGAGTGACCAGCGGCGGTTTGAAGCGCCCACCTCGAGTTGAGCGTGTAGACGGCCGCGGCGAGGGTCCGCAGGGCGACACTCTTCGTGTACCGCGCGGAGAGCGCATAGACCCCGAGTATGCTGATGATCACGCTCCCGAGGATCTCGACGCGAATGGCGGTCAGGACGGGAAGAGTGAGGTAGAACGGCAGATAGATCGACGCGAGGTTCGGCGCACCCTCGCCGTAAGCCCAAGCCGGAAAGCCACCACAAAGATAAGGATTGTACCAAGGTAGCTCGTGATATCTCCGAAGCGCGAGCACGGTGATGTAGCGATATGCCGCCGCGGAGTCCCAATCGTGAAAACCGGCCTTCGTCAAGTCGGCGAAGAAGGGCCCGACCACGACTCTCGACCCGATGACCAGCGTCGCGGCGGCAAGCGCCAGCGCCAGCCCGCGGGCGAGCGCGCCCCGGGCGCCCACCGTGCGGCGAAGACGAGTCCAGAGCCGAGCCATAGGGGCCTTCTAGCCGATGGCGCACCGACTTGAAACGGCCCCTTCGTCGGCGCAAACGCTCGGGAGTCGTTCACGTTTGGGACCCTCCAAAGGAGGACGGCCGCGCGGAGGTTCGCTCGGTGCGGAGATCGGCGCCCATCGCGTGTCGCTGCGGTGCTATCGTCGGCCGGTTCCTAGCGGACGAGGTGAACATGTCGTTCTTGGGTCGAGTGCTGGAGCCGCCGTCATATGGTTTCGTTCGTCGCGGCACGCTGTACGTTCCGACTCGCGCGGAACTGTGGCGCGAGTTCTTGACGCGCATCAACGTTCTGCACTCGAAGAAGAATTGGCTGCCGCTCTGGAGCTGGGTGTCGAGCCTCGCTTTGTTCCCGTTCTTCGTTCTGTTCGTAGCGCGGCATTTTCACCTATGGCTGGTCGCGATTGGTTTCCTCTACAGCATGGTTGTTCTGGGCACCCACGGCACCATCTACCTTCATCGCTATTGCAGCCATCGTTCGTTCGCGTTCACGAGCCCCGTGTGGCGCTTCGTCTGGCGCAACTTGGTCATCAAGATAGCGAGCGAAGAGCTCTACGTTGTGTCCCATCATGTCCACCATGGTCTTGCAGAGAAGCCGGGCGACCCGTACAACGCGAACGGCGGGTGGCTCTATTGCTTCTTGGCCGACGTGAACCATCAGCCGATTGCGGGCGACTTGACGGAGGCGGAGTACCGCCGCGCCAGCCGGCTTCTCGGGCACGTCGGATTGCGAATCAATTCGTACGAAAGGTACTTGAAGTGGGGCTCGCTCACCGACCCGGCGCGGACCGTGACCCACTATGTTTTGAATTGGATGTTTTGGTACGGGGTGTTTTGTGCGATTGGCGGGCACGCGCTCGGCACGGCCATATTTGGAAGCGCGTTTTTTTGGGCTTTCGGCATCCGCACGTTCAACTTCGACTCGCACGGCCGCGGTCGAGACGCCCGGCGCGCGGGATACGATTTCCACCACAAAGACCTCTCCATCAATCAGTGGTGGCCGGGCTACGTTGCCGGCGAGTGGCACAACAACCACCATCTCTACCCTACGAGCGCACGATCCGGCTTTCTACCGCACCAGCTGGATCTTGCGTGGTGCGCCATTCGCACGTGCGGCTGGCTCGGCGGTGTCACCCGGTGCCGAGACAGCAGAAGCGACTTCTATCGAGAGCACTACGAGCCCTACCTTGCCGGCCGGCGGTCGTGCGCGCAGACGCCCTGACGGCGCGTCGAACCCCCCGCTTCGTCGCTCGCAGGCCTATCGAAGGGCCCCTTCGAGCCTGACCACGGCGTTCTTCCGAACGGCGGCGACCGACGGCGCCCTGTGCGCGATCTCGAGCAACATCGCGTTGATAGCGCTGAGGTAAGCCGGCATCTTGCGCCGCACGTCCAGCCAAAGAATCACTCGAACTTGGTCCGAGCCGTTCTTCGCGTCGTGGAGGAAGGTGTCGTCGAACATGACTCCTTCGCCCTCTTTCCAATGGTACGTCTGGCCCCGCTCGATGAGACTTGTGTCGCGCTTCGAGTTGTCTTGAATATCGGGGTTTACGCGCAGCCAGCACGATTGATCCGCGTTGTTGTTCGGGATTAGGACGCCGAGGTGATAACGGAGGAATCCCTTCCAGTAGCCCCAGTGCGGCGTGATGTATTGCCCACCTTCGAGCACCGAGAAGAACGCAGTGTACAAACCGGGGATGCCCCGGAGCAGCGCCGCCGTGCGAGGGGCGAGCGCGCAGTTCTCTTCGATGAACCGGTGCGACTTCAGCATCAGCGCCTTCCACGCGATCGCGTGGATGCCTCCGGACGTGTATTTGCCGGCTAGGCCTTCCACGTCGACCAAGCGCTGCCGCATTGCGACGAGCGCCTCGCATTCGCGCCGGATGTCCGGGTAGCCCGCCTCGAGGGCCGCAAGCCCTGGATAGTCGCCGTGGTAGCTCCGGATGAAGGCCGGGGCGCGCTCGAACATTCCCGCGTCTTCGGCCCGGGCGAGGAGGCCGCCCAAGCCCTCGGTGATTCGGCTCATCCTTTTCTTGTCCGAGACGAACGCACGCACTTGCGTCAACATCAGGATCACGCCTCCGTTCGCGGCGAGAGGTGACTCCGGCCGAACTCGCCGCGATTAGGCGCTCCGCTCGATCTTCACCGCGACACCATAGGATGCGTCGGCGGCCGTTCTGGTTGCGGCCGATGGCTCGCTATCCTCGGTACTCCGCAAGAGCGTCGAAGTGGAGAACGCGGGCACATGTGCTCAGGCCGAGAGAGCCCATGCACTCGTCGTTGCCGTGGAACGCCTTCTCGTGCGCCCGAAGGGCTCGCATCACCGTCGCCGTGATGTCGTGCTCGCCGTCGGCGCAGCGGGAATCGCCGCACGGAACGAGGAAGAGCGCGGGGGCACGGTCGATGAGCACGCGCCGCACGTGCTTGGTAGCCGTCACGCCGGACCGCTCCTCGATCTCGAGCCGGAGGCTGAGCAAGTCCGGCACCTGGTCGCACAGCCTGGGCGCGTCATCCTCGCGTCGGCGGCGCTCCGCAAACCGGAGGGCGGCGGGGCTGTTCTTGCGGTAGTTCATCATGCTGTCCTAGTTTAACCATCGACGGACTGTCACGCTCAACTGACCGGGCTAGCCTCCGCGGGGCGCGGCTTTCGGGTCGTGGCTTTCTGCGCGCGGCGGGCGAGGTCGACCGACTTCGGGTCGACGCCCGGCAGCGGTCGAGCCCGCGCTTTTCGCCCCTGCACCGGCGGCGGCCTTCGCTCTTGCTACCCATCCGCTGGCTGCTAGAGGCCTCCAGCCTTGGAGGCGCTCGGCGCGCTCGGCGATGGTCGTGGAAACAAGCTCCGCCCGCGGAAACGCTCGCATCGACGCCAATTGCGCCGACGATCGCGCGTTCGATGCGGTTTATCCGCCCGCGATCCGCGCCCTGTCACGCCGCTTCTGGACACCGGTCGACGTGGCTCGTCGGGCGGCCGGCCTCTTTCGACAGGCCGGGGTGCGCCGTGTCCTCGACGTTGGAGCTGGCGTTGGCAAGTTCGCGATCGTCGCTGCCGCGGCGGCGCCCGAGCTGCACTTCGTCGGGATCGAGCAGCGCAGACAGCTGGTCGACGTCGCGCGGCGAGCGCGGTCGCGCCTCCGCGTGGCAAACGCCCGCTTTCGCGTGGGCGACGCGACACTCGCCGCTTGGCGCGCGTTCGATGGCTTTTACTTTTTCAACCCTTTCGCCGAAAACGTTTTTGCCGGAGAGTGCCGCATCGATAGTCGCGTGGAGCTCACAGAGACTCGGTTCATCCGAGATGTGCTGCGCACCGACCACGCGCTCCGGGCCGCTCCGAACGGGACCGTCGTGGTGACGTATCACGGCATCAGCGGTCGAGTCCCTGCAGGCTACGAGCTTTCGCACGCTGAGCCGGCGGGCTCGGATCGCCTCGAGCTCTGGGTGAAACGGCGCGACTCCAGCAGGTTGTTCGCCGTCGATCGGGACGATTGCGGGTCGCGGCCGTCATCGCCATGCCGAGAACTCTCGAGCGCCTCCGATGTGAGTCGCCCGCGCGACGAGGAGGTCGGGTCGCTCGACGTACCGCGCCCGCCTTGCGAAGCAGGCGTGCCCGGCTCAGCTAGGTACCATTCAATGGGGGGCTGTACTAAGAAGCGTCGCATGCCCAAGGCAATGAATCCAAGCCGCTTCATTGGGTGGCTCTACGATCACAGCGGCCGTCAAGTCGAAGTCGAGCTCGTGAACGGAAAAACCTATCGCGGCGAACTGTCGATTTACGACGAGGATTCCGACCACATCCGTCTGAAGACCGACGTCGTCGAAGGCATCCCGCTCGAGGCCATCGTGCGGGTGAGGCCGCTCTCGACCTGAGTGCTCTTCACGCGATCGGTGCCTTGGGCAGCGCATGGGGGTCTACCGGGCACGTGACCTCGTTCGGGTGCCGGGGCTGCTGAGCCTCTCCCGAGTGCCGCTCGCTGCCGCGTTTCCCTTCGCGCTGCGGCGTCCGCAGGCGGCGTTTGCGATCCTCGTCGCTGCCGGCCTTTCGGACATCGTCGACGGATGGTACGCGCGGCGGTCCGGACAGGTGACCCCAACCGGCGCCGCGATTGATCCACTGACCGACAAGCTGTTCGTACTGACCGTCACGATCAGCCTCGTCCTCGGCGGACGCCTGTCGTCGATCGACGTGCTCCTCCTCAGCACGCGCGAAATCATAGAGCTGCCGCTGGTGCTCTGGATCGCCGCGAGCAAACGTGCGCGCGCGATTCGCGCCTCCCATCCGTCGGCGAACGTGCCCGGCAAGCTGGCCACGGTTGCTCAGTTCGCGGCCGCGACGGCGGCGCTCTTTCGCCGGCCCGAGGTCCCGTATTTGATCGTGGCGACCGCGTTCGTTGGCTTGTTCGCCGCGGCGACCTACTGGCGACGAGCGATACGCAACGCGCGCACTGGCGCTCGCCAGGCATCCTCGTAGAATCCACCCCCATGATCTGGACCATGCCCGCATTCGACGAAGTGAAGATGGACGCCGAGATTGGCTCCTACCAGGAAGACACGGACCCGCCGAGAGACGCGCCTGTCGTCGGTGAGCGCGATCAGCCAGCCGACGGGTGATGCGCGCGCGCATCCTGGGGTCGGCGGCGGGCGGTGGCGTTCCGCAGTGGAACTGCGCCTGCGACAACTGCCGGCTCGCTCGCGCTGGGGATGCGCGCGTCAGGGCCCGCACGCAGGACTCGATCGCCGTCCAGTCCGGCGACCGCGATCGCTGGCTGCTCATCAACGCGTCGCCGGATGTCCTCCGCCAAATAGAGCAGTTCGACGCGCTCTGGCCGCGTGCACGGCGCAGCACCCCAATCGCAGCGATCGCGCTGACCAACGGCGATCTCGACCACGTGCTCGGCTTGCTCTCGCTTCGTGAGTCCCAGCCGCTTCGTGTCCTCGCCACGCCGCGGGTCCGCGTAGGGCTCGTCGGGCAAAACGTGATGTTTCGCACCCTCGCGCGAACGCCCGATCAAGTTGCCTGGACGGATCTCGCGCCCGGTCGCGAAGTGGTCCTCGACGAAGTGGGGATCGGGGTCACGCCGCTGGCGGTCCCAGGCAAGCTCCCGGTACACCTCGCTGGGTCGAGCGAACCATCGCCGGAAGACAACGTCGCACTGCGGATTCGCGACCTCGCCGGCGCAGGGGGCGTGATCTTCGTCGGGACCGCGATCGGGGCGCTCGCCGGCGTCGATGCGCTCGTCCAGGGCGCGGATGCGATCTTTTTCGACGGAACGTTTTGGAGTGGCGACGAGCTCATTGCGCAGGGTCTGGGCCGGGCGCGGGCGCGGGACATGGCGCACGTTCCGATCGGGGGCGACGATGGCAGCCTCGCGCGCCTGTCTCGCGTGACATCGGTGCGCAAGATTTACACACACGTCAACAACACGAACCCGATTCTGTGCGATGGCTCCGCGGAGCGTCGGGCGGTGGAGCAAGCTGGCTGGGAGGTCGGCTTCGACGGCTTGGAGGTTTCGCTGTGAAAGGGGCCCGGCTCGACGCCACCGCCTTTGTCGAGCGCCTGCGCTCCGAAGGGGCGGGTCGCTATCACCACCTTCACCCGTTCAACGTCCGAATGCACGCCGGGGAGCTGAGCAAACCGGATCTCGAGCGCTGGGTGACCAATCGCTATTATTACCAAACGCGCATCCCAATCAAAGACGCCCTCATTGTCTCGAAGAGCGAAGACAGCGCCTTTCGGCGAGCCTGGATACGGCGCATCGGAGACCACGACGGCAAGAATGAAGGGGAGGGGGGTCTTTACGAATGGCTGGCCCTCGCGCGCGGCCTGGGGCTCGACGAGTCCGAGGTCCGCTCGTGCCGTCGCGTCTTTCCCGCCGTGCGATCGGTGTGCGACGCATATGTCGATCTCGTGCGTACCCGCTCGCTCGTCGAGGCCGTCGCGTCGTCGCTCACCGAGCATTTCGCTCCCGACATCATGCGCGCTCGCGTCGAAGCGTGGGCGCGCCACTATCCCTGGGTAGACCGAGATGCCCTCGCGTACTTCCGATCGCGCATCCCGCGGGCATCGCGAGACGCGGAAGAGGCTCTCGCCTTCGTCGTCGAGCATGCGACGACGCGCGCGGCGCAGGAAGCGTGCGTGCGGGCGCTCGTCGACAAGTGCAAAATCTTGTGGGCGCTGCTCGACGCGGTCGCCGAGGTCACCGCGTGAAGCCTCGTCTTGCCCGCGGGGCGCGTGTTCGCGTCGACTGTCGCGACGGGACGCGCGTGCTCCTCTCGCCGGAGCGCGGCTTGCGTTTGAGCGACACGGCGGCCGCGATCGTCGACCTTTGCGACGGGGCGCGCACGGCGAGAGATATCGTGGACGTACTCGCGGCTCGGTACTCCACGGCCGACCGGAGTCGCATCGAGGCGGACGTCCTCGCGATGCTGGCTGCTCTGGGCGCCCGCGGCGTCATCCGGGACTTCGAGATCGACCCAACCAGCGCGGGCTCCGCCGAGAATCAGGTGGCTCTCGCGGACGTCGCGCCCGCCGCAGAGCTCCGTCCGTACACACTCGTCGCAGAGCTGACGCACCGCTGTCCGCTCGCATGCCCCTACTGCTCGAATCCCCGCGAGCTCGTGCTTGGTCAAGACGAGCTGACGACCGATGAGTGGCTTCGGGTCGTCGACGACGCCGCGGCGCTGGGCGTCATGCAGCTTCACTTGAGCGGCGGCGAGCCGCTGGCGCGGGCCGATCTCGAGGCGATCGCGGCCCGGGCTCGCGCCGTGGATCTCTACGTGAATCTCGTGACCAGCGGCGTTCCGCTCGAGCGAAGGCGCCTGGAGCGCCTTGCGCCGGCGCTCGACCACGTGCAGCTCAGCGTGCAGGACGTCGATGCGGCGGCGAGCGATCGCATCGCGGGCCGCGTCTCGTTCGAGCACAAGATGCAAGTGGCCAGCTGGGTGAAGGACGTCGGCCTCCCGCTGACGATCAACGTCGTCCTCCATCGCGAGAACATCGATCGGATCGATGGGATCATCGCGATGGCCGCCCGGCTCGGCGCCGACCGCCTGGAGCTCGCCAACGTGCAATTCGTGTCGTGGGCGCTCGAGAACCGAGCGGCGCTTCTGCCGCGGCGCGCACAAATCGAGCGGGCCAGGGTTCTGGCGGCGGAGGCAAAGCACCGGCTCGCGGGCACCACGCAGGTCGTGTTCGTGCTCCCGGATTGGCATGCCGACCGTCCGCGCGCGTGCATGGATGGGTGGGCGCGCCGGTTCGTCGTCGTCGCCCCGGACGGTGCGGTGCTGCCGTGCCATGCGGCGCGCGCGCTTCCGCTGGCGTTCGACAGCGTTCGCGCCCGTCCGCTGCGCGCTATCTGGTACGACAGCGGTGCACTGGATGCATTTCGCGGCGAAGGCTGGATGCCCGAACCATGCAAGGGTTGCGACCGGCGCAAGGTCGACTTCGGCGGCTGCCGATGCCAGGCCTTCGCTCTGACGGGGGACGCGCGCGCGACGGACCCGGCGTGCTCTCTGTCGCCGGGGCATGCGCTCGTGCGCGCCGAGCGCGAGCGGGCCGAGCACGCCGCAAGCGAGCCACGTTTGGTGTTCCGCGGACGGGCTGCCCCGCACGAGCGCGTGTGATCCGCCCCGGATGGTTTTGGCCCTCGGCGAGAGCGTCCGTCGCGTCGTTCGCGGCGCTGCTGTGCGGGGTCGTCGCCTGCGGCACGGGCGAGACGATCGTACGGGCCGGAGATGCCGGTGAGCCTGCGCCGGGCTGCGCCCATCCGGGTATGCCCACGCCGGGACCCGCTGACATGCATTGCCAATCGCAGGACGGTGGCGCGATCGTTCGGGAGGTCGACGCGGCGAGCTGCTACTCGGTCGCACAGAGCGACGGGGGTGACCTCCTGCGGTGCGCGTACGGCGCCACGATGTTCGGGACCGACGGCGACGAAGACGACTGCAAGTTTCACGTGGTCTGGGAGAACCTGACCCCCATCTGCGAAGGCGCGAGCGGCGTCTCCTTCCGGGTGACGGTGACGCAAAAGACCGACGGGGCGCCGCTCATGGGTGCCAACCCCGGAGCGGAGGTGTTCACCACTACGCCGGGAGACTGGGACGCCGGAAGCTACTGCGACACGGCGTCCACGCATGTGGGTCCGAACAGCTACTTGGCGACCTTCGCGGAGAACCCGCCGGGAACGTATACGGGCACGATCGTCTTCGATCGGTCTGGCCAATGGACGGTGCGTTTTCACTTCTTCGGCAACTGCTACGGCGGGCCCGATTCGCCTCACGGACACGCCGCATTTCACGTCACCGTCCCTTGACGCGTCAGGTCGCCTGCCCTCGCGCCGGATTCCGGAACGGCGCTTGCCAAAGCCTGCGCCCCGTCCCACAATCCCGCACGGGTCGTTCCCGATGCGCGCGCGCAGTCTCGCTTGCTGGCTCCGAGTCGTCCTGGCGGCCTTGATCATCGCGATGGGCTGTGGCGCCGGACTGCCGGGCATCGCCCGTGCGCTCGCGGCCGCCCGTGCGCACGTTTGCACGTGCGCGAGCGGCGGGACACACGCTTCGTGTCCCGTGTGCAATCGCTCGCTCGGGAGCGGGCGCTCGCGGGTTACCGAAGTGGACGGGGTGCCGTGCGGCGAGCGGCCGTCCGCGATCGATCGCGCATGCGATCTTGCCGTGGTGCGGGAGCCTGGCGATCTTCTGGTCACTCGATTCGTGCGCCTGGGCGCGAGGCGCGACGTCTTGGCCTCGCCCCACACGGCACTTTCGGAGCCCCCTACGCCGCCGCCTAGATCCGCCTGGGCGTGACCAAAAGCCGCTGCGGGCACCCGACGTGCGCGTCGGGGACGTATGCCCTTGGTGTGCTTGGGCGCTTGGAGCCTGACGTCTCGACGATCTTTTTCCTCTTCCCGACGTGGTGACACGAACGAGTTGGCATCTGCTTTTCGTTCACGGGAGTGCGGCGATCGCGCTCTCGGGAGCGGTGGCCTGCTCGCAACGCGTGGCGCCCCCAGCTGAGCCCGCCGATTCGGAAGCGGACGCCAATCCGGCAGACACGGGCTGCCCCAACGACGTTCCTAAGGTGTGTCCATCACCCATGCCGAGCTGGATGGGTGAGGTGGCGCCCATCATCGACCAGACGTGCAATCCGTGTCACGGCGCCGGAGGAGTCGAGCAATTCTCGCGTTTCAACTTCTCGACGTACGCCGGCGTGCACGACAATTTTGGATCCCTCCTCAGCAATGTGGGCAGTTGCCTCATGCCGCCGCCCGACGCCGGAGCGCTCACGCTCGCCGAGCGTCGAGCGCTGCTCGGGTGGCTGGTCTGCGCCGCACCCGACAATTGACCCATGGCGGACCGAAGGGTCTGCAATCAAACCCGACGCATGGCCCACGGATCGGTCCGAGTGCGTCGAATCCACCACTGCCAGTGCGATGAAATCAAAAAACTAGGAGACTCATGATGCTTGGCAATCGCAAAACTCGTTGGTCCATGGCTTCTTCGGGACTCGCCGTCGCTTTCGCGATGGTCCCGGTCGCCGCGTGTTCGTCGGACGATGCCAGCAGTCCGGCGGATGGCGGGCCGGACGGCACGACGAGCGACGGCGGAGGCTCCGATGCTGGAGTGGAAGCCGCTTCGACGTGCGCTCATCCCGGGGGGCCCACGGCGGGCCCCAAGGACGACCACTGCACGCTGGACGACGGCGGCATGATGGTCCAGCCGACTAGCCAGGCGAGCTGCATGCCCGATGTGGGAGCGCCTGGCGACGATGGGGGAGACAACTCCTGCGCCTATGGTGCCACGAACTTCGGTCAGGAGAGCGACGACGACGACTGCAAATACCACGTGAAATGGTCGTCGACCCCGATCTGCGAGGGGGCGCCGGGC
>Ga0265342_10001169_pt1 | contig 24997 bp, 30 predicted proteins | sample 4CB327metaG_FD_203125 | JGI IMG/M metagenome (GOLD analysis project Ga0265342, IMG submission 203125) | Rhizosphere microbial communities from Carex aquatilis grown in University of Washington, Seatle, WA, United States - 4-CB3-27 metaG | ecosystem: Host-associated > Plants > Roots >... | reverse complement strand
TGCCGGTCTTGCGCCCGATGACGCCGTTCAATTCCGGCCCCACCTTGTTAGCAGCACCGGGACCGATCGCGTGGCACACTGCGCATTTTTTGAAGACCGTCGCCCCAGCGGTGGGGTCCGCGGCCAATGCGGCCGAACTCACCGAGAGCAAAATTGAACTGAGCACTGCGAGCCGACGCATCGTGATCCTTCCGGGGAAACGGTCAGGGGGCGAACGCTGCGCGGAAGGGGTGAAATGCGAGCGCGCTGCCGGCCTCAAGCTCGCCAGCCTCGGCGGGGATTTCCGCAAAGCCGTCGGCGAGGACCAGCGGGCGGAGCCTTGCCGACCCCCCGCGTCCAAGTTTCTCGACGCGTGGCATTCCATTCTCACTCAGACCACAGATTCGCGCGGGAACGAATTCAGTTCTTCCGCGGGCATGTCCAAAGGGGGAGGCAGCGATCGCCGGCTGCCCGATGGCACGCGTCGGTGTCACTCCCGCGCAGGCCGCAACCAGTGCTCGGCCGAAGAGAAGAAAATTGACCAGCGCTGCTACAGGATTGCCCGGCAAACCAAGCACGGCCGTCCGTCCAATGCGGCCGGCGAGGATTGGCTTACCGGGCTTGATAGCAAGCCGGAACCGGCGCAACGCGCCGCCGGCTGACGCCACGGCGCGTGCAACGTGATCGGCGTCACTCCCAGCCACTCCACCCGAGCTGACAATCACATCGCAACGCCGAGCCGCCTCCGCAAACACCTCTGCAAGGATGCGCGGATCATCCGCGTGGCAGCCGAGATCGATGACTTCAACAGCGGGGCCTGCCAAGAGCGCCATCAGCATCGGCCGATTGGCATCATGTATCTGGCCGGCGGAGAGTGGTGTTCCGCCTTCGCGCAATTCATTACCATTGGACAACACGGCTACGCGCAGCCGTTTTCTCACGTCCACATGCGGCACGCCGGCGGCCACCAGCATGGCCACATGTCGCGCGTCCAAAATCGTGTCGGCTTCCACGATAACTGACCCGGCAGCGACATCTTCTCCCCTCCGCCGGATGTTAGCGCCTGGGGGAATCGGGACCGTAACCAGCAGGGAGCGCCCGATCAGTTCGCAGCGCTCCTCCAGCACGACGCCTGCCACGCCTGGCGGGATCGGCGCGCCGGTGAACAGGCGCACGGCGCGTCCCGCATCGATGGTGGCGGCCATGCGATCGCCGGCGGCCGTGCGAGACGCTACGGATAGACGCAAAGTGGGTTGATTGAGATCGGCGTCAGCCACTCCAAAGCCGTCGACAGCGGAATGGTCAAAAGGGGGGAGCGGGATCGCGGTCGTGACGTTTCGGGCGAGAACACGGCCTGATGCCATGGCGCTGGCAACACGGTCTTCGCCTTCCACCACCGATGCAAAACCAACGATCGTTTTGAACGCCTCGGCCACTGCGACGAGTTCGTCTCCAGCGGCGCAGTCGATGGCAAGGCTGATCTGGGGCATGCTGACCGACCCGATGAAAGGCCGGGCGGCCTGAGCCGCCCAGTCTACGCTCTTGTGGGGAACCTACGAAATCAGGTGCGGTATTCCAGTGACTTGAAGGTCAGGTGTCGCGCTCCTTCGGGCATATCGGCGATTTTCCGAATACCGCCCCAGGTTTGTTTGTAGTTCGGAATCACCAGCTCGTTGACGCCTTTGGAAACGACGTTGCCCTCTACACCCGTGGGGTAGCCGAACAACATGAACGTCTCCTTTGGCTTCGCGGTCGCCGTCGGATAGACCATTGCCTGCGTTGAACCGTTGTCGTTGTAGACCTCGACGAGATCGCCTTCCTTGACGCCAAGGGCGGTCATGTCGTCCGGATTCATCTGCAGATACGGGTAGGGCCAGCGGTCCATGACCAACTCGTTGTCCTGGTCCAGGTAGGCACTCTGCCACACGTGGTTGGCGCGGCCATTGTTGATCAGGTAGGGCCACTTGTCCTTTTCCGCCTGCTTGCCAGCGGCTTGGAGACCGCGCCACGCGGTCTCGAAGAAGGTCGCTTTTCCATCCTTCCCGCCGAATTTTCCGTCGGTATAAAGCCGCTGCGTGCCGACGATCTTGCCGTCCTGCAACGCCACCGCGGGCTCTTGGAATCCATTCGTGCCGGCTGTCCGTAACGCGTCGTAGGTGACGAACTTTCCGCCGTTGGCGTTCTGGTGGTAGCCGTCCATGAAGGCGTCTTCTTCCGTCTTCCAATCGAATCCTTTGAATTTATCCGCGTCGGCGGTCTTGCCCATCTCGCGTAGTACGCGCTCCATATTGTTGGCGATGCGCGCCGCGATCAGACAATCCGGCATCGCCTGGCCGGGCGGATCCATGTACCGCTCAGTCAGCCGCATACGCCGCTCACCGTTCATCGAAGTAAGGTTCATTTCGCCAGACGTCGCCGCCGGCAACCAGACATGGCAGGCCTGTCCGATCTTAGTCGGGACGATATCCATATCGACTGCGAAGAGGCCTCCGTCCTTAATCGCGGCGACGATGGCATCGACCATCGCCTTGCGATCGCCATAGGCGGCCGCCGACATGGCGTTCTTCACTTTGTCGGTGCGCTCCTTGTAGACGCGCTTGAACTCAAGCGCATTGAGCGTGGTCTTGTAGTGATCGCATGCCCAGATGTGGTGGACGCCGCCTTTGCCGCTGATCAAGAGCTGGTCGATGTAGGGAGCTGGGCGCGGTCCGGGATAGTCGGGTCGCACGTAACCCTCCTGATGGCCACCCATGCGCACGCAGCCGCCGCCGGGACGGCCGATATTGCCGGTCGCGAGCGCAATGTTTACCAGCGCCGCGTTGGTTCGGTAGTTGTCGTTGCCCCAAATGAGACCCTTCTCATAGCAGAACATCGTTCGGCGACGCTTACCGCCGTCTTTCGGCATAGCGATCCACTCCGCCGCCTTGACGATATCCTCCGGCTTCAGACCCGTGATCTTCGCCGCGTCCTCGATTGACGTCTTGTTGGCGGCGACCGCCTTGTCGAAATCATTCGTCGAGGCCGACATGAACTCCTTGTCGGTCCAACCCTTGTCCGCGATGTAGCTGAAGATGGCGTTGAAGAGTGCGAGGTCGGTACCCGAGTTCACTGCCAGGTGCAGGACGTTGTCCTTACCGGCTTCAACTTCGCACGCATTGACGGTGACTGTGCGGCGAGGATCGACGATGACGATGCGCGCGGGAGGATGCGCTTCATCCGCAAACTGCGCCTTCTTCTTGTCTATTGATGTACCCCGAAGATTGGGGATCCAGTGGTTGAGGAAATAGTTGGTCTGGGTCTCCAGTGCATTGGTGCCGACGGCGAAGATGGTATCGGCGAGCTCAGCATCCTCGTAGCAGTTGTTTAATTCGCCAACGCCCATATCGCGTGTGGCGTGAACCTCGGAGTTGTAGGCCGGCCGATTATGGATGCGCATGTTTTTGATTTTCATGGCGCCAAAATACAGCTTGCCGGTGCCCCACGTATTCTCGTATCCGCCGCCGGCGCCGCCGTGATCGAACGCCGAGACAAATACGCCGTCTTCGCCCTGGTCGTTCATGACCGCGACGGTCACTCGGGCAACGAGATCAAGCGCATCGTCCCAACTGGTGGGCTGCATCTGGCCGTAGCGCCAAACCATCGGATCGGTGAGACGCTGAAGCTCGGTGTTGCGCTGTCTGCTGTAACTCATCTCCGCAATGCGAGCGCCGCGGATGGAGCCGAGCCCGGAGTTCACGACGCAGTCTTTGTCCGGCTTGACGACCATGTGCACGTCGCGGCCGTTCTGTTTGACGATGTTGTACATCGACGGCGAGTACCAGGCGTCCGCGTTGGCGTCCTGTTGTTTCGAAAGGTCGGTGCCGAAGACGTTGGCGGAAGCGGCCGTGCCGCCCTGCTTGTTCGCGTCCCAAGTGTACGCATGATAGCCGCAGCCCACGATGCAATAGTGGCACACGACGTTATGCTTCTTCGCATCGGCAGGAATGATTGGCAGACGATCAATTTGGCGCTTGTAAGCCATCGCGGCCTCCCTCAGAGCACGTTGGAAAGGCGACCGTAGAGGAGCTCGTCGAGCCCCTCTGCGTAGATGTCACCCTTGGCGTCGACGCGAAGCGTGTATTGCGGCAAGTTCTGGGTCGCGTGTCCCCACACCTCAAAGCCGCTGCGTTCGACATCGAAAACGGAATAGTGCCCGGGGCAGTTCAATGTCCTCGTGTCCGCGGCGTATCCAAGCGGATACCCTTTGTGCGGACAAATAGTGGTAAAGCCCACGATGTCGCCGTCGGGCCCGGCGCCGCCCTCGACTTTGGTGCCGAGCTTGAGAAGCACTCCCGGCGCGTCCGCATCCGGGTAGGCGACCTGCATTGGTTCGTTGACCTTGAGGTCGCTGATGTTGGCGAGGCGGTTCGACGGGTAGTTGACGCGCGCTTGCGGGGTGTCGGCTTTCGCTCCCACGGGCAACATTGTGGAGACCGCGACGCCCGCCGCGCCGAGGCCGGCCCCTCTTAGGAATTGGCGCCGACCCGTGTCGACCAGCTTGTCACACCTCCGCATCGCTCCCTCCCGAAAATCGCGCTGAAGATGAAGCAGCAGTCGCAAGCGCTATGCCAGCGACAAACGTCATGGTGTGGAGGGGTAATCGGGAGCGTCGCGAGCGTGGTGCACCGAGCCTGGTCCGTGAATCCGAACGACCAAAGCGGCCTCGGTTCGAAAATCCGAACTCAAAGGGTCTAGTTGCCGTCCGCGGAAAGACCCAAGCGCCGCATTTTCTCCCAGAGCGTGGTGCGCGAGATGCCCAGCGCCTTGGCAGCCGGCATGATTTCACCGCCGGTGAGCGCCAACGCTCGTTGTATGTGCCGGCGTTCCGCGATTGAACGTGCCGTTTCCAATGAGGCGAGCGGCTGCTCCCCAGTCGCTGTATCTCTCGACTCCGGAAACAAATCGCCCGGCATGAGCCAGGGTCCAAGGCCCATCGCTGCCGCCCGCTCGACCCGGTTCCTCAGTTCGCGCACGTTTCCTGGCCACGGATGATTGAGCGCCGCCTCTTCCGCCAACACGCTGATGCCGGCCACATTGGTGTCAAAGCTTACGGCGAACTCGTCCACAAAACGTTCCAGAAACCAGCCGATATCTTCGGGTCGCTCGCGCAGTGGCGGCACGCGTACCGCGACCACGTTGATCCGATAAAACAGATCCTCGCGGAAGCGGCGCTCGCGCACCCGCTCCGCCAAATCCGCGTTGGTTGCGCAGACAACGCGCGCTTTGAAGGGGACCGCTGTCTCGCCGCCGACCCGATAAAACTGACGCTCCTCCAGTAGGCGCAGCAACTTCCCTTGGAGCGGGAAGGGGAGGTCTCCAATTTCATCAAGAAAAAGCGTGCCGGCGCCGGCGCGCTCTGCGTATCCCAAGTGTCGGCCTTGTGCCCCAGTGAAGGAGCCGCGCTCATGGCCAAATAGCTCGGCTTCCATCAACTCGGCGGGCACCGCGGCGCAGTTGACGGCGAGGAACGGACCGGGGTCGGCGGCTGCCTGGTGGTAAAAGCGGGCGCAGACTTCTTTGCCGACGCCAGTCTCGCCAGTGAGCAAGAGCGTTGACCGCACTCTGGCTAGCCGCAGCAGCATACGCTCGACCGCACCGATCGCAGCCGAAACCCCAAGTGTTCCCCCGCCTAGGGGGGCGGGCGTGACGATGAGGTCGGACAATCGATCAAGGAATACCGGCATGTCGAAGGGCTTTGTCAGATAGTCGCCGGCGCCGGCGCGCATCAATTGCACCGCTTGGTCGATGTCGCCAAAACCGGTGATGAAAAGGAATGGGGGGGCGGCTTCCTGCTTGGCGACTTCGCGAAATACATCTTCGCCCGACATATCTGGAAGGCGTATGTCGCAGACGACGGCCTCAGGCTTGGCGCGGCGGATCTCATCAATCGCTTGGCGACCGCTGGTCCACCACCGCACAACCGTACCTTCAAGCGCGAGCCGCTGTACGAGTGATTCACCCATAATCGGATCGTCTTCCAGCAGTCCTACGACGCGACGATCAAGCGACATCGGAAAGTGCTCCCGTTCGCTCCGGCAGCGTGAGGCGAACGCGAGCGCCGCCGAGCGCCGAGCGATCGGCGATGAGCGACCCGTGCAACTCTCCAGCCATGCGTCGTGCCACCCAAAGTCCAAGCCCGGTGCTGATCGGCGCGGCCGCGGTAGCGTCGTCTAGAAACGCCGCGACAAAGGCGGGCATGCCTGGGCCCGAGTCCTCAACGTCGATTACCACCGCCCCATTTGCGAGGCCGGCCGCCAACCCGACGCGTCCATTCTCGGGCGCAGCGCGACACGCGTTGAGAAGCAAATTAAGGACGATCTGACGAACGGGGAAGGCGATGACGGCCGCGACTGGTGGTAGATCGTTGCGCCATTCCAGAGTGATCTGCTTGCGTGTTGCCTCGGGCCTGACCAGCAGTCGAAGATCCTCAATATCGGCGCCCTGTAGGTCGCGGGTCTCACGGTCCGGTCTGTAGGCGGCAAGGGCGGTCCGCACTACGTCCCGTATGCCACGCAAACCGCGATCAAGCAGAGCGATCGCACCCGCACGGGCGTAGGCTTTTTCTCCGTGGGCTTTGAGGGTATCCAGCGCATTGAACAACCCACCAAGCGGGTTGTTGATTTCGTGCGCCATGCCGGAAGCGAGGCGTCCGAGGCTCGCGAGCCGTTCTTCGTCGGCAAGGCGACTAGCGAGCGCTTCACGCTCCGTGACCGCAACCGCCATGCGATTGAAGCGGCGGAACAATCGACCGGTCTCGGTATCGCCTGCGGGAATCAGCCCTTCTTCAATCGGTTCGACGGCCCCGTCCTTTGCGCCTTCCAGGTGCTCGGTGAGGATTTTCATCGGGGCGACCATCCGGCGCACAGCAAACCAGCCCAACGCCGCTAGTCCGAGCGTCAACGCCGCATTCGAAGCGATCAGTGTCAAGAGCACCTGTCGGCGCTCCGCCAGCAGTGGGGAGATATCGAGTTCAGCATGGAGCGTTGCTATCTGGCGTCCTTGCACCACCAGCGTTCGGTCAATGAAGGCGCGCGCGTGCGCCTCGTCGATCAGCGCCTTGGCACCGTGGCCGCCAGGCGCAGGAAAAGCTGCTGGAAGGCGCCCGCCAATGCCTGCGTCACGCGGATTCGAGCTAGCGAGGACAATTCCTGCAGGGTTCGTGACGACGGTCTCGACCGGTGTGACGGCGGCGTACACCCGCTTGGACTGGTCAAGGATGTCAAAAATCTCCCAAGGATCGCGACGCAAAATGGGGTCTACGAGCGGCGAGGCTAGCCCATCGAGATATGCACTCCCGAGATCGCCCAGTTGCCGTTCTTGTGACGAGACGAGGCGCGACAGAACGCCTTCGGACACGACAGCGCCGATCGTTAGCATTAGCAGCACGACCAGCACGGGAACCTTAATCGTGAGCGGGATTCCCGCCGCGAAATGGCGAAACCGGTTCATCCCAACCCCCGCAGAAGGGCCATATTTTCCGCGACCGACGCAAACAGTGAGGGTGGTTCGTCGGCGAAGGCATCCAGCCTCAATGCCTTTAGGAGCTCTTGCCCCTTTGGGTCTTCGTGCGTGGTGAGAAGCGCGTTGCGCAGCTGGTCACGCTTCTTGGTTCCCACCGCCGCCAATGGCCCGGCTATCGGCGGGAATCCGTACCAAGGGGACGGCCTGACTACGCGGGTGAGGCTAGTTAGTCCGGGTTCCATTTCCTTCAGAACTTCGTAGACGTAGCCATCAACGCTTCCGCTTTGCGCGAGACCGGAAGCCACCGCGCGCACCACGTTCTCGTGTCCGTAGGTGAAGAAGATCCGCCGGAAGAAGGTCTGCGGCTTCTCGCCTTTGCGCGCCAACTCCGCGGCGGTCGCGACATATCCAGAATTCGAATCCGGATCGGAGAATGCATGAATATCTCCGGCCAGGTCATTGATTGAGGAAGCGGTCCGGTGCGCGTCGGCGATAAGATATGAGCGGTACAGCGGCTTGCCGTTCCAGACAGGGACCGCCAAGAGCTCCAACTCGGCTTGATATGTCAGAAACGGGGGGCTGCAAATCCAAGCTCCATCAAGCTGACTCGAAATGAGAAGTGCCGAAATCTCTTGGTAGGTGCGGCGCGTCACCAGTTCGACGGAGCGTCCTGTGGACGTCTCCAAATATGATTGAAGGAGATCAAGCAAGTTGAGGTCGGAAGTGAGTAGGACCGGCGTCAGTCCGAAGCGAACGCTTTCGGAGTCAGACGCCACTGCCGCGCCCCGCCCAAGGAGGCCCGCGGCAACTGCCCCGGCGGAAAGAGACAAAAATCTCCGCCGCGCTAGCGGCCAATTCATCAACCGGCCCTCCCGACCCTCGTTCAGCGACGAAGGCTTCTTGTTACCGCAATTGTAAACCCAATTCGGCGGTGGAACCAAACGGGCCCAGTTCTTGCGTGAAAGGTGGCAACGCCGGCCGTGTGCAGCGCACTCGGATCGGTGACGGAGGCAGGTTTCTGAGGGAAAACTTGGCGCATCCATGCATCAGCTAGCTCCGCCGATTGTCGACCCGTTTGGGCGGCCGATCACCTATGTTCGGATTTCCGTCACCGACCGTTGCGACTTCCGCTGCGTCTATTGCATGGCCGAGGACATGACCTTCCTTCCGAAAAAGGACGTGCTGTCCCTCGAAGAACTCGATCGGCTGTGCTCCGCATTTGTCGATCAAGGCGTGCGCAAGCTGAGGCTAACCGGCGGAGAACCGCTGGTGCGTCGCAACGTGATGGCGCTAGTACGTTCTTTGTCCAGGCATTTGGTCAGTGGCGCCTTGGAGGAGCTGACGCTTACGACCAACGGCTCACAATTGGCGCGCTTTGCGAGTGAACTCGCGGACTGTGGGGTCAAGCGCATCAACGTATCGGTGGATACGCTCGACGCCGCGAAATTCAAAGCGATCACCCGTTGGGGTCAGCTGGACCAGGTGCTCGGCGGGATTGACGTAGCGCGGGCCGCGGGTCTGAAGATAAAGGTCAACGCCGTCGCCCTGAAGGGGGTCAACGAGTTCGAGTTCGACGAACTCATCCGCTGGACGCACGACAAGGGCATGGACCTTACGCTCATTGAGACCATGCCGTTGGGCGACGTCGGCGCCGATCGCACCGACCAATACCTGCCGCTGTCGTTGGTCAGAAAACGCTTGGAGGAGCGCTGGACGTTGGAAGACATTCCGCTCAAGACGGGTGGATCAGCGCGCTATGTGCAAATTAGCGAGACCGGCGGACGCCTTGGATTTATCACGCCGCTCACTCACAATTTCTGCGAGGGCTGCAATCGCGTACGGGTGACCTGTACGGGCACCCTATATATGTGCCTCGGACAAGAGGACGCGGCCGATCTGCGCGCCCCTTTGCGCGCCTCAGAGGCGGACGATTTGCTACGCGCAGCGATCGTTGAAGCGATTGCTCGCAAACCGAAAGGGCACGACTTCATCATCGACCGCGAGCATCACCGTCCCGCTGTCGGCCGACATATGAGTATGACCGGCGGGTAACTGCGATGCTCGTCGCGGACCGGGCCACGAACATGCCTGACCCAAACGTCTTACATACGGCGGTGCCTTGGGCCGCGGGCGTGATCCTCGCCGGCGGTAGATCCCGGCGAATGGACGGCCGCGACAAAGCACTTCTGCCACTTGCCGGCAAACCGCTCCTCGCGCATGTGGTTGACCGACTTGCCGGGCAAGTTGCTCCCCTCGTGATCAATGCCAACGGCGATCCTCGCCGCTTCGACGAATTTGGGCTTCCAACTACATCGGACACGGTTGCCGGTTTTGTCGGCCCGCTTGCGGGCATCGTCAGCGGCATGCGATGGGCGCAGCGCAGCGCGCCGGGAGCAACACATATTCTGTCTGCGGCTGCGGACACCCCTTTCTTTCCGCTTGATCTGGCAACGCGTTTAGCCGGGGCAGCCCTCGCGTCGACAACGACCATAGTCGCCGCGTCGGGTGGGCGAGCGCATTTCGTTTTTGGGCTGTGGCCGATCATGGACGCACAGAGGTTAGAAGCTTGGCTCCGCACGGGAACGGACCATGCAGTGCACACCTGGGTTCAACAAAGCGACTTTCGAACCGTTGAGTTCGACGGGGCAGGGAATGACCCATTCTTCAATATCAACACCCCTGCGGATATTGAGATCGCCGAGCGGTTACTCGCGGTCGGCACGTCATGACAGTCCCCGTTCTCGGTGTTGCGGGTTGGAAGAACTCCGGAAAAACGACTCTCGTAGAGCGATTGGTTTCGGAGTTGACTCGACGCGGCTTACGCGTCGCGACGATTAAACACGCGCATCATGACGCGGAGGTCGATCGTGAGGGTACGGACAGTTTTCGACACCGTGAAGCGGGAGCGGTCGAAGTGGCGCTGGTCACGGGCGCCCGCTGGGCGATTGTTCACGAACTAAGAGGGGAGGCAGAGCCGTTGCTCGGGCATATCCTGCAGCGTCTATCACCATGCGATCTGGTACTCGTCGAGGGATACAAGCGCGAAAACATCCCGAAGATCGAAGTGCGGCGGCGCGCAGCAGCGCGCGACGAGCCAATGGCGCCGGGCGACAACAACGTCATTGCGATAGCGGCGGATCATCCTATCGCCGCAACGAGCCTTCCCATCTTCGGGATCGACGACATTCCGCAGATCGCCGACTTTATTGTCTCTCGGCTACTCGCGCGCTAGTAGCCGATCAGAGAGACTCTCCGGGAGCAATGTAGGCAGCCGCAGGCATGAAGTGGCATGCTCATTCAAAGAAATAGGCCCCGCGCGATGGCGGGGCCGTTGAGGTTAGGTACCGAGCCTGCGCCCGATCCCGGCTCTGATCAGCGCGAGAGCTCCCTCGAGGGTGGGGACGCGTTCGGCGATGATTTCCTGATCGAGCAACTGCGGTTCTTGTTCGTCGACCGTGGTTGCTGTCATCGTGATGGAGAGGTCGCCATCGGCAAGCTGCGCGAGCGCGATGGTGTAGAACTCGGCCACCTTGCGGGTTGTCGATCGATGCGTGGTGGTGGCGGTCAATTACCGCCTCCCGCCGAACCTGCCGGCACTCGCTGGGGGTTTCTGGTCCCCCGCCGGTTCCCGGCGTCCGTTTGTGTCCTGGCGGTCGGCAGGTTGCTCGTCGTCACCGGAAGCTTCGCGAAGGATGAGCTTCGGGTTGATCGGGAAGGCCTGCAGCATGACATTGAAGCCCTTGCCGTCTTGATGAGGGAAGGCGAGACCAATGTTGAGCCAGAAGTCGTCTTTGCCTTCGCGCGGGATCACCGAATAGACCCGAAACGCCGGCTGGCTGTCTTTGTCACTCATGTCCGAACTCCTTGTTGAGAGGGAATGCCCTGCACAAGCAGGCAGCAAGGTTGGCTGCCCTGATGCCTGCCGGCGAGGGTTTCCAAAGGCTCGGAGATGAGAGGAGATCGTCTGCCCGGAATCATACGCCGGCGGCGCAAACCGTCAAGGAACCGGTCGATTGGACACGCGCCGATGTGCTCTCGTGGCCGGCGCGGGCGAATAAAGTTCCCAGTTTGCCGCCCACATGCGCCGCTAGAATTAGCGGTGCGGCCGCGCGCGACGCCTGATCGATCCGCATCGGCTGAATCCGCTTTGGTCCAGACAAAGGTGGTTGCATAGGTCGCACCGCCCGCCTATATATCGTCAATCGTCGAATAACGATATATGATCGTATCATGGCGCTAGAGCTAAGGTCGAGACCGGCTTCGCCGGTGCCGTTGCCGGGTCCAAGAATCGACGAAGACGGCCTCGCCGTACTGGCCAAGGCGCTTGCCCATCCGGCCCGCATTCGGATCGTGCAGCTTTTGCTCCAAAAGCAGTCCTGCATCGGCTGCGACATCGTCGAAGAGGTCGGACTCGCTCAGTCGACAGTCTCCGAACATTTGCGTTTCCTCAAGGCGGCAGGCGTCATTACCGGCGAGATTGAACGACCGCGCGTCTGCTATTCGCTCAATCCCGAGGCCCTGGTGCCGCTCGCCGGATTGCTCAACGCAATTCTCGATCGAGGTGCCGCGGGCACGCTCGACGGTTCGATCTGCTGCCCCTCGAAGGGCGATTGCTGACCCCTCTGCATCTGCCGAAAACCATCAACATTCGGAGTGATCCCCATGTCCGTTCTCGAAGTCTACGACCCAGCGATGTGCTGCTCGACCGGAGTTTGCGGGCCGGAAGTCGATCCGAAGCTCGCGCAGTTCGCCGGTGACCTCGACTGGCTGAAGGGGCAAGGCGTTGAGGTTCGGCGCTTCAATCTCGCACAGGAGCCAGTTCGTTTCGTCGAGATGAGTGCGGTGAAGACGATCATGGACCGTTCGGGGGGCGACGAGCTGCCCGCTATTGTTTTTGATGAGAAGGTGGCGGTGGCGGGACGCTATCCAACGCGAGACGAACTTGTCGGGATCGTCGGCCTGACGCGGAATGGCAATCCGGTGGCGCTCGGTCTCTCGGAGACGGTCAAGGAGTTGGTCGCCATCGGCGCTGCGGTGGCGGCAGGGTGCGAGCCCTGTCTCAAATTCCACGTCGACAATGCGCGCAAGCTTGAGGTCTCGGATGCCGCGATGCGCGAGGCCGTGGAAATGGCGACGAAGGTGAAGGCCGCCGCGACCGCCAACATGGCCAAGCTTGCCGAGCGCCTGCTGCCCGCCGAGGAGGCGGCGCCGGTGGCTGCCAGCTGCGGATGCAGCGGCGCCAAGGCTTCCAGCTGCTGCTGAGTAAGCGAGAGAAGGAGCGGCCGATCCGATGTTCGACAACCTTCCCAAATTCGTCTTCTTCACCGGCAAGGGCGGCGTCGGCAAGACCTCGCTCGCCTGTGCGACCGCTCTTTCACTCGCCGACACCGGCAAGCGGGTGCTGCTCGTCAGCACCGATCCGGCCTCCAATGTCGGCCAGGTCTTCGAGACGACGATTGGTAACGTCGTGACGCCGATCCCGGGCGTTGCCGGCCTCGATGCGCTGGAGATCAATCCAGAAGCGGCGGCAGTGGCCTATCGGGAGCGGATCGTCGGTCCCATTCGCGGAACGCTCCCGGCCAAGGCCGTGGCCAGCATCGAAGAGCAGCTGTCGGGGGCGTGCACTGTCGAGATCGCTGCCTTCGACGAGTTCACCGAGCTCCTGACCGATCACGAACTCCTCGACCGCTACGACCACGTCATATTCGATACCGCGCCCACCGGCCACACCATCCGGCTTCTCCAGCTTCCGGGGGCTTGGACCGGCTTCCTTGACGAAGGCAAGGGAGATGCGTCCTGCCTCGGTCCGCTCGCCGGGCTGGAAAAGCACCGCAGCCGCTACAAGGCGGCCGTCGATGCTCTCGCGAACCCGCAGTCGACGCTCCTGGTGTTGGTGGCGCGGCCCCGCCGCTCGGCGCTTGCTGAGGCTGCACGGACGGCGGGGGAACTGGCGGATATCGGCCTCACCAATCAGCATCTTGCGATTAACGGGGTGATGCCGGCCGACGATTGCGGCGACCCGCTGGCCGCCGCCCTCTCGGGTCGCGATCGTGCGGCAATGGCGGAGCTTGATCCAGCGCTTGCCCGTCTGCCGATGACCGAATTCGCGCTCCAGCCGATCAACCTCGTCGGGGTCGAAGCGCTTCGCGCCTTCGCGGCCGGAACGGTAGCTCTCCTGCCAACAACGCTTGGGATCGCGCCGGAACTCGCCCATGGCGGCGACCTTCAATCCCTCGGCGCCCTGGTCAACGAACTGGAACGGCCGGGCAGGGGTCTGATCATGCTGATGGGCAAGGGCGGCGTCGGCAAGACGACCATGGCTGCCGCCATCGCGGTCGAGCTTGCCAATCGTGGCCACGCCGTTGACCTGACGACCACCGACCCGGCTGCACATCTGAGCGAGACTCTGAATGGCGAACTCCCGCATCTGACCGTCAGCCGGATCGACCCGGTTGCCGAGACCGTGCGCTACCGGCAGCACGTCCTGGAGAGCAAGGGCAAAGACCTCGATGCCGGGGCGCGTGCCATGCTGGAAGAGGATTTGCGCTCACCTTGCACGGAGGAAATCGCGGTATTCAATGCCTTCTCGCGCGCCATCCGGGAAAGCACGCGGCATTTCGTGGTGATGGACACGGCGCCGACCGGGCACACGCTGCTCCTCCTCGACGCTACCGGTTCGTACCATCGTGACATCGTCCGTCACGCCGCCCCAACCGCGCAGAGCCGCATCGTGACGCCGATGATGCGGCTCCAGGACCCTGAACAAACACATATTCTGATCGTCACCCTGGCAGAGACGACGCCGGTTCTTGAGGCGAGCGGACTGCAGGACGACCTGCGCCGCGCGGGAATCGAGCCATGGGGCTGGATCGTCAATGCCAGCCTCGCGGCGACGGACACTTCTCACCCGCTGCTCCGAGCGCGGGCGAATGCCGAACGGCAGCAGATCGAAGCCGTCGAGGGCGGCCTCGCCAAACGCGTCGCGGTCGTCCCCATGCTCGCTGAGGAGCCGGTCGGCGCCGAACGCCTCGCCGCGCTGATGCAGGTTGGGCCGTCGTCGCGGGCGGGCACATCTCCCAATCGGGAGTCAACGTACGCTGCGGACGCAATACTCACCGCCGCGAGGGCATGAGATGTCGACGTTCGAGCGCTACCTGACGCTCTGGGTCGCGCTTTGCATCTTCGCCGGGCGTGCCGATGGAAGTTCCGTCATGCACTCGGTCGCGAAGATCGTCGCCGACGAGATCCGCAAGCTCGCCGACCGGGTGGCGGGTTCGGCCAAGGAGACGAGGTGGTGATTGCCGAGCAGGGCAGTTGGGTTTTCAAGCCTCGAGGTCAGTGGCACACCTTCTGGAATCCGGACCCGACGCCGTGCGAGATAATTGAAGTCATCTCTCCTGCCGGATTTAAGAACTATTTCCGCGAGCTTGCTGCTTTTTGGCCAAACAGGGCGAAGTCGGCCGAGCTCCGCCGGAAATACCAGTTGGAAATGGACGTGGACAGCGTCGCCGATCTGTGCGCGCTTTGATTTGATAGTGCCATGATCCCCGCTGGGAGTCCTGGCCGCCCGACAGCAGCAATTGGCGCTCAACTGCCGTCGGGAGCAGCTCGAAGGAAGTCGCCATTTCGCCCGAAACCGGACTCCGACCTCGACTGGTCCGAAGGGAATTGTTGACCCAAGCGGACTTTCGCGGCGCAAACGTTTGGGCCGCGATTTGCCGACGCGATACGAACACGTGGCAGGCCATCGCCGATCGGCCCATATTGCGGTTACACTTCGTTGAGACGGACAGCCGTTGCATGAGTGAGCGCACAGAACACTGGGACCGCGTCTACTCGACAAAGACCGAAACCGAGGTGAGCTGGTATCAGCCCCGACCGGAGCGGAGCCTTGCGCTCATCCGATCCTTGGCTCCGGATCTCGCCACCTCGGTGGTCGACATTGGCTGCGGCACTTCGACATTGATCGAGGAGCTATGGTTGGCCGGCTACCGAGACCTCACCGGTCTGGACGCCTCGGCGAGCGCCATCACCTGGCAGGGTGCGAGACTTGTGACGGCCGGGGCGAGCGTGAAGTTGATCGTCGCAGACTTGGTCGACTGGCAACCCGATCGAAGCTGGGGCGTCTGGCACGATCGCGCTGTGTTTCATTTCCTGACCGAGCGAAGCACGCAGGATGCCTACATCCGCGCGCTGAGCAAAGCGTTGCTGCCCGCCAGCATAGCAATTATCGCGACGTTCGCCCTCGACGGCCCTGTAAGATGCAGTGGCTTGCCCGTTCAGCGCTACAGCGCCTCGACGCTGGCCGAACGCCTCGGTTCGGGTTTTCGGTTGGTGTCGGATGTTGCCGAGCGCCACATAACGCCGAGTGGCGCAGCACAGAGCTTCAGTTACGCGGCGCTCCAGCGACTCTGACGCATAGCAAAAAGCCCAAGAGCAATTTTGGACTGGGCTGAGATCGATTTGGGTCAACGCGGGGACGATGTGGCAGCGTAGCAATGGCTTTCTTCAACCGGTGGAAAAGTCATGCAACGCGTGTTTCGGGCCATCGCACTATCGACCTTCATGATGCTCGGCCAGATCCTCGGCGACATCTACAATGGTGCACGACTCGTATGACGGACGACGCTGCCAAACAATTTTCATTGAGCAGCTCGTTGACCATGTCCCGGCTCAGATGACTTCGGCTCGACGCGATCGGCGTCGAGGGGCACCAACTCCACGACCCTCGCGCACGAAAAGGTGACCCGACCCGACTGTCCGGCGTTGAGGCAGATCAACCCAGGGAGAGACGGCTGAGCCCAAGCTGCAACAGCTCGACATCTGCGTCAGCGAGCGAAAAGGAGTCTATTCATGACCAAGTTGTTCATGACTGCCGCTATGGCAATCGCCCTGAGCGGCGCTGCACTAACCACATCTGGCGCCGCTGAAACCACCACAGTGAATGTCGCCTTGATGGACATGTCGGCGATGGCGTCGGGTCCGATGGGGCAAGGCTTCGGCATGATGGGATCCGGAATAGGATTCGGGATGATGTCGCCCGGCATGATGGGCCGCGGCGGTGGTCAGGGCATGATGGGCATGATGGCGATCCGCGCCGACAAGACATCGGCAAAGGCTGGCTCGGTGACTTTCGATGTCACCAATTGGTCGCGCAGTGTCGTTCACGAAATGCTGGTGCTGGCGGTCGATAGCCCCGATGCGCCGCTTCCCTACGACTTCAGCAAGCAGATCATTCCGGAAGATCAGGTGAAGGCGCTTGGCGAGACGAATGAACTCCAGCCAAATGGGTCGAAATCCATCGAGCTGACGCTCGCGCCGGGCAACTACCTGCTGGTCTGCAACGTTCCCGGCCACTATGCCGCCGGTATGGTGCTGGCCTTCACTGTCGCGCCTTGAGCATGGCCAAGCCCTATTATTTCTCGAAAGTCATCGACCTGCCGTTTGCCGCGGCGATCACCGCGACGATCGATGCGCTGGGAAAGCACGGTTTCGGTGTACTCACAGACATCGACGTTCAGGCGACGCTCAAGAAGAAACTCGACTTGAGTTTTCGTCCGTACCGCATTCTTGGCGCCTGCAATCCGAGCATGGCCCACAAGGCGCTGCTCGCCGAAGACAAGATCGGCACCATGTTGCCCTGCAATGTCGTCGTGCAGGAGCTTCCCAGCGGCAAGGTTGAGGTGTCGGCCGTCGATCCCGTCGCCTCGATGCAAGCAGTCGAGAATCCCGTGCTTGCCGAGACGGCGATGAAGGTCCGCGAGATGTTGCGGAAGGTGATTGACGAGATTGGCTGACCGCGGAGGGGCGCCTTCAGACAGGCGGAGGTTAGTGAACCATCTCGCCCTTCGCGATCAGGAGATGGTGCGCCTGATGATGACTGCCGAGCACCATGATCCCCATGAAGCCAAGAGCCTTTAGCTTGGGGACCTGTGCCGGGTCCGATGTGGTGACGATGAGGCGCACGCCGTTTGCGAGTTCCTCAGTCTTTGCCATCCAGCCGATCAGGTTCAGCTCATGGGCGTGCGCCGGAATCATCCGCTTGATCGCCTCGAGCGTGCGCCCCTCGCCGGTGATGGCTATATCCACGCCGTCTGCCAAGGGGCGTTCCTCGGCCGCGGCATGAAGCGTGACTTCGTTCATGTCGACGAGATGTTCGCGTAGAGCGCCGATATCGACTTTCGACCAGTCTGTCTTCGGATCGGCATCCAGAATTCTGACGATCTCCTGAATGGCCCCGAAGGCGTCCTGGCCCGGCAATACAGGCTGCCCTGCAACGCCGGGCTCGCCCATCATGGCGGCGTGGTCCGGCGTCATCTGTGCGGTGGCGTAGGTGACGGCAGAAAGGACTAAAATGCCGGCGAGGCCGGCTTTCCAGGAGAGCGACATGGGGAACCTCGCAGAAGCGTTTTGAGCGCCTCCCGTAGGCCGATCCCGTCCTTTCTCATATGATTGCGATCATACGCCAGCTTTTTTCGTCAGCGTGATCGAGCTTTTCGTGCGCGCAATCGTCCCGGCAGATTGCAGCTTGTTTAGCGTGCGGTAGAGGGCCTCATGGGTCAGTCCTAGTTCCGCGGCGAGGTCCTTGATCGTCCCCCGCAGCGTCACGGTGCGGCCGTCCGCTTCGGTGTTGAGCGCAAGGTGATGCTCTACGCGGGCGCTCGCAGAGCGAAGATTGCGCTGCTCAAGGCGCGTTCTGAGATCCATCAATTCATGGGCAAGCATGGCCACGAAGGCCTCGGCCGAGCTTGGATCGCGCCTGAATTCAGCGAGAAGCGCTTTCTTCGGATAGAGGCGCACGCGAGCATCGCTCAGCACTGCGGCATCGCAATGATACCGCGGCGAGAACAGCGACGCCTCGGCAACGAGATCGCCCGGCCCAGCGGTGTACAGGATTATCTCGCGGCCGTTCGCATCGACGCGACAAAGCCTGATGTGGCCCTCTTCGACCGCGTAGAGTCCGATCGCCGTGTCGTCCTTCCGGAAAAGTACCTCACCGCGTCGCAGGCGGCGTTCGACCGCGAGCGTCCGCACGCTGGCGGGAAGGCGAGACCTCTCGGACGTATTTGGGCTCTTCGACCCTCTCGCGCCTAGCGGCTGGCCTGGTCGAACACGACGCGCCATCGGTTTCAGTGTGTTTCGTGCTCACACTGGGTGTGGTCGGCGATCACTTCGATGATCCGACACTCGCAGACTCGGCCATGACCGCACTCGCCGACCATACGCTGTAGCTCCGTTCGGAGCGCTTCAAGCCGCCCAATGCGAAGATCGATTTCGTCGAGGTGCCGTCGCGCGATGCTGTCGGCCTGATGGCAGGATTGTTGTGGCTCTGCCGACAGGGCGAGGAGCTGACGGATGTCCTCGATTTCGAATCCCAGCTCCCGGGCATGACGAATAAAGTTGAGCCGCCGCACCTCGGAAGCGCTGTAGCGCCTCTGCTTGCCTTCCGTCCTGGCCGGTGGGGGCAGCAGGCCGATCTGTTCGTAATAGCGGATGGTCGGAACCTTCACCTCGGTCCGTCGCGACAGATCGCCGATCGGAAGATTCATGCCCTCACCCTCTTGAAGCTCTAGTCGCTAGAGATTGTATCTTGTGCCTGAGATAGGCGCCAGACGGTGAAAAGTGATGACTGAGAGACTGCGGTTCAAGGTCGAGGGCATGGATTGCGCGAGCTGTGCGCGCACCGTTGAAACCGGCGTCAGGCGTATTGCGGGTGTCTCCGCGATCACGATCAGCACCACGACGGAGACCCTGTCTCTTTCGGCGGCGAGCACAGGCACCGCCGAGGCGGTTGAGAAAGTCGTCCGCGAATTGGGCTACAAACCGACACTTCTCAAGCAGGACGTGCCTCCTCCTGCGCCGCCGCCGCAAGGTGAAACGAACCTCGCGGTCTCAACCGCGACGCCGCCCGAGTCGACGAAGCACGACCATGACGATGACGACGGCGCCCCGATTGAAGGACCGTGGTGGAAGAGCAATAGGGGTCGTCTCGTCATCACGTCGGGCGCGCTCGTCGGGGCCGCGTTTCTCGCCGCCTATATCTTTCCGTCGATAAGCTATTTCGTTTACCTCGCGGCGTGTCTCGTCGCGGGCGTGCCCGTGGCCCTCCACGCCTTTCGAGCGCTGCGCCACGGCTCGGTGTTCACTATCGAGATGCTAATGACCATCGCGGTCATCGGTGCCGTCCTGATTGGCGCAGCCGAGGAAGCCGCTGTCGTCGTTTTCCTCTTCGCCGTTGGTGAACTTCTCGAAGGTGTCGCGGCGGGGCGGGCTCGCGCCGGGATCAAGGCGCTCGCGACCATTGCACCAAAGACAGCGCAGCTGGAAACTGAACGCGGCGTGGTTGAGACTCCCATAGAGGAGATTGCGATCGGTGCGGTCGTGGTCGTTCGGCCTGGCGATCGGGTTCCGGCCGACGGCACCATCCTTTCCGGCTCGTCTTCGCTCGACGAGTCGGCCCTGACAGGCGAGTCCATGCCGAAGGCGAAGCGAGAGGGCGATGTGATCCTCGCGGGCTCCATCAATCAGGAGGTCTTGCTGCGGGTGAAGGTCGAGAAACCCGCGACCGACACTGTCATCGCCCGCGTCGTGCGTCTGGTCGAGGAGGCAACCGAGGCAAAGGCACCGAGCGAGCGGTTCATCGATGAGTTCTCGCGCTACTACATGCCAGCCATCTGCGGTCTCGCGCTGGTGGTAGTGCTGATCCCGCCACTCCTCTTCGGCGGCGCATGGGACACGTGGATTTACCGGGGCCTCACGCTCCTGCTGATTGGCTGCCCTTGTGCGCTCGTCATTTCTACGCCCGCCGCCATCGCCTCTTCGCTTGCGGCCGGTGCGCGGCGCGGGCTCCTGGTCAAGGGTGGTGCCGTCATCGAGCAGATCGGCAAGGTCAAACACATCGTCTTCGACAAGACGGGAACACTGACCGAGGGCAAACCAAAGGTCACGGACGTGCAGCCATTCGGCTCTGCCACGGAACATGAAGTCCTGAGCGCGGCTGGGGCCGTGGAGGCGGGTTCCTCGCATCCGCTCGCCGTGTCGATCATGGCGCACGCCAAAGAGAATGGCATTGGCATCACAGCTGCGGACGACAGTGAGGCCATGCCCGGCAAGGGCGTCCGCGGCAAGGTCAATGGCCAGGAAATCGTAGTCGGCGCCGCTGGCCGCCTGGACCTCGACCGGGCCATCATCATTGCCTCCGAAGCGCTGGAGGGCCACGGCAAGAGTGTTTCGGTGGTCCTGGCCGACGGTCAACCAATCGGGCTGATTGCACTGCGCGACGAGCCGAGGGCCGACGCCAAGGAGCAGTTGGCGGTGATCAAGGCACTCGGCCTGGTGCCCATCATGCTGACCGGTGACAACAAGGCCAATGGTCAGGCCATCGCCGCGGCGCTTGGTATCGAAGCGCGCACTGGGCTGCTGCCCGAAGACAAGCTCAAGATCGTGCAGGAGCTTGCGGCCCAGGGTGGCGTCGCAGTCGTTGGTGACGGCATCAACGACGCGCCGGCCCTTGCCGCCGCGACCGTTGGCATCGCAATGGGATCGGGTGCCGACGTAGCTTTGGAAGCTGGCGATGCGGCGATCCTCAACAACCGCATCGGCGACGTGGCTGCGCTCATCGTTTTATCCCGCCACACGATGGCGGTCATCCGCCAGAACGTGACGATCGCTCTGGGCCTAAAAGCGGTGTTTCTCGTCACCACCGTGCTCGGCCTCACCGGGCTCTGGATCGCTGTCCTCGCCGACACAGGCGCAACGGTTCTGGTCACCGCCAACGCCCTTCGCCTGCTCCGATGGTCAAACCATCGGTCGTGAGCCCCAGCTAGATGCCACGAATTCAATAGGGCGGCGCCCACTTGTTGCGTGAGCGACGCGGTATGCCACGGCGTCCGCTCTTGGCGCTCAACGGAAGTGCCGTCGGCTTGCGGCAGCTTCCGAAGATAATCACAAAGCGGACCCTCCCGATGGCCGGCGAATTTAATGAGTTTACGGGCGAGTTTGGTTTCTTGTGCAGAACATTAAGAGCAAAGGGCCCCGTTGGGCTCTTCAGCTACCAAAGCGACCACATGAGGGTTATCTCGGGATCTCTTATGTACTCTTCGATGAAGGCACGCTGATCAGACACATATTTCTTGTGTCGCTGGTAGAACAACCGTTGGCCGATTACCTCGGCTCGAAGGATGCCACACCAGCGCCGTGCTGAGTCGCCGTAGCGCTCGACTAGTTGCCGGCACTGCTCCTGGCAGACAGCCGTTTCACCTTCGACGCTGAAATCAAAACTTCCTTTCCAGTGGGTGTAGTCGTGCCAGGCGCGGAAGGCATAATTTACCTCGGGGTCGGCGTAGATCGTCCCATTCGAGCCGCCCGAATAGACGACGAGGCGCTTGCCTGCGTCCAGATGGTTCTTGAGTTCCTGGTAAGTGCTCGGAGCCGTTTCGCACACGTCGAAGCCGTCGGGAAAAAGCCGAGACGTGATTTCGAGGATGGCTGCATTAAGCCCGACATCTAATGGCCGGTCGATTTTCGCATGTTCGTTCATGCACGTCCTCTTCGTTAGAGAGGACGCCTAATAGATACATGGAATTGGCGGAGTCGAATCGGTGACGGAAGGTATGTGTCGAAGAGTTTTCTATGTGTCTGTATGTTCCGTCATCAAAGAGTTGTGAGTAGGCAAGAAATCGTTTGGGTACTAGGTCGATGGAATGTCTTTCATTCGCACCCGCACGATCAAAGGGAATAGGTATTCCTACAGGGAGTATCGTTGGCGCGAAGGTGGCAGGGTGCGTTCAAAGAGCGTCTACTTGGGCGTAGGTACTAGCAGCGAGCCGGTGCCCGATCACGGCAGGGGACAGTTCGGCTACGCCCAGTTCGCTGAGGAAGAGGCCGCCAAGGTTGCTCCGTCGTCACCACCGACCGCTGCAACTGGGCCCGCGGCGCCCCCCGACGCAGACAAAGAAGCTCCCGCCGAAGCGGGAGCCAAACAGGGTGCTGAAGAAGGGGCGGACGCCCCTTCTGAGTGACGCTATGCCGTCTTCTTCGTGAAGGGGACGACGTTGCTGGTGAGGTGGAACTTTGGCGGCAGTTTCGCCTCGGTGATGCCAATGTAGCCGGCGAGGGTGCCGTCTTCCAGTCGCACCGGCACCGCCACCAGGCCGCGCATGAGCCCCTTGGGGGCATAGCCGACGCCGAGCGCCTTGGCCGTCTCCTGGTCGAACCCCACAGCCTCAACCGCCGGATGTTCGCCTTGGAGATAATCCAGCGGTTGGAATCCGCCGGCACGCTCCTTGCTAACTGTAGGTACTGTACTGGTACTTGGTAGTTGTACAGTTCCCAGAAGCCACGCCGCTGCCTCCTTCGTGCTTTCGCCGCGAACGTGAGCGGCAAGCTGGATCTGGTCACCGCCGGATTGTGCGGAGAAGCAGTAAAACAGGCCCTTGCCAGGAGTGATCGCTAAAGCGCGATCGCCGCCAGTTTTGCAGGCGGGGCAGGCTGAGCGAAGCTGATGGCCCGACTTTACCACCTTGAGGCCCAGCTTCTGCACGGCCTGTTCAATACTCACTCGCTCCTTCACTTCAGCGAAGTCAATATAACCGGACATGGCGCTACCTCCGTGTACTGTCCGCCATCTAGTATACTAGAGAAGGCAGCAACCAATGGAGGTGAGCTATGGCCAAAGGTAAGTCACCCGACTATCGCGTGTTAGTAAGTCGCCAGAACGGTGACAAGAACTACTACACCGAAGTCGGCTCGGGATGGAATGTCGCCAAGGACGGTATTTCCATCCAGCTCAACGCACTACCGGTGGATGGGAAGTTGGTTCTTTTTCCTCGCAAAGACGGGGAGGGCGAGTAACAAAATGGAGCACCTGCGGGTGCTCCTATTCTTTGTCGATGAAGAAGTCCGGGTGTCCGACGCGCGACCACGGGCCGGTCAGCATCTCGGGCGTCGGGGCAGGGGCCTTCGCCATGTCGCCGAGCGAGGGCATCGTCCTAAAGCAGAACATCTTTGAGCCCCCGGTAATCTTCCCGACGAGCTCCTTGATGCTGTTCATGTGCGTCTCGTTGGTGGTGACCGTGAGCACCATCAGGTTTGATATGCCGAAGTGGGATTTGTAGAGCTCGCCGTGGCGGATATCGCGGTAGGAGAGGATCTTTTTCAGGAACGAAGTCTCGTGCACATTGGAGCGGAACACCGGCATGGTTTTTCGATCAGCCTCCACAGCAAACCATCGGTACGTCGTCTTGCCGGCGGTCGCGTATTCGATGCCAAAAAGAGCGTCGGGAATGATGGCGGTTTTTGCCGAGTGCGTTTTGCCGTTCGCAAACGTGTGCGAGATGTTCACCGGGATTGAGAAGGGGTTCTGAAGATTCCTGGTGGCCTCCGGCGCTCGCGCGAGGATTTCCTGCCAGCCGATGAAGCGCAGATTGCCGGTCTCGCGGATGCCGAGCTCGATCGACGCCAGGATGTCGCAAATCATCAGTGAATGGGCAAACTGCCGGTGCGCTCCCATGCGGCCCCGCAGGAGCCAGGTGGTCTGCGGGCCGAGGAGGCCTCTCTCCTCCAGGAGCTCTTCGGCGATCCCGGTATTCTCGTAAATGGCCGGCATGTATCGCGCGTTATAAAACTGCCACTGCTGCTCGGGGCGGTTCACGAAGCCACCTTCGTGGTACAGGTGGCCCATGCGCTCCTTGAAACGGTTGAGCTTGCCGCCGACGAAAGCGTGAATGAACGTCGAGCGCAAATAGCGGTAGCGGTTGAGGAGTTTGAAAATCTCGAGGTCACGGGGCTTGAGCACAACACGGGTGCCCGCGTTCGCGCGTGTCATCCTGGAGCGTGCGGTGTAGGGCTCGACAACTGTCATAGACAGTTCGATAGCGGCGCCGCGGACAAAAACAACGGACGGTATGTTGCGCTATGCGCAGCTACGAGCCGCCGTGTGGTGCCTTGATCGAACCAAATTTATTATACCCTACCAATCGGTTGCCGCGTCTGATTCGTCCGCCGGTTTGGCGAAGCCACGGGCTGGATTTGGGCGGACTTGTGCGTCGCGAGCAGGGTCAATCACTCCGCCGTCGGTAGTTGGCCCGGCGTGCTCGGGCGCCGGGGCTTCCGGGGGCGCAGTAAAGCGCTTCCGCATGTCGTCTCGGAAGGCGGCGAGCTGGGCCGGCGTAGCATCAAGCTTGAATGGCGAAGGGGGGCATCCGGCCATAACTGTAGGGCCGCCCGTGTTCACTGCAAAATGGTACCGTGGCGCTTGGGAGAGAAACTCAGGCTCAACACGGAAGAGCTTTGCCAAGTACGACGCGTCCGTTTGGTTTTGTGCGGCGATCTTGGTACGGCAGTTGGCCAGCGCATCTGCAACGTCGCTATTGACGATGTTGGCCATACGCAGGTGCGCAAGAATGAAACCTACTTTTTGCTTGCGCGCCTTATCAAGCAAGGTCGCCATCTTCGGCTCATTTGCGATGTACTCATTGGCCTCGTCGATGTAGCAGAATGTCGGCAGACGATTTTCCTT
>Ga0265342_10001168_pt1 | contig 25003 bp, 15 predicted proteins | sample 4CB327metaG_FD_203125 | JGI IMG/M metagenome (GOLD analysis project Ga0265342, IMG submission 203125) | Rhizosphere microbial communities from Carex aquatilis grown in University of Washington, Seatle, WA, United States - 4-CB3-27 metaG | ecosystem: Host-associated > Plants > Roots >... | reverse complement strand
CGCCGACTCATCGTCCGCGGGGGCGAGTTGGTGGGCGCCATCCTCGTCGGTAACACCACCGCGACGGCGCGCTTGATCCAGCTCTTCGATCGCGGCGATCCCTTGCCTGCCGATCCGCTGCTGGCCCTGTGTTCGGAATCATCCCTCGTCGAACAAACGCTGGATCGACAGATCTGCAATTGCCGAAAAGTCACGGCCTCGCGCTTGCACTTGGCCATTGAGGAAGGTGCGACAACGCTCGAGAGTCTGTGCGCCGCCACCGGTGCAGGAACCGGTTGTGGCTCATGCCGAGGAGAACTGGCCGAGCTCATTGTCAATCGCACCCTCAAGACCTCCAAGCTGGCTGCGGTGGGGTAACTGACCATGGTTGTGGACCGCCTCGGCCGTGCCTTTTCCAAGATCCGCTTCTCGGTCACGGACAGTTGCAACCTTCGCTGTACCTATTGCCTGCCGAGGGAAAGCGAGGGCCACTGGCCTTTCCTCAAGAGCCGAGACCTTCTGACATTCGATGAATTCGTGCGACTTGGCCGTGCGGCCGCCGAGCTTGGGGTGAGCTCCGCGAAAATCACGGGGGGAGAGCCCCTGCTGCGCCCTGGGTTGCCACACCTGATTGCGCGCCTCAAGCGAGAGGCCGGCCTCCAGGAGATTGCGCTCACCACCAACGGAATCTTCCTGGCGCCACTCTTGCCGAGCTTGATGGAGGCGGGACTCGACCGGGTCACGGTGAGCCTCGACAGTCTGCGCGAGGAGCGATTCGCGGCCATTTCTGGGCGCCCCAACAAGTTGGTGCGGGTGCTCGAAGCCATAGACATCGCCCTCGTTCACCTACGAGCAGGGCGCCTAGCCTCCGTCAAAATCAACATGGTGGTTGTCCGGGGCAGCAACGACGACGAGATCCTGCCCATGGCCGAACGCTGGCGACATTCCGGCGCGATTCTTCGCTATATCGAATTCATGGATGTCGGCACCGTGAATCACTGGGACACCCGACAGGTGGTGAGCGGACAGGAGCTACGCGAACAGATTGGCGCGCGTTGGCCCTTGCAGTCCCTGCCGCCGGCCGTGCCCGGAGAGACCGCGCGACGCTGGACCTATTCGGATGGAGGAGGCGAGCTTGGCTTCATCGAAAGCGTGAGCCAACCCTTCTGCGCCACCTGTTCCCGCTTGCGCGTGGGGGCGGATGGCAAGCTCTTCCGTTGTCTCTTCGCCACCGAGGGATTCGACCTGCGGGCATTGCTGCGCCAACCCGGTGGAATTTCCGACGAGGAGTTGCTCAGCACCCTGAGCGAATACTGGGCCCGGCGCGAGGATCGCTACAGTGAGAAGCGGGAACGCCTCGTGGGAATCACCCAGAAGCTGAATCGTATTCAAATGTCCTATATCGGAGGTTAAACGGTCCATGAGAATTCGGCTCCGCTATTTCGCGGCGATGCGCGAAGCACGCGGCCTCGACGAGGAGACGCGAGAGACATCGGCAACGAATCCACGCGAACTGTACCAAGAATTGAGGCGCTGTAGTTTGGTCCACCTGGACGAGCAGTACCTTCGTCCGGCTCGCAATGACGCATTTTGCGCCTGGGATGAACCCCTCAACGAGGATGACCTTGTCGTCTTCCTTTCTCCCTTTTCGGGTGGGTAGGCACCCATGCGTGCTGCCTTCACCATGAGCGAGTTGCTCCTGCCTGAGCTCCACGCGGCAGCCGGTTGCCGCGAGGCGGGGGCTCAAGTCGATTTTGTCGGCATCGTGCGCAATCACAATCAGGGACGCCCGGTGGAGGCGCTCGAATACAGCGCCTATGCTGAATTGGCGGAGCGAGAGGGAAGCCGAATCCTCAACGAGGCGATGGAGCGATTTCCACTGCACGCAGCCTTGGCCTCGCATCGCATCGGCCACTTGCTCGTGGGCGATGTGGCCGTGCGCGTGAGCGTAGCCGCTTCCCATCGTGAGGAAGCCTTCGCCGCGTGCCGCTGGCTCATCGACCAGATCAAATCACGCGTTCCCATCTGGAAACGTGAGCACTACCGCGACGGCGAAAGCGCCTGGGTGGAGGGAAACTGCGACCACGCGACGGGATGACGCTTTCGCAGTAGCGGGCCACGTTCACGGCGAGCGACTCGTCCTGCGCGGCGACCTCATTCTGATAGCCCGTCTTGGGACGGTACGAAGGCGATACCGCAAATGGCTCGGTCGTGCGTCGACATGCGGAAGAGACACTGAGGCTGACCTCTCCCATCCGAGGACAATCCCTACGCAACCGGCAGTGACCAAGGACTTAGCGCGCGGCCGACGCTACGGCGCGATAGCGAATCCACCCGCGCTGAGAACCGCCCCGGCGCGGGATTTCAAGAACAGTTGTCCGTCGGTCCAAGTGTCGTTGTACGGGGTCGTCGACCCACCGTCGCCGGCGCCGAACAGCAGCCAATCACGCCGGCGTCGGCAAACTTGGCCAAGTGTTCATCGCGAATGGTTTTCGACGACGGGGTGTCGTAGTTGAAGAAATACTCTGGCCGGTTGTCCTTGTAGCCGGTGCGAGGGGTACACTTGTCGGTCGGTGACCCGCAATCGCTGTCCACGTTGAGCATGTTGGAATTGCCGACCGGGATCTGGTGCAATATCCAGCGCCGGCCCGAGGCCTGGTTGAAGAGGCGCAGCCATTCCGCGTAGCGATTGAAGCTCTTCGAGTTGATCGACGCGGTGTCGCTGGCATCCCACATGCGCCCGCTGTCGCCGCCCACGATGCGATAATAGTCGGCGTCGCCCGATAGGGGATTCGATGCCTGGAAGTCGAATCTATCGCCAGTAGCATTGGTGCCGAGACCAAAGGGCAGGAAGAACTTCATCTGGTAGTCGACATGCGCTTGCAGAGCCGAATTGTCGCCATTCAGGATATCGCCGTTCGCGGCGTAGGCTGGGACATCGGGGCCCACGGCGACGTTGGTCGCCCCCACGCTGTTGCGTATTTTGAGGTACGCGAGGCCGAGGCCCGCGATGGTGTCGGGCAGGCCGCTCAATTCCGCCATCCCGCTCGATCCAATGGTCGCGGCCGCCGTGGGATCGTTTTTGGTCAGCATCTTGCATGAGCGCCCACAGCCACTGCCAGCACCGAGAAGACAGCCAGAAGCGGCCTGCAACGCGGAGCTCGCGGGCATGCGGCAGGCTCGACATTAAACGACAACGCGGTTTGGACCGGCAAGGCTGGGCGAGCATAGTCCTTTCAAACGTCATTTTTCTTCACCGAATCGCGTCCACAAATCGCCCGCTGAAGCGCCGATGGGAACGCCTCCGTCGACCACCTCCACCTACACACCACGCTACAGGAGCTCTAGCTAAGGCGCCTGGGAATCTCGCCCGGCATGAGCGGCAAAGGGTTATCATGGTCGCGGGGCTCGAGGAATGAACGCGGGAGGGGCTCGGACCATGCACAGGAGCAGAACCATGAGGACACGACTTCTCTCATCCGCGTGTGTGCTGGGAGCGTTTGCCATCGCGGTCGTCACGCCGCTTGATGCCGACGCGGCCAAGGTCATCAGCGTGGGCGCGCTCGACAAGGACTACGTCGTCGTGCAGGTTTCCGACGGTGACGTCGCGCACGAGGTGCCCGGCGAGAAGGTCACTCGCTACACGCCGGAGCTGAGCACGACCGCGGCAGTCCTGACAAGCAGCTGGACCATCAAGTCGTCGCAGGACCCAAGCTATGGCTCGACCGGCAAGAGCCCTACTGCTTGCTCTCGCAAGAAGAAGCTGAGCGGCCAGGCCCAGATGGACTGGGTGTCGAGCGACTACGCATACGAGTACACGTACCAGCATACGATCTATCTCAAGCTGCCAAGCTCGCTGCAGCAGGGGATGTCGTACACGCTCGAGATCGCCTCGGCGACCAACGTCGACGTCACGTCGCAACCCTTCACGTTCGATGTCACCAACAGCCGTTCCGAAGCGGTGCACGTGAATCTCGTCGGCTACGCGCCAGACGCGCCCCACAAGGCGGCCGACCTCTATTCTTGGCTGGGCGACGGCGGCGCCCGCGACTACAAGTCCTTCGTCGGCAACAAGGTCTACGTGTACGACGTGGCAGCCGCGCAGCCGACCGAAGTCGGGCAGGTCGCACTGTGGAAGTCAAGTGGCTCAGACGTCGGCGGTTACAACCTCACGCGCTCGTCAGTCTGGACGGTGGACTTTTCGTCCTTCACCACGCCGGGGACCTACCGGCTGGTGGTGGACGGCGTCGGATGTAGCCAGGATTTCCAGATCGCGGCTGGGATCTATGGCGATCCCTTCAAGATCTCGGTGCGCGGCTTCTTCTACATGCGCCTCGGACAGGACAACGCGGCTAACCTCTCTCCGCCGCCCCGCACGCCACTGTACCTTCCGAACAAGGATCCCGCGGACACCAAGGTCTACATCACCACCATGCAGCCGACGGATCCTCAGTGGAGCTCGTTCTCGCCAAGCGACATCTGGGACCACCCGGATAACTGGGCACCGTTCCGCAAGACGGGTAATCCGACCAACGACAACGGTTGGGGCGGCCACGCCGACGCCGCCGACAAGGATCGGCACCTCGGCCACATCTCGATCGTCTACGACATGCTGCTGCCCTACATCCTCACCAAGGGCGCCATCGGCGACGACGATGCCGGCATCGCGGAGAGCGGCAACGGCATCCCGGACATTATCGACGAGGCCCGTTTCGAGGTAGATTTCTGGCTGCGCGTGCGCGACGGCAAGGAGTTCGGGTGGGGCATCACCAACCCCAACTCGACGGACGAGTTCTTCCAGGCCGGCACGAATGCCATGGCGGCCTGGGCCAGCGCCGCCAACGCCGCCATGTTGGCTGATGCCTTCCGCATCGCTGGCAATACCGCCTTGGCCGACCAGTACAAGGCGTCCGCAGTCGAGGCCTATGGCGTCGCCAATGCCAACGCCAACCCGATGCTCGACACGACCATGGACAGTGGCGGTGCAACGTTTAGAGGGCGCGACCTCAAGATGACAGCGGCCGCGTACCTTTACAACGTGACCGGCGACCAGACCTACGAAGCGGTCGTGCAAAGCGAAAGCGCCTGCACCACCACCACTTCCGAGATTCTGAACAGCAAGATGAACCAGATCTGGGCCACCGCCGGCTATCTGATGACGCCCCAGACGGTTCACTTCCAGTCGCTGTGGGACAACATGAAGGCGTCGGTCATCAGCCAAGCCAAGAGCGTGGAGACGAGCAACATGGACACTCGGCCATCTCGACGGTCAACCAATGAAAACGACGGCTACTTCCGCACCATCCAGAACGTGCACCACACCCTCGTTGCGCACGCCGTGACCAGCGACCCGACCGAGAAGGCGCTCTTCCGCAAGGCGCTGGCCCTCGAGGCCGACTGGGGCCTCGGCAGGAACCGGGCCAACCTCATCGAGATGGGCACGTCCACCACGCCACTCGAAGCGAAACGGGGTGTGAAGCAGATGTACACGGCTGGGCGCGACGACGGCGTACAAGGCACCACGCCCGGCCAGACTCCGTACTGCAATCTGGACGACTGGGACACGAGCATGACCATGGGCTCGCCATCCAAATTGTACCAGGATAGCTATCCCGCGGATTTCAAGAACACCTGGCCTATTGGCGAGGGATGCTTCGAAACGCCGTGGGTTTGGGCGCACAGCGAGTTCACGCCCCAGCAAACCATGCGCGGTAAGACGGCACTGTACGGATACCTCTACGGCCTCGGCCAAAGCTCCACGCCGGGCGGGACGGGCGGCAGCGGCGGCTCCATCGGCAGCGGCGGAGCGACTGGAAAAGGTGGAGCCACCGGCAACGGCGGCTCCATCGGCAGCGGCGGAGCGACTGGAAAAGGCGGAGCCACTGGCGCTGGAGGCACTGTGACCGCAAGCGGCGGGGTCATGGGCACGGGTGGCAGCGTGGCCTTACGTGGCGATGCCGCCGCTGGCGGAGGCGCGCCTGGCAGCGGAGGCCGCGCGGCTGGCACCGGCGGGGGTCCCGCTGGCACTGGCGGCAGCGCTGCGGGCGGGAACGGCGGCAGGGTGGCCGATGCCGGTGGCCTTGGCGGGTCCCATGGCGACTCGTCCGCTTTGGGCGGAGAAGCCGGTTCGACCGGAACGCACGCATCGAGCGCTTCCGGCTGTGGATGCCACATTGGAAGTCCCTCGAGGCAAAACGCTACGGGCGCGATGATGGCATTCCTGGCGATTGCTTTCTCGGCCGCGCTTCGCCGCCGGTCGCGGGCGTGCAGGGGGGCGGCTCGGGCGCAGACGGCCGAAGCCGGTGACCCTTCGAGGGCGTCTGAAAAGTACCCAAAGTACAACCTGTAGCTTCCCCTCTCCCTTGGGAGAGGGGCCGGGGTGAGGGTGAAGGTTCTTCTGAGCCGGACGCCGCAGTCATGCAGATCGGGCTCAAACCAGCATTGCGAATCCCAAGGAGATCTGTTTTCCCTCACCCTGCCCTCTCCCGGAGGGAGAGGGAGCATTTGCTTTTCCACGGCTTTCCGAACCACCCTGTTCCGATTTCATAACTGCCATCGGACTTTTCAGACGCCCTCTTAGGGCAGGTGGGACGGACTCAACAGGTGAACGAAACCACGGTTTGGATGGGCAAGGCTGGGTCGCTGGCACTGCCGATGAACGAACCACCCGGCAAGCTCCAAAATCTTATGCTTCGGTCGGCACTGCCCGAAACCAGCGATCTCCCGTCGGGGGTGACGGCAAGTGCGGTGACGTGATTCGAGTGGTCCTGGATGACCTTCACCGCCCCGCCGCTGGATACGCGCCACAGCCTGATGGTCGTGTCCAAGCTGCCGGAAGCCACCATGGACTGGTCGGGCGTCATGGCGACCGCCTTGACCTCATCGAGGTGTCCCTTGAGTGGCTTGGCAGGGACGCCGGTGGGCATGCTCCAAAGCACGACGGCGTCGCCGTCATTGCTACCGCCCGTAACCAAGAGCGTCCCATCCGGGCTGAACGACAGCGCGTCCACCCAGCCGCCTGGGGTAGGGATGGAGCCCACCAGTCCGCCGTCAGGCAGGCTCCATAGGTTCAGGGTTTGGTCTTCGCTCGACGAAACCAGGAGCGTACCGTCGGGGCTCGCGGCGATGTCCGTGACCGCGAGGGTGTGACCGGTGAGCGTCGACGCCAAGCTGCCATCGGAGACATTCCACAGCTTGACGGTGGCGTCCGCGCTCCCCGAAGCGAGCAGCAGGCCGTCGGGCGTGAAGGCCAGCCCCGCAACAGGCAGCGTGTGTCCTGCCAGCGTGCCAAGCAAGGCGCCATCCGGAAGACCCCACAGTTTGACCGTGCTATCCGAGCTGCCCGAGGCAAGCCTGGTTCCATCGGGCGAGATAGCCAGTGAGAGGACATCCTGGGTATGCCCCGTCAGTGTGCCCAGCAGTGCCCCGCCGGGCAAGCGCCATAGCTTGACAATCGCGTCCGACCCTCCCGAGGCCAGCAGAGCTCCACTAGCATCGATGGCCAGGGAAAGAACGCTGCCCTTGTGGGCATCGCCGATGTTTCGGTTGCACGTGGTGCGCGACCGGCTGTTGCCGCAGCCACCCGCCCCAAGCACTGAAGCGCCCACAGCCCATGTCATTGCGCCCCTGAGAAAGTCCCTGCGTTCCATCTTCTGTGTCCTCTGTATTCTCTGTGCCCTCATCCTCCACGCACAACCGCCGCAAGCGCCGCCAGCTCGGTTTCGCCGTTGTAGAAATGTGGGGAGATGCGCACCCGGCCGCGGCGGGCCGAGAGCACGACGCCCGCCTTGCTTGCCCGGTTCATGAACTCCTCGGCGGTGCCCGACGGGGGACGGAAAGTCAGGATGCCCTTGCGAACCGCGGGCGCCGGACCGGGCGCAAGTCCCGCGGCCACCAAGAACTTCTCCGCCTCGTCCAACCAGGCCGTGATCTGCGCGGCGATGCGGTCGATGCCGACGTCGTCGAGCAGCGCCAGTGCGGCGCCCATGCCCAGGATGGAGGCAAAACTCTGCGTGCCCTCTACCAGCTTGGCCGCGACTTCACGCAACTCGAAATGCAGATGGTCGAAGTCGAGCGGGTTCTTCACGCTCTTCCAGCCCACGACCGAGGGGCGCAGCCGGGGCAGGATCGCGCGGCGAACATAGGCCACGCCGATGCCGGGTAGGCCAAGTTGCCACTTGTGACTGTCCGCGGCCAGAAAGTCGATGTTGGCTTTCACCACGTCGAGGGGAAAGGCTCCAACGCTCTGGATGCCGTCCACGCAGAAGAGCACGTCGCGCTCCCGGCAGAGCGCGCCGATGGCTTCGAGATCGTTCGCCACGCCCGTTGCGAATTCGACCGAGCTCACGGAGACCACGCGAGTTTGCCGCCCGATGGCTCTGCCCACGGCCTCGCACGTGACACCGCCTTCGGTGGCCTCGATGGGCCGCACCATGACCCCACGCTCCGCCAAATGCATCCACGGGTAGACATTCGCCGGGTATTCCAGCTCGGTGCACACCGCGACCTCCTCCCCTGGCTGCCAGGCCAGCCCCTCGGCAAAGGCCGAAAGACCGTGCGAGGTGCTGCGCACGAAGGCCATTTCGTCCAAGGACGCTCCCAGGATTCGCGCGGCCACCGTCCGAGTCTCGCGCTCGCGGCGCACCCAATCCGAGATGTTGGCCATTCCGTGATGGAGTAGATCCCCGACCCAGTCTTGCACGGCATCGCGCACGCGGGTCGAGGTCGGGGACACCGCCGCGTGGTTCAGGTAGTGGCAGGTCCTGGTGACGGGAAACAAGCCGCGAAAGCTGGCCAGCGTGTCTGCCATGATGTGCCCCCTACGACTTCTTCTTCAAGGCCCCGTTGCCAAGGTGGTACTCGCGCACGTATTCGATGGTGTCGAAGATGGTCGCGCTGGCTTCCCGGGGCGAAAAGCCGAGCTCTTGCCGCGCCTTCGCGCCGTCGAAATGCCAGAAATACTTGGCCTGATCGGCCGCGGCCGGCTCGATGGGTGGTGTGCGTCCGAGGGCCTTGAACATCGCCGCCTGAGCACGCGCGGCGAACCAAGGCCAGTTCCCCTTCAACTTCACGCGCGCCGAGTACTCCTTGCTCAGGCGCTCCATGCGATCGAAGTATTCGGCGAAGGTCATGTTGTGACCACCGAGCAAATAGCGCTCGCCCGGCCGGCCCTTCTCCATGGCCACCGGAATGATGGCCGCCACGTCGCGAGCATCGACGAAATTGATCCCGCCCGATGGAACCACGCGTATGTCCCCTGCCAGAAACGACACCACTTCGCGCGTGGACCCGATGCGCTCATCACCCGGCCCCAGCAGCAAGCTGGGATTCACCATCACAAGCTCGACGTTGTCCCCGCAGAAACGCCGAGCGGTCGCCTCTTGGTAGAGCTTGCTGGTGTAGTACCCCCAACGCGTGATCAGCGCCGTGGGCGGCGGCGACGTTTCGTCCGGCCATTCATCGTCGCGTTCGGAGATTGCAATGGTGCCGCTGGTCGACGAGATGAGGATGCGCTTGACACCAGCGGCGGCCGCAGCCTGGCACACCACGCGCGTGCCATCGACGTGGACCTGAAACATCAGGTGCGCGTCTTCTGGTTTGCGCGAGACATATCCTGCCAAATGGTAGATCTGCGTGACTCCCTCCACGGCACGCGCCACGTCCGCCGCAGAAGTGACGCTCCCGATGAGAACCTCGACCCCATGGGAGTCCAGCGCGGGTGTGTTGAAAAGCGTCAGCACGCGAATGTCCGCGCTGTCCACGCGCTTGCACAGCTCGTCCATGAAGTGATTTCCCAAAAAACCAGTCCCGCCAGTCACCAGGATCTTCACGTCGACCTCCGGGCGAGACTCTTGGAAACGCCGCGCTTGCGCGTGCGGAACGGCGGTGGTACCAGCGAGCCCAGTTTTTCGCCATTCCAGGCCGCGCGCACACTCTCCACGTCGAATCGAGGCGTCACCCCATCGCGCAGGTTCTCCACAATCCGCTGCGTGATGGCCGAGCACATGCGCCAGGCCTCTTGATGAGACATCTCGTGGGTGAGCTGGCGCAGAAAATCAATGGTGAGGAAGGGGCCGAAGGAAACGCCAAGGTCGCGCTTCCTCGGAATCGTGGCACCGACCGGCATGGCGGCGTGGGCACCCTGGATATAGGCCGGCAGGATCCCGGCGTCGGCGTGAAGGGCCAGGTAACCAAGGCTGGGTAGGAAATCCACCATCTCGCCAGTGCGCGAGCGTGTACCCTCCGGGAAGAGCACCAGACTCTTGCCCTTGCGCAGGACCTGCTCGGCGATGCCCAGCGACTTGCGGATCGATCCGCTGCGCTCCATGGGCACCAGGTTGGTCAGATTCTTGAAGTAGGCGCGACGCCACTTGTTCTTGAAGAAGTAGTCCGCGGCAGCAAGCGAGGCCAGCTCGTGGCCCGCGTCGCCGAGCGCCACCTTGAGGGCCCCCATGTCGAGGTGGGACGAGTGGTTGGAGGCCACGATGAAATTGGTGTGCTGTGGGATGTACGCCTCGCCGCGCACCTTGGTCTTGAGCGCCCGTGTGTAGAACAGCCGCTGCGCCTGGGCCAGGCCACGCTTTCCGAGCTGCGCGACTGGCGCCGGCAGCTTGATGTCATCGCTTTCGCTTTCGACCGGTTTGCGGCTTTCCCGCTTTTCCAGCGACGTCGTATGACGCTTGCCCGTGACCATGTCAAACAGCGTTGCCACGTCGTGGGCGCTGGCAAAGACCACGCCTTCGGGCACGTGCACACCCGCGTTCTCGATGCCGGCCGCCAGCTCGTTGTAGGTCAGGCTGTCGAAGCCCAGCTCGTCGAGCACGCTCGACATGTGCACTTCAGAGTAGGGCTTGCCGCAGGCGTCGGCCACGATCTCCAGGAACCAACTGTGACTGGCCTCGGCATTGCGAGCGGTGCCATCAATGGACTTCTCGGCCTGCGCCTTGTCGTGCCGCATGCGCAGCTCGGCCGTGACCTCGCGGCGCTTGACCTTGCGGGTACTGGTGCGTGGCAGCTCTCCGTCCCAGAACTCCAGCGTGCGTATGCGCTTCCAGAACGGCTGTGCGGACGAGACGACGCGAAAGTGCGCCTCGATCCTCTGCTTCACCTCGGCGAGGGACAGCGCAGGCTCGTACTGCACATCGGGCACAACCGCGCACGCGACGTGTTCAGCAGCGCCGTCAGGTAATCCGACCACCGAAAGCTCCTTGATGTAGGGCGAGTCTTTGTAGAGCTCTTCGATCTCGTCGGGATAGACGTTCTTGCCGTTGGCATCGATGATGATGTCCTTGCTGCGTCCGACGATATAGAGGTTGCCATCCTCGTCGAAGCGGCCGAGATCCCCGGTGTGGAACCAGCCGTCGCGCAGGGCGTGGGCTGTGGCTTCCTCGTCCCGCCAGTACCCCGCCATCACGTTTTTGCCCCGCGCGATGACTTCGCCCACCCCGGAAGGATCCGGGCTTTCGATCTTGACCTCGATGCCGGCCAAAGGCTGCCCCACCGAGCCGGCGATGGGGCGCTGCTTGGGCGTGCTGACCGAAAGTACCGGCGAAGTTTCGGTCAGGCCATAGCCCTCGAAGAAATCGAACCCCATGCCGTAGAAAGTCTTGAGCACGTCGGGCGGCAAGGACGAGCCGCCGCTGATCATGTAGCGAATGCGCCCGCCCAGCTTTTCGTGCACGGGCAGGAACAGGAACATACCCAGGTCCAGCCCCGTACGCGCGCGCAGCTCGAAATTGGCATCGGCCAGCGCCTTGACCGCCGATTCCAGGATCTCGGACTTGTCCGAGAATCGCTGCAGCACCCGTCGGCGCAAGGTTTCCCACAGCGCGGGCACGCCAACGATGGCCGTGATCTTCCCGTGTTTGAGGGTGTGGTTGATGGTGTCCCCAGTCAGATCGGGGATGTACGTAATCCGCGTTCCGTGCGACAGCGGCATGAGCATGCCGGCTGTGAATTCGAAGGTGTGGTGAAGGGGTAGCACCGACATCATACAGTCGGAGGTGCCGAGGTCGAAGATGCGCGACATCTCCGCCACCTCGAAGGTGAAGTTGCGGTGCGTGAGCATGACCCCTTTGGGGTTACCGGTCGTGCCCGACGTGAAGATGAGCGACGCCACCGAATCAGCCGCATGCTTGGCCAGGAGCGACTTTTTGCGCTCGTTCTCAACCGCTTCGTCGAGAAGCTCGAACACCTTCTCGAATGGCCAGAGCTTGGCGGCCAACCCCGCCTCGCCGAGCTCCCGCGCGAGGGTCGGCCGTTTGTCCAGAATATCCTCGCCGAGGATCACGCCGACGGCCTCCGAGGCGCGCGCGATGTTGACGACCTCGGCGCTGGTCGAGTCGTGGGCCACGGGCACCACCGTCGCGCCGGCCTTGAGAATCCCGAAATAGCACATGGGCCATTCCGGCGAATTCTTGGCAAAGAGGATCACCCGATCGCCAGGCTTGATCGACTGGCCCACCAGGAATGTTCCTGCCCGCTCTGCCAGCTCGCCCAAATCGCGGTAACTGTAGGATTCCGTACGCCCGCCCCGTTCCATGCGCATGGCGACGCGCTTGCTGTGCAGCTTGGTCGTGGTGTCGAAGAGCTCGAGCAAATCGCGGTAGGCGTACACGCTCTTGGGTTTGGGCGCGTAGGTTTCGTCGAGCTCGGGCAGCACCCACTTCTGCAGACCAGGGAAGTGGATGTTCATGAAGTAGTCGTACCAGTCGATGGTCTCGGGCGACCAAGGCACGAGTGCCCGTTCTTCGGGTGGCAGCCGGTCGCGCAGGGCCCGAATGTTGTCGGCGCGAAGGACGTACGCATTGTCGAGAATGAAGGGACGGAACAGATCGATGTCGCGGCTGGCGTCCTTGGTGACGCGTTTCAGGTTGTCGACCTTCTTCTTGACCTGATCGACCCAGTTGCCAAATCGGCCGCCGCCCCAGCCCGGACGGACCTTGTCGAGCGTGTCCGAAACCCGCTCGGTCATACGGCTGATCATGGGCAACGAAGTGCGGTCGTACTCGTCGTAGCTGACGGGGCGGAACTCCATACGCGCAGCCAGCCCGTTGAGAAACTTGTTGCCGGTTTCCTTGCTTTGGAAACGCTGGCGTTTGTACAGGCCAGTCAACGTGGTCACGCGGCCGATCCGCGAGGGATTGAGATCGCCGCTGGCCAACTGATGCACCAGCGCCGGCTGCTCGACACACGCTTGCGCCGCCACCATCAGCATGCCGCCCGCTATGTGGTCCACCGGCACCATGTCGAGAATCAGCGATTCCGACACCGGCAACTTGTTCTGGCCCTTGAGCGCCAAGTACACCAGCGGGGCCGAGGTGGTGAAGCCTTCGTTCCAGCCTCGCAGCGGATAGGCAATCGAGCTTTCGACGATGGCAGGACGAACGATGGAACGAACGATCCCGGTTTCGCGAGCCACCAGCTGGTCGCCGATGCTCTTGGTATAGGTATAGATGTTGGGCCAGCCCCATTCCTTGGCGCGCTTGATCCCGCGCTCGGTAAGCTCGGTACGAACCCAGTCCTTGCGTTCGCGCGCAAGGCCCATCTTGAGCGAGGCCTCGTCGTCGGGATCGCGGTTCGCCCCGCGCAGAAAGTCCCGCGCCTTCTGGCGCAGCCGAGCCACCACCTGGGCGTCGTCGGCCTGGGCGCGCACCTCGGCGGCGATGCGGGCGCAGTCGGCGATCTCCTGCTCGACATTGAACGTGGTCGCGGGCAAGTCGCGCCAGCGCGGGAAATAGCCGTCCAGCTTTTCGCTCTCCCAGATCTCACCGCTGCGATTACCCGCCACGAAACACGTACTGGTGTGAATCAGCGCCGGACGCTTCATGCGTTTGACGAAGGCGATGACGTTCTTCGTGCCCTGTACGTTGGTGCGCAGGGCCGATTCCAGGGGCGGGTTGAAGGTCACCTTGCCCGACGAGTTGATGACCACGTCGATGTCGCCGGCCACGCGTGCGGCGTCCTCTTCGGAAAGCCCGAGGTCCGCTTCGGTGATGTCGCCATCCACCACGCGCACCTTGTCTTGCAGGAAGGCGTGCAGCCCCTCCCCGTGTTGCTCGCGCAGCGGATCGAAGGTGTGCGAAGGGACCACGTGGTCCCAGAAGCGAGCTTCGCTGGAGGTTCCGGTTCCGCGCCGGACCATGACGTACACGCGGCCGACGTCAGGGAAGTTGCGCAGCAGCATACTGAGCAGAACCTTGCCGAGGAAGCCCGTCGCGCCCAGCACGAACACGTGCCGGCCGCGGTAGATCTCCCGCACCGAGAAAGCGGAAGAGAGCTTTACCGCACGTTCGCTCATGGCCTGTGCACCCGGCCTACTCCACATCCGCCATTAGAATGGGCGGCCACTTCATCAAGGTGATGGACGGCGACGGTCCCACGAAGCTTCGCGCCTGGGAGATGGCCTCGGTCAGGGAGTCGGCTCGGTCCCAGCCCATGCGCGCCGGAACGTGGGCGTTCTTGGCGCCGGCCACGATGACCTTGCCGATGTGGTTGCGCCCGTTCTCGCCCCAGTACCACATGAAGAACGGGTGCGCGCCGTGGTAGGCGTTTCCACGCCGGTACATCTCGATGTAGCTGGGGTTGTGCGCGAACTCTTCCTCGTACTTGTGCCTCAACTTGTGCGAGTCGCGCGTTTCGGGCAGCAGGCGGTTGAAGAACTCGATGTAGCTCGGGTGGAACTTATGGTCGAATTCGTCGTGGCAAGGATGGCACAGGATCACCGCCCCACCCTTGCGCAGCACGGGTTTGCCCCGATAGAAGTTGTGAAAATAGCCCATGCCCATGACCTGAACCAGGATGGGGTTCAGGATCGAGTTGATGTTGTACGGAGATACGTAGGGGATGGGAAAGATGACGATGTCACTCTGGCCCTTGAGGCTGACCATGTACTGGTCGTTTAGCTTGGCCAGGATGCGCGCGTGCACGGGCTCGGTCTTGCCCGCGTAGCAGGCCACCAGCTCGTACTCGGCCGGGATGGATTGGAAGATCTTCCGTTTGGCCGCAGTCGGCAGCTTGGACAATCCGAAGCGCAAGGCCTCGTACTTCAGGCGGTCGAATTCCGAGAACTCGTCTTCGTTTCTGCCGAGAAAGTCCGTCGCACTACCGAACATGCGGTTGTTGAGTGCGGTCTCGATGTGAAACACCTTCATGTGCTGATCGACGATGGCGCCCTGGCGATCGATCTTGGTGTTCATTTCAGAGCGCGGCGGATCCATGTAGCTGTCGCACGCCGCGATGGTATCAGGGTCGTGGTGCACGCGTACGGTCTCGTAGTCGCAGAGCCCAACCGCCACCGACTTGTGCCCGCCGTCCATGGGCACCAGGTTGATGTTCACGTAGATGACCAGATCGCTCTCGACCGCGCGACGGTTGATGTTGACGGTTTCGCCCTTCGCGGTCTTGCCCAGATGCACGATGGCATCCGGATCTTCGGCGTCATGGTTGTAGTAGCGGTCGGGGTGATAGGCGTCGAAGATCTTCTTGCCCACCATCCGCTTCATCTCGGCCTCGGTCATGCGCCGGTGCAGCGAGTTGGCGATGATGAGATGGATGTCGTCCACGCCGTTGGCGTCGAGCTGTTCGAGCAGGATCTCGATGATCGTCTGCCGGATGTCAGGCGTGCGCATGGGCGGCAACGGCAGGCTGATGTCGTCGATGGCAATGGTCACTCGCATGCCTGGCGCCAGTTGCGCATAGAGCGGATCTGCGTCCAGCGGATGGTTGAGGGCATAGCGGATGGCCGCCCCAGGATTGTTCAGCCCTTCGATGGGCGGCTTGCCGTACACCACGCGCGTGCCCACCGGCAGGTCCTCGCACAGGATGTCCTCGCCAGAAAAGATCAGACGCGGCGCCGAGTCGTTGTCGATATAGACGACCTCGTCGCCTTCCTTGTGCCGGGGCGTCGGCCCGCGCAGGGCCTTGGTTTCACGCTTGCTCATCTTGTTTGTCGCTATCGCAGGTCACTATCGCAGATCGAGGATCGGCCAATCATGTTGCAGGGCCGTGTTCTTCAGTCGAAAATCCGGGTTCACCACCGTCGGGTGGCCGACCACCGAGAGCATAGGGAGATCGCTCATACTGTCCGAGTAGCTATAACATTCGGAGAGATTGAGCCCCTCTTTTTCGGCGTAGATGCGCATCCAGCTGGCCTTGGTTGCGGCGGCCATCACCGGCGGCAGAAGACGTCCGGTGGCCTTGCCATCCACGAATTCGAGGTGGTTGGTGACCATATCGTCGATGCCCAGATGACGCGCCAGCGGAATGGCGGTGAAATCGATGGCGCCCGTGACCAGAACCTGGCGCAGCCCGAGCTGGCGCGATTTCTCGATGAGCTGGTAGGCCCCAGGAAATATCGACGGCTTGATCACCTTGTCGAAGAGCTCCTCGGCCAGGTAGCGCAGTCGGTCTTCCGACTCGCCACGGTAACGGCGAAAGAAGATGTCGTTGAACAGCCTGCGGTCGAAGAAATCGGCAGCCATGAACGCTGGAATGCTGAGCACGGTGGACAGGGTGCGCGAGATGCTGCGCGCGACCCCTTGTTGGTTGCGCGCGTTATACGCGAACGCATGGACAAGATTCGTGCGGCACAAGGTGCCGTCCAAGTCATAGAACGCTGCGGCGGCCATGGATTGAATGGCAGCGTATATCACAGGGCGAGGAGAGGAGCATACCTTGAACGCGTGGAGAGCGCAGAGGGGGACGAGGGCACAGAGGGCGGAACGGATGGTGCCAGGGATGATGAGCACTGTCGGGCAAAGCCCGCCAGCGCTCACACGAGTCCGTGCCCTCTACTATTTGACGTAGATATCCGGTTTAGGAGGCTCCGCCATGCCGCTGCCGATGTGGAATCCTGTGTGGGGCGGTTGGTTGTAGGACGTCTGCTCAAAGCTGACCTGCATACGGTAGGTCGGGTCGTGCATCAGGGTGTAGATGCGGCGCTTGGTCACATCCGTCGTGGTGTAGATGCGCAGGGCCGAGCTGTTCGATTCGCGCACCACCAGCTCTTCGCGCCAGTCGCCCAGCAGATCCGCCGTCAAGGTCGGGGTGTTCTTGGTCCCGTTGTTGCCGGCACAGCCGCTCGCGCTCAGCAACGTCGCACCGCTGAATTTCTTAATCGTCGCGCCATCTTCCAGCTCGCGCGACTCGTCGGCGTCCCAGTAGATGAGGAAGTTCTGGGACGGAGGATCGGTAGCGGAAACGGTCGAGCCGTCTGCACAGGAAAAGAGCCCGGTCGAGGTGGCGCTCCACATCTCCGCGCCGGGGTTGCTGGGATCCACATCGTCGGCCACCCCTCGACCGTTGTCGTCACCACCGGTCACGTTCACGTAGAACGCGCACGTGTTGCCGTTGTGAACGTCATACCCGCCCGTGCCCTCATGCACCGAGAAGACCGAGATGCCTTTGCCCACCACCAGCTCGCCGACGTGCATGGCATCTCCGTGGCCATCCCCCGTCGTACACCTGAGGGTCCCGTCACTACCGATGGTAGTCGCGCCCGTGATGATCTCCTGCGCCCCATCGCCATCGGTGTCCGCCGCCATGGCCGAGTGATCGCCTTGGCCCGCCGCTTTCGCGTTGCCCGTCCCATCGCTATCGAAGGTCCATACCTTGGTCAGTGCCCCGTCCCGCCAGTTGAGCGCGGAGACAGTCAAGCGCGTATAGTAACCACGCTGCATGATGATGCTCGGCCGACCGGTCGCGCTCTTGCCGCTGCCCCGGTCGCTGACGAAGGCAACGCCGCTGTTGAAGCGGTCCACCCGGTTGCCGTAGTCGTCGCCCCAGGCCGAAACACTGCCGCGCAGAACGGGGAACGCCACCGTGGCCAGCTCTTCGCCCGTGGAACCGCTGAACACGGTCAGGTATTCCGGCCCAGTCAAGACGTAGCCGTCGCTGTTGCGATAGACCGCGCTGTCGTCGTCGGTCGCCGCCGGCCCCGTGTGCAGGTAGTTGCCCTTGCCATCCTTGGTGCCGGGCCCCGTCTTCACGGCGATTTCAGCCTTTCCGTCGCCGTCGAAGTCGTACACCGAAAACTGCGTGTAGTGCGCCCCCGAGCGGATGTTCGGCCCCAGATCGATACGCCACATCTGGGTGCCATCCATCTTGATGCCGTCGAGGTAGGTGTTGTCCGTGACCCCGGATTTCGAGTTATCCTGGGCATTGCTGGGCTGCCACTTGAGAACGATTTCGTACTGCCCGTCGCCGTCCAGATCGCCAGGGCTGCCATCGTTGGCCTCGTACCCGGTGCCGGGCGGCGACAGGGGAATACGCAGGTAGTTTTGCGCCCACGCTGTCGCTTTGGGCGATGGTACGCCTTCGCTGCCACCCATCACCGCGGTCACCGTGTAGGCCGCGGTCGTGGTGCCAGCGGCGTCGAGATAGTTGGTGCTGTCCGTGACCGAGGCGATCTTGCTTCCGTCGCGGTACAGATTGTAGGAGACGCTGCTCGGGTTGGCCGCGTCGTACTCGTAACCGAACATACGCCAGCCGACGTAGATCCCTCCCGACACCTTGACGGCCACCACTCCACGATCGATGTCCTCCATCTGGAAGTGGCCTGCAACCGTAGAGCCGCCAGTCCCCGACGCGCCGCCAGTGTTCGCCGCTCCGCCTGTGCTCTTGGCGCCATCTGTACCCGTCGTTCCACCCAGACCTGTGCGGGAATCGGCTGGCCCATTGCCACGCGCGTCGACCGCCCCGCCACCGCCGCCACCTGGGGGCCCTCCGCTACCAGTCGCGCCTGCCGTTCCGCCACTGCCCATCGCACCCCCGGTGCTGGCACCTCCGCCGCTGCCCAGAGCGGCGTCCCGCGAGAGCGCGCTGGCCCCTCCGACGCCGCCGCCACCTGTGCTCATGGTGTTTCCGCCCCTTCCACTCGAGGCGCCTCCTGACGCACCGGCCCCACCCGATAGGGACGAGTCCCCCGCGCCGACCCAACCGCCTGAAGCGCCGCCATCCTCCGGCTGCATTCGGTTCGTGGAATTGCAGGCGACAAGAACGGTCGCCATGCCCAAGGCCAACGCTATCCTGACCGCCATTCCGACCCTACCAGGGTGCGCTTGCGTTCGGGATGTTTGCCGTACGAACATGGGGTTCCTCCGATGTGAAGTTACCGCCAGCGCTGGCCGCGCGAAAGCGGTCTGGCTCAGCAGTGGCGGGCCAATTGTGCGCGGCTCACTAGCCCGCACCATCATGGGAGCTCTGGGAGGGTTCCCAACCCCCCCCGCGATGTTCCGCTGCCGGCGGAGTCGGCAAGAGCTCCCCGATTCCATATTGGGCATAGAAGAGCTTGTATCCCAATTGGCGCATCCTGGGCCAGGTTGACGCGATCGCCTCTTGCGACACGCCTTCCGACGCGTTATCCCGGCGTCAAAAAACATTGCTCGCATCCCATTCCCGCTTTTTTGCAATGAGGTATAAATGTCAGGCGATGGTCCAACTACTCAATCCCCGCTTTCTGGTCGCCTCGATGGTCCTGCTTGCAGCCCCAGTCGGCTGCGCGCACCCCAAGCCGGCACCTGCTCCGGTCATGTACAGGCCTGCGCCGCTGCCGCCGCCACCGCCGCCTCCGCCCAAGAGGGTCAAACTGGTGGTCTTGCCCCTCGACAAGCTGGCCCTTCCGGGGGTTACCGAAGAAATCAACGCCAAACTGGCTCAGGTCAGGTTGCCTGGCGCCGAAGATGCGACGCTCGCGACCGTGAGCATGGAGACTGCTCAGTTGCAATCCGAGTGCGCCGAACCAACGGAAACCTGCTACCTGAAGATCGCGAGGCTCGTCGATGCCGATCGGCTGCTTTGGGCCCAGGTCGAGAAGATAGCCGCCAAGGGCAAGAAGAAGGCGAAGAAGAGCAGCACCAAGATCCAAATCATCCTATTTGATCGAGAAAAACTCGCGGTATCAGGCCAGTCCGACGGAACCTTCGCGGGCCCCATCACCGGTGAAGAGCTGGACAAGCTGATTGTCGCTGCCACCGGCGTCCGCCCAAGCTCAGGGGCAGCCCCCGATAGCGTGGTACCGGCGGCCGCGATGCCGCCGCCAGCGGCAGCCCCCCCGCCTGCGGCCATGGCTTCGCCAACTGCACGCCCCGCCTATGCACCCCAGCCTGCCGCCCCTGCCGCGGCTCCGCCGGTAGCGGCGCGCCCCGCCTACGCACCACAACCTGCCACGCCCGCCGCGGCGCCGTACTCCACTGCTCGCCAACCGGCCGCAGCCCCAGGGGCCTATGCGCCCCCAACTGCCTATGCGCCCCCGGCCGCATCGCCGCCTCCAGCGGCCTATGCGCCCCCGGCCGCTTCGCCGCCCCCAGCGGCCTACGCGCCGCCCGCGGCAGGACCGCCTCCGGCAGCCTATCCGCCCCCGGCGACCTACACTCCGCCTGCGGCAGCGCCACCCCCTGCGGCTTATCCGCCACCCGCGGCAGCTCCCCCTCCTGCGGCCTATTCGCCCCCCCCAGCAGCGTCGCCTAGCTACCCGCCGCCTGCGGCGGCTCCGCCAGCGCCCACGCCGCCCTCTGCACCAGGGCCTTCCCCGGCGAGGTGGCAATGAATCCGGTGAAGTGCCCAAATTGCCGGTTGTCGCTCCCGCAGAACTGGGCTGGGATGAACGATCCCAATGCCAAATGTCCTTACTGTGGCAAAACCCTGACCACGAGCCAGCTCCCCGCCCCAGGCGCACCGCCTGCATCACCCCCGCCCGCATCACCCCAGCCCGCATCACCGGTGGCGCCACCGTCGGCACTGCGACCGGCGAAAACCATGCTGTGGGGTGTGGGCGTGCCCATCCCAGGTCCCATTCCAAAGGCCGTTCCCGCGCCCCAAGTGGGTTTGCCCCCCCCTTCCTCTGCAAGAGAAACTTTTGCCAACTCCGCTACGGTGAATCGTGAAGTCACTGCCGCTCCCGCGCGTGTGGCGACCTTCGCGCCGGCACAGTCGCAGCAGCCCGTTCCCGACGGCACGGATGTCGACATGGAGGTTGATGAGCCCTCCGCTCCCGTCCCTGCCGGCCCCATGGTCCAGTCCACGTCGAAGCCCAATCAACCTGCTGCCACGGTCATGTTCGATTCGCCGGGCATTGGGATGGACATGACGCTTGCCAAGATGGAACGCCCCGCGACCGAGCCACAGCCCGCCAGCTCCGATGAATCCGGGGAAGTGCTGGAGCCGCAGCCAGCGGAGGCATCTGCTTCCAGGCCGACGCCGACCAAGCCCAAGTTCAAGTCCAAGCCCTTGCCCAAGAAAGGCTACAAGGCAAAGTCCGGGAAGCCGGCCAAGTGGTCGACTGCCGAAGAGGATGTTGAAGAGCCGAAACCATCTTCGAGCAAGACGCCCATCATCGTTGTGGGTGCCATCGCGTTGATTGCTTTGATCGGAGCCGGTGTCTACTTCCTGCGCGGCAAAAGCGAGCCCGCCAAGGAGCCGGCCCAGGCAGAGCCAGCGCCGAATGAAGAGCCTGCGGCCTTGGCGGCGAAGTCGCCGGCGCCCACGGAGGCAACCAAGGCGGTACCCACCGAGAAGCCCGCGGTCAAAGCGGCCCAAGCAACCGTCGAGAAGCCGGCTCGTGCGGAAAAACCAGCTCCGGCCGAGAAGCCTGCCCACGCCGAGAAGCCTGCCCACGCCGAGAAGCCTGCGCCTGCGGAAAAGCCCAAGGCCGAGTCTGCAACGCCTGAACCCAAGAGCGCTGGCGGAAGACCAAGCGAAGAGGACTACCGGCGCGCCAACGAGGCGTATGAGAGCGGGAACGCCAAGCTCTTCCAGGGTAAGACCGCCGAAGCCATCACTGCGTACAACCAGGCGCTCAAGTTGAACCCGAAGGATCCTGCCATTCACCGCGGACTTGGGCTCGCTTACGCCCAGTCTGGAAAATCCGCGGAAGCTATCAATCACCTCAAGCTCTATCTCAAGGGGTCGCCCAAAGCCACGGATAGGGCCATCATCGAGAAGCGAATCGACCAACTGCGCGGACAGTAGAACAAACGAATCGACCCCAGCAACGCCGAGGCTCGCGAGCGATTGGCACGCACACGCGAGTCCATAGCCAACCAATAGCTTCTCGTCAGGCTTTGACCGGCTCTCGGAATCCAGGCAGGATGTCCCCCAAGCTTGGCCCGAAGGGCAATGCAAGATCCCGTGACGATGGAGCCGCGATGAGGATGAGAGCGAACATGACGTTGGTGCCCCTGGCCCTGGTCCTGGCAAGCACAAGCCTGGCCTCGGCAAAACCCGAGAGCGGAAAGGTGAAGCGCGTGGTCGTTGGTCAGTCCATCTCGTTCGCCCCGAAGCTGCAGAAGTATCGGCCCCGCATGTGGCAAGAAATCGAGTCCGCAGCGCACGACGGAAACTGGACACTGGTCAGAGCCGAAGACGGCACGGGCGGCTGCACCGTCAAGGACTGCCCGCAGGAGATCGCAGAACGCGAGAAGGCCATCAGCCTCTTGTCTCTCGAGGGTACCTACACCAACAGCGGCTTCAGCATCATCGTGAAGGTGTGGGCCAAGAATGGCAAGAACGGCCGGGACGGATGGGTCGGGGAATTCACCAGCGAATGCGAGCTCTGCTCGGCCCCCGAGTTCACCAGCGCCGTGGGCCTCAATGTCCGCAAGGCCTTGGTGGCCGAAGCAGAGCGGCTGATCGCCCCCCGACCAACGCCACCCGGCACGGTGCCGACCGCGCAACCTGCCGAGGTCAAACCCCTGCCTCCCGTGGCGGCGACGCAACCGGCGCCTCCAGCGACGAACCTCGTGAGCCCACGACCGGCGTCACAGCCCGAATGGTACATTCCGCGCTACGTATCGGTGACCGCGATAGTAGGTGGAGCCGCGCTCATCGGCTCGGGCATCTACCTTCTTCATATCAACGGAGAGGGAACCTGCGATCTCGGCGCCGGACAGCGACTTTGCTCTCAACACTACAAGACCCAAGGGCTCGGGACCGGGCTTGTCGTCGGGGGAAGCCTGGCCGCGCTGGGTGGGCTTGCCGGCCTGATTTTTTGGCCGCCAGGAGAATGGAATACGCCTATGGCCTTGGGCTTCGATGGCTCTTCAATCTCAGTCTCAGGAGCTTTCTGATGCGATCTCGAAATGGAACCCTGGTAGCTCCGGCGAGTCTTCTGCTGTTTGCCGTCCTGGCGGCCGCCTGCACGGAGGCAACCTCCAATTATTGCGAAAAGGCGAGCGACTGCACGGGCGGGCGCACCTGCAATCTGGAATGGCGCGAGTGCGTCGCTCTTGACGGCGCCATCGCGCCGCTGGACGCGGGGACGGACAGGGGTGTGGCCATCGATGGGGCGATCGATGCGCCATCGGTGAACGACGTTGGCATGAGCGAAGCCGGCGTTGCCGTGGATGGAGGTGAAGTCATCGATGTCGCGGGACTGGACCTTGTCACGGTGGATGCGGCGGGAACCTGCAGCGTGAATGGCGACTGCCCTGACCCCAGCAAAGCATTCTGTGTAGCAGGCGTGTGCCTAGGCTGCCAGGGGGGCCTCGATGGTGGCGCCAACGCGTGTACAGCGCCGACTCCCGCGTGCGACTTGACGACTGGTAAGTGTGTCGGTTGCACAGCTGATCCCCAATGCGCCGCCGACGCCAGCAAGAGTTTCTGCGTAGCAGGATCTTGCACGGGCTGCAACACGACCGGCGCAATTGGCTGCACCGCACGCACGGACGGCAAGACTGTTTGCGCGACCCTCGGTACAGCCGTCGGCCAGTGCGTGGAATGTGCGGCCGACGGCCAGTGCACGAAAGATCCGGCCAAGGGCTTCTGCGTGGCCAACACCTGCACGGGCTGCGCCACCGCAGGCGCGACCGATTGCTCCACGCGCACGGATGGCAAGATGGCCTGCGCGATCAGCGGAACTTCTGCCGGTCAGTGTGTGGAATGCACGGCGGACACCCAATGTACGAAGGATGCATCGAAGGCATTCTGTGTGGCCAACGCCTGCACCGGTTGCAACGCGACCGGCGCAACCGGCTGTACCGGCAGGACGGACGGAAAGACCACGTGCGCGACGACAGGAACCGCCGCTGGCCAATGTGTGGAGTGCACGGCTGACACCCAATGCACGAAGGACGCAGCCAAGGGCTTCTGCGTGGCCAACGCCTGCGCGGGCTGCAACACGCCCGGAGCGACGGGCTGTTCAACACGCACAGATGGCAAGACCGTTTGTGCACCCGTCGGAAACGCCGCCGCCGGCCAGTGCGTGCAATGTACCGACAACAACACTTGCTCGGGCTCCACGCCCATTTGCGCGACGGCGACGAATACCTGCCGCAAGTGCGCCACGGATACCGATTGCACGGGCATTGGACCAGGTGTCTGCATGCTCGACGGCCACTGCGCGACGGATGCGGAAACCATTTACGTGGGGACGGTTGGCACCGCCACGTGCCTCGAGACCAATCCTGGAACCGCCCTAGCGCCGGTGTGCACAGCCCAAAGCGGTGTTGGACTGGCCAAGTCGGGAGTGGTCGTCATCAGAGGGAACCTGGCGGCAGGGTCAACCACAATCGCGGTTACTTCTCCGCTGACCATCGTGGGCAGAACTGGTGGAACCATCACTTCCGCTGGAGTAGAAGCCGACGGCATCACCATCACCTCCGGCGAGGTCTTCCTGCGCAACTTGACCATCCAGGGATCGACCAGCCCCAAGACTGGCGTCGGTATCAACGCCGGCACTGGCGGTGGCAACGCTGTCACCCTCCATATGGACACCTGCGCCGTCATCAACAACCCTGGCGGTGGCATCCTGCTCAACGGCGCCGCCTTCGACTTCAAGGATGTGCTCGTATCGGGGAATGGTACGGGCCAGGACGGACTGGTCACGTGGAGCGGCATCTACATCAAGACGCTGCCAAGCACGGGCGCTACGAAGCTCAACCTCGTCAGCGTCGTGAACAACGGTAGTCCGGGCATGACGTGCATAAGCACGGATTCTGGGCCGAATACAGGTGTCTACGCCGCGGACAATGGCGGTACTTCCGGCGTGAACATCGCCAACTCGTGTGGCATCAGTTCCTGTAACCCCGCG
>Ga0265342_10001167_pt1 | contig 25007 bp, 25 predicted proteins | sample 4CB327metaG_FD_203125 | JGI IMG/M metagenome (GOLD analysis project Ga0265342, IMG submission 203125) | Rhizosphere microbial communities from Carex aquatilis grown in University of Washington, Seatle, WA, United States - 4-CB3-27 metaG | ecosystem: Host-associated > Plants > Roots >... | reverse complement strand
ACATGCGCGAGGGCGTCGTCACCGCGATGGACAAGGTGACGGAAGCGACCGGCGAGAAAAAGATGCACACGATCGGGTACTGCGTCGGCGGCACCCTGCTCGCGATCACGCTCGCCTGGCTGGCCGCCAAGAAGCAGGACCGCGTCGCCTCGACGACATTGTTCACGGCGCAAGTCGACTTCACCTATGCCGGCGACCTTGCCGTGTTCGTCGACGAGAACCGCATCAGGCATCTCGAAGAGCACATGAAGGCCCAGGGCTACCTCGAAGCCTCGCGCATGGCGACCGCCTTCAACATGCTGCGCTCGAACGACCTCGTCTGGCCCTACATCGTCAACAACTACCTGCGCGGCAAGAAGCCGTACCCGTTCGACATCCTCTACTGGAATTCGGACGCGACGCGCATGCCGGCGGCGAACCATTCGTTCTATCTGCGCAACTGCTATCTGGAGAACCGGCTGGCCAAGGGCGAGATGGAAGTTGCCGGCGTCAAGCTCGACCTCAAGAAGGTGAAGGTGCCGGTCTATAACCTCGCCACGCGCGAGGATCACATCGCGCCGGCGAAGTCGGTGCTGTACGGCTCGCGCCTGTTCGGCGGCGAGGTGCGTTACGTGCTCGCCGGGTCAGGCCACATTGCCGGCGTCGTCAATCCGCCGGGCAAGCCGAAATATCAATACTGGACCGGCGGCAAACCGGAAGGCGCCGACGTCGACGCCTGGGCAGCGAAGGCAACCGAGCATCCGGGCTCGTGGTGGCCCGACTGGTTCGAGTGGCTCAAGGCGCAGAACGACGCGCGCGTGCCGGCGCGCGAGATCGGCGGCGGCAAGCTGAAAGCCCTCGAGGACGCGCCGGGCAGTTACGTGAAGGTGAGAAGCTGGACGTAAGGACCGGCCCCATCATCTCTCGTCGTCCTGAGGCGCGAGCGAAGCGAGCCTCGAAGGACCTCTGAATCCGAGACCCTTCGAGGCTCGCGTGCTGGTGCACGCGAGCACCTCAGGGTGACGGGATAGGCTTGAGATTCAGCGTCGCTCACCAGTTCGCGTCGTGGTCCAGTTCCCAGAAGTCGATGGCCGCTTCGGGCGCCTTCGTCGTCTTGTAGTGCAGCGTTGCGTATTTGCCGCCGTGGAAGACGAGCGGCGGACGCTCGTCGTCGCGTAGCGCGATGACGCGGCCGACGAAGATGGTGTGATCGCCGCAGTCGTGCCGCGCCTCGACCTCGGCGGCAAGCGCGGCGCAGACATTGGCGAGCACCGGCACGCCGTTCATGTGCTCGAACAGCACCTCCGGATCGGTCGCGGGCTGTCCCGCAAAATGACGGCTGATCGCCTCCTGCCCCTGCGCCAGCATGCTGACGCCGAATGTGCGCCCGGCGGTCAGCACATCGTGCAGCTTCGCCTTGGTCGCGACCGAGATGATGCAAAGCGGGGGGCTGAGCGAACCCGACATGAAGGCGTTGGCGGTCATGCCGCGCACGCCGCCTTCGGCCTCGGCGGTGATCACGGTCACGCCGGTAGCGAAGCGTCCCATCACCCTGCGGAACAACCCGGTATCGAGCGCCGTGTCGGCCATCAGTCTTTGCTCCTCGCCCTGTCGCGTAACCGAGGTGTGAACGCGGCGCAAGCTTCACCCGCGACAAGCGCAAAGACTTCTTCTAACCTTGCACCATCAGAAAAAAGCACCGGGAGATGAGAGCATGCTGACCAAAGAACTCTTGTGGCTGACGCTGACGGTGGTGCTGACCGGCCTCCTGTGGGTGCCCTACATCCTGGACCGCATCATGGTCCGCGGCCTGATGGGGGCGATGGCCAACCCCTCGCGCAACGACACGCCGCAGTCGCCCTGGGCGCAGCGGCTCTATTTCGCGCACACCAACGCGGTCGAGAACCTCGTCGTGTTCGCGGTCCTGGTGCTCGTTCTCGATACGATGGGCATTTCGACGCCCGCGACGGTGATCGCCTGCGCGGTATACTTCTGGGCGCGGCTCGCGCACGTCATCGTCTACACGCTCGGCATTCCGGTGCTGCGCACGCTCTGCTTCGCGGCCGGGTTTGCAGCGCAGGTCGTCCTGGCCGTGGCGATCTTCAGCGGACACTGAGCCTTATTGCAGCGGCGCGGCCCGCGCGACGATGGCGCGCGCGTCGGTCCCCCGCGGCAACAGCCCGAAGGCCGCGCCCGCGCCGGCCTCGAGCCGCGAGGCGCAGAACGCGTCGGCCACCTCCGGCGGTGCGTTCTTGACCAGCAGCACCGCCTGCAATGCCAGCACAAGGTCGCGCACCAGCGCGCGCGCCTGCGCCTCGTCGCGGCGGTCGGGCGCGGCGAGCCGCTCCGACAGGCGATCGAGGAACGGCCGCACGCGCGCGTCGCCGCCGACGTCGAGCTCGGCCGCCAACACCTCCGCCGCGCCCTTCGTGCGGTCGAGGGCGCGCAGGACGTCCAGGCACATCACGTTGCCGGAGCCTTCCCAGATCGAGTTGACCGGCGCCTCGCGGTAGAGGCGCGGCATCACGCTCTCCTCGATGTAGCCGGAGCCGCCGAGCACCTCCATCGCTTCGCCGGTCACGGCGATCGCGCGCTTGCAGATCCAGAACTTCGCCGCAGGCGTGACGACGCGGCGAAAGGCGACCGCCGCCTCGTCATCCTCGTCATAGGCACGCGCGAGGCGGAAGGTGAGCGCCGCAGCCGCCTCGACTTCGAGTGCGAGGTCGGCGAGCACGTTGGTCATCAGCGCCTGATCGACGAGCTTCTTCTGGAACGCGGTGCGGTGCATGGCGTGGTGGATCGCCTGCGCCAGCGCACCTCGCATCAGCGACGACGAGCCGATGGCGCAGTCGAGCCGCGTATAATTGCCCATCTCGATGATGGTCGGGATGCCGCGCCCCTCCTCGCCGACGCGCTGCGCATAGGCGCCGGCGAACTCCACTTCGCTCGAGGCGTTCGACTTGTTGCCGAGCTTGTCCTTGAGACGGTTGATGTGGATCGCGTTGCGCTCGCCGTCCGGCGTCCAGCGCGGCAGCAGGAAGCAGGTCAACCCGCCGGGGGCCTGCGCCAGCACGAGGAAGGCGTCGCACATCGGCGCCGACATGAACCATTTGTGACCGAAGAGACGGTAGCCGCCGTCGGCGGAAAGCTCGGCGCGCGTCGTGTTGGTGCGCAGGTCCGAGCCGCCCTGGTTCTCGGTCATGCCCATGCCGATGAGCGCCGAGGTCTTCTCGCGCGCCGGGCGGAAATGCGGGTCGTAATGGTGGGAGAAGATGCGCGGCAGCCACTCCTTGGCGATGTCGCGGTTCTGCTGAAGCGTCGGTACCGAGCCGTAGGTCATGGCCAGCGGGCACAGCGCGCCCGCCTCGATCTGGCCGAGCATGTAGCAGCCGGCGGCGCGGGCGACGTGCGCGCCCGGCTTCGGGTCGGCCCAGGGGCTCGAATGCAGGCCGGCCTTCAGCGCCAGCGTCATCAGCGCGTGCCAGGCCGGATGGAACTCAATCTCGTCGATGCGGTGGCCGTAGCGGTCGAAGGCCTTGAGCTGCGGCGGGTTGCGGTTGGCGGCGAAGCCGAGCGCGATGGTCTCAGGGGTCCCGAGCTCACCGCCGAGCGCATTGAGCCGGCTCTCGGCCCAATCGGCGCCCTCGCGCCGCACCGCTTCGCGCAGCGCGGCGTCGGTCTGCAACAGGTTGTAGTCCTCGAGCGGCGGCGGCTGGTTCTGGACCTCGAACATCTGCCCTCGTCCTTCCGGGACGCCCCCGGAAGGCCAAGGCTAATGCAGTCCGCGATTCACGGAAACAGCGCGACCTGGTCGATACCGGTAGTTTCCGGCCAGCCCATGATCAGGTTCATGTTCTGGATGGCCTGGCCGGAGGCGCCCTTCACCAGATTGTCGAGCGCCGAGACGATGATCGCCCGGCCCTCGCGCCGGTCCTTGGCGACGCCGATGAAGGTCATGTTCGAGCCGCGCACGTGCCGGGTCTGCGGCGTCTCGCCGAACGGCAGGACGTGCACAAACGGCTCCTTCGCGTAGAACTCCGACAGAATCTCATGAAGCTGTTCCGGCGTCTTCCCCCGTCGGCCCTTGACGTAGATGGTCGAGAGGATGCCCCGGTTCATCGGCACGAGGTGCGGCGTGAACGAGACGATCACCTCCTTGCCGGCCGCGGCCGAGAACTCCTGGTCGAGCTCTGCCATGTGCCGGTGGTGGCCGACGCCATAGGCGTTGAAGCCCTCAGACACCTCCGAGAACAGCATCGACTCCTTCGCCGCCCGGCCCGCGCCTGTCATGCCCGACTTGGCGTCGATGATGATGTCGTCGAGCTCGATCGCCTTCGCCTTGATCAGGGGAATCAGCGGAAGTTCAGCGCAGGTCGTGTAACAGCCCGGATTGGCGACGAGCTTGGCGTGCCGGAGCTGCCGCCGATGGATTTCGACCAGGCCATAAACGGCCTGCGTCTGGAGCTCCGGCGCATGGTGCTCGTGGCCGTACCATTTGGCGTACGCAGCCGTGTCCGCCAGCCGGAAGTCAGCCGAGAGATCGACCACCTTGGTCGATGGCGCGGCCGCGAGCAGGCCCTTGATCACCTTCTGCGTCGTCGCATGCGGCAGCGCGCAGAAGGCGACATCGAGCCCCGCCCCCACCCAATCCAGGCCGTCGAGCGCGACCAGCGTCGGCAGCTCGAACGGCGAGAATTGCGGGAACACGTCGCGCATCTTCTTGCCGGCGGAACGCTCGGCGGTTAGCAGCGTGATCTCGATCTTGGGATGGCGCAGCAGCATCCGCACCAGTTCGGACCCGGTGTAACCGGAGGCGCCAAGGACGCCGACCTTTGCCTTGCTGGCCATCACATGTCTCCACTGTCGGCGAGCGCGGCTTGCGGCGCGCCCGCGGGGTTCTGGTACATCAATTGCGGCCGCAGCGCGACCATACGCGCGGCGATCGTCTTCGCGGCCGGATCGGCCTGCGCCGAAAGCTGTGACGCGATCGCGACATGGTCGGCGTCGCTCTTGTGCTGATTAAGCTTGAACGTGCCCTCGATGTCCTCGACCAGCATCTCGATGACGACAATGGCGCGCATCAACTGCTCGAGCCGCGTCGGCGAGACCTTCTCCATCGTCCACGGCTCTTCGATGCCGGCTTCGAACCGGGCGGAGAGCGCTTCGAGATGGGCGCGCGCGTGCTCGGCCGGCACCACCGCGACCGGACCGGACAGGTGCACGGTCTCGTAGAGCCAGGTCGGCACCTGGTCGGGGCTCGCATACCAGGCGGCCGAGACATAAGCGTCGGCCCCCGAGGCGGCCATGAGCCAGGTGCCCCGCTTCTCGGCCAGCGTGGCGAGCGGATTGCCGCGGGCGACGTGGAAGGTGACGCGCGGGCCCTTGCCGGCCCGCTCCTCGATGAGGAACGGCACGTGCGAGGCGAGCGGACGGCCGCCGTCGCAGCTCACGACAAGGCCGAAGCCGCGCGCGGCCGCGAACGCCAGAGCGAGCGCGGGGTGCTGAACCTTGAAGGCGGGAGGCGTGTACATCGCGTCTTCTCCGAGCAAAGAGCCGCCGGAGGCCGCCGTAGCACGTCTTTTGGTTTTGAGAGAACCGTCAGAGGGTGCCGCGGAGCCAGTCCTGCGGCACGGGAACGACTAGCCGTTCGCCCGTGCCGGGGTGGCACGGCGGCGGCGGAGCTTTGCGGGTGCGAAAGCGGTCGTCATGGGCGGGCGATATAGGGCCGAATTCCCGGGCCGTCAAGCGGGTCCCTCGCCGGCTAACGGTGCCCGAGCGGCAGCGGCTGCTCGGACAGCATGGCCTTGATGACGATCTCGCGCGCCTGGGCCTCGTCGATGTTGCGCGCCGCCAGCACGTCCTTGCAGTCGGCGACGATGGCATCGGCATCCTGCATGATCTTCATGCGCTTGAAGCCGGTTTCGTAGCTCAGCCCCATGCTGGCCCCGACGATCTCGAGGATGTTGACGATCTTGAACGGCCAGTCGCGCTCGTGCGCGCACAGCTCGCGATACTCGACGTGATAGGTCACGGCCAACGCGTCGACGCCCGCGGCCTCCGCCGCCTGCAGCTCGGCGAGATGCAGGCCGCGCTTGTACTCCGGCAGCGCGTTGAGCGTGGTGCCGACGAGGCCGACGTCGGACTGCTCCAGGTCGACGAGCTCGACCCCCGGCACCATGCGCAGCAGCTCGACGCCCGCCTCGGTCACGCCGCGGATGCCGCGATTGCGATGCAGCGCGACGCGCATCGGCACCGGCTGCGTCAGGAACGGCCGCAATCGCTCGAGATGCGGCTTCAGGAACAGCATGAACGGCGTCATCTCGAAGGGCCGCGCGCCGCGCATCTTCTCGATCGTCGGCAGCGTCGTCTCGGTGAACTGGACGTGACAGCTCGGACACCATGAGATGACACCGGTTTTTGCTTCCGCGAGCCTGTCGAGCGAATTGGTCGCCTGCCGGCCCGAGACTTCCGGGTCGCCGACGCGAAGCTGGATCACGCCGCAGCAATTGTTCGGACCGCCCATCACTTTGTAGGTGATGCCGATCGCATCCATGATATCGAGCGCGAGCAGCGCAATGTGCGGCGTCTTGAGCACGTTGCAGCCCGTGTAGAAGACGAAGTCCGGCCGCTCGCCCGCTTTCGCGGTCGAGCCCGTTTCGAGACGGGCGGTGACCGCCTGCCCGAGCCGCGCCAACTCCTCATCGCTCAACTGGATTTGCGAGAGGACCCGCACGCCGTCCGCGACGAGGCGGAAATTGGCGATGCCTTTGCGGCGCACGTCACGCAACTCGGCCGATTTGCGATTGAGCGCGACCCGCGTCATGGCGAGCAGGAAACGGGGATTGATGCTTTCCGGACACGCCTCGATGCAGTCGCCGCTCGACACGCAGCCTTTCGCCCAGGCCTGCGCCGCCGCCGTGCCCTCGCCGCCGCCCAGGATGTCGATCACGCCGGCTATGACGCCCGCCGCCGGTGCATCGCCGACGCCGGCCGGCGCGGTGACGGGACACACCTCGACGCATTTGCCGCACCGCGTGCAGGCGTCGATCATGTCGGTGGTGCGCGAAGCGAGCGCAGTCTCGAAGGTGGTTTCGGGCATGTGAAATCCGTGATGCTGGCGCGAGAACAATCTTACTGCCCAGGTTATTCCCGCGCCAGTGCCGCAGGTTTTTTCCTTTCGCGCACCGAGACACGCGCTTTGCGCGCTGGCGCATACTGCCCCGCGCGCTAAGATTGGAACTCGCCTCACCGTACGGTGCGGGCAACAGCAAATTGATAACACCCTCGGGAGGGAACAGATGCGTCGTCTATCGTTAGTCGCACTCGCGACATGCGCCGTGCTCGCATCCGCCGGAGTTCATGCGCAGCAACCAGCACCGCAACCGCCGGAATACGGTATGCCGATTACACTGGCCCAGGCGATGAAGGTAGCCGCGGCGGCGCAGGCGAACTCCGAAAAGCTCGGCATTTATTCGGTGATCAGCATCGTCGGACCGTCCGGAGATCTAATCTATTTCGTGAAGATGGACGGCGCCCAATACGGATCGATCGCCATTTCGCAGCAGAAGGCCAAGACGGCCGCCATCTTCCGCCGTCCGACAAAGGTGTTCGAGGATCTCGTCGCCGCCGGCGGACCCGGCATCACCGCGCTGTCGCTGCCGGGCGTCATCGCCTCGGCCGGGGGTCTGCCGATCATGCAGGGCGGCAAGTTGGTCGGCGCGATAGGCGTCAGCGGCGCGCCGCGCGGCGTCGTCGACCAAGAGTCGTCGCAAGCCGGCCTCGACGCGTTGAAATAATAGCAAGCGGCGTAAGCCGGTGCCCTACCTCAAAAAAATAGGCCGGGCAGATTACTGCCCGGCCGAATGCTTTCAGCATGAGACGACGGCGTCAAAACTTGATCATGTCGATGCTGGTCAGCGTGACCTTGTAGACGATCGAGCTGGTCAGGATGTAATCCGTCGCCTGATCCTCGTAGGCATTGTTGCCCGCCATGCCATCGACCGGCACGACGACGTTGAAACCACGGAACGCGGCGTCGACCGACGTGAACAGAACGCCGTTGTGCGACGCGACGCCGACCGGGATGAGGGTCTTGATGCCTTTGTCCTTCAGCATCTTCTCGAGGCCGGTGTCCTTGCCGCGAAGATTGAACTTGTTGACGAAAGCCGTCACGACCGGCTCGTCACCTTTCGGCGTCAGTTCGGGGACGTAGTCGGTGATCTTCGGATCGGGGAAGGTCGCCGGATTGGGGCTCGGAAACAAGGCGTAGACGACCAACACACCCTTGGCACGCGCCTCGTCGAGCAGTTGCTTCACCTTCGGCAGAGATGCGACGCAGCGCGGGCGCATCTTCGTGTTGCAGGTCTGTTTGATGATATCGATGACCAGCAGCGCTGTCGTCTTCGGATCGAGCGTCACCGATTGCAGCTTCGGCGGCGGCGGCGCCTTGACGCTGTCCCATTCGTCGATGATCGTTGCGGCCCGCGCTGAGGCGGCGCTCATCAAGGCTATCGATAGAGCTGCAAGCGGCAGCAAACGACGTACATTTATCATAGGCCCCTCCCAGTAGCGTTTTTTGAGTAATTGTTACGCTACCGCACGGGCAGCGATACCGCCAAGGGGGCCTGCTCCCATCGTTCCCCCACCGAGACCGCTACGAAAACCAGGCGAACACCTTGCCGACGCCGCCGCCGAGCGCGATCAGCACGGCCGCCCACAGGAAGGCCGAGGAGAAATTGGCGATTTGGAACCGCCAGAACGGCATCTCGAAAATGCCGGCGACGAGCGGCACCGCGGCGCGCAGCGGCCCGAAGAAGCGGCCGATGACGATGCCGAGCGCGCCCCACTTCTTCACGAAGGCCTCGCCGCGCGGGATCAGGTCCGGGTGCCGCGACAGCGGCCACATGTGCGCGACCGAGTATTCGAGCTTCAGCCCGATCCAGTAGCTGAGCCAGTCGCCGCAGGCAGCACCCAGCGCACCGCCGATCCACACCGGCCAGAAGCTCAACGTGCCGGCCCCGACCAGCGCGCCGATCGCCACGAGCGCGCCCCAGGCGGGCACGAGCAGTGAAATAAAGGCGAGAGACTCGGCGAAGGCGAGGGCGAACATGATCGGCCCCGCCCACACGGCGTGGTCGCGCACGAACTCGGCGGCGTGATCGAAGAACTCGAACATTGGGGGATCAGGGTGCCTCGGACGCGCCGTCTTACCCTGCGCCCCCTGCCCGGCGCCAGCGCCTTATTCCGGCAATTCCGGCTCGTCGCGCGGGAATAGATGCTCGACCGCCACCATGCCGATGATCAGGAGCGGCACGGACACGAAGGCGCCGACCGGTCCCCACAGCCAGGTCCAGAACACCAGCGACAGGAACACGGTGAGCGGATTGAGCGTGAGCCTGTGGCCCATGACGCTCGGCGTGATGAAGTGCCCCTCGGCCGTGCCCATGGCGAGATAGAGAAGCGGCGGCAGCAGCGCATGCGTCAGCGTCTCGAAGCTGACCACCCCGACCATGAACATCGCCAGCTCGACGATGAGCGCGCCGATATAGGGGATGTAGTTGAGGATGAAGCCGAGCACGGCCCAGGCGATCGGATCGGGCAGCCCGGTCGCCCAGGCGATGATGCCGGAGCCGACACCGACGCACAGATTGATCACCGTCACCGTCGAGAGATAGTTGGTGAGGTTGTGCTCGATGTCATTGAATATCTTGAGCACGCGCAGCTTGGCCTCGCGCTGGGCGAATATAGACACCGAGACGCGGCGAATCTGCGAGCGGCCGAGCAGCATGAAGAATAGCGTGCCGAAGAAGATCAGCATCTGTCCGACGCCTGGCGCGACGATCGCCATCACCGGCTGCACGAAGCTGACGATGTCCACGCCGATGCTGCCCTTCTGATCCTTCGGCAGCAGCGTGTCGCGCAGTCCCTGAAGCGTCGACAGCGGCCCTTCGAGCACGGACAGCTTCTGCATGATCTTCTGCCCGATCTCGGGCGCGCGGCCGGCCCATTGAACCGCCGGCGCGGCGAGCAGCAGGATCACGCCGTAGAACACCAGGATCACGAGGATCCACAGCACAATGGCGGTCAGCACCGGCGGCACGCCCAACCGCTCGGCGCGCGCCGACACTGGCCCGACCATCATGGTGATGACGAAGGCGCAGCCCACCGGCAGCAGCAGAGGCCGGGCGAGGTCGAAGGCGGCGATCAGCAGGATGATGAAGATGCCGGTATTGGCGATATGCGCCGCCGTCCGCCAGCGGTTGATGGCCGGGGCGGGCTCGCCGAGCTCCAGGATGGAGTGGCGGCGCGCTTTATGGGTCGTCTCCGACTTGTTCATCAGTGGGTCTCAGGGGGGAATGGAACCCCTGATAACGGCGGCGCCTCCCTTTGGTTTCGTGCCCCTGCCCGCGCCTTGCTCCCGCCCCAGTGGGGTCACAGACCCCGACACCGCACGCGGTCACCCGCCTCTGGCATATTAGGCGCCAAGTGATTCGCGTGGCGACCCCGAAGGATTCCATGGCCAAAGCGGCGACCAAGAAGAAAACCCACGAACCCGACCTGTTCGGTGGCCCGGCCGGCGGAGCGGCCAAGGGAGCGGCCAAGGCTGCGCCCGCAGCACGGGCCAAGCCTGCCCGCGGCGGCGGCGACGCAGGCTATTCGGCCAAGCACATCGAGGTCCTGGAAGGGCTCGAGCCGGTCCGCCGCCGTCCCGGCATGTATATCGGCGGCACCGACGAGAAGGCGCTGCACCACCTCTTCGCCGAGGTGATCGACAACTCCATGGACGAGGCGCTTGCCGGGCACGCCGACTGGATCGAGGTCGAACTCGACAAGGACGGCTTCCTCGCGGTGACCGACAACGGCCGCGGCATGCCCGTCGACGATCATCCGAAGTTCAAGAACAAGTCGGCGCTGGAAGTGATCATGTGCACGCTGCACGCCGGCGGCAAGTTCGACTCTGAGGTGTACGAGACCTCGGGCGGCCTGCACGGCGTCGGCGTGTCGGTCACCAATGCGCTGTCGGAACGGCTCGAAGTCGACGTCTGGCGCGAGCAGACGCAGTACCGCATGGCCTTCGAGCGCGGCAAGCCGAAGGGCAAGCTCGAGAAGGTCGGCCGTGCGCCGAACAAGCGCGGCACGCGCGTGCGCTTCAAGCCCGATCCGCAGATCTTCGGCGCCAAAGCACACTTCAAGCCGGAACGCCTGTTCAAGATGGCGCGCTCGAAGGCCTACCTGTTCGGCGGCGTCGAGATCCGCTGGCACTGCGCGCCGGAGCTGTTGAAGGGCACCGACGACGTGCCGGAGACGGCGACGTTCCACTTCGCCGATGGCCTCAAGGAATATCTCGCCGGCAGCATGGCGGGCGCGACGCTCGTTCATCCCGACATCTTCACCGGCACGGCGGGCAAGCCCGGCCGCGCCGGCGCGGTCGAATGGGCGATCGCCTGGTCTGCCGACACCGACGGCTTCCTCAACTCCTACTGCAACACCGTCCCGACGCCTGATGGCGGCACGCACGAGTCCGGCTTGCGCTCCGCGCTGCTGCGCGGGCTGAAGGACCACGCCGCGCGCGTCGGCAAGGACAAGCAGGCGGGCAGCGTCACCAGCGAAGACGTCATGACCGGCGTCGGCGCGATGCTCTCGGTGTTCGTGCGCGAGCCGGAATTCCAGGGCCAGACCAAGGATCGCCTCGCCACCGCGGAAGCGCAGCGCGTGGTCGAGCAGGCGATCAAGGACCCGTTCGATCACTGGCTCGCCGGCAATCCGATGCAGGCGAACAAGCTCCTCGACTTCGTCATCGAGCGCGCCGAAGACCGCCTGCGCCGCCGCCAGGAAAAGGACATTGCGCGCAAGACCGCGGTGCGCAAGCTGCGCCTGCCCGGCAAGCTCGCCGACTGCACGTCATCGGCCGAGGACGGCTCCGAGATCTTCATCGTCGAGGGCGACTCCGCCGGCGGCTCGGCCAAGCAGGCGCGCGACCGCCGCACGCAGGCGGTGCTGCCCTTGCGCGGCAAGATTTTGAACGTCGCCTCGGCCGGCAAGGACAAGCTGGCGCAGAACCAGCAGCTCGCCGATCTCATCCAGGCGCTCGGCGTCGGCACCGGCGCGCATTTCCACACCAAGGATCTGCGCTACGAGAAGGTCATCATCATGACCGACGCCGATGTCGACGGCGCGCACATCGCCTCGCTGCTGATCACGTTCTTCTACCGGCAGATGAAGGGGCTGATCGATGCGGGCCGTCTCTATCTCGCGGTGCCGCCGCTCTATCGCCTGTCGCACGGCGGCAAGATCTTTTACGCGCGCAACGACAAGCACAAGGACGAGCTCCTGAAGAAGGAGTTCCACGCCAACGCCAAGGTCGAGGTCTCGCGCTTCAAGGGCCTCGGCGAGATGATGGCGGCGCAATTGAAAGAGACGACGATGGATCGCTCGAAGCGCACCCTGCTCCGGGTCAAGCTCGTCGCCGAGGACGTCAAGCCGACCGAGAAGGCCGTGGAGCGGCTGATGGGCAATAAGCCGGAATCGCGCTTCGAGTTCATCCAGGAACGCGCCGAGTTCGCCGCTGAGGAATTGCTGGACGTTTGATCTATCCCGTTCGTCCCCGCGAAAGCGGGACCCAGCGCGGATTGCCGAAATGGAGAGGCCCGACTGGATTCCCGCTTGTGCGGGAATGAACGGTGGGTGGTCAGGCCACGCGCCCTACCCGCACTTCTTGAGCGCCGGCGTTTTGGCGTTGTGGCCGGCGACGACGCCATCCCTGACTACGACCGCGCCGCCGGCGATGCGGTTATACATCGTGCGCCGCGTGCCGTGCTCGACCGCGAGCACGAGGCTCTGCTCCTGCTGACGCTCGCTGTCCGGTTTGAACAGGACCTCGACCGCGACGCGCGTCTTCGACAGACGTTTCGCCGCGATGACGCGGTAAGTGTTGATCTCGTAATCGCCGCCGAGCTCATGCCGCTCCACGACGCTGCCGCCGTCGGCCATGAGGATACTTACATGCGGATTGAGCGGCGTCGGAGCCCCCTCGCAGTCGACCGCCCAGGTGCCGAACAGGCCGGCATCCCTGAGCACCGCTTCGATCCCCGCGGCATTGACGGGCGGCTTGGCATCCTGAGCCTCGGCCGGCAGAACGCCCGCAAGGACAAGCAACGCAAAGGCAGCAAAACGAATGGGCATCGGACTTCCGCGACAGCACGCAACGACAGTGACCATAACAGTCCGGCGCGCCGCGGCAATCGGAACCGCGCGCGCGCCGGCAATCACTTGTGCATTGTCGCAGACGCCCGCGATTTGACCGGCGTCAATCGAACTTCAGGTGCGCCGCGTCGGCTACCGCCTTGATCGTCTCGATGTCCTTGGCGATGTACTTGCGGAACGCCTCGCCGGTCGGACCGCCGGGGTCGACCGCCATCTTCTTCAGCCCGTCCTGCACATGACTGTCGGCCAGCGCCTTGCCGAGCGCCGCGGTCAGCTTGTCGACGATCGGCTGCGGCGTCCCCGCCGGCACGAAGAAGCCGCTGAAGAGCTTGGAGTCGACCTCCGGATAGCCAGCCTCGGCCATGCTCGGCACGTTTGGCAGGAGCGGCGAGCGCTTGTCGCCCGTGACGGCCAGCGCCTTGGTCTTGCCGGCGAGCACCAGCGGGATCGACGGCGGGCCGTCGACGATCGCGAACAGGCACTGCTCGCTCAGCACGCAGGTGTTCGACTCGTTCGAGCCCTTGAACGGGATCGCCACCGCCGGCATGCCAGTCTTCAGCTTCAGCAGTTCCGAGGCGATGGTGAAGGACGGCGACGAGGTGCCATAGTTCGACTTGTCCGGATGCGCCTTGGCCCAGGCGACCAGCTCCTTAACGCTGTTGGCCGGATGGTTGGCCGGGACCACCAGGATCAGCGGGAAGGACGCGATCATGTTGAGCGGGGTGAAGCTCGTCACCGCGTTGTAGGTGATGTTGTGGATGACGGCGGTGGCGATCGACATCTGCCCGGTCGCGCCGACCAGCACGGTATAGCCGTCCGCCGGCTGCTTCGCGACGTACTCGGACGACAGGCGGCCGCCCGCGCCCGGCTTGTTCTCGACGATCACGGTCCAGCCAGTCTGCTCGGATAATTTCTGGACGACGAGACGGGCGAACAGATCGTTGCCGCCGCCGGCGGCGAAGCCGACGATGACGCGGATGGTGCGGCTCGGATAGTCCTCGGCGCGCGCCGCGGTCGCGGTCAGCGCAAAGAGCGCGAGCAGAAAGCCCGCCAGCAAGCGAAACCTTGGCATCGTGTCTCCCCGGATATTTTCTGTCCTTGCCGGGAAGCCTACACCGCCCTCCGCCCGGGGCAAGGCCGTCGTGCCGGCTCAGTCGAGCGGCAGGCCGACATATTGCTCGGCGAGCGACCTCGCCGCCGTCTCCGAGCTCGTCAGGTAATCGAGGTCGGCGAGCTGGCGGCGCCGGTCGAACGGGGTCTCGTCCGGGAAAACGTGCATGATCTGCGTCATCCACCACGAGAAACGCTGCGCCTTCCAGACGCGCCGCAGGCACGTCTCGGTGTAGCTCTCGATGCGCGCGGTGTCGTTGCGCTTGAAGTAATCGTCGAGCGCCCGCGACAAATAAACGACATCGGCGAAGGCGAGGTTCATGCCCTTGGCGCCGGTCGGCGGCACGATATGCGCGCTGTCGCCGGCGAGCAGAAGGCGGCCGTACTGCATCGGTTCGGCGACGAAGGAGCGCATCGCCGTGATGCCCTTCTGCAGCATCTTGCCTTCCTGGAGCTTGCGCGAGCCGCCGAGCCGCTTGTGCAGCTCATCCCAGATGCGGCTGTCGGGCCAATTGGCGATGTCCTCGTCGTGACCGCATTGCAGATAGAGGCGCGAGAGCGACAGCGAGCGCATCGTGTAGAGCGCGAAGCCGCGGTCGGTGTATGAATAGATGAGCTCGTGCTCGGGCGGCGGGCTTTCCGAGAGAATGCCGAGCCAGCCGAACGGATAGTCGCGCTCGAAGATGCGCATGCGCTCCGCCGGGATGCTCGGGCGGCAGATGCCGTGGAAACCGTCGCAGCCGGCGATGAAGTCGCAATCGATGACCTCGGCCTTGCCCGCATGCGTGAAACGGATCTGCGGCCGGTTCGACGTCAGGTCGTGCACGCTGACATTGTCGACCTCGAACAGGAGCGGACCGCCGTCGGCGCGGCGCTGCGCGACAAGATCCTTCACCACCTCCTGCTGGCCGTAGATAGTGACGCGCTTGCCGACCAGTTTCTTGAAGTCGAGATGGTGCAGTTCGCCGTTGATGCCGATGTGGTTGCCCCAGTGCAGCACGCCCTCGCGCGCCATGCGGGCGCCGACGCCGATGTCGGTCAAGAGGTCGGCCGCCCAGTGCTCGATCAGCCCGGCGCGGATGCGGTCGTAGATGTACGCCTCGCTGCGGTTCTCGATGATGATCGAGGAGATGCCGGCAAGATGCAGGAGCCGCGCCAGCGCGAGGCCCGCCGGCCCCGCTCCGATGATCCCGACCTGTGTGCGCATGATTCCTCCTGACCGAACGCCTTTTTGCCCATTGGGCCGGGCCAATGCCAGAGGCCAAGGGACGTTTGCGGGAAAGGCTGGAACGTTTCCGTCAGCCCGGCCAGCCGTAGCGCGAAACGCGCCGGCAATAGTCGCGGTAGCGCTCGCCGTACTTCGCCGCGAGATAGCGCTCCTCGCGCCGGACCACGCCGACATGCAGCGTGACGGCGAGCGCCGCCGTCATCACCAGCGTCCAGTCTGAGGCGAGTGCGACACCAGTCGCGGCGACGAGCAGGATGAGCCCGACATACATCGGGTTGCGCACGAAGCGGAAGATGCCGCCGGTGACGAGCTTCGTCGCCGGCTTCCACGGCTCGATATGCGTGCCGGCGCGGCGGAAGGCGAGCATCGCCGGGATGGCTAGCGCGGCGCTTGCGGCGAAGAGCACCAGAGCAACGATGATGCGGTCGCTGAAATCGAGCAGCACGGTCAGCACGTAGGCCGGGAACAGGCCGTCGAGCAGCAGCCCGAACACCACCGCCGCCAGCGCCAGCAGCGGTGGCGGCGCGATCACGCCGGCGGTGTTGGGGTTCGAAGTCAATCGTTCAGCCTTTCGTCAGCCATTCGATCAGCGCCGCATTGACCGCCTCCGGCTGCTCGAGCGTCGAGAGGTGCGCACAGTCCGGCACCACGACGAGCTTGGCCCCGGCAATGCCGGCGGCGATCTCCCGCGCCAGGTCCGGCGGCGTCGCGACGTCGGCGTCGCCGACCAGCACGAGCGTCGGGCAGCGGATGCTCGCCAGCATCGGCCGCGAATCCGGCCGCGACATGATCGCCTTCAATTGGCGGATGAAGGCATCCGGGCCCGTCTCCGCGATCATCTGCCGCACCACGCCGGTGATGGCGACGTCGTTCTGCCTGTCCTTGTGAACGTAGCGCGGCATGGACAGGTCGGCGATCTCGCCGTACCGCCCTGCCTGCGTCATCGCGATCTGTTGCTCGCGCATCGCCGATTGCTCCGGCGTGTCGGCACGCGCCGATGTGTCGAGCAGCGCCAGGCGGGTGATGCGTTCCGGCGCGAGCCGCATCATGGCGAAGGCGATGTAGCCGCCCATCGACAGGCCGGCCAGCGCAAAGCGCGGCGGCGCATCGGCAAGGATCCGCCGCGCGACGGCGTCGATATGATCGTCCTGACGATGGTCCGGAATGGTCACGGGCGCGTGCGGCCACAGGGCCGCAATCTGCGGCGCGTAAAGACGCGCGGTGCAGGTCAGGCCCGGAACCAGCAAAAGCGGTGCGGACGCAGGCATTTTCCCTCCCTCCGGCCGAAACGATTAAGAATGCATAGGCTTATTGCACTGCAAAGCATTGACTTTGGGCTTTTCGACCTTATGTTCCCGGCATCCGGACCGAACGGTAAGAAGATTCGGTCTTTTCCCGCGCAAAGCACTGTTTCTTATGTCGGCGCGGGCCAAATCGTCCGGCGCTAGGCCGCTATCGTTGGCCGCCCCGACTTGAGGTTACATGTCCTTCTCGCATCTCGGTCTGTCCGACAAGGTTCTCGGCGCTATTGAAGCGGCCGGCTACAAAACGCCTACCCCGATCCAGGAACAAGCCATCCCGCACGTGCTCGCCCGGCGCGACGTGCTTGGCATCGCCCAGACCGGCACCGGCAAGACGGCGGCCTTCGTGCTGCCGATGCTGACCATGCTCGAACAGGGCCGCGCCCGCGCCCGCATGCCGCGCACCCTCATCCTCGAGCCGACGCGCGAACTCGCCGCGCAGGTCGCCGAACAGTTCGAGAAATACGGCAAGAACCACAAACTCAACGTCGCCCTGATCATCGGCGGCGTCTCGTTCGGCGACCAGGACAGCAAGCTCCTGCGCGGCGTCGACGTGCTCATCGCCACGCCCGGCCGCCTGCTCGATCATTCCGAGCGCGGCCGTCTCCTGCTGTCGGGCTGCGAACTGCTCATCATCGACGAAGCCGACCGCATGCTCGACATGGGCTTCATCCCCGACATCGAGCGCATCGGCAAGCTCGTCCCCTTCACGCGGCAGACCCTGTTCTTCACCGCGACCATGCCGCCGGAAATCCAGCGCATCGCCGACACCTTCCTGCACAATCCGGTGCGCGTCGAAGTCTCGCGTCCGGCCACCGCGGCCACCACGATCACTCAGCTCAAAGTGGCCACCGGCCGCGATCCGGCGGAGAAGCGCGAGACGCTGCGCCGGCTTCTGCGCGATGCCGACAGTTTCAAGAACGCCATCATCTTCTGCAACCGCAAACGCGAAGTGGCGCTGCTGCATCGCTCGCTGGTGCGCCACAAGTTCAACGCGGTCGCGTTGCACGGCGATCTCGACCAGTCGGCACGCACCGCCGCGCTCGACGCTTTCCGCAGTGGCGAAGCCAAGCTCTTGATCGCCTCGGATGTCGCGGCCCGCGGCCTCGACATCCCGGACGTCAGCCACGTCTTCAATTTCGATGTCCCGCATCACGCTGACGACTATGTTCACCGCATCGGCCGAACCGGCCGCGCCGGCAAATCCGGCGTTGCCATCAGCATTGTCGCGCCGATGGACGGCAAATCGATCGACGCCATCGAGAAGCTGACCGGGCAGACCATCCCCTGGATGGACAAGCCGGCCGTCAGCCAAGCCGCCGAAGCGCCCGCGCCTGCACCCCGTGCGGAACATCGCGAACGAGGCGAGCATCCGCGCCAACGCTCGCGTGGCGAGCATCGCCGCCAGGGCAGCGAGCCCCGTCCGCCGCAGGCCCGCCCGCGCGCGCAGAGGGAGGTTGAAGAGGCCGATACCAGCCATCTGCCGGCATTTCTGCTGCGTCCGGTGACGGTCAAGGCCTAGACGTTTATAGGCCGGCATATCGCCGCTTTATAATTTTCCTGGCATTTCAACGACCGGCCGCCAATTCGGCGGCCGAATTTACGTGCGATTCACCTGCCTCCGATACCGTCGGCAATGGGTACCGCGTCGGCGGAGCCAGAAGGCCTCCGCGCGCGTGTAACGTTCGCATTTGAACGGACCGGTTGCGGGAGAGGGTTTGCCTATGACGGCGCACGGCGACGAGCATCAACGAACGATGGCGTATGCCGAGATCGCGCTGGGGCAGCTCAAGGCGCTGCATCAGCCGGCGATCCCCCGCAATTACGAGATCTGGTACGCCTACGCGACGGGCTACCACCCGTCCCTCAACCAAAAGATCAACGAGACGCTGCAGGCGCACGGCAACCTCTCCGATGCCGACCTGGAGTCGATCTACGAAACCTATCTGGCTCCGACACGCCTGTCCGACCGCATCGGCAATGTCGGCAGCAAGGTGATGGACGAGATCGAGCAGGTCATGGCGATGATCGATGCCGCCGCCGGCTCGGCCAACAGCTACACCGAAAGTCTCGCCGACATGACCGAGAAGCTCGGCCAGTCGAAGGACCGCGAGGGCCTGCGCGCCATCGTCGAAGGTCTGGTGCAGACCGCCAAGGAGATGGAGGCCTCCAACCAGAAGCTCGAGGCGCGCCTCAACGCTTCCAAGGCCGAGATCAACGAATTGCAGGTCAACCTCGAGGCCGTGCGCACCGAGAGCCTGACCGATCCGCTCACGCAGCTCGCCAACCGCAAGTTCTTCGACGTCACGGTCGAGACGGCCATTGCCGAAGCGCGCGACCGCAACGAGCCGCTGTCGCTGATGATGACCGACATCGACCACTTCAAGACCTTCAACGACTCGTTCGGCCACCTGACCGGCGACCAGGTGCTGCGTCTCGTCGCCATGTCGGTGAAGCAGAACGTCAAGGGCCAGGATACCGCAGCGCGCTACGGCGGCGAGGAATTCGCGGTCGTGCTGCCGAACACGGTGCTGCGTTCGGCGATCACCGTCGCCGACCACATCCGCCGCGCGGTGATGACCAAGGAATTGATGAAGCGGTCGACCGGCGAGCATCTCGGCCGAGTCACGGTGTCGATCGGCGTCGCCACCATGCGCAAGAGCGATACGCCCCAGACCCTGATCGAACGCGCCGACGCCTGTCTCTATGCCGCCAAGCGCCACGGCCGCAACCGCGTGATGTGCGAGACCGATCCGGAAGTGGCGGCCGCAACCGCCGCGTCGGCCAAGGTCGCCTGAGAGCCTGCGCCGCTACAGTTCCGCCGACATCGAGAGCGTGCCGACCAGCGCGCGGCCACTGCCGAGCGCCACCATGAGCCCGTCGGCGAACACACCGGCGCCGCTGAACATGCGGCGGACATCGACCGGCCCGAACTCGGCAAACAGATCGCGGATGAAATCGGCGTCCATCGCGGGAAGCCGCGCGGCGCTTACTGCGCCTCGTAGTCCTTCGCCGGGGTCAGCTGCACGGATTCGCCGCAGCCGCAGGCCGAGGTCTGGTTCGGGTTGTTGAACACGAACTGCGCCGACAGCTTCTCGGTCTTGAAGTCCATCTCGGTGCCGAGCAGGAACAGCACCGCCTTGGGATCGATCAGGAGCTTGACGCCCTTCTCCTCGATGACCTCGTCGGACGGCTTGACCGCGTCGGCATATTCCATCGTGTATTCCATGCCGGCGCAGCCGCCGTTCTTGACGCCGACGCGGACACCCGCGACCGGCTTGTCGGCGCGTGCCATCACCGCCTTGATGCGCTCGGCGGCGGCGTCCGTGAGCCGCATCACCTGGGGTCGGGGTCGTGCAGTGGCCATGGCAGTCCTCGTTCAGTCAGTATCTGGCCTTAAATCGCCAAATCGCAACTCACACCCGCGGCATCACCACATATTCAACACGAGTCGCGCCTCGTCCGACATACGGCTCGGGTCCCATGGCGGGTCCCAAACCACGTCGACCTTGGTTTCCTTGACGCCGGGGACGCTGGAAACGGCGTTCTCGACCATGATCGGCAGCTCCTGCGCCGACGGGCAGTTCGGCGAGGTCAGCGACATGTCGATCTTGACGGCGTGGTCGTCGGCGATGTCGACCTTGTAGATGAGCCCGAGCTCGTAGATGTCGGCCGGAATCTCGGGGTCGTAGACGGTCTTGAGCGCGGCGATGATGCCGTCGGTCAGTTGCTCGAGGTCGCCCTGCGGCAGGCCTGCGGCGCCTGAGATCGCGGCGTTCTCCGGCGGCTTGTCGACTGCGGGCGCCGGGGCCGGCGCGTCGGTGACGGGCGTTTCTTCGGTCATGACAGGAATTCCTGCGCCTTGATCAGCGAGGCGGCGAGCGCGTCCACCTCGCCCTTCGTGTTGTAGAGGCCGAACGACGCGCGGCAGGTGGCGGTGACGCCGTAGCGCGCCAGAAGCGGCATGGTGCAGTGGGTACCGGCGCGCACGGCGACACCGGCGCGGTCGATGATGGTGGCGACGTCGTGCGGATGCGCGCCCTTCATCTCGAACGAGACGATCGGGCCCTTGTCACGCGCATTGCCGATGATGCGGATCGAGTTGAGCTCGCGCAGCCGCTCGTGCGCGTATTTAACCAGCTCGGTCTCGTGGGCGCGGATGCGCTCCTTGCCGATCGAGGTGATGTAGTCGAGCGCGGCCCCTAAGCCGATCGCCTGGACGATCGCCGGCGTGCCTGCCTCGAAGCGGTAGGGCGGCTCGCCATAGGTGATGCGGTCTTCCGAGACTTCCTGGATCATCTCGCCGCCGCCCTGGAACGGCGGCATGGCGGCGAGATGCTCGTACTTGCCGTAGAGCACGCCGATGCCGGTCGGGCCGTAGAGCTTGTGGCCGGTCATGGCGTAGAAGTCGCAGCCGAGGTCCTGCACGTCGACGTCGAGATGCACGGACCCCTGCGCGCCGTCGACCAGCACCGGGATGCCGCGCGCATGCGCGAGGCGCACGACCTCCTTGATCGGCACCGGCGAGCCGAGCGCGTTCGACATTTGCGTGATGGCGACCATCTTCGTTCGCGGGCCGAGCAGCTTCTCGAATTCATCGACGAGGAAGTTGCCGTCGTCGTCGATCGGCGCCCACTTGATCACCGCGCCGTAGCGCTCGCGCAGGAAATGCCAGGGGACGATGTTGGAGTGGTGCTCCATGATCGAGAGCACGATCTCGTCGCCTTCCTTGATGCGCTCCTTGCCGAACGTGTAGGCGACGAGGTTGATCGCCTCGGTGGCGTTGCGGGTGAAGACGATCTCTTCCTTGCGGCCGGCATTGATGAAGGCCCGTGCCGTCTCGCGCGCGCCCTCATAGGCCTCCGTCGCCTCATTGGCGAGGAAATGCAGGCCACGATGGACGTTGGCGTATTCGCGCGTATAGGCCTTGGTCAGCCGGTCGAGCACGGCCTGCGGCTTCTGCGCCGAGGCGGCGTTGTCGAGATAGACGAGCGGCTTGCCGTAAACCTGCATCGCCAGCGCCGGGAAATCGGCGCGGATCTTGTCGACGTCGTAGCTGCCGTTCTTGACCGCGGGGTGCGTCATGCCGCCCTCGCCCGCAGCCAATGGATGGCCGCGTTCATCAGCGCCTCGCGGATGCCTTCGTGCGCGATCTCCTCGATGGTCTCGCCGATGAAGGCCTGGATCAGCAGCGCCTCCGCCTCGGCGTCCGAAATGCCGCGTGACATCAGGTAGAATTTGAGCCCCGGGTCGAGCGCGCCGGCGGTGGCGCCGTGGCCGCAGACGACGTCGTCGGCGAAGATCTCGAGCTCCGGCTTGTTGTCGGCCTCGGCGTCCTCCGACAAGAGCAGCGCGCGCGTCATCATCTTCGCGTCGGTCTTCTGCGCGTGCTGGGCGACGACGATCTTGCCCTGGAACACGCCGTGGCTCTCGTCGTCGAGCACGGTCTTGAACTGCTCGCGGCTCTCGCAATGGCCCTTGGCGTGCATGATGAGCAGCGTGGTGTCGACGTGCTCCTTGCCGCGCAGCAGGTTGACGCCGCGAATGCCGCCATGCGTGCGCTCGCCGTCGAAGCGGATGAAGCTCTGGTTGCGCACCAGGGTTGAGCCGGCGGTGTAGGCGAAGGTGTTGAAGCGGGCGTCGGCGCCGATGCGCGCCAGCAGGCTCGCGACGTGCAGACCTGTCGCCTGGGTCAGCTTGAAGTAGTCGACGTGTGCATGGTCGCCGACGATGAGTTCGAGCGCGGCGTTCACCTGCGCTTCGCCGCTGTCGTGATCCTCGACGATCGTTACCTCGGCGCCTTCGCCGACCGTGACCAGCGAGCGCACGAAGGACGAAGTCGGCGTGGCACCGGCAAAGACAAGGTGGATTGGCCGCTTGATGCGCGCATGCGCGGCGACATCGATCACCGCGCCGTCGCCCATTAGCGCCGTGTTGAGCGCGACGGCGACATCGTCGGTCGAGACGGCCTGACCCAGCGCCGGCGCATTGCCCTTTGCCAACACCGCGGCAAGCGTGTCGATCGTCAGGCCGGGCTCGGCCGACAGGTCGGACAATTCCGGCACGAAGGCGCCGTCGACGAAGACGATGCGGCGGGTCTCGACGCCGGCAATGAGCTTGCCCGCATCCTTGGCATGCGCCTTGGCGGCGGCGTCCGGCGCGGAAGCAAGCGGCGCCATCTCGCGCATCAGCGCGCGCAGGTCGGTGTATTTCCACTCCTCGACGCGCCGGTGCGGCAGGCCGCGTTCCTCGAAGCGCTTGAACGCGTCCTCGCGCAAGGTGGCCACGCCGCCCTTGCCCGGCAGTGTCGCGCGCGCGCCGGCATAAGCCGCGCTCAGCGCCTGCTCGGCGGGTGTCTTCATGGTGCGAACGTCGGCGGCCATGATTTACGCCGCCTCGCCGACATATTGCGCATAGCCCTTGGCCTCGAGCTCGAGCGCGAGCTCCTTGCCGCCGGTCTTCACGACCCGGCCCTTGGCCAGCACGTGCACCACGTCCGGCACGATGTAGTTGAGGAGCCGCTGATAGTGCGTGATGACGACCATGCCGCGCTCGGGCGAGCGCAGGCGGTTGACGCCCTCGGCGACAATCTGAAGCGCGTCGATGTCGAGGCCGCTATCGGTTTCGTCGAGCACGGCAAGGCGCGGCTGGAGGATCGCCATCTGCAGGATCTCGTTGCGCTTCTTTTCGCCGCCGGAGAAGCCGACATTGACGGCGCGGCGCAGCATGTCCTGAGAAATGCCGAGCGAGCCGGAGGTCTCGCGCACCAGCTTCATGAATTCCGGAGTCGACAATTCCTTTTCGTCGCGCAGCTTGCGCTGGGCGTTGAGCGCGGTGCGCAGGAAGGTCATGGTGGCGACGCCCGGCACTTCGACCGGATACTGGAAGGCAAGGAACACGCCCTTGGCGGCGCGCTCGTCGGCGCCCATCTCGAGCACGCTCTCGCCGTCGAGCAGCACATCGCCCTCGGTGACCGTGTAGCCGGGCTTGCCGGCGAGCACGTAAGCGAGCGTCGACTTGCCGGAGCCGTTCGGGCCCATGATGGCGGCGACCTGGCCCTTCTCGATCGTCAGCGACAGACCGTTGAGAATCTTCTTGTTCTCACTCTCGATCTCGACGTGCAGGTTCTTGATTTCAAGCAGAGACATCGTTCAATCCGATCACTTCGCGAAATTGGCGATCTCATCGACCAACTGATCGAGCGTGCGCGCAGCGCCGCCGCCGAAGTCGACGAGATTGGTGGTGGGTACGGTGACGTTTTCCGCCACGTGGAAGCCGTTTGGCCCCGCGCGGCGTACGATCAGAAAGCGCGCGCCACCGCGGATGATGAGGTCGTCGCCCTCGCGGTACACCTCGACGTCGGGAAAGTGCGCGGCGACGCATTCGGCGAGTTCGCCCGCCGGCCGGTCCTGGCCGAGGCAGTTCCCGGCCTCGGCGCGGAACTTGTTGCGGTCGGGGGTCATCCGACGCTCCCTTCCAGCGAGATCGAGATCAGCTTCTGCGCCTCGACCGCGAACTCCATCGGCAGTTGCTGAAGGACGTCCTTGACGAAACCGTTGACGACGAGCGCGGTCGCCTCCTCCGCCGACATGCCGCGGCTCTGGCAGTAGAACAGCATGTCCTCGGAGATCTTCGAGGTCGTCGCCTCGTGCTCGAACACTGCGGAGGCGTTCTTCGCCTCGATGTACGGCACGGTGTGCGCGCCGCACTGATCGCCGATCAGCAGCGAGTCGCAATTGGTGAAGTTGCGCGCGCCCTTGGCCTTGCGGTGCGCGGTGACGAGGCCGCGATAGGTGTTCTGCGAGCGGCCGGCCGCGATGCCCTTGGAGATGATGCGGCTCGTCGTGTTCTTGCCGAGATGCAGCATCTTGGTGCCCGAGTCGACCTGCTGATAGCCGTTCGAGATGGCGATCGAGTAGAACTCGCCGCGCGAATTGTCGCCGCGCAGGATGCAGCTCGGATATTTCCAGGTGATGGCCGAGCCGGTCTCGACCTGCGTCCACGAGATCTTCGAGCGCGCGCCGCGGCAGTCGCCGCGCTTGGTGACGAAATTGAAGATGCCGCCCTTGCCGTTGGCGTCGCCCGGATACCAGTTCTGCACGGTCGAGTATTTGATCTCGGCGTCGTCATGCGCGACCAGTTCCACCACCGCGGCGTGGAGCTGGTTCTCGTCGCGCATCGGCGCC